>Ga0116223_10004458_pt1 | contig 12111 bp, 8 predicted proteins | sample Sb_taG_3_FD_90092 | JGI IMG/M metagenome (GOLD analysis project Ga0116223, IMG submission 90092) | Peat soil microbial communities from Weissenstadt, Germany - Sb_50d_a_PC metaG | ecosystem: Environmental > Terrestrial > Soil > Wetlands > Peat | place: Germany: Weissenstadt | collected 2010-09-21 | reverse complement strand
GTGTCGTGAATCTCCTTGTCGGAGGCGCCGCTCTGACGTGCCCGCTCGATGTCCTCGGCGGTAACATGCTTACCGCCTTTTTGCACTTTGCCCGCAATGGCAAGCAATCTCTTCAACTTTTCGGAAATGGCTGCGGATTCAAAATTCGCTTTCACATCGTTCACGAGTTTCTCGTTTCCGCCCAGACGATATGCCGCTGCCGCGCCGTGTGCGTGCTGGCAAAAATAGCAATCATTCTTCGAAGAAATATACGTGGCGATCATTTCGCGGTCCGCCGGTGGAAGAGTATTCGGCCCGCGCAAGAGAACTTCCGCCAGTTCGTTCAGTGGCCTTGCAGTTTCGGGACGGAACGCCATCGGTCCGAGAATTCCGGGAATTCCTTCAGGAAGTTTTATGTGTGCCATAAGAGTTCCTCAGCTGCTTGAAATGTCGCGGCTAGGGTCAGCCGACGTAGCGCGAATGCGGTTCCTCCGGAGGGCTCTTCCCTTTAGAACTGGAACTTAAGCGCCAGTTGCACAATGCGCCCTGGCTGCGCCGCAACAATCTGCCCGAACCCAGGCGAGTTGATGTCATTGTTGGGCAGTTCGAAATTCACATTATTGAAAATGTTGAATATTTCCCCCCGGAATTGCAGATTCATGCTTTCGTGGATGGGAATCGTCTTGATCGCCGAAAAATCCCATTGCTGAAACGCGGGGCCATCCATCGTGTTGCGGCCCACGTCTCCGAACTGCCCAATGCCCGCGTGTGCAAACGCGCTCGTGTTGAACCAGCATCCCGCCGTCCGCACCGAGGCTCCTCCCGGGCACGTCCCCGTGTTTGGATTTCCCACAATATTCGGGCGGCTGCTGAAGAATCCGGAAATTTCCGGAGCGCTTCCTTGCAGCGACGGATTACTCGAGTCGTACACGGTAAACGGCGTATTGCTCATCAGCGTTGTGATCCCGTTCACCTGCCAATTCCCCAGAATGTGTCCGTACCAGTTGTCCGGATGCTTGAACCAAGGCAAATCCCACTGATAACTGGTCACAAACCTGTGCCTCGCATCGAACATCGACCGGCCCCACTCAGCTTTCAGGTCGAATGGGTTCTGCGCCAGATCGTTTTCGCCCGCCACGCTCTGCGACGCTGACCCCGTAATGTTGAATGAGGACACGTCATCCAGCGTCTTCGAAAGCGTATAGGACGCCAGCATCGAAAAGCCGTGTGTAAATCGCCGCTTCAAGCTGACTTGCAGTGCGTTATACGACGAGTCCGATATCCCCGCGATCTCTCCCACCGAGGAATACGTGCACGGAGTTGTTCCCGTCACCGTGCATCCAGAATACAATCTCCGCTGGTCCGCATTACCCTGCGTCGATTCGCCCGGTATGTACACCGCCGGATTTGCTTCAATGAATCGCGGCAATTTTGTTCCTTTCGTGCCGATGTACCCTACTTCCAGAAGCCAATTGCCGCCCAGCGATCGCTCGATATTCAGGTTCCAATCCTGCGCGTAGGGGAGGCGAAGATTGGGATTCAGCACAAGCAGGGTCATGTCTGGCGAAAAGGTTCCGTTGAATGGATTCTGTCCATTGAACGGATCGGCAAAATTCGGAGTGCCCACCTGGGGCGTCTGCAAATAAGGTGGCGCGCTGATCGGGTCCTGCAACGGCCCACCCTGGCCCGTGTAGTAAGGATCGTAGAAAATCCCATAGGCTGAAGTCACGAGCCACTTGCCGTCGCCTCTGACGTCCCAGGCCAAGCCCACGCGTGGTGCAAAGGCATCGCGCTCGGTGGGAATCAATCCTCGAGGCACACCGGGATCACCGGGATAGAGTAATCCTGCTGGCGCGCTGGGAAACACCACCGATTGCCGCCCGGGAATCCACAGATTCTGGTAGTTGTGATTTTCCGTGTAGGGCGAAGGCACTTCATACCGCAATCCATAATTCACCGTGAATCGTGAACTCACCTTCCAGGTGTCCTGCCCGTACAAATTGAACGCCTGACCACGCAATGCGCGATAAAAATCCCCTCCGCCCTGCAGAAACACCACCGGCTGCCCAAACAGGAAACTCGCGAACGCATTGTTCACCGGGAACGTCGAAAATACGAAAAATCCGTTCGTGGCGATGCCTTGCAGCATGTTGATCTGGTTGTACTGATAGCCGCCGCCGAACTTGAATTCATGCCGCCCCTTGATCCACGTCAGCGAACCAGAGAAGTCATAGGTGTTCTGATACGTGTTCCGCGGCCCTGTAATGGGGTCGCCGATCGAGGCATACCCGCCCACCTGGATGAATGGCGGCCCAATGGCCTCTTCCAACGACGGTTCGTACTGAAATCCCAGGCTTGCGGGATCGGTGTGATTGATATTATTCCCAAGCAGGAATTTGTTTCTCAGGTAGGAGGCCCTCAAGATGCCCACCACCGTCGGCGAAAACGTGTGCGTTTCTTGCGCCACAAAATTCTGGTCGCGTTGATTTATGGTCACAGGGAATCCCGGTACATTTGCTCCTCCGGGCGGCAGCGGGTCGATCTCGTTGGACTGGCCGAAACTATACCGGAAATTGAGCGTGTCTCGGCTCGTCAGATAGTGATCCATGCGCACGCCGAACTGATCCGTATTGCTCGTTTGCGACTGCGTCCCGACGTAAGTAAACGGCCCGTCATTCGCGAGCGGATAATACGACAGAAGAGTCTGCGAAATTGGATTGATGAACGGCAGTTGATTGTTGGAAATCGGCTGCCCCGTAAATTCATTGATAAGTTGGCCGTTCTGGCTCACCTGTCCGGAAGTATTGTCGATGCACAATCCTTGCGAATTAAACGTCCCGTTGTTCAGCGGGCATTGATCCGCGAAATCCCCCGTCCGCTCCGCGTTCGATGGCACCGTCGCCAGCGTCGTTTCTCCTTGCGTATCGCGGACGCCCTCGTAGTACAGGAAGAAAAACGTCTTGTCCTTCTTGATTGGGCCTCCAAACACGCCCCCAAACTGATTCCGGTGCAGCGGCTCCACGCTGTCGGCAAAAAAGCTCTTTGCGTCCATTGCGTTGTTCCGGAAGAAGTCCCAGGCTGTCCCGTGATACCCGTTCGTTCCCGACCTCGTGATAATGTTCGTCGTCGATCCCGTGCTGTGCCCGAACTCTGCGTTCGCCGTATGCGTCAGGATCCGGAACTCCGCAATGGCATCGATCGGTGGCTCCATGACCAATCCACCGTCTACCGTATCGAAATTATCCGCCCCGTCGATCAGAAAATTATTCGATTCCGGCCGCTGACCGTTCACTGCGTACGCCTGCCCGGCGCGCGCTGGACCTCCGGCTTCCAGCAAACCGGGCGTCAGCGGCACCACCCCCGTCTGCAGCAATCCAAGCTGGGTGAAATCCCGTCCATTCAACGGCAGGTCCAGAATCTCACGCTCGCCCACCGTCTGTCCCAGGTTCGTCGATGTGGTCTCGATGATCGGCGCGTCGGACGTCACCTGGATTTGCTGCGTCGCCGTTCCCACCGCCAGATGGACCGTCACCGTTGCCTGCTGGTTCACGTCCAGTGAAATTCCTTCCTGCACGTATTTCTTGAATCGCTGCGCCTCTGCTTCGACACGATAATGCCCCACCGGTAGTTCCATCAGCACATACGCCCCTTGCGCGTTGCTCACGGTGCCACGTTGCAATCCCGTATCGGTGTTGATCGCCGTCACTTTCGCGCCAGAGACCGTCCCTCCGCTCTCGTCCAGCACGGTTCCATGGATGCTCGCGGAAATGCCTTGCGCGTAAATTCCGGGCATACACACAATCGCAAACACCAGCACGCAAGCCCATCTGGAAAACTTGTTCATCAGAGCCGACGACATGAGTGGTTCACCTCGCAATTCGTTTTAATAAAACTGGCGCTGGCAAATGTGAACAAAAACCTGCCCGAAGCCTGTGCGAGGCACTTTCGCCAGACCCACTCGTTCACACTTTGACCTGGGGTTCGCGGCCCCGACCGCGAAACTCACTCGTAAAACTCGCGGGAGAATACGAGCTTGATCCTTACGAAGCAATAGTTGAAAAGAATTAGAAAACGGAAATGGCTCGCCCAATAATCGTTCCTGTCCTGCATTCTTGCGGGGCAGTACGGCCCTATGGCGACGCCATGCTCTCGAGCGGAGTCCTCTCCGTAGTATTTTCGCAGTATTGTGCGGCCTTCTACGATCCTTAAGACTCCTCGGAATCTTTCTAGAGTAAACAAAAGGAGATAGCTATGGCTCACATCCAGCTTCCTCAGGGAATGCCAGGAATCGTTGGTCCGCTTGCCTTCAGTCCGGACACGGCCAAGCCGCTGCTCGAGTTGGCGGAGGTCTTGCTTCGCGCACCCAACACACTGACTTCCGCGGAACGCGAAATGATTGCCGCACACGTCTCCTATCGCAACGAGTGCGACTTCTGCCAACTCTCGCATAGTGCGGCCGCGGCAGCCCATCTGAATGGAAACTTTGACTTGGTGGAACAGATCAAAGTGAATCCTGAGGGAGCAGCCGTCTCGGACAAACTGAAGGCCCTGCTGATGATCGCGGGCAAGGTGCAGCAAGGCGGAAAACAAGTAACTCCCGCGGATATCGCGCGGGCACGGGAACGGGGTGCGACAGACAAGGAGATACACGACACGGTTCTCATCGCGGCGGCGTTCTGCATGTACAACCGGTACGTGGACGGACTGGCAACGTGGCAGCCGCGCGAACGCGAGGCATACCGCGAAATGGGCGAGCAGATGGCCCACCAGGGCTACACGCGAGATCGATTCAAGGAAACGCCAAAGGCCGCACAGGCTTGAGGGAGAATGCAATGGCACATATCGCTTTAATGGAAGGATTGCCCGGGATTCGTGGGCTAATGGTGTTCAGTCCGGAAACTGCAAAACCCCTCTGCGAACTCGTGCAGGTGCTGCTAACAGGACCGCACTCCTTGACTCCAGCTGAGCGCGAAATGATTGCGACCTATGTTTCTTCGGAGAATGATTGCTATTTCTGTCAGCATTGCCATGGTTCCACGGCTGCGCAGCATCTTGGGGGCGGTGAAAAGGATTACGAATTCATAGCCGAAATGAAGCGCGGTTTCGAGTCGACTGCTCTATCGCCCAAAATGAAGGCACTTCTGAACATCGCGGGAAAAGTACAAAAGGGTGGGAAACAAGTCAGCACGGCCGATGTTGAACGAGCACGGCAAGAAGGTGCGACCGACAAAGAGATTCACGATACGGTGCTGATTGCCGCAGCGTTCTGCATGTTCAATCGCTATGTGGATGGGTTGGCTACGTGGCAGCCACATGATCCAGATGTTTACAGGGAAATTGGTCGGCACACGGCCCGGCTGGGATACGTCGGCAGGGATTACAAGAAACCGCTCGAATCGATCGCCTCAAAACAGGGATCGTCGGCCATGAGAGTAGCTGGCTCGTGATCGTCGACGAGCAAACAAAAGAAGGCGCCGAACTGGCCTCCAACCAGAGCGAATTGAATCTCAGCTATTACGGCTGGCGTGTCGTGTTGGCGGCCTGTCTTGGAGTGATGGCGGGTTTCGGCTCGCTGTTCGTTTATACGTTCACGGTTTTTGTGAAACCATTGGGCGCGGCATTCGGCTGGAACCGCGAATCGGTTTCGGTTGGCTTCGCGATTGCTGCAATGACGCTAGGGCTCTGCTCCCCGCTGATCGGCCGCCTGCTAGATCGCTTCGGGCCTCGCCGCATCATTCTTCCGTGCATGATAGTGTTCGCTTGCGGCATCGCATCGCTTGCGCTGCTGAGCTCCAGGCTATGGCAGTTTTATCTGACATGCTTTTTGATCGGCGTGGTTGGCAACGGTGCCGCACACCTGGCTTATGGGCGTTCGATTTCGACCTGGTTTCTGCGCCGATTGGGGATGGCTCTGGCTTTCGTAATGCTAGGAGCTGGTTTAGGCGCCATGATTCTGCCGGTCATCGCGCAATCCGTCGTAACTCGATTTGGTTGGAGGGCAGCGTACCTTTCGCTCGGCGCGATTTCACTTTTGTTGGGGCTGCCGCTGAGTTGGCGCTACGTCGCTGACCGTGGCCCAGCGAAAAAACGGTCCGCGTCGGTTGTTCATTCTGGGCTGACTTGGCAGCAAGGCATGCGCTCGCCCTCCTTCTGGATCATCGTCTCCGTTCTTTTCGTGAGTTCGATCAGCATGAACGGCGCGATCACCCATCTGTCCGCGTTGCTCACGGACCGAGGAATCACCCCTGGCGATGCAGCGTTATGCGCGTCTATCCTGGGTGGTTCAAGCGTCCTAGGTAGGATCGGCGTCGGGTGGCTTCTGGACCGGTTTTTTGGCGGCCGCGTCGCCTTCTTTATCAACCTGATTACTGCGGCTGGCATTTTTCTGCTCGCCACGGCAAATAGCTTTGCCGCGGGTGCTTTTGCCGCTGCGCTCATTGGCATCGGCGCCGGCGGCGAAGCCGCGATTACTCCGTACTTGCTCACGAGGTATTTTGGCCTTCGCGCATTTTCAACCCTTTATGGCCTCACCTGGACGTTCTATGCCGCCGCCGGAGCCATCGGTCCGGTGATACTAGGTCGGGCATTTGATTCCACTGGCTCGTACGTCTCCTTGCTGACCATCCTTGCTGCGGCCTTAGGGTTGGCGGCGGTCATGAACCTCTTGCTTCCAAAATATTCAAGCTTATCCGCAATGGGCCAGCCTTCGACGGAACCTCAAGCGGAATGCCGTATGCCAACATCCGAATAGCTACGCGAACGCACAATCCTCATGTCTAATAGTTTTGAAGCATTGCACACTGTCGCTCCTTTGATCAGATTTTCTGTGCCTTCCCAGTGAGTATCATGCCCCGGCTCATCCATTTGAACTTTCTGTGAGGCGAAACTTCGATTTGATCAGGAGAAGAAATAGGGCGCACATGCAACTCCCCCGAAGGATTTTCAGGAATTATCGAAGATGCAAGCTTGGAAAATCAATTTAATTGGTAGCGGCACGCACTTTCACAAAAACGTAATACTAATGGTGGTGGACGGCGGCAAAATGCGAAAGAAAGGTGAATAAGGAAGGAGAAAGTAATTCGTCGGGATTAGTCGTAACTTTCTGATTGCCTTCGATTAGTGCCAACTCTGGCATGCGAGTACCAATCGCTCCACCCGCGTTTTGTACAACAGGCAGTCCATAGTATCTGTCTGACAACCCTCTTTGCCTAGTCTCTTGTTTTTTGTCTGCATGTTACTTTCAATTAAATGCAATGTCTTGAGGTTCACCATCATTTGAGCGCCGATATTGGAAGTGCCTGACCCTTTCGAAAAGCGGACCAAGGATTTGAAATGACAAACAACCATTTCACGCCCGATGAACACCGCTATCGGTATCCCGACCCCAAAACAAAATTCGCACTTTTTAACTTCCCGTGCAGAGATCCGTCGACGAACTTATCTCTATCTTCCTAGCGGATGACAGAAGCAGTACTCGTGTCATTCAATTGTTCGCCGACATGCCGGGAAAAGCGACAGAGGTATGGCAATGCACGGGATGGGGTTGCCCACAGAGTTGTTGGTGGTCGGCTGGTCAAGCTTTTTGAAACAAAAACGCTCAGGGATACACGCCCAGTTGGCGGCAGCGATTTGTTTCTTTGATTCTTTTGAAAAGATTTATGAGTTTGACAGTTTTTCCGGCTTCGCGTTTAATCTCTGCACATGGTACTTCCATCTCAAACATGCGCGTGTTGTCCCTGCCGTAAGGCTGGGTGTAGGTGCGTGCTCGTTTCGAGACTGAGGATGGCTTCGTAGAGAAATAGCCAAAATCCGAAAGTTTCTGCGGCCCACGACTACACCTCGTGGGTCGTTTTTTTTTGCCCGGCTGAGGGGCGGCCATTTCCACCGCTCACCCCGGGTGCTCGGGATTTGTGTGCGTAATCGTCACGGAAACGCACAAGCGAAGCCACGAAAGCCAGGCAGGAGGATCGAAAGATGGCACTAACCAAGTCAAGATTTTTGACCCGATTGCTGTTGGTTTTGTCCACTTGCATTGTCATGCAGCAATCCATTCCCGCGGAGGCACAAACCTTTCGAGGCGGAATCCACGGCACTGCCGAAGATCCATCCGGCGCATTGTTGGCTAGCGCGGAAGTGAAGGCAGAAAACGAGGGGACTGGCCTGTTCTATTCAACCACGACAACATCCGCCGGCGAATTTACGTTTCAGGATCTTCCAATTGGGAGTTATGCGGTCAGCATCAAGCTGAAGGACTTCGCGCCATTACGGGTTTCGGACGTCAGCGTGCAGGCTGGCAGCATTCACAATTTGTCACTGAAGCTAGCCCTGGCTTCTGGCTCGGACCGCGTGGACGTAGTGGCGTCGGCAGTGCCCCTGGATAGTACGACTGCAGTTCAGACGGATGTGCTTTCGACTACAACCGTGCAGTCCGTTCCGCTGAACGGACAGGATTTCACGCAGTTGTTGACGGTGACACCGGGATACGCGGGCTATGGCGTGGGATTCATGAGCGCGGTTAATGGCGCGCAAGCCACACAGCTCAACTGGCAGATTGAAGGAGCGGATAACAACGACGCCTGGCTCAACACGTCCGCCACCAACCAGGGCGGTGTGTACGGGATTCCCGGTGTTTTATTGCCGCTGGACTCGGTGGACGAATTCTCCGTGGTGACACAGGGAGGCGCGGAGACGGGACGAAATCCCGGTGGCACGGTGAATCTGGCCCTTAAATCAGGAACAAACTCCCTGCACGGGACCGCTTACTATTTCAATCGCAATGAGGCTCTGGCGGAAAGACCAGTGATCTCCGAAACCGGCGCGGACACCGTGCCAAAAAATAAGTTGCGGGATCAGTTGGGAGGGTTTTCCATTGGCGGCCCAATCCTTAAGAACAAAACGTTTTTCTTTGCCAGCTACGAGCACCAGGGCTTCGATATCGGCAATCCCACGGTGGTTACGGAACCATCCACGGCTTACAAGGCAGAGGCGTTGAATGTCCTGAACAATCCAGGCCAAGAGTATGGCAACTATGCGCCAGTTCCGGTGAATCCTGTTTCACAGAACCTGCTAAACGCGTTGTGGCCGGCGTCGGCGCTGACCGGGCCTGCAACGCCGGACAACTACGTCAACCCCGGCACGGAGCATGGTTACAGCAACAACGGAATCGTGAAGATTGATCATGCTTTCAACGACGCTAACCGGTTGTCGCTGCGGGCGTTTGTGGGGCAGGGTTATCAGAACGCGCCGACAAGCTCGTACCTGAGCCCGTACTACGAATCGGCGCCCATGCATGTGCAAAACTGGGCGCTGGTTTTTGATTCAGCCCTATCCGCTCGGCTGACCAACCAATTTCTGTTTGGCTTCAACTACTTTGGCCAAACATTTTCCGATGCCGATACCAATTTCAACCCAATTGCATTGGGTCTGAATACGGGCGTATCCAATCCCCAATTGGCGGGTGCGCCGAATATCGAGATCGGAATCTCGAACGGGCCGTCCTTTGATCCTATCGGCGTCACTCCGTTTTCCGGCCGACATGACACTACGTGGCATCTGAACGACACGGTGAGCTATAACATCGGCCGCCATCAATTGCGTCTCGGCGGGGAGTTCCGGCGAACCGAGGTGGACGAGTTCTACCACAGCGGGCAGCGTGGGTATTTCAATTTTGATGGCGGAGAAGGACCGTGGGCCGCGAGCCAGAACATTCAGGATCCATTCGTCCTGCTTTTGGCGGACTTTCTGGCGGGGTACGTCTATCAATCGAGCATTGTGACCGGTAATCCCGCGCGCGACGTGCATACGAATGGATTCTCGTTGTTCGCGCAAGACAATTTTCAGGTCACCCGCAGACTGAACATTAATCTCGGGCTGCGCTACGACTACAGCGGCCCGATCCAGGACGGCAAGTCCGATCTTTCCACATTCATTCCCAATAAGGGAGGACTGGTCACCGTGGGGGACGGGATCAACTCGCTTTACCCAAGCGATTGGAAGAATTTTGGCCCGCGTGTTGGGTTCGCCTACCAACCAACAAACGATGGAAGTTTGGTCCTCCGCGGAGGATTCGGCATTGCCTATGACACCGTGAACATCTCGCCGTTTTTGGGCAATAGCTTTATTTTCAACGGAGGTCCGACCGGCGTGCAAGGCAATCCAATCGGTGCAAATCCGGTCAGCACCCTCACGCTGAACAACTTCATCTTGCCGACCGATGGCTCGCTGATTCCCTGGCAGAGTAACAGCAGTGTTTCCAATCTGTTTTCCGTCAGCCAGAATTTCAAGACGCCCTATCTCTACAATTTTAGCCTGAATGTGCAGAAGAGCCTCGGGAAGGGAACGATAGCCCAGATCGGATATGTGGGCAGCCTGGGACGGCACTTGCTGCTTCTGAACGATATCAATCAAGCGGCACTGGGGAGCGACTTTACCCTGGCACCCGGGCAGCCAAACCCGACGCGCCCTTACTACGCGCAGTTTCCGCAATACGGCGTGATTGATGAACTGGAAAGCTCGGGAACTTCGAACTACAACTCGCTGCAGGCTAGCCTGAAGACTGCTTCGTGGCATGGCTTGACTTCGCAGTTCGCCTACACCTTCGGACACACTCTGGATTACGGCAGCTTCCTTGCGTTGCCGCAGAATAGCTTTGATCCAAAGGCAGAGTATGGAAACAGCGACTTTGACGCCCGGCACAATTTCACAGCTTACCTGCTATACGGCCTCCCATCTTTTTCGCACGGCCCACGCTGGCTGACGAACGGATGGAAGTTCAGCAGCCTGCTCAGCTTGCGGTCCGGCTTACCGTTCACCGTCAATGCCTACGGTGATCCGAGCGGTACAGGAGAAAACACCGACAGGCCAGACTTGACGGGCAATCCGTACGCTGACGTTTCCCACAGCGTGAAGAGCCATCAACCCGTGCAGTGGATCAATCCGGACTCTTTCACGGTCAACTTCGGTCAGTTTGGCACGATGGGGCGAAATCAACTCTTCGGGCCCGGCTTCGCTGATGTGGACTTTTCCATTTTGAAGGACACGCACGTCAGTGAACGCGTTTCCACCCAGTTTCGCGTCGAGATCTTCAACGTCTTCAACCGCATAAACCTGGGAAGCCCCACATTCACTGGAGCCAACGGAATCATCCCGATACCGGGCGTCGGTAATTTTGGGATCCCGATCAGTTCAACCAATGGAGCTCAATTCGGCCTCCCCGGCATCGGACCCGGCGAGCCCTTAAACGTGCAGTTGGGGCTCAAAGTGAATTTCTAGGTGGCAGGACAGTGCGCGCAGTTCACGTAGAGTCTCGGGAGGCTAAAGCAATGAAAAACATCGTTTGGATTCGTTTATCGGCGGAAAACTCGGAAAGCGGTCGTGAGCAGCGTCATGGCGATGCAGGGAGGCAGAATGGCACGCGGCAAAATAGGTCGGAACCGCGACGCACCCACTATTTCGGCTTGATTCTTGCGATGGTCGTGAGCGCTCTTGCGATACTAGCCGGCCTTTCCTTGTGCGATGCTCGTGCGCAATCTGTCGCGAGCGCCTCCGAAGACCCCGCAAATCCCGGGCACGAACTCCCAACACACATCATCCCAAACATCGGCCCGGCCGCGGAGTTCTATTTTTCGCCCGATGGCAAAAGCATTATTGGGAATGCCAAGAGAGCGGACGATGACAGCTACCACGTCTACACCCTGAATACTGACGGAACAAATATCCGTCGAATCAACGATCATGGAGACGACGCCTGCTCGTATTACTTTCCCGATGGCCAGCGAATTGTCTGGACATCCACCAAGGATCATCCGGAACTGCCCAAGGGCAATTACTCCGATCCGAGCGACTATCCCCAAGGCGCGGAGCTCTACACCTCGAATCTGGATGGGAGCGACGTTCATCGTCTGACCAACAACACAAACTATGAAGCGGAGGTCTCCGTCCGTCCGGACGGCAAATGGATCCTTTTCGGCAAGCAGGTGAACCGGAAAATTGATCTTTGGCGCATGCGGCCGGATGGTAGTGAACCCGTTCAAGTTACCCATCTGGCGGATTGGGAGCCGGGTGGGGCGTTTTATTTTCCGCACAGCAATAAGATCATCTTCCGGGCGTGGAAAGTGGCGGACCAGGAAGCCC
>Ga0116223_10004456_pt1 | contig 12116 bp, 10 predicted proteins | sample Sb_taG_3_FD_90092 | JGI IMG/M metagenome (GOLD analysis project Ga0116223, IMG submission 90092) | Peat soil microbial communities from Weissenstadt, Germany - Sb_50d_a_PC metaG | ecosystem: Environmental > Terrestrial > Soil > Wetlands > Peat | place: Germany: Weissenstadt | collected 2010-09-21 | reverse complement strand
GCGATGGCCAGGCTGGGCATTGAGGTGCACGTGCTTCCTGCCACCAGCACCACCGAGCAGATCCTGGCTAGTGGACCTGATGGCGTCTTCTTCTCCAACGGGCCAGGCGATCCGGCGGCGATCGGATACGCGGTTGACGCGATGCGGGCGACTCTGGCCGCCCGGGCGCCCGTGTTCGGGATCTGCCTGGGCAGCCAGGTACTCGGCCGGGCGCTCGGGCTGGACACCTACAAGCTGCGGTTCGGCCACCGCGGCGTCAACCAGCCGGTGCAGGACCTGCGCACCGGCCGGGTCCAGATCACCAGCCATAACCACGGCTTCGCCGTCGAGAAGCCGGCCGACGGGCGGTTCGACACCGAGTTCGGCCCGGCCGAGGTCACGCACGTGAACCTGAATGACGGAGTTGTGGAGGGGCTCAGGCTGCTCGATGCGCCCGCCTTCAGCGTGCAGTACCACCCGGAGGCGGCGCCAGGGCCGCATGACGCGGCCGGCTTGTTCGGCGAGTTCTGCCAGTTGATGGCGGCGGCGCGATGACGGTACCGGTGGCGCCGACGATGATCACGCGGCTTTGTCAGCAAATCCGGCTGAAAGATCCGCTTGATCATGGAATATCGCGGGCGGCACACTGCGCCGCAGCGGTGAGCTGCGCCGCAGCGGCGCGCCGGGGGAGGCTGCCCGATGCCGAAGCGCGCTGACATCAGGTCGGTCCTGGTGATCGGCTCAGGGCCGATCGTGATCGGACAGGCCTGCGAGTTCGACTACTCGGGTACCCAGGCCTGCCGGGTGCTGCGCGAGGAGGGGATCAGAGTCGCCCTGGTCAACTCCAATCCGGCCACGATCATGACCGACCCTGAGTTCGCCGACGCCACCTACATCGAGCCGATCACGCCCGACGTCCTGACGAAGGTGATCGCGGCTGAGCGGCCCGATGCGCTGCTGCCGACACTAGGCGGCCAGACCGCGCTGAACGCGGCCGTGGCGCTGCACGATGCTGGCACCCTGGCCGCCTATGGGGTCGAACTGATCGGGGCCGACATCGCGGCGATCAGGGCCGGCGAGGACCGCAGGGCATTCAAGGAGATCGTGACCGGCCTGGGCGGCGAGGTGCCGCGGAGCATGGTCTGTCACTCCCTGGCGCAGTGCGAGCGAGCCGCGGCCGAGCTCGGCTACCCGGTAGTGGTCAGGCCCTCGTTCACCCTCGGCGGGTCGGGCTCTGGCATCGCCAGCAACCCGGCGGACCTGCGCCGGATGGCCAGGGCCGGCCTGGATGCCAGCCCGGTCACCGAGATGCTGCTTGAGGAGTCGATCCTGGGCTGGAAGGAGTTCGAGCTCGAGCTGATGCGCGACCGGAACGACAACGTGGTGGTGGTCTGCTCGATCGAGAACGTGGACCCGATGGGCGTGCACACCGGGGACTCGGTGACCGTCGCCCCGGCGCTGACCCTGACCGACCGCGAGTACCAGCGGATGCGGGACCTGGCGATCGCGGTGCTGCGCGCCGTCGGGGTCGACACCGGCGGCTGCAACATCCAGTTCGCCGTCGAGCCGCATACCGGGCGGATGGTCGTCATCGAGCTGAACCCGCGGGTCTCCAGATCAAGCGCGCTCGCCTCGAAGGCGACCGGCTTCCCGATTGCCAAAATCGCCGCCAGGCTGGCCATCGGGTACACCCTCGACGAGATCCGAAACGACATCACCGGGGTGACTCCGGCCAGCTTCGAGCCTGCGCTCGACTACGTGGTGGTCAAGGTACCGAGGTTCGCTTTCGAGAAGTTTCCAGGCGCTGACCCGGTGCTGACCACGCACATGAAGTCGGTCGGCGAGGCGATGGCGATCGGGCGCTGCTTCGCCGAGGCGCTGCAGAAGGCGCTGCGCTCGCTTGAGCAGCCCGCCGCCCCGCTGAGCTGGCGCGACCCGCCGGGCGACCGGGCCGACCTGATCGCCAGGGCCGCGGTGCCGCATGATGGCAGGATCTCGGTCGTGCATCAGGGCATCCGGGCGGGCGCGAGTGTGGCCGAGCTCGCCGCGGCGACCGGCATCGATCCGTGGTTCATCGACCAGATCGCCGGCATCGAGCAGGTCGCCAGCGAGCTGGCTGACTCGGCCGCCGGGCTGGCCGCCGAAGATCTTCTGGTGCAACGGGACGCACCCGTGGCATCGCCGTCCGCACCGCCGGTCCCGGCGTTCGCTGCTGCGCTGCGCGCCGCCAAGGCGGCCGGGTTCTCCGACGCGCAGATCGCGCAGCTGACCCCGCTCACCGAGGCGGAGGTCCGCGGGCTGCGCCGTCAGCTCGGCCTGAGGCCGGTGTTCCACATGGTCGATACCTGCGCCGCTGAGTTCGCCGCGACGACTCCGTACCTGTATTCCAGCTATGACGAGCAGACCGAGGTGCCGCCATCGGACCGGCGCAAGGTGATCATCCTGGGCAGCGGGCCGAACCGGATCGGCCAGGGCATCGAGTTCGACTACGCCTGCGTGCACGCGTGCTTCGCGGCATCGCAGGCCGGCTTCGAGACGGTGATGATCAACTGCAACCCGGAGACCGTGTCGACCGACTACGACACATCGGATCGGCTGTACTTCGAGCCGCTGACGCTCGAGGACGTGCTTGAGGTCGTGGCTGCCGAGCAGGCCAGCGGCCCGGTCGAGGGAGTCATCGTGCAGCTAGGCGGGCAGACCCCGCTCGCCCTGGCCGCAGGCCTGGCCGCCGCTGGCGTCCCGCTGCTCGGCACCTCGCCCGAGGCGATTCACCTGGCCGAGGACCGGGCCGAGTTCAGTGCCCTGCTCGCCACGGCCGGCCTGCCCGCGCCCAGGCATGGCACCGCCAGGTCGGTGCCAGAGGCGACGGTGATCGCCGCCGAGATCGGCTACCCGGTTCTGGTCCGGCCCTCGTACGTGCTCGGCGGGCGGGGCATGGAGATCGTCTACGACGAGCCGACCCTGAAGGCGTATATGCGCCGCGCCACTCGGGCCAGCCCTGAGCATCCGGTACTGATCGACCGGTTCCTCGATGACGCGATCGAGATCGACGTCGACGCGCTGTTCGATGGCGATGAGCTGTACCTGGGCGGCGTGATGGAGCACATCGAGGAGGCGGGCATTCACTCCGGCGACTCGGCCTGCGCGCTGCCGCCGATCACGCTGGGACGGGAGTACATCGACGCGGTTCGGTCTTACACCGAGGCGATCGCTCGCGGCGTGGGCGTGCGCGGACTGCTGAACGTGCAGTACGCGCTCGCGGCGGGCGTGCTGTATGTGCTCGAAGCCAATCCGCGGGCGTCTCGGACGGTGCCGTTCGTCTCCAAGGCCACGGCGGTGCCGCTGGCGAAGGCCGCGGCCAGGATCATGCTTGGCGCCACGATTGCCGATCTGCGGGCGCAGGCAGTCTTGCCGCCGTCCGGTGATGGCGGAACGCTGCCGCTCGACGCGCCGATCGCGGTCAAGGAGGCCGTGCTGCCGTTCGGCCGGTTCGCTGATGCGAGCGGCGCCGGGGTGGACACCCTGCTCGGGCCGGAGATGCGCTCCACCGGTGAGGTGATGGGCATCGACGAGCGGTTCGGCGTCGCCTACGCGAAGTCTCAGGCGGCGGCCTACGGCTCGCTGCCGGTCAAGGGCCGGGCCTTCGTCTCGGTCGCAAGCAAGGACAAGCGGGCCATGATCTTCCCGGTGAAACGGCTCGCTGACCTGGGATTCGAGATCTGGGCGACCAGCGGAACCGGGGAGATACTGCGCCGGAACGGGGTTCCTGTCACGATCGTCCGTAAGCACAGCGATGGCCGCGGCGCCGACGGCGAGCCTACGATCGTGGAGCGGATGCTGGCCGGTCAGGTGGATCTGGTTATCAACACGCCATTCGGCGGTCCTGGGCACCAGGAACCGCGCCGGGACGGCTATGAGATCCGCACCGCCGCCGTCCGGCGTGGCATCCCGTGTGTCACGACGATGGCTGGCCTTGCGGCCGTGGTGCTCGGCATCGAGGCCATCAACGCTGGCCAGGTTGGGGTGCGGTCGCTGCAGCAGCACGCGGCGCACCTGCGCGGAGACGGATGACGGGCAATGACCATCGATCAGGCAGGCAGGTGGCCATGAACTCGCGCGATACGGAGTCAGAGGCCGGCCCGCTGCAAGTGCGCGGGACCGTGCTGACGGTGCGCCGGGTGGACGCGTATCACGCCATCACGATCGTGGCGCCTGGCATCGCCGCGCGATTCAAGCCAGGCCAGTTCGTTGCCGTCGCGGTTGGCGGGCCGGACACGTCGATGCTGCTCCGTCGCGCCTTCTCGATCCACGATGTCCGGTCCGATCACGGCGGGACGGTCGAGTTCGTCTTCGCCGTCACCGGCCGCGGCACCCGCTGGCTGGCCGAGCGCCGGGCCAGGGACACCCTCGACCTGACCGGACCGCTCGGACGACCGTTTCCGGTACCCCGCGAGCCGGCCAGCTGCCTGCTGGTCGGCGGCGGCTACGGCAGTGCGCCGCTGTTCGCGCTCGCCGACCGACTGCGCGAGCGACGCTGCTCGGTGGACTTCCTGCTTGGTGCCGCGAGCGGAGACCGGGTGTTCGGCGCGCTGACTGCCCGGCGCACCGGGCGCTCGGCGACCATTACCACCGATGACGGCTCGCTCGGGTTGCGCGGGATCGTGACCGACATGCTCGGCCAGGTGATTCACGAGGCGCGGACCGACGTCATCTACGCCTGCGGACCGATGCCGATGCTTCGCCAGGTGACGGCCCTGGCCAGAAGGTACGACATCCCGGTGCAAGTGGCCGTTGAGGAGGCGATGGCTTGCGGCATCGGCGTCTGCATGACCTGCGTGCTGCCGGTGGTGGGCTCCGACGGGATCACCAGGATGGTTCGCTCGTGCGTCGACGGGCCGGTCTTCCGCGGCGAGCAGGTGCGCTGGGACGATATCGGCACGATCCCGCTTGACGCCTTCGGCGCACCTGGCTGGGAGGGCAGGTCCCGGCGCGCGGGCAGGCTAGCCGACTCGGCGGAGAACGGCACGCATCCGGACGGCACTCGCCAGGACGGCACTCGCCAGGACGGCACACGCCAGGACGGCACACGCCAGGACCGCACGCGCCAGGACCGCACGCGCCAGGACGGCAGGCAGCCGGGCCGGACGTCGGCCGCTGATCCGGCGCGAAGGCACGGACATGGCACCTGATCTGCGGACCAGACTCGGTCAGGTCGAGCTGCCTAACCCGATCCTGACCGCGTCTGGCTGCGCTGGCGCCGGGCGTGAGCTGTCTCAGTTCATCGACGTCTCCAAGATCGGGGCGATCGTCACCAAGTCGGTGATGCTCGCGCCCAGGTCCGGCCGGCCCACCCCGCGGATGGCCGAGACTCCCAGCGGGATGCTCAACTCGATCGGCTTGCAGGGACCGGGCATCGATGCTTTCCTGCAGCGAGATCTGCCCTGGCTGCTGTCCCGCGGCGCACGTGCGGTGGTGTCTGTCGCTGGCAGCACGGTGGATGAGTACGCCGAGCTGGCGGTCCGGCTCTCGGACGCGGCCGGCGTGACCGCGATCGAGGTCAACATCTCCTGCCCCAACGTGGAGCACCGCGGCCAGGTGTTCGCCTGCGACCCGGTAGACGCGGGCACGGTGATCGAGGCGGTGCGGGCCCGTGCCAGGTACGACATCCCGGTGTTCGCCAAGCTCTCGCCCGACGTGACCGACATCGTGGCGATCGCGCGCGCCTGCGTGTCCGCCGGGGCCGACGGGCTCTCCATGATCAACACACTGCTCGGCATGACGATAGATCCGCTCACCATGCGTCCGGTCCTGGCCGGGCTGACCGGCGGCCTGTCCGGTCCGGCGATCCGTCCGGTGGCTGTCCGCTGCATCTGGCAGGTCCGCGAGGCGCTGCCCGATGTCCCGATCATCGGCATGGGCGGCGTGCTGACCGGGCGGGACGCACTTGAGCTGATCCTGGCCGGAGCCAGCATGGTCGCGATCGGAACCGCCATCTTCCATGACCCGTCGGCGTGCGCGCGGATCCTGCGCGAGCTTGACGATGAGCTGGCCAGGCGTGGTGTGGAGCGGGTATCCGAGCTGGTCGGGCTGGCGCACGAGATCCGCGCCGCGGCCCGCGGCAGACTGATCGGACACCGGTCGCCGGGAGGGAAAAGATGACAGACCGCGCCCCGATCGCCGTCGCGCTCGACGCTCCCGACCTGGACACCGCGGCGCTCTGGGCCGGCCTGGTGACGCCGCACGTCAGCACGCTGAAGATCGGGCTTGAGCTGTACCTGCGATACGGTCCTGAAGTCGTCGCCTCGGTGCGCGGCGCCCGCGGCGTGGACGTCTTCCTCGACCTGAAGCTGCACGACATCCCCGCCACGGTCGCCGGTGCAGCCCGCGGTGTCGCCAGGCTCCGGCCTGACCTGCTGACCGTGCACGCGGCGGCCGGCGCGGCTGCGATCGGCGCGGCGGTGCAAGCGCTGCCGGACACCAAGATCGCGGCGGTGACCGTGCTCACCTCGCTGGACGACACCGACCTCGGTGAGATCGGAATGGCCGGCCCGGTCAGCGAGGCGGTGCTCCGGCTGGCAGCCCTCGCCGTCCGGGCTGGAGCGCGCGCTCTGGTCTGCTCGCCCCGGGAGGTAGCCGCCGTGCGCGCAGAGGTCGGGCCGCAGGTTACCCTGATCACTCCCGGAGTGCGCCCGGCCGGCCACGCGAGCCACGATCAGGCCAGGGTAGCGACTCCGCAGGAAGCGCTGAGCGCTGGAGCTGATCTGATCGTGCTCGGCCGCCCGATCACCGGCGCGTCCGATCCAGGGGCCGCCGCCGCGGCGATCGCGGCCGGACTTCGCCGGATCGGCCAGCAGGCGCGATGATGGTGCTGAGGCCGTCAGTCAGCCCCAGCACGCTCACATCAAGTGCCTGAGCGTGTTCGCTAAGTAATATTGGATAAATTATGACGTCACAAACGGAGGTTTGTGTTGTCCCGGCGACCAGAACTCGCTAGTTTCCCCTCGCGAAGCGAGTTTTTCGATACGAAACCCGAGGTGACCAGGCGTGGCTCTTCCTCCACTGACCCCCGAACAGCGGGCCGCTGCTCTTGAGAAGGCCGCTAAGGCGCGCAAGGAGCGCGCGGAGGTCAAGAACAGGCTCAAGCACGGTTCGACGACATTGCCCGCGGTCCTCAAGGAGGGCCAGACTGACGATGTCGTCGGCAAGATGAAGGTCTCAGCACTTCTTGAGTCCATGCCTGGCGTCGGCAAGGTGCGCGCCAAGCAGATCATGGAGCGGCTGGGCATCGCCGAGTCGCGGCGAGTTCGCGGCCTCGGCGCCAACCAGCGGACCGCGCTTGAGAACGAGTTCGGCGGCGATAGCTGACCGTCGCCAGGCGCTAGGTGCGGGGACGGGGGAAGCAGGTCCGTGGCTGATCCGATGGCACATCCGGATCCGGTAAGCGGAATCCCTGTCCCCGCGCGCCTGACGGTGCTCTCCGGCCCATCAGCGGTCGGCAAGAGCACCGTGCTCCGGGCGATCCGGCGCAACTGCCCGCAGATCTGGCTGTCGGTCTCAGTCACGACACGTCAGCCACGTCCGGGTGAGCGTCATGGGCGTGAGTACTACTTCGTCTCCGAGCAAGAATTCGACACAATGGTGGCCTCAGGCCAGCTGCTTGAATGGGCGCGATTCGCCGGAAATTGGTATGGCACTCCGCGCGGTCCGGTCGCCGAGAAGCTGCGGGTCGGCGTGCCCTCGCTGCTTGAGATCGACGTTGAGGGTGCCAGGCAGGTTCGCCGGGCTGTGCCGGGCGCCCTGCTCGTTTTCCTGGCGCCGCCTACCTGGCAGGAACTGGTACGCAGGCTGAAGGGCCGGGGTACCGAGCCGCCCGAGGTGATCCAGCATCGGCTCGCGCTCGCCAGGACCGAGCTGAAGGCCGAGAGCGAGTTTGACATCACGCTTGTCAATACGTCCGTCGATGAGGTATGCAGCCAGCTGGTAGCCTTGATGACGGCCCAGCCGGCCAGGCCGGCCAAGTAACAGCAGGACGCTGATGCGATCTGGAAGGCAGACGGTGGCAGGGACTGCGGCACAAGAGGGAATCATCAATCCGCCCATCGATGACCTGCTCGACGTGGTGGACAGCAAGTACGGCCTCGTGATCATGGCGTCGAAGCGGGCGAGGCAGATCAACGCTTACTACGCGCAGCTCGGCGAGGGCCTGCTTGAGTATGTCGGCCCGCTGGTCGAGACCCGCGTGCAGGAGAAGCCGCTGTCGATCGCGCTCCGGGAGATCGCCGAGGGCCTGCTGCACGCCGAGCCCGCGGAAACCCCGGCGTCCTGACCCGGCCTGCTGACCAGGGTCGGTCGCGGCCGATGCGCGTCGTACTCGGCGTCGGCGCGGGCATCGCCGCTTACAAGGCATGCGAACTGCTGCGGCTGCTGACCGAGGGCGGCCATCAGGTTCGGGTCGTTCCCACGCCTGCCTCGCTGCGCTTTGTCGGCGCGGCGACCTGGGCCGCGCTGTCCGGGCAGCCGGTCAGCACAAGTCTGTGGGATGACGTGCACGAGGTGCCGCACGTGCGGATCGGGCAGGAAGCCGACCTCGTGCTGGTCGCTCCGGCGACCGCCGACCTGCTGGCCAGCGCCGCCGCCGGCCTGTCGGCTGACCTGCTGTCCGGCGTGCTGCTCACCGCGCGGTGCCCGGTGCTCTACGCGCCGGCGATGCATACCGAGATGTGGCAGCACCCGGCCACCGTGGCGAACGTGGCCACCTTGCGCAGCCGCGGCGCCGTGGTGCTCGATCCAGCGTCGGGCCGGCTCACCGGAGCGGACACCGGTCCAGGCCGGCTGCCGGATCCTGATGAGCTCTACCTGACCGCGCAGCGGGCGCTGACCCGCGGTGCCGCCGGGCTCACCGCTGACCTGGCCGGCCGCCGGGTCGTCGTCTCGGCGGGCGGGACGCGGGAGGAGATCGATCCGGTCAGGTTCATCGGGAACTGGTCGTCGGGCCGCCAGGGCTATGCGGTCGCCAGGTCGGCCGCGGCACGCGGCGCTTAGGTAACACTGGTGGCCGCCAACACCTGCCTCGCCGATCCCGCGGGCGTGCACGTGATTCAGGTCACCTCGGCAGCTCAGCTCGGGCAAGCCGTAACCGCGGCTGCCGCCGCGGCCGATGCGGTGGTGATGGCTGCGGCGGTCGCTGACTACCGGCCAGCGACGAGGAGCGAGGTCAAGCTCAAGAAGACGCCGAAGGCGCCCGAGCCGATCGTTCTGACCGAGAATCCCGACATCTTGCGCGAGCTTGCCGGCCAGCGGCGGCCCGGTCAGGTGATCGTGGGCTTCGCCGCTGAGACCGGCGACCTGATCTCCAACGGCCTGGCCAAGCTCAGCGCGAAGGGCTGCGATCTGCTGGTGGTGAACCAGGTCGGCAACGGGCTGGCATTTGGCACCGCCGACAATGCGGCGGTGATCCTGGCCGCCGAAGGGCGGCGGACGCCGGTGCCGTTTGGGCCTAAGGAGGCGCTCGCCGACGTGATCTGGGATCTGGTGGCAGCCAGGCTCAGCTGATCTCGATCGGCTCGCCTTGGCCAGGACGGAACCGCCGGAGGGCCGGGTGCGGCTACACTGCGGCGAGATCCTAGCCCGGAAGAAAAGGGTGCCAAGTGGCGCGTCGTCTGTTCACATCCGAGTCCGTTACTGAGGGCCATCCGGACAAGATGGCCGATCAGATCAGTGACACCATCCTGGATGCGATGCTCAAGGGGGACCCGCACAGCCGGGTGGCGGTCGAAACGCTGATCACAACCGGCCAGGTGCATGTGGCCGGCGAGGTGACCACCGATACCTACGTCGATATCCCCGGTCTGATCAGAGACAAGATCCTCGATATCGGCTACGACTCGTCGGCGAAAGGCTACGACGGCGCTTCCTGCGGCGTGTCGGTCTCGATCGGGACGCAGTCCGCTGACATCGCGCTAGGCGTGGACCACGCCTATGAGCACCGGGAGGGTGAGGGCTCCGATGAGCTGGACCGCCAGGGGGCTGGCGACCAGGGTCTGATGTTCGGATACGCCTGCCGGGACACCCCGGAGCTGATGCCCCTGCCGATCATGCTGGCGCACCGGCTGTCCCGCAGGCTGGCTGAGGTCCGCCGCAGCGGCGAGATCCCGTACATCCGCCCGGACGGCAAGACCCAGGTCACGATCGAGTACGCGGGTGATGAGCCGGTACGGCTCGACACCATCGTGGTTTCGACCCAGCATGCCCCGGCGATCGACCTGAAGGCGCTGCTCAGCCCCGACGTCAGGGAGCGGGTGGTCGAGCCGGTGCTGGCCGGGCTGCAGCTGGAGAGCGCCAACTACCGGCTGCTGGTGAACCCGACCGGGCGATTCGAGGTTGGCGGGCCGATGGGTGACGCCGGCCTGACCGGGCGCAAGATCATCATTGACACCTACGGTGGCATGGCCCGCCATGGCGGTGGTGCGTTCTCAGGAAAGGACCCATCCAAGGTCGACCGGAGCGCCGCCTACGCGATGCGGTGGGTAGCCAAGAACGTGGTGGCTGCTGGCCTGGCTGAGCGGTGCGAGACCCAGGTCGCCTATGCGATCGGCAAGGCCAAGCCAGTAGGCCTTTTCGTCGAGTGCTTCGGTACCAGCGAACTGCCGCTCGAGCGGATCCAGGACGCCGTGCTTGAGGTGTTCGACCTGCGGCCAGCGGCGATCATCAGGGATCTGGACCTGCTCAGGCCGATCTACGCGCAGACCGCGAGCTACGGGCACTTCGGCCGCGAGGAGCCGGACTTCGCCTGGGAGCGCACCGACCGAGTCGACGCACTGCGGGCTGCTGCCGGGCTGTGACGGCGGGGCGGTCGGCCGGGAAGAGCCGGGCAGCACAGGCGGCTGACCGGCCGATCGCGCGGGTAGCCGTCGACGTCCCGCTGCCGCACCTGGACCGGCCCTTCGACTACCTGGTGCCTGAGTCGATGGCCGGACTTGCGGTGCCAGGATGCCGGGTCAGGGTCAGATTCTCCGGCCGGCTGACCGGCGGCTACCTGCTGGACCGGACCAGCAGCACCGAGCATCCGGGCAGGCTGGCATTTCTTGACCGGGTGGTGTCGCCTGAGCCGGTGCTGACCGCCGACATCGCCGGGCTAGCCAGGGCGGTAGCCGACCGGTATGGCGGTACGCTCGCTGACGTGCTGCGGCTGGCGATCCCGCCGCGGCACGCCGCGGCCGAGGCCGCGGCCTCGGCCGGCCAGGACGCCACCGCTGGTGATCGCGGCGGCCCGGGTGCGATCCCGGCGACGGCGGCAGGGGCCGGCCCGTGGGCACGGTACCCGGCCGGCCAGTCCTACCTGGCCGCGCTCGCCGACGGCCGGGCTCCGCGCGCGGTGTGGTCCGCACTGCCCGGACCATCCTGGCCTGAGGAGATCGCGCTTGCGGTGGCGGCGGTGGCGGCGGCTGGCCGCGGCGCGCTGATCGTCGTCCCTGACGCACGGGATCTGTGCCGAGTCGACACGGCGATCGCCGCGGAACTCGGCCACGGCAGGCACGTGGCCCTGTCCGCACAGCTCGGCCCGGCCGAGCGGTACCGCCGCTGGCTGGCGGTAGCCCGCCGCCAGATCAAGATCGTGGCTGGCACCCGCTCGGCCATGTTCGCGCCCGTCGCCGAGCTCGGCCTGGTGGTTATCTGGGATGACGGCGATGACCTGCACGCCGAGCTGAGAGCGCCGTACCCGCATGCCAGGGACGTGCTGCTGCTTCGGGCCCACCGGTCCGGTGCCGCCGCCCTGCTCGGCGGCTTCTCCAGAACGGCGGAGACGGCGCAGCTCATCTCGATCGGCTGGGCCCGGGCACTGGTGGCTGACCAGCGGACCGTGCGTCAGCACGCTCCGCTGGTCCTGGCGGCTGGCGAGGACGCCGAACTGGCCCGCGACGAGGCGGCCCGCACCGCGCGGATGCCTAGCCTGGCGCTGCGCAGCGCCCGCGAGGCGCTGGCCACCGGTCCGGTGCTGTTCCAGGTGCCCAGGCGCGGATACCTGGTCGCCGTTGCCTGTCAGCGCTGTCATACCCGGGTGCGCTGCGGTACCTGCGCTGGTCCGGTCGGGCTGGCCGGGCCGGATCAGCCGCTGCGCTGCAGCTGGTGCGGCTGCG
>Ga0116223_10004455_pt1 | contig 12120 bp, 10 predicted proteins | sample Sb_taG_3_FD_90092 | JGI IMG/M metagenome (GOLD analysis project Ga0116223, IMG submission 90092) | Peat soil microbial communities from Weissenstadt, Germany - Sb_50d_a_PC metaG | ecosystem: Environmental > Terrestrial > Soil > Wetlands > Peat | place: Germany: Weissenstadt | collected 2010-09-21 | reverse complement strand
TGTTCGCCAGTCTGCTTGGCTGTTTAAGGAATTTTCACTCCATACAAAATCAAGATTACTCCCGTTACAATTATGGTAAGAGCCGCAATGACAGCGTTGTCGGAAATAACCAGGCGACAATCCAATCAAGACTGCAAGCACACCAACGGCTCAAAGTGCAAGATTTGGTCGATGTAAATTGAGCTTTCAAGATCGAAAGGTCAATGGGGAAACTAACGACGTTTCGAATCTGGGACTCGGACACAAAATCTACTGCTAAGAAAATGACCACCTAAACCTTCTAATCTTCCCATAAAATGCGCCAACCTGGTATAACATGAAAATTACTGACATTAAGGTAACCAACCTCGTTTTTTCTTATCCGGATAGTCGAGGGTTTCGCTATGCCGGGGGAGTCGCGACGTGCCGCGTCACATCCCTTGTCCATGTATTCACTGATGACGGAATTGTAGGTCTAGGCACCGGATACTCGCATCCCGAACTCCTCCGAACGATCATCGACGGCCACCTCAAGCCGCATCTCTTGAGCAGAAATCCACTGGAGACCGACTTGCTTTGGGAGCTCATGTACCGCCTAACAAGGTGGTACGGGCGCAAGGGAGTCGCAATGTCTGCGCTCGGGGCCCTGGACATCGCGTTCTGGGACCTTCGAGGAAAAAAGGCAGGAAAGCCTATCTTTGAGCTTCTTGGCTCTAGCAGGAGCTCTGTTCCCGCCTACGCAAGTGGTCTGTTCTGGCGAGATGACATTAATGATTTACAAAGGGAGGCGAGAATACACATGCGCAACGGATTCCGACGTGTGAAGATGCGTTTAGGGCGAAATGAAGAGTATGATAGGGCCGCTTTAGAAGCCGTTCTTCGCGGAGTATCGCCAGACGGCGAAGTAATGGTGGATGGGTCCCACCAATATACCATAGAAAGTGCGACACGTTTTGGCGAATTTCTATCATCAAAGAGGAACGTCTTTTGGTTCGAAGAGCCCTTCGCTCCCGAAGATATTGACAGTTACGTTGCACTTCGCAAGAAGGTATCCACCCCATTGGCGGCTGGAGAGAATGAATTCGGGGTACAGGGGTTTCGAGAACTCTTACAGGCGGGAGCGATCGACATTGTGCAGGCTGATGCCTCACGAGCCGGCGGGATCACGGAGTGTATCCGCATAGGTCAGCTGGCGGCGAACAGCAATTCGAGGTTCGCCCCTCACACGTGGAGTGATGCAGTAGCAGTGATGGCGAATGCACACGTAGTAGCCGCCCTAAAAAATGGTCTGACGGTAGAAGTGGATCAGACAGGAAATCCCTTCATCGATAAACTTCTTGGAAGTCCGTTGCGAATTATTGATGGGCAACTACAGCTGCCGCGGGCCCCTGGACTGGGAATTGAGCTTGATCAAAATGTGGTCAAGAGCTTGACTCTTCCCGAGAACTCACATGTTCCGGATGGCAACTATTCCGACATGATTTTTGGCCCAAATTACGCTTAGTGTAGGGCTTCAAGTTCTAGGATGATCGAAGTTTTTAGAATGAGACTGGCATCAATAACATCCTAATGTTAGGATATTGAAAATTTCTATATTGTAACTTCAATTTGAAATCATCGGAAAATAATGTCTAAGAAGGACGATATTCGGCACCGAAAGAAAATGTGAATTGAAATTGAACTTGCATTTCTGCGTGATTGAGCTTCAATCTATTCGGTGGACGATAATTTTGCTTACTCATGGATTGTAAGGCATGTCAAAGAATTGAGTATCGAGGAGATCAGTGAAATCTTCGATCGAACCGACGGTAGGCGGTCACGGAAAGCGATTTCGTTGGCTAACCTCAGCCATATAGAGACGCGTGCCGAACCTCTTATGAAGCAATGTGGGAAACGTCGATTCCCTGCTCATGGCTCAAAAACGTTGAGAAATTAGGAAATGTCTTGCCGCAGTTGCAAGTAACGGTGCCATCCTCGTGGTAGACCAGAGGGAAATGCAGAGATGACAATCTTGATTCTTACTTCGAGATGCTGACCTTCGGCTTCCTCGCAACTACTATCGTCGGGACCGGGCCTTCTTCTTGTTTCACTGTCGTTTCCTCGAGGGACGACCCGGAATCTAACTGGAGTATCCCTTCGCTCATTCCCATTAAAAGCCAGAGTTGACCGTCCTGTCTTTCGTAGGGATAAATGACCGCTGTGTAGTATTGATATCCCCTGCCCCAGGAAAAGAAAGCGACAAGAGCAGTTTTCTTTTCAAGAAGATGCTTAGCAAACTTCGTAACTCTGTTCTTTGATTCCTTTACTTTCTTGTCGGGGTCGGGTGCAAGCATGTAAACTTCTTTGAAGCTGTATTCGGGAACTCGCTCCAACGGGACGAAAGCATCTTCGGAAACTTCAATCTCGGTCGTTCGGTCAAACGGCTCGATAGTCTCCTCGTCTTGCTTGTCGACAACTTGGCTAACTGGAAGTTCGACAAATTTTCCGAGGATCTCCATGTCCTCTTTGAAGAAATATCTCTTCTCAGTCTTTGCATAAACAAGATAGTCGCCATCGAAGCGAACTTTATCCTTCACTTCTTCATAGGGAATCTCAGTTACGTCAATTCTCTCACCATTTGGTCCGAGATGATAACCAAACAGTTTGGGAACATCTTTGGCGATGACTTCTTTCCCAGATTCTTTGTCAACTCTCTTGTATTCGACTGGTTTCTGATCGCCATGGATCTTCGCTGCCCTCAAATGATACTGCATTGGTCCCAAACCGAGTTGGGGAATATTCAAACTCAAGACGCCCCGCCAAGACGCTCGAGTCGTGTTTTTAGTCTGGGCTGCAGCCTTATCGACTTCGGCAAAAACATCAGTCGGCGATTTCATATCTGATAAACTGGAATTATCATCAATTCCATAATTAAATTGGGCCCTCAAAATCCCAGACTTCGATCAGTATGGTCAAATAACATTCGCTCGATTCAATCGGGCCAAGTGAAAACAGATTAACAAGGATCATTCGTCATAGAAAGTCGTCTCCCCGGGGACTTTTTGAGATTAAAGCATAGTTTCCGAATTCGTTGACAATGCCCCGAGGTCCAACTTGAACGTTGTCTTCTAGACTGTCCTCGCCCGTTGGCACCGATCAACCGAGATTTAAGAAAAGCGATCGGGTGATTTTTCTATTCTTGAAGTATGCCCAAGTCTTCATATCAGTCGAAACTTTCTGGATCCCTTTTTCAATATCGACTACCTTTCTAATTCTTGGAATAGGTTCGTAAAACTCGCGCTCTAGATATCTTGGCACCTGTCTCTTAGGTAGACCCTCAATAAATAAAGCATCTTGGATTGAATTTTCAATATTTCGTCTTGTTAATCTTGGCGGCTCATATCCTTCTGAAAGATCCAGTTCGAGAGGACTTAGTGGAGCACCTAATTTCCTGACTCGCCTTAATTCATTGACGAAAGCTTTTCCGTGATCATTCTTAGTTAGCCACCAAAGTTTCGCATGAACCATTTCGTGCATCAAAGTCTGGAGTGTTCCATTCTTAGAAACGCCGGAACGAAGATAGATCTTCCTATCGCTGACAGAACAATACCCAGCGCTCAAATGAGAAAAATTCTTACATCTTGAACCAATAAGAATCTTGTATTGGAGCAACATTCCTCGAAAATATTTCTCGTTAAACGACTTGAATATTTTCTCGAGAGAAAAGTCTCGACGGCAGCTATTCAAGAAAAAGGGATTCTCAAAAGATTCTTTCATCTCTTCCTTTCACATTCTCAATCCAATCCAGAATAACATTCTCGATTACTTATCACTACAGCAAATAGTCATCGTGCAACAAACGTGTTCGGCAGGACATTGATAGCAGACGCATCCACATTCTTTGCAACGACGATTCCTGGAGTTTTGTTTTGTGGCTGCAACGGTCCTTCCATCGACGATAATCAGTTCTGCATAAGCTTCTGATTCTATGTCCTCATGCGAACGCTCTAGAATTGAGGTCATTTCTTAATCCGATTATGCTTCTTGTATTCGATTAGCACCTTCTAAGGATTCCTAGCGTTTCAACTTGGCATATTCTTCCGCGAGATTGCCCAAATGTCGGATTCAGAGAAGTGGGAGCTTGCTTATTCCTTCTTGTGTGAGCGGGCATTTGATCAACTGATCCATCGCCAGCGGAGAATGGGGTCGCATCAATCTCCATGCCCGATTGTTCGAAGGCAATTAAAGCGGCTCTTTAGAATTGTTTACCTTTGATCGAGAGAGTCGCCATATCAGTTTGAAAATTGATAAATAAGAACCGTAAATCCGACACGACCTGAAACTCAAAATTGACCTTCGGGAAAGGGAGAGGGGTCAGGTCATAAGTAATCTCGAAGACGGAATAATTCTTTCAAATCGTCGACGGACCTGGGCCACTGTCATCCTTCTCTTTGGTGGTGCACTGGCAATGTTCGTTGCCTTTACTGTGGCAGCTACATTGCCGTTGATAGGTAGCGCATTCAAAGTAGACAGCTCACGACTTGGCGTAGTGCTTTCAGCTTACGTTGCAGGTCTCGGAATATTCCAGATTCTAGCAGGATTCGGTGCCCTAAAATGGGGAACTCGTGAAGTCTATCTAGGCGGACTCGCACTTGTCGGTGTTGCGAGTCTTTTGTCGGGATTTTCAAATAGCATTGCTGAACTTGTGATCCTACGATTTTTCGTAGGAATCGGAACGGCTTTTACAAGCGGAACCGCGTACAGTCTGCTCGCTTCGTACTATCCCGAAGGAGAGAAAGGAAAATCCATCGGACTTTTCTCTGGAATAACTAATGGGTTGGGCGGAATAATTGGTCTTCCTGCGGCTTCGATTATGGGTCTCGCTTACGGATGGCCTTTCCCGTTGGAACTGGTCGGTATCGTTACTCTAGTTGCCACATTGCTCTCAGTGCTAATTCTTCCGAGGACCAAATCTCAAGGTAACATCCGTCAGCTGGGTGTCGTCTGGTCGAAAGGCAGGCCGGTTCTTAAATCTCGATCTATCTGGGCTCTGTCGATTGGTCTCGCCGGATTTGCCGCGGCAGCATTTGTTCCGATTGAATATGTCACTCAATACTTCAATGTAGTACATCCCCTTTGGGGCATCACGACAGCTGCCGAGGTCGCAGCGGTCGGAACTGGTTTTACGCTCCCAGGCGGCATACTTGGGGGAAGGATCGGTGAAAGAGGCTACGATCGGAGAGTAGTTCTGGCAATCTGTGGTGTAATTTTTGGTGCATGTTGGCTCGTCTTCCCTCACCTCGAGTTGGTATTTGTCTGGGGTCTCTATGCAATCGCGGGGATCCTGGTTGGAATAGTCTTTACAGTATTGTACATTATCCCGGTGTATCTTGAGGAGAGTAAGGGAGAAAATGTGACCCTCGGAATCGGCATTATCAGCACGACTCAATTCCTCTTTACGAGTGTTTTCTTGAGCCTCTTTGGAATTGTAACAGTCGGACTTGGATTTACTTTTGCATGGACGATCACTGGTCTGATAGCCATCATTCTACTCCCACTGCTCTTATTTGTCTCTCCCACCCGTGGCAATATTTCTTCGAAGATCCAAAACAACAAGATGAAAGTTCAATCATAGTGGGTTATGATCTCGACTTTCTGTGTCTTTCAACTAACTTTTGGTTCTCGTCTTCTCCTAAATGCTCAAAGCGTATTCGTACTTCTAAGTCAAGTCAAAAAGGAACAAGAAAACGACGTTTTTTAAGACCCTGACATCTTGAAAAGAAGATTGATTCGTGAGAGAAAGAAACGGTATATCGAGGCTGTTCCTGAAATGATGAGGATTCTACTCCTTGAGCATATATCAGAGAAGAAAGAGGTAAACTAGAAATTTTGTCGAAACATGCACACCTTATCCAAAAAGGTTCAATCAACAAGCGATTCAAAGGACGAGTCAAAGATTGATTTGGTAGAAGGAACCGAAAATTTTTGGGTCGGATTTGTCGCTGTCTTAATACTACTTTCTACACTTTGGTCTGTTCCTAGTCCTTTACCATATTCGAAGCTTTTTACTCCAACAACCACTTCCACTTTTGTTAGTAGCATAAATTACAACCTTCCAAAGAGAGCATCAATATTAGAAGGCGAACTCTCGGTATAAGTGGAAAAGGTGGCCCTTCAATCGACAAGAATTTGGACATGAAGGTGAAACTGTTTGTCGGCTGAACGATTCGGTCACACAACTGCGGAAGGATAGCCTGTCAAGGGATGAGATCTTGACAGCTGTCGAGACAAAGACTGTTATATTGATGGTAGTCTGCTCGAAACACCATAGGAAAGATATTGCATGACTCAATTCTTCATATTGTGGAAAAGAAATAACGACCTGCCTCCACCAACAGACCCAATGCAGACTGTTCAGCAGACAGAGGGATTTCTCGGACTGATGCGGCATCAATTGACTGATGGTGCTCTAAAAGAAGTCAATGTCTTTTTGCAGGGCGACCGAGGATACGCTATCTCAAAGGACGTAACTCAAGAGATGCTCTACGCAGACCTGCAAGCCTGGCTCCCGTGGGTATCATTCGAAGTACATCAAACGATCCCATTTCCGAAAGGCATCGAAGTCTCTCTCGAAGTGCAGAAAACCTTAGCGAAACAAATGCAGATGATGCAACAAAAGACTTCGCTTCAGTAAAATAAAATCAGGGGCATCCGCCCCTTCCCTTTTACTTTTTGCAATATCTGAAATGTCACTTTTTCAGCGAAATTGTTGGGCGTGAACCCTCCGATCCTTCGGTCTTTCGCTGAATGTCTCGAAGCCGAGTTTGGCCGCCCCAAGCAGGCAAACGTCCGGATTCAGCACAAGGTAGACCGGGAAGTCCGCTAGAAGTTCGCTCAGGCGCCCTTTCCTCGTTAGCGCCTCCACAAACTTCCCGTCCTCCAGCGCGGGTCTGATTCGTGCGGGGATTCCCCCCGCAATGTAGATGCCGTTGGTCGCGAAGACTTTCAACGCGAGGTTGCTCGCTTCAGCGCCCATTATCGCCACAAACGTGTCGAGGGACTTTTCGCACAACTCGCAGCGCACTCCTCCGAGCGCGGCCTTGACGATGATCGGGACCGGGTCGTCAGCCCCGGTAATGATCTTTGAAAGTTCAGCGTGTCGCGCTTGCGTGTCCACGATTTTGTGGTAGAATGTGTAAATCTCTTTTAGACCGGGTCCCGAGCACACCCGTTCGTAACTGACGTGGTCAAGCTTTTGTTGCATGTACTTCAAAAGCTCAGTCTGGACTGTGTCCCTCGGCGCGAAGTCGCAGTGCCCTCCCTCGGAGGCGAACGCCCGATACTTTTTTCCATCCCAGATTAGGAAGGCTTCCCCGAGTCCCGTTCCCGGGGCAATCACGGCAATAGTCCCGCGTTGAACCGGCTTGCCCTCGTTGAGGACTAGATAGTCCACCTTCGGATTCAGAAAAGGTACAAATGACGCCGTGGCGACCAGGTCGTTGACCAGCAGCACGGAAGAAATTCCTAGGACGCGTCTGATCTGCCTTTCGCTTATTACCCAGGGCAGGTTGGTTATCGAAGATTTTCCGCCGACGACCGGGCCTGCGACGGCGAAGCACGCCTGGTCAATCGAGTACTTGTTATTGGATAGGAACTCGAAAAGGAGGGATTCAAAGTCTTCGAACCTTGGGCTGGAGAATGTCTTTTGCGCCAGTGGTTTGCGCAAGTTTCGCTTCGATGAAAAAACAGCGATGGAAGTTTTTGTTCCGCCCACATCTCCGGCCAAGATCATTCTCGACTGACCATCCATTCGCCTTTTTACCTTGGGAAGGTCCCAGTTTGCAGAAATAATTTTTCAACGCCTCTTAGGACTGATTTGTTTACAGTCCTCAATGTTGAGGTCATACGTCTGCCTGGCCGACTACTTGCCGCATCGATTCCACGTACTTGTAATGGTCCCTTCTTTTGAGCTTCTCCGCCGCCGCTTCGTCGAGGAATGCAGTGACCCTTGGATGGAGTTGGAGCGCGCTCGCGGTTATTTCCGAAGTAATGGGCCCTTCCAAGGCCAGCCTTACCGCATCCGACTTTTCCACGCCGCTAGCTAGAAGAACGATGTGGCGTGACTCGAGGATCGTCCCGACCCCCATCGTGATCGCAAATCGCGGCACCTCGTCGAGACTCCTGAAGAACCTCGCGTTGTCGGAAATCGTTTCTTGGGCTAGCGTCTTGAGCCTCGTTCTTGATCCGAGCGATGAACCGGGCTCGTTGAATGCGATGTGCCCGTCGCGCCCGATGCCAAGCAGCTGGATGTCTATCCCGCCGGCTTCTCTTATGGAAGCTTCGTACTCGGAGCAGGACGCCTCGATGTCCTTTACGAGTCCTCCTGGGATGTGCACGTTTTTGGGATCGATGTTCACATGCCTGAGCAGATTTTCGTCCATGAAGTAACGGTAGCTCTGGGGATGGTCCGACGCGAGGCCGTAGTACTCATCTAGATTGAAAGTGCGCACTCCTGCGAAGTCGAGGCCTTCTTCCCTATGCATTCGCGCGAGCTCGCGGTATATCCCTAACGGTGTGCTGCCGGTAGCGAGGCCGAGGACGGAGTCGGGCTTCCGTCTTAATTGGGCTGCGATGAACTTGGCCGCGGCGTTACTCATTTCAAAGTAGCTTGGGGCGATCCGGACTCTCAAATTCGGTGTTCTTGTTCCCCTGGTGGCCCGGATTAAACTTTATCCGACTAGATTGGAAATCTACCGAATCTCGAATGGTTTGATGAAACTTCTGCATCTTTGCGAACTTTGCAGTGCTCCGTTTCTAATAGAACAGTAGGAAACAAAGCAACCTGGATTTGAACTCATGTAGAATAGGACGAACAAATTTGGTATCCCTATCAGGCTCGGCGGACGCAGGTAGAATAGGACAGAAGAGTTCTTCAAAAGAGTCCAACACAGTCAGGACGTGCTTCATCCTTTCCATGAGACAGTGAAAGAAGAAAGCTCAATACTACGAATGTCCGTCTGCATCGTTGTGTAAGGACATAGTGTTCGAAATATCCCTGACGCGCAACATCAGGACGAACATGGAGTTTGTATTTGACTGGTGGACGGATCTGTCTCCAACGGACAGTACTCTTGTGAAACCGCTCAAAAGCAGGCAAATCATTTCAAAAACGCATGAATTGATTTTGCTTCGTGACGAGGAGCAGATGTACTTTAGGAAGATGGCGTTCGACGTGAAAGTTACATTGGAGAGACCGAAAAGATGGATCTCGGAATACGATGGGAAGGATGTGCGGGCGAGATCGGAGTACGTCCTAAGATCGGAGAAGGACGGGACGACCGCGCTTTCCTATCACACCACGATCGAGCCCAAGGGATTCTTCACGAAAATCTTCTCGCCAATGGTGAAGCCGTTTGTTAAGCGAGTGTTTGTCGGCGAGATGAAGGTGTTCATCAGAACGCTCGAAGAGGATTATCGGAAAAGCAAACTAGTCAAGTAGGTAGAAGGATTAGAAAAACGAATAACACTCTGAGTATTAGGTTGGGGAACAATTTTGCGATCCCAGATGACGTAGTGTGAGTGAAGACCAATCAGCATTAGAATGATTCCGATCAAACTCGATAATGTAGTTTCTAGGATTTCCTTACATAACTGACTATAGACAGTATCATTGTTCGCTTGCTTGTCAAGTAGCTTTGGTTGGCATTTAACTGGTATTTTGTTTCCAATTTTATGTCGGATTTGTTGATCTGGTATATCGGTTAAGTCGGATTACCCACTTGGGCACTTTCAAAAATAAGCAGTATATCGTTACTAATCGTTCTCGCAGTAAACATACTCTTGGACTATCGGAGTTGTCGTGGAAAATTAAATCAATGAAGCTCCCAACAGGTCCCACCCAAGCTTTGCACGTAGAGACACGAGAATTCTTGGGAGTTCACTGATTGATAATTCGGACCCAGAGACGCCATTACGTCATGAATAAATTGGTAGCCTGGGTACTGCGTGTTGAGGATGACGTAGACAAACTGTCCAGACGACTGAATTTGGGAGACAGTTGAAGAAACCGAACACGCGCTTCCTCCGCCCACCCCTACATACGCACAATTGGGCTGCCAGAAGCTGGCATACATCACTGGAATTCCGCCGCTGATCAGATTCGTCCCGCAGGATTGGGAATTACAAATCATTGGCGAGTGTCCTTGTGGGGCCCACATGAAAACCGCTGATGGCGACGGCGCTCCCCAGTTCGAGATGTACTTCTCAACCTGCGTACTCGTTGCTCCGCCCGGGCCCCAGATCACGAAGATGCTGTTTACTCCAACGTTGGTATCCAATGATTTTGACAGTTGCTCATACCAGAACTCGGATCCGGTTACTGTCCCGTTCAGCATCGCGTCGGGGTGCTGGTATCCCGCCCCGCCTGATGGCGCAGACATGAAATCAGCGAGAGAGTTTTGATCTTCGTAATAGAGCGACAAAACAGGGGGCGCAGTCTGGGCCATCATCGTCTTCAGCTGAATGTTTACCGGAATTTCGTCCCTGAAAGGAATGTTTGTAGAAGGATCAACTTCTTGGTAGATTTTCATCGTCGCATAAAATTCGTAAGTGTCTGCATCCCCTTGGGAAAAAGACCACATGACATACGTCTTTGAACTGTTATACGATAATCGTAGAGTTGTTGCCGCCAAAGGTTGTTTTGCATTTTGCAGAGGAGGGAGGCCGGAATAGAAGGAGAGGTTCGTCGAAAGCTCGGAATTATCCTGCACCATTCCCCTCTGACTCAATAGACTAATTGTGCACGTCGTGCAGGCTTCTCCACCAAGCCCAAAAAAGCCCATTGCTACGGTGCCAGCAGGGTAAGCGTTCAAAATCGTATTCGCAAGATCTTGCTGCGAAAAATCAAACGTGCAACCGGAAGCGACGTCCGGGTCACACATAGACCAAACGAAGCTCTTGAACTCGACCTCGTAATCTCCTCCCATAGATCTTCCATTCGGAGACAAGGTGAAGAACTGACGAGTTGTTTGAGTGCCGAATGTATTCCACGCCCACTGGTAGCCCGCGACAGCACCTGCAGAGGTCTCCGCGCATCCGGAGCAGATTGACGAAGAAGTTAGGTCGTACAAGATATTCGTGTTGGGGAACCAAGACTCGAACTGCGAGAGCTGCGAGGATCCAACGGGCAAAGCACCGGTAACGCCCGCGATCGTTTTCGCCGTGTTTGTCTCCCAGTAATAGTCCGTGTCGGGTTCGTTGGAATCGAAGACTACTAAATTAATGCGGCCGTTTGTGTGTGAGACATAGTCCGGGACGAATTTTGTTAGAGCCTGCTGTGCCGAAAGGCTCTGCGCGTTCAAAGAATATTGTTGGAGTGTTAGATTGAGATAAACTGAATCAAGAGAATTTCCCACAAAGAATATCTGAGGATATTGTCTCGCAACCAAGCCCTGCAACGCAGTAAGTGTGTATTCCCAGCTGTGGTCTGAAACTACGTAAACAGTACTCGAAGGGTGACTGGATCCAGGAAGCGGGTAGAGCTGATCGGTTTGGGTAGGAAGATTTGGCGGGACTGCCCCCATTGTGGTGCTTGAAAGATACTGGGTTGTTGTTGGCGTAATTGCTGTCGCATCTGCTGTGGGTGTGCCATAAATCGTCGTCGCATAGATGAAAGAGTTCGATGCATTTTGATTGCCGGTCGTCGTTATGCAGCATCCTTGGGATCTAGAATCCAGAATGGCAAGCGGAGTAAGGCAAGCTACTATAATGACTACAATTACGATAAAAGCAGATGTAGAGTTGCCCCCGTTGCCTCGCAGTCTCACCAATTCATGTCTAAGGTGTAGACAAAGGCTTTTGGCTTGGATGGATTCTGAATCCGAATCACGAGCTATCCAGGGAGAGATTTGGTAGTGATCGTTCGGCCCTTGGCACATCTTACTCAAATCCTTAATTATCGAAACGGAATCTCGCAATCATATGTCAATTGATAGTCCGCGCTCTTATTACGACAAGGTGTTCGTTGCCCTCGAAAATCATCAGAACTGGTTTGCAAATTCAATTCCGTTGATTGCTTCGGAGAATGTTCCCAGCCCGGCAGTCCGCGAAGCAATAATTTCGGACTTCGGAAACAGGTATGCCGAGGGCTGGGCAGGGGAGCGT
>Ga0116223_10004453_pt1 | contig 12123 bp, 9 predicted proteins | sample Sb_taG_3_FD_90092 | JGI IMG/M metagenome (GOLD analysis project Ga0116223, IMG submission 90092) | Peat soil microbial communities from Weissenstadt, Germany - Sb_50d_a_PC metaG | ecosystem: Environmental > Terrestrial > Soil > Wetlands > Peat | place: Germany: Weissenstadt | collected 2010-09-21 | reverse complement strand
GGTGTCGATTTTGACGATCCCGCGTCTCCGATCGTGTTGGAAGACGAGTTTATGGTAGAAAGGATCGTGAGCAACCCCCTTGAACCCCGAGGAATCATCGCAGACTGTGACGGCTCTACCGTCACAGTGTATATCTCTACCCAAGCGGTGTTTAGCATGAAGGACGGGCTGTGCAGCACCCTCGCGCTGGACAGCTCCAAGGTTAGGGTTATCCAGGCAGATACAGGGGGTGCGTTCGGGGTAAAAAGTGCTCTCTATCCTGAATACGTCATGGCGGTCTACGCAGCGCTGAAGTACAGGAGGCCCGTGAAGTGGATTGAGAGCCGTAGCGAGCACCTCGCCGCAAGTCAACCAGGTAGAGGTGTGCGCGGCAATATGAAGCTCTTCGCAGACACAGACGGCAAAGTCGTGGCGCTGCGAGGTGAGGTGACCACTGATGCCGGCGCTTTTGGTGGAAGTTCCGGCACGTCTTCACCTTTTTTCGTTGCCATGCAGCTGACAGGGCCGTATGGCATAGAAAAGGCACGTGTACTCGCAACATCCGTGATGACGAACAAGCCCCCGCAAGGCCCCTACCGAGGTGCGGGAAGACCGGAGGCTGCATTCTTCATGGAGCGGATGATGGACTTGCTTGCCGATACGCTTGAAAAAGAAGCCGATGAAGTACGCCTCATCAACACCACCACACAGCGCTTCACATCCCCGCTCGGTCTCGAGATTGACGCCTCGCGTCCATTCTTCGAGCGAGCTGTCGTCGAGCTGCAGTACAGGGAGAAATCAAAACGCGACACGGCAGGGCTTGGCTTTTTCGTTCTGGTGCCCGCGGTTAGGCCAGGGGAGTCGGCTCGGATACGCGTACACAGCGGCACAGTCGATGTGTGGCTCGGGGGAAACCAACACGGTCAGGAGCACTTTGCCTTTGTCAAGAGACTGCTAAGTGAAGAACTCGGTATCCCTGAGAATCTGATAACATTGAACAATGGAGATACTGCCGCTCTTAAGGACGGCGTGGGCACGTGGGGAAGTAGGAGCGCTATTGTCGGCGGGGCGGCCGTTATCGCTGCGGCACGAAAATTAAAGTCGCAAGTAGAAAGCAGGCGTGGAGGCTATACAGCAGAAGGGCTGCTAGAAGATAATTATGACGCAGAGGTCTTTGATGGGCATACACGACAGTTAAACTCCTTTGGGGCAAATCTCGCAACAATAAGCATCGACAACTACGGCATGGTCAGGGTAAAAGAGTGCGCCGCGTGTTATGACGTCGGCAGGGCGCTCAGCCCCACCGTGGTAGAGGGCCAGATAATTGGCGGATCGATGCAAGGCATCGGCCAGGCGCTGTACGAGAGTGTTGTGCACGATTCGGAGGGCAGGCTGCTGACAAAAGACCTCTTCGACGCAGGCGTGCCTATAGCCGAGAACACCCCGGAATTCTTCATCACGATGGTTGAGCAGCCTTCCTCGTTCGTACACCGGGCCAAGGGTCTTGGCGAGGCGCCAACAATAGGTGTGCCGATCGCCGTCGTAAGAGCCATCGAGAAGGTATCTGGTAAACGGATACGGCATACACCCGTCAGACCTGAAGAACTTATCGAGGATTCGGACACCTAATGTAATTAGAGCAAAAAGGAGATGTGGATACGATGGGGTCAGGACTGAGTGACCTACGGCTGCTAACGTTGCGTACTCGTTCCGTGACTACTGATATGGCGTCACCCACGGTACCCTTCCTCTGCACGCGCGTTTGACGAGGAGTAGAGTACATAGGTAGGTTAGGTGACCACAATGACCTCAGATCTGGAACTTCTGAACGAAGCGAGGCGTCTATTGGAGAAGGGAAGGCGGCTTGCCTTGTGCACTGTTATCGAGAAAAAGGGTTCAGGACCGAGAGAAGCTGGTACGAAAATGATCGTCAGCGAAGACGGGGAGACGTACGGAACGATAGGAGGAGGCGCCATTGAACGCGCTTTGATCACGGCGTGTATGGACGCCTTGGAAGAGCGTACATCGAGAACGGTCACGTTCAACACGACAGGAGAGAAGAAAGCAAGAATGGTTGAAACGGGTCTGATGTGCGGAGGTGAGGTGAGCGTGTTTATTGACACCTTGGAACCGGATTCACGGCTCATACTCATCGGTGCGGGCCACGTAGCGTTGTCCCTCGCACGACTCGCCGACATTGTGGGATTCCGAATGACCGTCATCGATGACGACTGCACGCTCGCGAACAAAGAACGGTTCCCGATGGCTGAACGGATCGTTACCGGCGACGTTGTCAAAGTAGTGAGCGAGCTTGCTCTCGGCTCCAATGACTTCGTCGTCGTTGCGTACGGAGACCACGAACGCGAGTATGTCGCATTAAAGAGCATGATTGAAAAGAAACCCGCCTACCTTGGACTACTTAGCAGCAAGGCAAAAGCTGCAACATTTGTGAAGAGGCTTCGAACGGAGGGGATCAGCGAGGCACACCTGAAGGTATTGCACGCACCGATAGGCTTGGCCATAGGGGCTGAGACGCCTGAAGAAATCGGCATAAGCATCCTCGCTGAGATTATACGGTGCAAAAGAACGGAGCGCGAGCAGCGCACGGTACACTAAAGCAGTTATGCCGCTCAACGACCGTGGCTGCCACCGTTCATGAGACTGTGGATGCGGGCGTAGTCCTCTGGCGTATCTATGTCCATAATGGTCCACTCCGGTGCCGCGATGGTGAGCAACCTGTCAGCATGCCTATGGACAACATCCCGCATCGTTTCGGTTTTTTCCAAACCCAATATTTCGCTGAAGAGCTGCCTATGGACGAGCAACGGGTGCCCTTTCTTCCCTTTATGGATGGGGCTCACAAGTAGTGCTTTGCCTTGGTTGTCCTCCATGTGTTGGATCATGGCGTTCAAAAAGTTATTATCGAGAATCGGCTCATCTCCGAGAATTAAAAATGCAGCGTCAACAGAGGGCAGCAGTTGCAGCCCTTTTTGAAAAGACGAAATCATTCCGTGCTCAAAGTCCTCGTTTATCACGGTCTTCACCGCTTCTCGCCTTGGCTGTATGACCTCGATTATTTGTTCAGGCTTATGCCCCAGCACCACTACCGTTTCATCTATGTTGGCAGCGGCTACTGCGTCCAAAATGTTGTTTATCACGGTAGTATCATTCAGGCGTAGCAGAAGCTTATTTTGTCCCATCCTTTCGGACTTTCCGGCTGCCAGGATGATTGCCGCGGTCATCATAAACAACACCACTGATGATGAGAATGATGATATCTTCGCGGAACTACACCGCACATCATAACTGATGCTTGCTAATTATGGGCGAAAGTATAAACGGCATTCGGTTATGAAGTAGAAATAACAGCATGAACACGTCAAGCGTCATCTTTGCCTGAACTACGCAGACAGAAATTGAGAACGCCATCCATTACAACAAGGATTGAAACAGACGAGGGATCGCATCCACGCACACCAATGCAACGACAAGAGGAAAAGCGCGGGGGGGGATGGTTCGGGCAGCCCTTCCCTTCAGCGACCATCCCAAACCCGTGCGGATACGGATGCGGAGCTACGCAGGGCAGGCAGGCCATGATAGATGAGAAGGAGGAAAAGGAGCGCCGCGCGCGGCTGAGAAAGGGACCGGGAAAATACAGGACAATGAGATCGGATGACGTTGCAGAGCGGTATACCCTCATCCTCGAACGCGACAGGAAAACATTCGAGGACATAAAGGCCTCGTGGATAAAAGGGTTGTGTGAAGCACCGGATGTGATAGAGCGGCTTATCAAGCTCAAGCACGAGATACGTCTTCACATGGAGGCGTGTTTCCAGTACAAGGCCGTCATGCAGATGATGAGGATATGGGGAGACCTCGAAGCATTGGAGGACGCCCTTGATTGGACATTAAACGAGATTGCGATACAACGGAGTATGGATGAATAGAATGGAACTCACGTATGTCCCGACGATATGCCCCTACTGCGGCGTTGGGTGTGGGCTTAACCTGGTCGTCAAGGATGGACGACTCGTGGGAGTTGAACCGTGGAAGAGGCATCCTGTCAACGAAGGTAAACTCTGTCCCAAGGGTCTAGCGTGCGACCAATTCGTGCACAGTGCAGACAGGCTTAAAACACCCTTAATCAAAAAGGACGGAAAATTCGTTGAAGTGACGTGGGAAGAGGCCTTAGGTCTTGTTGCTTCAAAACTCAAAGCGACACACGAAACGTACGGTTCAAATTCAGTTGCCTTTCAGGTGTCGTGCAGGGTATCAAATGAAGAAGCGTACCTTATGAGCAAATTAGCCAGAGTTGGGTTCAAGACGAATAACATCGATAATTGCGCACGAGTGTGCCATGGGCCGTCGGTTACTGGACTTACCTTGTCATTTGGCTCGGGCGCTGCGACAAATCCATTGGCAGATTGCGTGAACGCAGACTGTATTTTTGTGATCGGATCAAATGCCATGGAAGCTCATCCTCTAGCCGGCAGAAGACTCATTATGGCAAAGGAACGAGGCGCGACGGTGATCGTTGCAGACCCACGGTACACGATGACGGCAAAGCAAGCAGACATCTACGTGCGCTTTTATCCCTCGGCGATTATCCCCCTTGTGAATTTGATGTATCATATCATAAAAGAGGGCAAGGAGGATAAGGAATTCATTGAAACACGGACGAATGGCTTTCAGGAACTGAAAACAACGGTTACAAAGTACGCCGATGTGGGGGATATAACGGGGGTGTCAACGGAGTTAGTGAAAAAAGTTGCGCTGTTATACGCAGAAGCGAACAATGCGGCTATTGTGTACTGTTTAGGCGTAACTGAGAGCAGGACCGGGACGGACAACGTACGGTCACTGGGAAACCTTGCACTGCTCACCGGCAATGTTGGCAGGCCAGGCGTTGGCGTAAACCCACTGAGAGGTCAGAATAACGTGCAGGGCGCGTGTGACATGGGGGCATATCCAAGTGTCTATTCAGGCTATCAGACGGTAGATGTCGAAGAGAACCGCCGTAAGATGGAAAAAGCATGGGGAGTTGAGGGGTTGCCATCAACACCCGGCTTAACGCTTACGGAGCACATCGATGCCGCTGGTGACGAGATAAAGAGCATGTTCATTCTCGGGGAAAATCCGATGTTGTCGTTCCCTGATATCAATCATGTCCGTAAATCGCTCCAAAGGCTCGACTTCCTCGTTGTACAGGACATATTCCTTACTGAGACTGCTGAACTTGCCGATGTCGTGCTGCCGGCGGCATGCTGTGGGCGGAAAAAGATGGCACGTTTACCAATGCTGAACGGCGCGTTCAACGGATACGAAAAGCAGTTGACCCGCCAGGCCAAGCCAAAGCTGACTGGGAAATTGTAACAGCTCTTGCGCAAAAGCTCGGCCTGAACGGCTTTGATTTCACGAGCGTCAAAGACGTTTACGACGACATGCGTAAAGTGACGCCCCAGTACGCAGGGATAACGTATGAGCGTATCGAGAGACCTGTCTCCCTTGTATTGTAACCTAGTTGAACTTGCTCAAGTATTCGTCCTTGAAGTGCTGCATGGTGGTCAGCACCGGTGACGGAGCTGCCTGGCCGAGACCGCACAAGCAGGCCTTGGTCATTACCCGGCCCAGACGGTCCATCCGGTCCAGGTCGGCGGCATCGCCATGACGGTCGTTGACCCGTTCCATGATTTCTTCCATGCGCATGGTGCCTTCCCGGCAGGGAGTGCATTTGCCGCAGGATTCATGAGCGAAGAACTTGGCGATTCTGGCCACTACGTCCACGATGTCCCGGCTTTCGTCCATGACGAAAAATGCTCCGGAGCCCAGGGTGGCGCCTATCGCTGACATATCGTCGAAATTCAGCTGGGTGTCCAGGAACGCTTCGGGGATAAATCCGCCGGAAGTTCCACCGATCTGCACGGCCTTGAATTTCTTGCCGCCGGCTACGCCGCCGCCAAAGTCGTTTAATACCTGACGGATAGTGGTGTTGGTCGGCACTTCCACGAAGGTTTTGTTGGTGATGTCCCCGGTCAGGGTCATAACCTTGGTGCCGGGATACTTGGCGTTTCCAATAGCCTTGTACCAATCGGCCCCTTTGTCAACGATCGCCGGGATGTTGGCGAAGGTTTCCACGTTGTTAACGATGGTGGGCTTGCCCCACAGGCCGATGACCGGCGGGAACGGAGGCTTGAAGCGGGGCTCGCCGCGGTTGCCTTCGATCGATTCAATCAAAGCGCTTTCTTCACCGCATACATAGGCGCCTCCACCCATTCTTACTTCAATGTCAAAGTCGCCCAGGCAGCCTTTGGCTTTAGCCTGGTCAATGGCTTTGTTCAGGATTTCCACCATGTAAGGATATTCCCCGCGGCAGTATATATAGCCTTTATTGGCACCTATGGCATATCCGCAGATGGCCATGCCTTCCAGAACGCTCTGGAGATCGTTTTCCATGATGATCCGGTCTTTGTAAGTGCCGGGTTCGCCTTCGTCGGCGTTGCACACTACATATTTCTGATCGGTCTTGATTCCGTAGGAAAACGACCATTTCATGCCGGTATTGAAGCCGGCACCGCCGCGGCCCCGCAGGTTGGATTTCTTGACTTCGTCGATTAAGGCTTGCTGACCCATGCCCTTGGCCTTTTCCAGGGCTTTGTAGCCGCCCGCTGCGATGTAGTCTTCGATCTTCAAAGGATCGATTTTGCCATAGTTGCGCAAGACGATGCGCATCTCTTCGGCCATTTCATTGCCTCCTTTCTGCTCGCTTTTACTTGTATTCGGCCAGGATGGCCGCAACCTTATCGGCTGTTACATTTTCATAAGGCTTGCTGTTGATGGTAATAACCGGGGTGGCCTGGCACTGGCCCACGCATTCGGTGAGTTCCAGGGCAAATTTGCCGTCCGCAGTGCTTTCTCCCATCTTGATGCCCAGTTCTTTTTCCAAAGCCGCGATAACCGCATCGGCTCCGGCTATATGGCAAGGGGCGCTTTCGCAGATGCGAATCACGTTCTTGCCGCGCTTGCCAACCTTCAAATAGGAATAGAACGTGGCTACTCCGTAAGCTTCAGCCTTGGGCCGTTTGAAGGCGGCTGCTGCCGCTTCTACCGCTTCTTCCGGGATATAGCTGTATTCACGCTGAATGGCATGATACGCTTCGATTATCCCGCCCGGCAGGTCTTTATATTGATTGATTATATCCTTGTAGTCTGCCAAAATCCTTTCACCTCCCGAGCTAATGACACATTCGTTCAGCCTTCTACGCTGATTCGATCTTTACCGCACACACCTTGTATTCGCCTGTGCCCGCAATGTCGCAGACAAAGGGACTGGTTAATTCATTGGTAGGCGTTTCGCTGTGATGGTGGGACATCCAAATGACCCCGGGCTGCACTTTGTCGGTTACCCAGGCGGTGGTTACAACTGAACCGCGGCGTGAAGTAACTCTCATCTTGCTGCCGGTAACCAGGCCCAATTTAGCGGCTTCCTGCGGATGCACTTCGGTCATTTCCCGCGGCCATACCTCGGCAATGCCGGCTGAATACTGGGTGGTTACATTGTAGTGCTGCATTACACAGCCGGTACACAGCAGAATGGGATAATCCTTGTCGGGCAGTTCTCCAGGAGGAATGTGCTCGTTGGGCTGGAATCCTCCCAGGCCGCGGGTGAATTTGCCGATATGCAGAATGGGCGTGCCGGGATGATCAGCGGAAGGACACGGCCAATGCACGGATTCTTTTTCCATGCGTTCATAGCTGATGCCCGCCATTGAAGGTGACAATGAGGCCATTTCAGCCCAAATTTCGCCGGGATGGTTATAACTCATGGGATAACCCATGCGAGTGACCATTTCACAGATGACTTCCCAGTCAGCCTTGCCCGGAAGCGGTTCTACAGCCTTGCGCACGCGCTGAGGCCGGCGCTCGGTATTGGTAAAGGTGCCGTCTTTTTCGGCAAAACTGGCGCCTGGAAGGACTACATCCGCATATTGGGCGGTTTCGGTCAAGAACAGCTCCTGAACTACCAGGAATTCCAGTTTTTCAAGGGCTTCCTTGATATGATTGGCATTCGGGTCAGTCAAAACCGGATTTTCACCCAGGATATACATGGACTTTACTGTGCCTTCATGAGCGGCTTCAAACATTTCCGGAATCTTCAGGCCAACTTTGTCGGGCATGGGAGCGCCCCAGGCTTTCTTATGCTTTTCCTTGGCGGCTTTGTCGGTAACACTCTGATAACCGGAATAAACATTGGGCAGGGCTCCCATGTCACAGGCGCCCTGAACGTTATTCTGACCGCGGATCGGGCAAACGCCAACGCCGGGCCGTCCCAAATGGCCGGTAAGCATAGCCAGGTTGGCAATACTCATAACGTTGCGGGTTCCGCAGATGTGTTCGGTGATGCCCAGTGAATAGAAGGCCATGGCTTTATAGGTGGTGGCATACAGGCGGGCTACCTTGTACAGGTCTTCCACTGCAACGCCGGTGATTTCAGAAACCCGTTCCGGTGTGTATTCTGCAGCCAGAGCTTTCATTGCTTCGTAGTTTTCGGTACGAGTAGCAATGAATTCCTTGTCTTCCAAACCTTCTTTGATGATGATGTGCATTAAGCCGTTCAGCAAAGGAATGTCAGTGCCGTGCTTCTGCTGCAGCCAGATATCGGCTTCAGCAGCCAGTTCAGTGCGGCGGGGATCGCAGACTACCAGCTTGCAGCCATTGCGATGGGCTTGACGCATTTTGTAGCCGACCACCGGGTATGATTCAGTCGGGTTGATGCCGATCAGGAACAGCAGTTCGGCTTCATTAGAAATTTCCGAAATGACATTAGTCATGGCGCCGCTTCCGAAGGAAATGGCCAGGCCAGCTACTGAAGGAGCATGGCAGGCGCGGGCGCAATGATCGCAATTGTTGGTGCCCATGTGGGCTCGGGTGAATTTCTGCGTCAGGAAGCTTTCTTCATTAGTACAACAGGCTGAACTCAAGGAAGCAAATGAATCTGGGCCATACTTGGCTTTAATTTCATTGAACCGCTTGGCAATCAGGTCATAGGCTTCATCCCAGCTGGCTTCCACGAATTTTCCGTCTTTCTTGATAAGCGGAGAGGTCAGGCGCTTGTCACTGTACATGAAATCCCAGCCGAAACGGCCTTTCACGCACAAATTGCGGCCATTTACGGGACTGTTGGGATTGGACAGCGAACCGATGACCTTGCCGTCTTTAACCGCCAGGTCGAAATTACAGCCTGTGCCGCAGAAGGGGCAGGTGGTCTGAACGCGTTTGATATCCCAGCGCCGGGCCTGACCAGCCATGGTCTTTTCTGTCAGGGCGCCGGTCGGGCATACTGCCACACACTGACCGCAGAATACGCAATCGGATTCGATATAGTCCACATCGCCGGCAGTGGTTGCCTTGCGATGGAAACCGCGGTTCAGATAGGAGAGGTTGTCCTTGCCGGTCAGCTCTTCACAGGCCCGCACGCAGGCGCCGCAAAGAATACACTTGTTAAGGTTGCGGATTATGAAGGGATTGCTGTCATCAATCGCGTACTGGTGGGTTGCACCGGCAAAGGATGAATCCTTAACGCCGTATTTATAAGCGTAATCAGCCAATTTGCAGTCGCCCATTTTGTCGCAGGTCATACAATCCAGCGGATGGTTGGCAACGAGCAATTCTAATATTGTCTGTCTTGCTTCAACCACGGCCTCAGACTCGGTCTGAACTTCCATTCCAGCGAAAATCGGAGTTACACATGATGCTGGCAGCAGACGATTGCCTTTGACTTCCACTACGCACAGCCGGCATGCTCCCAGGGGGCTGAGATCCTTGTCATAACACAGGCGGGGAATTTCTATGCCTGCCAGTTCCGCTGCCTGCAGAACCGTACTCCCGGCTGGAGCCTCTACCTCCTTCCCGTTAATAGTCAATTTGATTAATTCCATTATTAACACTCCTTCCCATGAATAACTCTTTCATGCACAAAAAAAACCTCCTAATGATCTAGGAGGTGCGTGCCCTGTTGAGATTCCCCTCTCGACCTTCTTCCATCAATCGAGCAAGCGTTTGCGGATTGGTTTCAATCCTTGTTTTAGTGGATCGTGCATTGTAACCTTAACGATTATTTCAGTATAGAGCCATAGAGTGAAACTGGTTAACGTTGGAGACATGTTTTACGTTCAGGCAGCAGATAGTGACCTCCGAGCCAAAGGCGAGTGCGGCGGTGCGGTGACTGCAATTCTGAAGTATCTGTTAGAGAAGAAGATCGTCGACGCAGCCCTCGCGATGCGCCGGGGGACTGACCTCTACGACGGCGTTCCTGCGCTTATTACAGATCCGTCGAAGATCACAGAACTTTCTGGCTCTCTTCACTGCGCGCCGATAATGCAGTCGACTGTCCTGTTTAAATACCTCAGCGGTGCTAAGGATATGAAAGTGGCGGTCGTCGGAGTTGGCTGTGATTGTTGGGCCATACAAAAACTCGGTGAAAAAGGAGTCATAAGCAAGGAGAACCTCGTCCTTATCGGCCTTAACTGCGGTGGAACCTTCCCGCCTGTTCAGGCGCAAGAGATGATAACAAGGTTCTATGGGATAAATCCGATGACGTTATGAAAGAGGAAATCGCGAAGGGCAACCTCATTCTCGAGACTAACGATCATCAAGCCAAAGGGCTGAAGATCGATGATCTCGAAGAACAGGGATACGGGCGCCGCAGCAATTGCCGCCGCTGTGAAGTTAAGATCCCGCGGATGGCGGATCTTGCATTTGGAAGTTGGGGCGTTGTAGGTCCAGATGTGAGAAAGGCCACCTTTGTAGAGGTCTGCACAAAGGCTGGTGCGCAGCTCCTGGAAGGTGCGATACGAGATGGTACATTAATAGCAAAGGATCCAAGCTCACAGGGCATTGGGCTTCGCGAAAAAACGGAGCAGGCAATGCTCAAGCTAGGCGCACAGTGGCAGGCTCACGATTTCCTGACACCTGAAGCGAAGAACGAGTTCTGGCTCAAACAGTTTGCAAAGTGCATTAAGTGCCTTGGCTGTGTGAACGCGTGCCCAGTATGTGTGTGCGATGAGTGCAAGCTTGAGAGCAAAGAGCCGCTCTGGTTCGAATCCGGAGAGCTGCCTCCTTCGCCGAAGCTCCAATTTACGAGAGCCGCTCACATGGCAAATGATTGTGTGAATTGCGGACAGTGTGAAGACGCGTGCCCGGTTGAAATACCACTCTCTACGTTCTTCCAGCAGTCAAGCAAAGAATTTGGAGAGCTATTCGCAAGGTTCGACGAGTTGACGTCGATTTGATTACAAGTACGTTGGTTGTTTAACTTCTGTTATAGTTTAAACAATTTCAGGCACAGTGTCTTTTGCGTATCATTCGGCAGGTAAAATAAAATATCGATCACGTCGCTCCGATGTGCACCTTCAACAATGTGTAACGCGGGATGTGTTTCATAACGACAAACGTGCCTGATAAACAAGGGGTAAAAGCTTAAGACCCCTGTCGCATAATTATTCCGCATTAGACGTGTGCGTTGTATCCGGAACGTCCTGATGCGTACACCGTGAACAATGGTCAAAGCACTTGTTATCTACGACACAAAATTTGGCAACACCGGGAAGGTTGCGAATGCGTTAGTGCAGGGACTGGCTGCACAAGGGATTGAAGTTGAGAGCGTTAACGTTGTCCGCGTAGCAATCGATAGGTTATCAGAGTACGATGCGCTGTTAATCGGAGGGCCTACGCATCGGCAAAAAACGTCAGAGCTGATGGCCATGTTCCTAGACCGCTTAGACAGAGCACACGTGAGCGGGAAGGTGGGGTTTGCCTTCGATACGAAGGTGGAGCACCGATTTGCAGGCAGTGCCGGCAAACGCATAGAGAAAAAGTTGAAAAAGCTCGGAATGAAGATAGTCACGCCGCGTGCTTCTGCCATCGTTGTAGGACGGGAAGGTCCACTTAAAGAAGGGACGGAAGAGACGTTTATGCAGATAGGGTCGCAGATTGCGCACGCAATAACAAGTTTGACATCCCCGAGATAATACCGGTGTTGCATTAGTCGCATAACTCTATACGGGCATCATCTTTTGGGGCTTCGATTTGAAGCTCCTAACCGGAGCTAATAATGGCATCGCCTTTACACGGCGAAGGTCACCGGTT
>Ga0116223_10004450_pt1 | contig 12127 bp, 9 predicted proteins | sample Sb_taG_3_FD_90092 | JGI IMG/M metagenome (GOLD analysis project Ga0116223, IMG submission 90092) | Peat soil microbial communities from Weissenstadt, Germany - Sb_50d_a_PC metaG | ecosystem: Environmental > Terrestrial > Soil > Wetlands > Peat | place: Germany: Weissenstadt | collected 2010-09-21 | reverse complement strand
CGCAGGCGATGGGCCGGATCGGCGAGGCCATCGTCCGTTGCTGGCAGAGCGCCCACAAGATGAAGGTTCAGACCGGCCCGCTAGCGGGCGACAGCTCGCGGAACGACAACGAGCGCGTCAAGCGATACGTCGCCAAGTACACGATCAACCCCGCGATCACCCACGGCCTCGCCGAGCACGTCGGCAGCATCGAGGGGGGCAAGCTGGCCGACCTGGTGATCTACGATCCGGGGTCGTTCGGGGTCAAGCCTTTTCTGATCCTCAAGGGAGGCCTGATCGTCGCCGCCCAGATGGGAGACCCGAACGCGAGCATCGCCACGCCCCAGCCGGTTTACATGCGACCCCAGTTCGCCGCCTACGGACGAGCCTTGTCGAAGTCGTGCTTGACCTTCGTCTCCAAGGCGTCGCTCCAGGCTGGAATCGTCGAGCGTTACGGCCTCCAGCGCGAGGTCGTCCCCGTCGAAAACTGCCGCGAGATCGGCAAGAAAGACATGCGGAGAAACGAGGCGACTCCCGAGATCAAGGTCGATCCCGAGACCTACCAGGTCTGGGTCGACGGCGAGAAAGTCGGCAGCGACCCGCTGGAAGAGCTGCCCATGACCCAGCTCTACTTCCTCTTTTGAAGAGGCGCGGAGACTCGTGAACCTGCGCCTGCTCCAGATTTCCGACTCTGCATTGCCCATTAGTGGATACACGCATTCCTGGGGCCTGGAGGGGGCGATCGCCCGCGGTTTGGTCCACGATGCCGAGAGCCTCGAGCGCTGGACCCTGCGATGGCTTCGGACGTCGCTTGGCCCGCTCGAGGGCATCCTCGTCGCGTCCGGCTGTCGCGGCGCCCGAACAGGAAGACAGGACGACCTGGTGGCGCTGAACCGCCTGGCCGACGCCTCGATCGTCCCCCCGTCGATCCGCACCGCCAGCCGGGAGATGGGGGAGCAATTGCTGGCGCTTGGCATCACCTGGGCGTGGTGTGCGACAGAGCTGGCACAGTTCCTCGAGCCGCCCACCGGGCAGCCTCAGGGGTGGCACCATTCGGTGGCATTCGGGCTGCTCGGGGCCTTGGGCGGAAACGAGCCCGGAGACGTGCTGACGGCCTACCTGCACCAGGCGGCGCTGGGGATGATCGGGGCAGGTGTTCGCGCCATCCCCGTCGGTCATACCCACGGCCAGCAAATCCTGGCTTATCTCCACGACGAGATCAGCAAGTTGACAGGCGCCCTGGTCGACCGCGCTCCCGAGACGGCCGGCGGGGGTTGCCCTTTTTACGAGATCTTGTGTGATGAACAAACACGACTTTACGCACGCATGTACCGCTCCTGATCCCTTATCGGATTGGCATGCAGGGCCGACACGGCGACGGTTCCGAAGGGGCGCGGCATTCCACAAGGACCACGACCATCCCCATGACCACATGGGACGGCCCGGCCCAGCTCGCTATGCGGGGCCTTCACGAAAGGTTTTCACGCTTGGCGTGGCCGGGCCCGTCGGCTCCGGCAAAACGGCTCTGGTCGAGGCGCTCTGCCGCGCCCTCTGGCCCGAGATCAATCTCGCGGTGATCACCAACGACATCTACACGCACGAAGACGCCGAGTTCTTGTCCCGCCGCGAGGCACTGCCGGTGGAGCGCATCGTTGGCGTTCAGACCGGCGGCTGCCCGCACACCGCGATCCGCGACGACGCCAGCGCCAACCTGAGCGCCGTGGCCAACTTCCAGCGGCAGTTCCCGGGCATCGAACTGGTCCTGGTCGAGTCCGGAGGCGACAACCTCACCGCCGTGTTCTCGCGTGAGCTCGCCGATCGCTTCATCTTCGTCATCGACGTTGCCGAGGGGGACAAGATCCCCCGCAAGGGGGGGCCGGGCATCTGCAACAGCGACCTGCTGGTGATCAACAAGATCGACCTGGCGCCGCACGTCGGGGCCGACCTGGATGTGATGCGACGAGATAGCCTGAAGATGCGTGGCGAGCGACCGTTCCTGATGGTCAGCCTCCGCCAGAAGGAAGGGGTCGAGGAGGTGATCACGTGGGTTCGCGAGCAGCTCGCATCACGCGCGAAGAGCTCTTGACGCCGCCCGAATTCCTTGGCGTGCTCCCGACCCAGAACCCGGCGGGAAGAGTGGGAGGAGCACGAATCGAGCTGATCCGTTCCGCTAATAAGACGCATTTGGGAACCTGCTACCAGCAGATTCCTGTTCGCCTCTTTCCTCCGTTCGAGCTGGATTCCGAACCGGCAGCGCTCCTCTACCTGATCAACCTCACCGCCGGACTGCTGGACGGCGACGCCCACCTCGTGGAGCTCACGGCGCGGGCCGGAACGCGGGCCGTGGTGACCGGCCAGTCGGCCACCCGCATCCATCCGGCCCTGGAGAGCCACGCCACCCAGCAGTGGGTGGTGAAGGTCGAAGACGATGCCTGCCTGGTCGTTCTACCCGGGCCGGCGATCCCGTTTCGAGGCAGCCGATACTATCAGCGCGGCCGCGTCGAACTCGCCCCTCGCTCCCGGTTAATCTGGGGCGACATCTGGCTGCCCGGCCGCTACGACCGTGGTGAGCTGTCGGAGCGGTTCCAGTTCGAGCGAATTGTCCAGGACCTCGAGATCCGCCGCGCCAGCCGGCTGGTCTACCGTGACCGTTTCCGATGGGACGGGCCCTGGGACCTCGAGGACGCCGACTGGTACTTAGGCGGGGCACTGGCGTCCGCCAGCCTGTTCATCGCCGGGCCAGTCCCCGAGGCTCTTCCAGAGGCTCGTCCCGAGCTCCGTCGTTCGGTCTTCAGGCTCGACACCGGCGAGAGTTGTATGCGGTGGTGCGGCCATCCCGGGGCCGTCACGGCCGACCTCGTCCAGACCGCCCTCCGCCTGGCTGCTCGATGGACCGTCGGGCCGGACGCACTTCCCTGGCTCCTCGCCTCGAGCGGCCTCGCCCCGAACCACTGGTTCTCGACCCCGGTGGAGTAACCGTGGAACGAGACAATTTGGCCGTAAGCTGAGCTATGGGAAATCTGGCAGTCACCGAGGAGGGTTATGCCGAATGATTTTGAACATCTTCTGCGATGAGCCCTACTGGCGCCGCTGGACTAGGGCTTTTTGATCGATTATTATCAATCTCATGGCGATTCATTTCCTCGCCAATCTCCAGCGGTCTGTTGGCGGCTATCCCGTCATATGGAAGCGATTTCTTTAGCCATGCCCACGATTTCCTCCTGCGCATCGACTGGTCCCTTGCCTGCGGTCGAGGGTATGAGGGCATTGGTGGCTGAGGCGCACGAGCGGTTCAAATCAGTGAGTGAGGGAAAGGTCGCGGACTACATCCCGGCTCTCGCCACGGTGCCTGGTGAGCTGTTCGGTGTGTGCGTGGTCGGAACCTCCGGCATCACTTATGCCGCTGGGGACACGGAGTATGAATTCTCAATCCAAAGCGTGTCCAAGCCTTTCGTGTTCGCCCTGATCTGTCAGGCCATCGGTGAAGACGAGGCGCGCCAAAAGCTCGGGGTGAACAGCACCGGATTGCCATTCAATTCGGTGATCGCAATCGAGCGAACCAAAGACGGGACGACCAACCCGATGGTCAATGCTGGGGCAATCGCGGCAGCCAGCCTTGCGCCGGGAGCGACCGCAGTGGCCAAGTGGCAGTTCATTTACGAGGGGTTGTCCCGCTTCGCCGGAAGAAGCCTCACGCTCAACAGCGAGGTGTATCAGTCCGAGGCGGCCACAAACCAGCGGAACGAGGGCGCCGCCAATTTGCTCCAGAGCTACGACCGCATTTATTTTGATCCGATCCAGGCAACCGACCTTTACACCAAACAGTGCTCGCTGAACGTGACCGCCAAGGACTTGGCGGTGATGGCTTCCACACTGGCCAATGGGGGGGTGAATCCGCTTACAAAAGAGCGTATTATTGATGCCATCCATTGCCAGCACGTCCTGGCCGTCATGGTGACCGCCGGGCTCTACGAGAATTCCGGCGACTGGCTGTATGAGACCGGGTTGCCCGGCAAGAGCGGCGTCAGTGGCGGGATGATCGCCGTCGCCCCGAGGAAGGGCGGGCTGGGTACTTTCGCACCGCCGCTGGACCATTTCGGAAACAGCGTCAAAGGCCGACTCGCAGCCAAGTTCCTCTCTGAACAATTGGGACTGAATCTCTTCGCGTCGCACCCTGCTGGGTGAATTTGCCTGGACGCGTTGAGTCGGACGGAGCACATCTTCGAACGGTCAATCTCTCCCCCCGCACTTTGTTCGACTGGATTGGACGATTCTTCCATGAAACGCATTCGCATAACCCATGTAACAGAGTACCACTACCACGCGCCGGTCACATTCGGTCCCCACCGCGCAATGCTGAGGCCTCGCGAGGGGCACGATCTTCATATCGAGAGTTCACGCCTCGAGATTGAGCCCAAAGCCAACGTGCGCTGGCTTCGCGACGTCTACGGGAATTCCATCGCTATTATCACTTTCACCGAGCCCGCGCAGAAACTGAGTCTCTTCAGTGAGATGAACGTCGACCTTTACGACGATACTCCCATCGATTGCGTCACCGACCCCATCGCTCAATCCTATCCGTTCCAATACCCCGCGAACGAGCAGGTGGAAATCATCCCATACCGCCTCCCAAGTTATCCCCACGACGGCCCGGCCCTGCAGAAATGGCTCTTCGACATTTACAGCCCTGGCCAGCTCATTAACACCTCCGAACTCTTGAACAAGCTGAACACCCACATCTATGAGACTTTCCAGTACCTCCACCGCGAGGAGCCCGGGGTCCAGCTTCCGTGCCAGACGCTCGCTCTGGGCACCGGATCCTGCCGCGACTACGCAGTGTTCATGATGGAGGCTGCCAGGCATTGGGGTTTTGCGTCGAGATTTGTCACCGGCTACATCCAGATGGGCGAGGGCCAGCACGGTGCCACCCACGCCTGGACGGAGATCTATATCCCTGGCGCGGGCTGGCGAGGTTTCGATCCCACCAACAACAAACTCGTCGGCTCCGAGCATGTCTCCGTGGCAGTAGCTCGTGAGCAGGACAAGGCCTCCCCTCTCTCCGGTTTCTGGGAAGGGCCACAGGACGCTTGGGATCGGATGGAAGTCTCCGTGCAGGTCGTGGCGCTGTGACGGTCCCGTAATGCGCGGAGCTTGGCGAACTGCGAATCCAGGTAGATTCAGCTCTGATACAGCGCGGACGCGTCGACCTTGCCCCTCGCGTCCGGTTGATCTGGGGCGACATCTGGCTGCCCGGCCGCTATGAGCGAGGCGAGCCCTCCGAGCGGTTCCATTTCGAGCGGATCGTCCAGGACTTCGAGGTCCGTCGCGCGGGCCGGCTGATTTACCGTGACCGCTTCCGATGGGACGGGCCCTGGGACGCCAAGGAGGCTGACTGGTACTTCCGGCGGGGCCCTGGCCTCTGCCAGCCTGTTCGTGACCGGGCCCCTGCCAATCGCCCTCCCCGATGTGAGCCCGGGCGCCTTGCGTTCGGTCTTTCAACTCGACTCCGGAGACACTTGCATGCGATGGTGCGGCCATCCCGGGGCCGTCACGGCCGACCTCGTCCAGACCGCCCTCCGCCTGGCTGCTCGATGGACCGTCGGGCCGGACGCACTTCCCTGGCTCCTCGCCTCGAGCGGCCTCGCCCCCAACCACTGGTTCTCGACCCCGACAAGCAACTCCTGATTGGCTCGATCGGTACGGGGACTGGCCTCGCGTCCACGAGGTGTCTGTGCGCGTCCTTTTCTCGAGTTCCTCTTAACCGGTCGTCACGGGCCGCTACTGAAAGACCCGTTCCTTACCGGCCGTCATGGTTGCGTGTGAGGCGAAGAGGCGGGCCGTTGGCATGGCGGCGCTCGGGCGCGATGGCAGACCTCAGGGGAAGATGCGGCAGCCGACGGCGGTGTTGAGTCGGAACATGGAGCGGCGATGGCGCACCAGGGCGTCGAGGTACTTGCGCGAGATCTCGCCGAACGACTCTTGCGCCTCCATGCTGGAAACAGGGCCGGGCTTGTCCGCGGAGGATGTCTTCAGACTTTGCTCAAGGTTTTCACGGGCGGCGGGCAGGATCTTCTCTTCAAGGCGTCGGATCGAAGCGACCGTGACGGAATAGGCCGCTTCAGCTCTTTGGACCTCCAGAATCACCTGTCGCTCCAGGTTCGCTAGCTGAACCTGGGTCTGCTCGACAGTGTGCTCAGCCCGAGCGATGTTACCCTGGTTGCGGTTGTAGACCGGCAGGGGGATCGTCAGCCCGACGGCCCACGACGTGGATGGACCTTTGCCCGGGCCCAGGCCCTGTTGGCTCGACAACGGCTGGTAGAGCAGGAAAACGTCGTCGAAGCGGTTGGCCCGAGCCAGGCGAACCTCGCATTGTGCCCGGAGGACCCCGAGCCGGAACGAGCCGAGATCAGGTCGGGTCTCCAGGGCCATGCGAATCAGCTCTTGTTCGGGCGGCAGGGGGAGATCCCGCCCGCGCATCGACCCGCGAACCTGGAAGGTCTCGGCCTCTTCCAGCGGCAACGAGAGCAGCGCGGCAAGGGTCCGTTTCGCGTCGTCGAAGGTCTCCTTGGCCTCCAGGAGCGTGAGCTCGTTATTGTTGCGCAGAATCCGGACGTTGTTGACATCGGTCTGGCTCGCGGCTCCCTGCTTGAGCAATGCCTCCGTCACCTTCTGATGATCGGCCAGGCTTTCCAGGCCCGACTCGATGAAGCGAATCGTCGCTTGGGCGGCGAGTACGTCGATCCACGCGGTGTAGAGGTTGTCAAGCTGGAGTCGGACCGCATTCTGGTACTGGGCCTCGGTGACCTTTTGGGCGCGGACAGCGACCTCGATCCGGTGCCGCCTCTTATGGTTCAGGTCGAGCGGATGGGTGATGTTGACATCGTACTGCGTCGGGCCTCCCGCGGTGCCGGCGAAGGTCGAATACGGCACCAACGAAGAGTCCAAGTAGATCAAGGGGTTCCCCCGCAACCCGGCGGTGAGCACGTCGGCCCGGGCCTTGGAGATTTCCATCGCCTGGGCCCGCAGTTCCAGGTTGATCCGCAAGACCCGGTCGATCGCCTGGTCGATCGTCAGCCCGGTGGGAGGTCCCTCCAGATCGCCCAACCGAGCGACTCCGAAACTTCCGGAGAGCGGCCGTTCGGACTCGGGAAGCAGCGACAGCGGCTCGATCCCCAGGCCAGACTGGGGCCCGAAGGGTTCGGGGGGCTGGGTGATCCCCCGCGGCACACGCGGGTATCTTGGCCCGGGACCTACGGGGATCACCGGCTGACTTCCCGCCTTAGCACCGCCGGAGCGCACCGTCCCCGTAGCGCCCGGGCTCTCCGGCAGCGCCGAGGAGGAGGGATCGCCCGGAACGACTTGTGCCGCGGCAACGGACACCCAAAAGGCAAAGGCGCAGGCCGCCGCGACCCCGGTGATCGAGCCGTCTCCAGGACGCCTCATGTTCCTCCCCTGGACGAGGTTGAGAAGTTGCCAACGGCACAACCTCTACGGCACCTCGAGCTCTTGCGTCCCGGTGGATCCCGTGAGCCGGCACCCGTTTCGCAATCGCATGCGACGCACGGAATCGGGTCGTAACCGAGCTGGGGAACAGACCGAGACCCTATCGTCCCACGCCGCCCCGCGAGCCGCCGTCAGAACTTCACCAGGAAGCTGATTCCTCCGGTCAACTGGCTGAAATGGTCATGTGCGCCGTTGACTCCGTAAGCGGGTGCGCCGGCGAAGTCGCCGCGGATTTCCGGCCGGATATCGAGGTACTTGCTGGGGTGCCAGTTGAGTCCCAGGGTCACTTCTTCATAATTGGTCTTGACTCCGGTTCGCGTGCCCTGGGGGTCGTCGAACCACTCCGCGCGACAGAGGGCGTCGACTTCACCGGTCAGGTGGAAGATGTTGATGAGATACAGGCCATAGAAGGAGCCGGTGCCGACCGGGGTGTTGACGTCCCAGCCCATGTTGTTCTGAAGGACCTGAGTGAACCGATCACTCCAGTTCTGCTGAAGGCGCAGCTCCACCATTGTGACAAACGTTCCGTTCTGGCCGGGGGCTGCGAAGATGGCGTCCGGACCGGCGTAGACCGAGCCGGTCAGCCGAGTCTTCTTCTCGTCGGTCAGCCAGTAATTGACCTGACCAATGTAGCAGTACGAATGGGCGCTCCGCATGACGAAGAAGGTGTTGGCACCCAAGGTCATACCGTTCCAGACCTCGAGGCGATCGGAGACGTGCAGGTTGGTGAGGAATCCGGTAAACGCCCCGTCCTGGGCGTAGAAGAACTGGTAATCGCTGGAGTAGAACGGCCGGTAGGGGGCCAGGAAGCCGTTGTAGCCGATGATCGTGTTCATGCGGCCTATCTTGAAGTCCATTCCGCGCTCGGTGAGCACAGGCAGGTGGGCCGACAGGTACAGGTCGCGAAAGTCCTCACCGAAGTGCGGGTTGCCGGGCGGGGAGCCGATACCCCCCTTGGCCGCGCCCAGGGCCGCGTTGGCTCCTGCGAAATACCTCATCATGAAGCCGAGATTGAACTCGTCCTGCTTGAGCGGTTTCTCAACCACCCAGCCGATTTCGTTAAGGAGAAACTCGTTGCCGAAGCGATTGAGGCGTGGCTGGACCGAGAGTATGCCCTGGCCCGACGAGGAGCCTGTGTAGCCCCCCTCAACCCAGCCGAATGAGCGTATGCCGGTATCGCCGAACAGGTCTCTCAACCGTAAGTAGTCCATCAGGAAGTTCACGTCCGAGACTGCAGTTGGCCCGAACCTGAAGTCGTGGACCTGATCGATATCCTCGGTGAGTTCGCCCGGAAGCGACTCCGCCTCGAGGCCGGAGCTGGCCCTTGGGGGCGCTGGGCCTGGGACGACCGCTCCGGGCTGCGGGACTTCCCCTTCAGGCTGGGGGATTTCCTGGGCGTAGGCGGTGACCGCCCCTACCAGGAGGGCTGCTAGGCCTCCGCCGATTCGACATTGCCATTGCATGAGCTGGGGTTCCCGTAACGTGCCGCATGATTGCCGATAAAGGAGCCGATAAAGGAACTCTGATCGGGCACCGAGGCAGGTGACTCCATGGCCCCACCGTCGGGATCGTGTTAGAAACATCGGCTGAACCGAATCTGATACTTTACCGGGGTTGCGGGGATTTGGCTGGTTTGAGGACTATGTGAGAGCGACAGAAAGTAGGGGAAGCTAGGAGTCGAGGTCGCATCGATGAAGAGGAGGTCAGGCTCTAGGGGCAGGCCGGCCTCAGGCCGCCAACCGGGGAGTGAGGGCCGACTCGACGTGAAGAATGCCGCACGCATGACTTTGGATTTTCAGCATTTCACAATTCCCCTCACTGGCCCCTTGCGATCTCGATCGGAAGCAACGATCATCAATGCCGCTACACGTCACGGCCTGCCCCCGATCCGGGAGGGCGAGGGATAGGTCGCCGAACCGATTCTCAGCATCCGAGCCCCGCCTTCCGCCTCTCGGCAGCGCCGGGCAGCGATCGGCGGGCGTACACGCTGCCGGGCGGGGCGAGTCGGGATCGCGGCCCCGCTTGGCTGTCTCGACACACGATCCCGAGGGAGACATCGAGGCAATGCGTCGATCGTTGAAGTCCATGCCGACGGAGCGACTTGCCCTGCTCGCGGTGGTCGCGGGACTGATCCTGTTGACCCGAGCGGTCGCAGGGGATCTTGAGGCAACAACGGTGACCGAGGCAGGTGGCACCGGGGCCTCATTTACCGAGCCATTCGAGCTTGCGGGCTTGCAGGCCCAAGCCGGGGTGGCCTCACCCACGTTCTTTTACGGTTCCGGATACCAGGGTTTCGGCTACTACACCGCGCCGGCGCCTCAGGCCGCGCCCGCCGCAGCGCCCCGTGCGGCGGTTTCCAACTACACCGCGCCGGCGCCTCAGGCCGCGCCCGCCGCAGCGCCCCGTGCGGCGGTTTCCAGTAGGTCTTCGGTCGGACCGGGTGCTCGCAACTGGTCGACCGGCCGCAGGTCGCCGCTTCATAGGCCATGGATGCGCCCGATGTGATGATTCCCATCCGGGAGGGACGACGCAATTCTGGGAAGGACCATCCGGCTGATCTGCCGGGAAAGGAAATTGATATGAAGGTTGCGGTTAGAATCGGGTTCACGGTGGCCTTGGTTGGCTGCTGTGCCCTCTTAGCACCAGCCTCGAGGGGTGACGACTGGAAGGCCGAGCACGACGCCGGCTGGAACGCCTACAAGGCGGGCCAGCTCGACGAAGCTGAACGACATCTCACGGCAGCCGAGAAGCAGGCGCGAGTCCTCGGCGATCATGATCCGAGGCTCGCCACAACACTCGACCACCTTGCCTGGGTGCTCTGCTCCGAGGGCAAGAGCGACAAGGCCGAACCCCTTGCGAAGTCGGCCCTCGAGATCCGCGAGAAGGCGCTCGGAGCCGAACATCCCGATGTCGTCCAGAGCCTCAACACTCTCGCCTGCATCTACGACGCGGAGGGCCGATCTTCCGATGCCCAGCCGATCTACACCCGATGCCTCGCGGCCGCCGAGAAAGCCTACGGGCCCGAGCACGCGAACGTGGCCGCGGCGCTCGACAACCTGGCGGCGGTCGATCACCTCCTGGGCAATGGCGGGGAAGCCGAATCATCGTACAAGCGGGCGATCGCGATCCGGGAAAAGCTTGCCGACGGCAAGCCCATCGACCTGGCGCCGACCCTTTACAACCTGGGCGCCCTGTATGTCGACCAGGAAAAGTACGAGGAGGCCGAGCCCCTACTGAAGCGCGCGCTGGAGATTCGCGAGAAGGCCCTGGGCGCGGATCACCCAGACGTGGCGACGACCCTCGAGGAGCTGGGTTGGATGTCCCACGGCCAGGGAAAGCACGTCGAAGCTGAGCAGTTCCTGCGGAAGGCCCTTGCCATCTACGTGGCCGACCTCGGGCAGGATCACCCCGACGTGGCGCGGTGCACCTCGAAGCTGGGCCGGGTCTGCCTTAGCGAGGACCACAAGGAAGATGCTGAGCAGTGCTGCCAGCGCGCTGTTGGCATCTACGAACGAACCGGTGGCGACATCGTCGACAGGGCGACGGCCCTTGAGGACTACGCGGCCGTTCTGCGGAAAACCGGCAATGACGCCAAGGCCCAGGAACTCGAGACCCGGGCCCGATCACTTCGTGAATCGCTGAGGAAGCCCTGAGCACCCAGGCCCTGGGTTGCCCCCCTTGGGGATCATTACGATCCCTCGAGGGGTGTTCGATGCGATTGCGGAAGGAGGTTGTAACAACTCGACGTGCGTCCACGACCTGAAAACTTACGCTCGCAAGGATGATCCCAAACGGTCACCCCGTTCGTGACATCAACTGGCCTTGTTCCGTAAGAAAACCATCCCCGTGATCTGGGCGTGGAGTGGCGCACCTTCTACATCGCCGAAACCAGTCGTAAGAACTGCGAAGCGGTCTTCAAATCCAAAGGCATACCCCTTCTGGAGCCGGCTTCGAAGTGAAGCGGATTGCGGGCCTTCTTTGGTGCGGCTCGGGACGGCGGTTTGGGATCGATGGAACCGTTCCAACGATGCATTCTGATGATGCCAGCTCGACGAACCCCGTAATTGCGTTGAGAGCACCTCCGGGCGAAGAGATGGTCCCTCAGATCAATTTCACGTGGACCTTGCGTTGCCTCTTGTGACCCTCGCAGCCCTATCCCAGCCCAGCCCCGCACCCCGGCCAGAGCGTGATTCGACGCCGTTTCGGGTCGATGTTCGAAATTCCGCGTGATCGAGGTCGAGCAACGACTCGGAGCCCTCACAACTCTCAGGACGGGGGTTGGAGGTGGCTCGCCTCCACTAATCCTTCGAAGTCCTCACCAGGGCCATGATCGCCTGGATGATATGGGGTGGCAGAGCCGGCCAACTGGCTAGCAGTTCTACCAGTGACGCGTCCGTGCAGCCATAGTGCAACCACCTGCAGCCATTGTCGACGCAAGTATCATGAGGTGAAACGACTTGCGGAACGGCGTTTGCGGGTGCAATTCCCGCCGACCGCTCCGCTCCGGCTTGGCGGGCCGGCATTTTGGCCCTGTTCGACAGGCGGGAGCCGAAGACAGGCGATTCCCTTCACTATGGCGCAGCGCGCGTCGGTCACATCGACCGAAGCCGGCTTTCCGAAAGGTGATCTTGGACGGCGATCGTCG
>Ga0116223_10004443_pt1 | contig 12135 bp, 7 predicted proteins | sample Sb_taG_3_FD_90092 | JGI IMG/M metagenome (GOLD analysis project Ga0116223, IMG submission 90092) | Peat soil microbial communities from Weissenstadt, Germany - Sb_50d_a_PC metaG | ecosystem: Environmental > Terrestrial > Soil > Wetlands > Peat | place: Germany: Weissenstadt | collected 2010-09-21 | reverse complement strand
TGCTGGTGGTGATACCGTTCTGGACGAGCTTTCTCATCCGGACTTACGCCTGGATGAGAAAGCTCGTCCAGAACGGTATCACCACCAGCATCAACAGTGCGGATTTCCACCGCCCGGAGACCTTCAGCGCCAAGGCGTAAGCCACGGGATAGCCAAGCAGCATGCACAGCACCGTGGTCAGCACCGCCATCCAGAATGAGCGCCAATAAACGCCAAGATAGAGAGGCTGGAAGGCGCGCCAATAGTTCGACGCCCCCAAAGTCCATTCGATCGTGCCGTAAGGCGAGCGGCGGGCGAAGCTGACCGCCAGAAGATAGGCCAAGGGAAGAAGGAAAAAGCCCACCAGCCAAACCAGGCTGCCGGAAAGAAGACTGGCGGAGCGCAAGGCCGGACGCCGCCGAAAGAAACGCAGTACGGGTTCCGCTTTAGACTCTGCTGAGGGTGTGATTTCCGGGCTCATGTCTTGGCAAGCGAGAATAACGGAAGGCGCCGACGCATGTCAAACCCGGGTTGTGGTTCCCGATCCGTCGTTAAGAGAGGCCGAGGATCGTAAGGGTGCATGGCTATGCGCCCCTACGCCGCGCGCGACTGGACCATGAGGGTAGGGCTTGACCTACCCGTGTCGGGACGGGCAGAAATGCGGGGACGGCAAGCCGTCCCCTTACAGCGGGACGGTTATCGAAGGATTGCGGGCAGCGTTGGCTTTTCGCCCGCGTTACAGCATGATGAGACGACTGCGCCCATTCGCGTTTCTGGGTGTATCCTATTCCTATGGGGAAGAGCATCATGAACTGCCTTACACCAGGCTGCCCAGACCCAAAGACAATACCGTTGCTTTTCTGCGCTCTGCTTTTGGCCGGCGCTTCACTCTGTGGACAGCAAAACGCTGGCGCGCAGCAAGCTGGCAGCGCGCCGGCCGTCAATTCCCCAACCCAAGAGCAGCCCGCGCCCGTTACTGCCGAGGACTTTTTGAAACAAGGCAATGAGTACGCCCGGCTGCACAAATGGAAAGAAGCCGAGGAGTCGTACCGCAGAGCAAGCAGCTTGCGGCCCGATTCCCCACAGGCGCACTACAACCTGGGCAGCACTTATTTGGCTGAGCAGCAGACCGCCGACGCCGTTCGGGAATTCCAGGAGGCATTGCGGTTGAAGCCGGATTTCGCGGGCGTGCATATGAATCTCGGCGCCGTCGAGGAATCTCAGGGGCACCTCAAAGAGGCCATGGAGGAGTACCGCGCCGAACTCCGTCTTCACCCCTCGAATCCAACTGCCCATGTGGACTTGGCGAACGTGCTCACGGCCAACCGGCAGTTCAAAGAAGCGGCCAATGAGTATCGCACTGCGATCGAGCTTGATCCCGGGGATAGTCAAATTCGCGTGGCGTTGGCAAACTCGCTGCTCCAGTCGGGAGATGTGGCGGGCGCCGGCGCGGAGTATCAGCAGGTCCTCAACCAGGCCCCTGATGACCCTGAGGCGCACTCGGGGCTGGCCGCGGCGCTCAACCAAGCCGGCAAATTCGATCAGGGCGTGGCCGAACTCCGTGCCGCGGTTCGCCTGCGCCCCGACGATCCTGATCTTTACCTGTCCCTCGGCAATTCGCTCCAAGCCACGGGGGACCTGATTCACGCCATCGAGGAGTATCGCCAGGCGGTCCAGTTGCGACCCGAGCAGCCCGATTACCGGTATGCGCTGGCGATGGCCTTGCGCGAAGCCGGCGACTACGGAGGGGCTATCACCGAGTTGCGACGGGTGATACGGCAGCAGCCGGCAAACGCCAATGCCCATTCGGCGCTCGCCGCCGCATACCTTTCTGTCGCCGATCATCCTGCTGCGGAGGCTGAGTATCGCGAGGCGCTTCGCTTGAAGCCGCAGGATCCCGCACTTCATGAGAACCTCGGCTTGTGTCTGCGCAAAACCGGTGACCTGCCGGACGCCGTCCGGGAGCTTCAGCGGGCCGTCGACCTGGCCAAAGACAACGCGGATTACCACCGTAACCTGGCGGAGACTTTTCAATCCGCGGGCGATCTCGCCGGCTTCGTGCAGGAATACCGGGAGGAAGTTCGCCTGCGTCCCGACGATCCCGACGCCCATCTGCATTTAGCCAACGCTTATCAGGCCGCCAGCCAGTGGGACGACTCGCTGGGTGAATACCGGGTGGCGCTGGGGATGCGGCCCGACAGTCCCGAATTACACTACACCTACGCGATGGCGCTCAAGGCTTCCGGAAACACACGAGAGGCGGAGGCAGAGCTGAACCGCCGTGCAGTTGCGGGCCGAGTATCCTGAAGCCTTGGTGGCGCTGGGCGACATGCTGGTTGCCGACAAGAACTACGAGCTGGCCATACCTACTTACCGGGACGCGATGCGACTTCGGCCCGATGATCCCACGCTCCACTCCCGCCTCGCCGGCGCCCTGCGCCAGGCAGGGGATTCGACAGGCGCGGCGTCGGAGAGCGAGCAGGCGGCTCAACTCGATCCGAGCTTTGCCGGTTACCAGTTTGACGTGGGCAATGCTCTCTACAACAAGGGTGATTACAAGGGCGCGGTGCAGGCTTTCCGGGCGAGCCTGTCGCGGCGCGAGGACCCCCAGACGCAAGAGAATCTGGGGCTGGCTCTCGAACAAATGGCGGACTGGAAGGGCGCTTCCGGGGCTTTCCGGGAAGCGATTAAGCTGCGCCCCGATTGGTCTGACGCGCACCTGAATCTATCCATTGCGCTCAGCCATATGGACGACCCGGCGGGGTCCGCGGAGGAAGCGCAAGCGGTTCTGCACATCACCCCTAACAGCCCGGAGGCCCATTTTGCGCTTGCCAGCGCCTGGCTGCGTACGGGAAAGACGGAGGAGGGGATTAAGGAGTTGCAGGAAGCCCTGCGCGACAAGCCTGAATACGCGGAGGCGCGGCTGGCGCTGGCGGATGCCTTTGCGCACTCGGGGCAACTCGCCGATGCGATCGGCAATTACCGCGAGTACCTGCGCCTGAACCCCAAGGACGCCGTGGCACGAGTCGATCTCGCCAACAGCTTGCTGAAGTCGAGGCAATTCAATCCTGCCATCCGGGAGTACGAGGAAGCTCTGCGCCTCGAACCGGCTGAGCCCATCACTCATTACAATTTTGGCGTGGCCCTCGAGGCTGCCGGCGACAAAGCCCGCGCCCGGCAGGAGTACGATACCTACTTGCAGCTCGATCCCACCGCGCCGGACTCCATCGAATTGCGCAAACACATGCACGAGCTGGCGGCGAAGAAGTGAGCGGTGAAACAATCCGGATTGTCAGCGCTCTGTCGAAACACGTCATTCCCGCGCAAGCGGGAATCCATTGGACTGACGATGGACCCCCGCTTTCGCGGGGGTGGCGATTTCTGTGGTTTTCGTTCCTTGGGGTTGGTCGAAGACCCATGACGACTCGCAAAACAACACCCCATGAGAGACAAATCTATGAAGAGGGCTAAGTCGCGTCCCGATGAACTTCGGGCGGAATACAAGCGATCTGATTTTAAAAGGCTTGAGCGAGGAAGATACTACGCTCGGGTTAAAGCAAGCTCAAACGTCGTGGTGCTTGACCCCGATGTCGCAACCGTTTTTCCAAACTCCGAGGCAGTTAACAAAGCACTGCATTCCCTTCTTGAAGTAGCCGAGGCGATAACGTCCGCTTCTAGTCACCGGTAAGCTCGCGCGCACTCCAAAGGCCTACTCCGCGCTACCCCTTGCTCATTCTTTGGAAGGGCGCGCGACCTCTTTGCGCGCTTCGACTTTCTCGTTGGCATCCACTTGAAAGAGTTTGAATTCCGAGTAGCGATGCTCGTTGCGGAGGTGTCTGCCGTTCCAATCCACGGTCACGGTAACTTGTTGTGGAACCCAGATTCCCGCGGCTTTATCTTTAAAGTGAAATTCGCCATAAGCGATTTCAGTTGTTTCGCGTTGCAGATTGAGTTCCTGCAAAGGTTTCAGCAAGTCGCTGCGGAGGCGGATGATCTGGTAGGTCTCGGAGTCTATCCAAGCCAGGCCCTGGGAGAAAGTCGCCATGACGGTATTGCCGGATTTAAAGGAGCCGGTGAATTGCGCTTTCGCCGGTCGCTGGGCAAAGGCAACCAGGTATGCAACCCGGCCGTTGACTTTCTGCCGGCCGACGTAGTGAAAGTCCGCTTGCGATTGGTACACGGGGTGAAACACGAGCGCGGCTGAAGCAAATCCCGAGGTCAGCATGAACCCGTCCGCCAGGCCCTCGGGTGTGGCCTGCCTTCCCGACAGATCAGTACGGTACTCATTGAAGCCCGGCCCCCAGGCCTGGACTGGCGTGAAGCACAAGTAGCGAAACTTCTGATCCAGTGTGGTGGCTGACTTCTTCTTGCCCTAGAGCTTCTCCTGGTGGATCTGCTCGAGTGAACTCGTGTTGGGAAAATTCACAAAAGACTGCGCAACGGTCTTGCCGACTGCCTTGAGGATGGGATCGAGCTGTGCCTCGTCAGCGGCGGGTTCCAGACCCTCGGCATCGAGCGGAGGATGGCGGAGGTAATCGAGCGCTTGCTCGCCCTTGGATTTGCCCTTTCCGTAGTCTGCTTCGATCTGCTTGCGATTATCAATCTTCATCCATAGGGCTCGCACCGCAAGAGGCATCTTCTTTAGATCGCGACCTTCGAGATATCGGGCCATCTCCTGGTCCGCTGCTTGAAATTGATCTTCGCCCAAGAGGGCCTCGGCGCGCAAAAGACGTATCTCCGGTTTGGCCCCGGCCGCCAGAGCTTTTCCCAGGTATTCATCGGCGGCGCCCCAGTTCCGAAGCTGCAACTGGGAGCGGCCCAATTCCTGAAGGGTCAGGGTATCTTGCGGGGCATATTTGAGGGCCTCCAGAAAATAGGATGCCGCGTCCCGCGGATTACCCTTCCAACTCTCAATCGCTCCCAATGCCACTAAGGGTTCAGGGCTTCCGAGGTTTCGGTCCGTAATCATTTTGTTGAACACCTCGGCGAGGTTGCGGTAAGCGCCGTCCCAATCTCCGGAGTCGAGTTCAGCGAGCGCCAACATGGTGCGGCAAGGCAGGCAGGAAGCATCCTGGCGAATGACTTTGGTGAAGTACGGCACAGCTCGCTCGGAACTTCTCTTCTCCAGGAACTCGGTCACGCCGCGCGCATAATCCTTTTCCCCGGCGGTTGAGAGCGCGTCGGCGGCCGTGAGCTTCTTCAGTCTCGGCGCAAGCCCTGCGATCAGGTCGGCCTGCGGAAGCAGGCGCGGATCCTCCTGCGCTTCCCGCAGTGTAACGGGAATGACCCAGGTCTTTCCTGCCTCCTCAAAGGTGATGAGAGCGTGAGCCCTGAGGTACCCCTTCTTCGTCACCTTCAGGTCGAGGGTGAGTTCTTTGGCACTCTCGAGGTTTAGTGAGTACTCGGTCCGGAACTCTCCTTGGAGGTCCGTCGACAGGCTTCGCGGTCCGCCTGAGACGTTTACAGGCGCTATCGTAACCCTCGCGCCTCCAACTGGATCACCTTGGAGCGTCTTCACCCTACCCTGAATGAACCACGGGGTGTAGAGATTAATGCCGCCAGCAGGGGATGACGGCGGCCCAACAACCTGGGCGAGCGCGGCTACAGGCAGCAGAAACGCCGCCGCAAGGAGGCGGTGAATTCGCTTGCGCACTTTCATTACGGCGACCTCCCAAGGTAATTCCTGTCTCAGCGGTCTATTTCTCATCGGTGGACTGGTTGCGCCTCTACTGCTTCTTTTGGAGTGAGCTCTTTGGGTTTGCCTTGTTTTTCGATGGACTCCACCTGGAAGAGCTTGAACTCGGAGTAATGATGCTCGTTGCGGAGATGTTTGCCGTTCCAATCCACGGTAACCGTGACTTGCTCAGGAACCCAGAATCCTTCCGTCATGCCTTTGAAGTGCACTTCGCAATACGCGATCTCGGTGGTTTGAGCTTCCAGCTTGACTTCCTCCAAGGGCCTCAGCAGCTCGGTGCGGAGCCGGGTGATTTGATAGGTGTGAGAATCAATCCAGGCCAGGCCCTGCGTGAAGGTGGTCAGACTTACGCCGCCGGATTTGAACGTGCCGTTCAAGCGCGACTTGGCGGGTTGCTGGGCGAAGGCCACCAGATAGTTATCATGACCGTCCAGTTTCTGCCGCCCGAGGTAACGAAATTCGGATTGCGGCTGATACATAGGGTGGAAAACGAGCGACGCCGAGGCGAACCCCGAGGTGAGCATGAATCCGTCGCCCAGGCCCTTGGGCGCAGCTTGCAATCCGGACGGATCGGCGCGGTACTCATTGAAACCGGGGCCAAAATCCTCATCCGGGGTGAAGCAGAGGTAGCGGAATTTCTGATCGAGCGTAGCGGCCACCTTCTGTTTGTGCGCCAACTTTTCCTGGTGAATCTCTTCCAGAGAACTTGTGTTGGGAAGTCTGGCAAACACTTCCGCCACGTTTTGGCCCACCGTCTTGAGAACGGACTCGAGCGGCTTCTGGTCGGCGGCAGGCTCCAATCCCTCGAGATCGAGAGGGGGATGGTGGAGATAGTCGAATCGCGGCGCGCTTTTCGCCTTGGCGTAAACTGCGTCAATCTTCTTCCGATTTTCGACCTCCGCCCAAAGCTGGCGGACGCGTAATGGCATCGTTTTCACGTCGCGCCCGTTAAGGTAACGCGCCATCTCCGTATTCGCCGACGGGTATTGACCCGCGCCCATAAGAGCCTCGACGTAGAGCAGACGCACCTCAGGGCTGGCGCCCGCCGCCAGGGCCTTGCCCAGATATTCGACAGCGGACAACCAGTTCTGAATCAGCAACTGCGAGCGGCCCAATTCCTGAAGGGCGAGAGCGTCTTGCGGCGCGTATCTGAGCGCCGTAACAAAATACCCTGCCGCTTCTTTCGGCTGGTACTGCCAACTCTCGATCACCCCCAAGGCCACAAACGGTTCCGGCCGTCCCGGGCTTGCGTCCGGCAGCATTTTCTGGGCGACTTCGACAAAGTTGCGCTGGGCGCCATCCCAATCACTGGACGCGAGTTCGGCGAGCCCAAGCATGGTTTTGCATGGCATGCAGGAAGGGTCACGATGGGCCACCTTGGCGAAGTACGGCAAGGCTCGCTCCGGCTTCTTCATCTCCAAAAACTCCGCCACACCGCGCGCGTAGTCCTTTTCTCCGGCCGCCGAGAGCCCATCGGAGGCTTTGAGCTTGCTCAGTTTCGGCGCCAGGTTTGAAATCAGATCGGCTTGCGGGAGCAGGTCCGGGTCCTCTTCCGGAGTCCGCAGGGTAATGGGAATCACCCAGGCCTTGTCGGATCCCGAGAAGTCAATCAGCGCGTGAGCTTTGAGGAACCCTTTCTTGGACACATTCACCTCGAAGGAAAAATCCTTCACTGCGTCTATTGCCGTTTTCAGCATGTACGCCGTATCAAACTTGCCTTGCAGGTCGGTCATCAGGACTCGGAATTCAGCGCCGGTATTTGCGGGCATCACCTCGACCCTGGCGTGAGCTACCGGGTCGCCCCGCAGCGTCTTCACCTGGCCGACCACCGGCCATTGTTGGTAATTGAAGACATTGCTGTCGCCGAGCCCGGGCGCGACCGGATTTGCCGTAGTTGAAAACTGGGCGAGCGCGGGCATGGCCAACAAACACGCCGCTGCAGATACGACAAGTATGCGCAAGCGGGCAATCATGATGACGACCTCTTTAAATCGGATTGCTCAACTCCAACTCTACTCCTGCCACGAATCCTACACCTACCGGCGCGCGGCGGCAAGGGCCGCAGCGGCGACCCCAATTCGTCGATCAGACAGACCGAGGATGGTGGGGCCCATGGCCTTGCGCCTCCAAGTCGTACGCGGTGGGAACCAAACCGTGTAGGGGTAGGGCTTGCCCTACCCCCGTCCTGGCCAGCAGAAACGCGGGGACGGCAAGCCGTCCCCCTACGGCGGGGCTGCACCAATTAATGTTCAGCGAAAGTTAGCTCGAGCAGAAACACTTCGGTGTTGCCGGCGGGGTGGGGCGCCAAGGCGCAGGTTGTTCCCGAAAAAGCGGGCTCGTTGACGGTCGCGGCGACGAAGAGGTTTCCGTTCCCATCAATTGCAAGACCCTTGACTCCCTCACTCCAGGTGGTATCTAAAGTGCCACCGGCGAGGAAGCTGCCGAACCGGAGGTGAGGCGGGGCGGGTGAAAATCGGACAATATATCCATCTTCGCGCCGACTCAGGCGTTTGATCAGCGCCGTGGGCGTAACCGGAAAATCCCTTGAAGTCGTGCGCCCGGCGAGCGTGACCGCGCCGTCCTGGCCTACCGTGATCGCATCCCCTGAGGTATCCTGCGTGCCTCCTGCGAGGGTCGCGTAGAGGATGCGCAGGCGCCCCGACTGCGTGTCTCGCCGGAGCCTGGCCCAGAATGCTCCCGTGCGACCTGCCAGGCGGCGTTTGAATGCATCGGCAGTGGTGGGGAAATCCCGGGATGCTGTCGTCCCCGCAACATAGACGTCTCCGTTCACGCCGATAGCGATTGCCGACGCCGTCGAGTACCCGGTGCCCCCAATCGGCAAAACCGGACCGGCGGGGGAACGGCGTTCGAGCGAAAACGGAAGGACGAACCCCTTAGAGTCCTCGATCTTGCCCGATCTTAAGAAATCCGCGGAATTCGACATTCCAGCGATATAGAGAATGCCGTCTCCGCTACCAGCGATGGACTGAATTGAGTCGCCCCCAGTTCCTCCTACGTAGGTACCGTACAAAAGGTGTTCACCTTTCGGGTCGAGCTCAGCCAGGAACCCATCCGTCGCACCCTTGAGATGTGGCGCCATTGCGTCCCGCGTGACGGGAAAATCCGGCGAAGAGGTGAATCCGGCCACCCAAGCGTTGCCGTTTGGGTCAACCCAAAGCGAGGTGGCCGTGTCCGCCCCAGAGCCGCCGAGATAGGTGGCGTAGAGATATCTCGAACCGGTGGGATCGAGTTTGGCCACGAAGGCGTCGCATCCCTCGACGCCCTTTCCGCCTCCTGGAGCGCGCGCTTGGAAGGCGTTCGCCGTGGCGGGAAAATTGGAGGAGCATGTGGTCCCAACCACAAAGGCGTCTCCAAACTGATCCGCTGCAACTGCATTGACCACCGTCCGATAGCTCCCACCGATAAACGTCGAGTAGACAACTCGCCCGGCGCCCGGACTTATTTTCGCGGCAAAGCCAACCCAGTCATCATTGTTCACCCCTGAGCGCGTTCTGACGGCTTGAGGGGTAGACGGGAAATCCTGAGAATCCGTCTGCCCCACGACGTAGATGTATCCCTCCCGGTCCAAGGCGATGGCGTTCGGCGAGTCCTTCTGACGTCCGCCCAAATACCCGGCGAAACGAATAACCGGAGGCGGCAAGAGAAGGGCGCCTAGCGCCAACTGGGTGAAAGCAATAAGAAGAAGCAAGAAACGCATGAAGGACAAATAACCTCGTCTATTTTCCATAACATTCCCATCTTGTTTGACACCGGACACGAACGTTTTGTAGCAACTTTTCAGGAATTCGGAAGCAAGCAACGGAGTAACGCAGAACTGCATTTTAGGTCTGAGGCTTTTCGAATTGGCGCGGGGAAGTACCTCGGACCTATACAGCGGGTCTGCGCTTCACTCCGCCGAACTAACCATCCTGCACGGCCACTAAGCCCCGCGTTGCGTGGGATCACCGGCGCGCGTTATCGTGGTGCGGGGGTATGGCCATGACGACTGAACGGATTGAGATCAGCGCCGGCGTGATGATGGGGAAGCCCGTAATCCGGGGGACGCGTATCCCGGTCGAGTTGATCCTTAGGAAGCTTGCCGAGGGGGCAAGCGAGGGCGAGTTGCTCGAAGATCACTCACAGGCACGTGCTCCCCGGAGGGGAGCAAAGTGAGTAGCCGGGGGTGAAACCCCCGGACCAGGCCCCACACCCCGCCTTCGGCACCCCTCTCCCCGCCGGCGGGGAGAGGGGCAAGGGGGTGAGGGGGGCGAAGTTTCCGGGGGCGCTGCCCCCCCGGCTACTCAAGTCGAGCCCCCGCGGGGCTGAGCTCTGGATCGCTGGTTCGGTACGCCCGACGGCATTCGGTCACCCTCTGCCTGTAAGGGCGGCTGGCAGGCCTGTGTTCGCAGCATTTCCACCGTCCCAACATAATCTGCTTCGTGGTATACTTCGCCAATCCATTCATTCGAAAGGACACTTGCCATGAGAAGACTCATTCTGACGATCGCTCTTCTACTGGGCGCGGGAAGCCCGTGTTGGGGTGAGGCGGGAGCGCCCTTGCTGCTGCGGCAGCCTTCGATGAGCCGCACTCAAATCGCATTCAGCTACGCGGGTACGCTCTGGATTGCGAATCGGGAAGGCGGCGAGGCGCGGCGGCTGACATCGGGCGGCCATGAAAGCAATCCCCTCTTCTCACCTGACGGCGGGATGATTGCCTTTACCGGCGAGTACGATGGAAACATGGACGTCTACGTGGTGCCGGCATCCGGCGGAGTGCCGCGGCGCCTCACCTATCATCCCGCGTTCGATGAAGTGGCGGGATGGACGCCGGACGGCAAGCAAGTGTTGTTTGTCTCTGATCGAAACGCTTTCGCTGCCGGCGTGGCTCAACTCTTCACCATTCCGGTGGAGGGCGGATTCCCAACCCAGGTGCCGCTGGTGCGAGCTTCGGAGGGTTCCTATTCTCCTGACGGGTCGCGCCTGGCTTACGTCCCCAACTTCCAATGGCAGCAAGCCTGGAAGCGTTATCGCGGCGGCCAGACGAAGCCCATTTGGATCGCCAACCTGGCCGATTCGCAAGTTGAGGCCAAGATTCCGCGCGAGAACTCGAACGACTTCAACCCCATGTGGGTGGGCGATACGATCTATTTCCTCTCCGACCGCGGTGGCCCCGTTACGCTCTTTGCCTACGACACGCGCAGTAAAACCGTAACGCAAGTGGTGAAGAACGACGGATTGGATTTGAAGTCCGCTTCCGCGGGTCCTGGCGCGATTGTTTACGAGCAGTTTGGTTCGTTGCACTTGTTCGATCTTAAATCTCACAAGACCCATGACATTCAAATCAGTCTTGCCGGCGATCTGGCGGAGGTGCGGCCGCACTTCCAGAAGATCGAGCCGCGACGCATCCAGTTTGCAGCCATCTCCCCCACCGGGGCGCGCGCGGTTTTCGGAGCGCGTGGAGAAATCTTCACCGTGCCCGCCGAGAAGGGCGACATCCGCAACCTGACGAATACCACCGACGTCGTGGAGCGCGACCCGGCGTGGTCGCCGGACGGGAACTCCATTGCCTATTTTTCCGACGAATCCGGTGAGTATGCTCTTCACATCCGCAATCAAAACGGCATGGGCGAGGTGCGCAAGATCGACTTGGGCAACCCGCCGACTTTCCGCTATTCGCCCGCCTGGTCACCCGATTCGAAGAAGATTGCTTACACGGACAAGCGGCTGAGCGTCTGGTATGTGGATCTCGAGAAAAAGACCCCCGTGCGCGTCGATACGGACACTTACGCGGGCCCCTTCAACACGCTCAATCCCGCCTGGTCGCCCGACAGCCGCTGGCTCGTCTACACCAAGCAGCTTCGCAACTACCTGCACGCCGTTTTCGCCTACTCGCTCGAGCAAGCCAAGACCTTTCAATTGACCGACGGCATGAGCGACGCGCTCTACGCCGCTTTCGATAAAGAGGGCAAATACCTTTACTTCACCGCCAGCACCAACACTGCTCTCAGCACCGGCTGGCTTGATATGACCAGCCTGCAGCATCCGGTCACTCGCAGCGTTTACGTGATGGTGCTCAAGAAGGACTTGCCTTCGCCGCTGGCGCCTGAGAGTGACGACGAGAAGCCCAAGGAACCCGAGAAGAGCGACAAGGACAAGACGGCGGATAAGGGCGACAAAGATAAAGACAAGGCAGAAAAACCTCCCACGGTCGAGATCGATCTCGAAGGCATCAGCCAGCGCATTCTGGCACTTCCCATTCCTGCACGCAATTACCGACAGCTCGACGCGGGCAAGCCGGGCGTGATCTTTTTGGTCGAAGGCCCAACTGTCGATCCGATTGATTTTGAAGATGGGCCGCCGACCGGCAGCGTCCAAAAATTCGAGCTGAAGACGCGCAAGGCAGAGCCGATCCTCGACGGGATCAGCGATTTTCAGGTCTCCTTTAACGGCGAGAAGATGCT
>Ga0116223_10004440_pt1 | contig 12139 bp, 10 predicted proteins | sample Sb_taG_3_FD_90092 | JGI IMG/M metagenome (GOLD analysis project Ga0116223, IMG submission 90092) | Peat soil microbial communities from Weissenstadt, Germany - Sb_50d_a_PC metaG | ecosystem: Environmental > Terrestrial > Soil > Wetlands > Peat | place: Germany: Weissenstadt | collected 2010-09-21 | reverse complement strand
TACCCGAAGACGTTGCAGCACGTAGCGGAGTCGGCACCGCTTGGCGCTGCTTCGAGCGGGCTCTCGATGAGTTCATTCAGGCGCAGTTGGTTGCTCCGTGAAACTTGACCGGTTTGTGAACTTTTTGGGGACCAAGTGGATCTAGAGCCAAACGGAATGGTTGATTTTAGAGGCGCAAAGCCGACCTGTGGATACTAATCCAGAATGCCAACCGCCAAGGCGTTGTCCAACACCTTGAGTCCCGTCCCCCCTCCTCTCCTTTTAGGCTATCACCCTCGTGCAGTAGACAGCCCGTCCCAAAAAAATCTCTTGCGCCGATATTCTTTTTGATATATCGTACGATATATCATGAGTAAACAGTGGTGGGGCTTCACGGGCGCTTACCCGTGGGCTGGAATGGCCTTCGGCCGCAGGCGCTTTTTTGAAACCGGCGAGTTGCGCCTGGCCATCCTCTCCCTGCTCAGCGAGGGGCCCAAACACGGCTACCAGTTGATGAAGGAAATGCAGGAACGCTCCGGGGGCGCCTACCGGGCCAGCGCGGGGAGCGTCTACCCCACCCTGCAACAACTCGAGGACGAAGGCATGGTCCGGGCCGAAATGCAAAACGGGCGGCGCGTGTATCAACTCACCGCGGAAGGCCGCAAGGAGTTGGAGCGCGATCCGATCGGCGTGCGCCGCATCTGGGAACGCGCCGAGCGTTGCGAGGACTGGGGACAATTCATGGGTCCGGAGACGTTCTCGATTCTTCCGTCCGTCTCCACGCTCGTAAGGGCCAGCATGCGGGCGGTGGGGCGCGTGGGGACGGAGCGTGTTCGCGATATTCTCGACCGCACGCGCCGCGAACTGGAAGAACTCTAGCGCGCGTAACTTTCGGAAGGTTATCAAGTTTATTTGGAGGAGTTAGTCGCATGGGAATTGGGATACGGATTGAGGAGCTCCGTAAGGTCTACGACACGCCGCCGCCCATGGCCGCGCGCGGCGCCGGGTTTTCGTTCACCCCGATACGCACCAAGAGCCCCAATGAGAAGAACAAGGAGAAGAAGAAGTTCGAGGTTGTGGCGCTCGACAACATCTCGCTCGAGATCCGCCCGGGCGAGGTCTTCGGACTGCTCGGCCCGAACGGCGCCGGCAAATCGACCACCATCGGCATCCTGACCACCCGCACCAGGCCCACCAGCGGGCGCGCCTTCGTCGGGGAGTTTAACGTCTGGCAGGAGCAGGTGAAGGCCAAGCGGCTGATCGGCGTGGTGCCGCAGCGGCCCAACCTGGATTTCGCCCTCACGGCGCGCGAGATCCTGGTGTTTCACGGCGCCTACTTCGGGCAGAGCGGCCGCGAGCGCACGAGCCGCGCCGACGAGCTTCTCGAGAAGTTCAAGCTGACGGACCGCGCCGACAACATGGTGCGCAGCTTTTCCGGAGGCATGATGCAGCGCCTCTCCATTGCCCGCGCCATGATGCACGATCCCGAGGTGCTGTTCCTCGACGAGCCTTCGGCCGGCCTCGATCCCCAAACGCGCCTCCTGCTGTGGGAGATCATTCGCGATTACCACCGGCTGGGCAAGACTATCGTGCTCACCACCCACTACATGGACGAGGCCGACGCGTTGTGCGAACGCCTGGCCATCATCGACCACGGGAAGATCATCGCGCAGGGCACGCCGCGGGAGCTGAAGTCCTCGATCCCCGGCGGATACCTGCTGCGCCTGCGGTTTGACCGCGCGTCCGAAGAACTGCTGGCGCAGTTGCGAACCTTGCCGGGCGTCAGCGAAGTGCGCGGGACAGACCATATCGCTACCGACCTATACGCCGACCGCGGAGGCCAGCTCATCTCGGCCATCGTGAATTCAGCCCAGGCCGCGGGCGTGGAACTGCGCGACGTCCACATTTCCGAGCCCAGCCTGGAAACCCTGTTCCTGCATCACACCGGAAGGAGTTTGCGCGATTGAACTGGAAGACTTTTTACGCCCTGCTTTCGCGGGACGGGCATGTGGCCCGCCGCAACCTGATTCCCATGCTCATGCAGAACCTGCTGCAGCCGCTGCTGCTGACCTTCGTCTTCGGCCGCATCCTGACCACCAGCGGGATGATGCAGGGGGCCTACAAGAACGTGCTGCTGCCCGGCATCATCGCCATCAGCATGGTGCTCTCGGGCATCCAGGCGGTGGCCATGCCGTTGATCGCCGAATTCCAGTTCACGCGGGAGATCGAAGACCGCCTGCTGGCGCCGATGGAGACCGGTTGGCTGGCGGTGGAAAAGATCGTCGCTGGAATGATTCAGGCTTTGGTCTCCGGACTGGTGGTGATTCCGGCGGCGTGGCTCATGATGGGCTCGGGAGTGAAGCTCAGCTTCCACCATCCCCTGGAATTTGCGGCGGTGTGCCTCCTGGTCGCGCTGCTTTCGGCGGCGGGCGGTCTGACGCTGGGGTGCAGCATCGGCCAGACGCAGATCGGGCTGATGTTCAGCCTGGTGGTGGCGCCCATGATGATGTTCGGCTGCGCGTACTACCCCTGGAGCGCGCTGTCATCGTTCAAGGTGCTGCAATACGCGGTGCTCATCAACCCGCTGGTGTATGCCAGCGAGGGGCTGCGCGGAACGCTGACCGATGTCGGGCACATCCCCACTCCGATTGTGATCGGCGCGCTGCTGGTCATGGATCTCGTGCTGTTGTTCGCGGGGCTGAAGCGCTTCAACAGCAAAGCGGTAAGCTGAACGAGAGGAGAGGAGAGATCATGAACCTGGCCGAAAAACACTGCGTACCCTGCCGCGGAGGCGTCCCGCCTCTCAAGGGCGAGGCGTTGGAGCAGATGAAGGCGCAGGTGCCCGGCTGGCAGGTGGTGGATGAACATCACCTGGCCCGGACACACACATTCCCGGATTTCCGGACGGCCCTGGATTTCGTGAACCGGGTGGGCGCGATCGCGGAAGCGGAAGGACATCATCCCGATGTGTACCTTTCGTGGGGCAAGGCCGAGGTGAGGATCTGGACCCACAAAATCAACGGCCTGACCGAGAGCGATTTCATTCTGGCGGCCAAGATCGACGGGTTATCCCGCTGAAGTTGACCGCGAGGAAGGTTGCGCAGGGCAAAGGTTGCCTAAAGGTTGCGCAGGGCGCTTCCCACCGGCCGCGCCGCGCGTTATCCTGATCGCCGAAGACCGGTGAGAGCCCGGCTGCCACGGCCGCGGCTCGAAAGGAGTAACGTGCCTATGGATTTGACCCGAAGAAAGCTCTTCTGGCGGGCCGCGCAGGTCGGCGCGGTGACGGGCCCCTTGTTTCAAGCGGCGGCGGCCCAAAGCAATACGCAAGGTCCCATCAATCGCAACTCATCCCCCAGCGGGCTGAAGATTACCGACATGCGGGCCTGCCGCGTTGCGGCCAACTACGATTACCCCATCATCAAGATGTATACGAACCAGGACGTGTACGGGCTGGGCGAAGTCCGCGACGCAGGCGTGGAGGGAATCGCGCTCATTCTCAAATCGCACCTGGTAGGCCGCGACCCTTTGGATATACAAGGGAACCTGCGGCGCATCCGCCCCTTCGCCAATCATGGACGCATGGGGGGCGGCTACAGCGCGGTGGATATGGCGCTCCACGACATTGCGGGCAAGGTCTACAACGTGCCGGCACACCGGCTGATCGGGCCGCAGGTCCGGGACCGCATTCGCGTCTACGCCGATACCACCGATCACAAGGATCCCAAGGTCTACGCCGAGCGCATGCGCAAGCGCAAGGAGATGGGACTCACGTTTTTCAAGATGGATCTGCACACCGAGTTGGTGGCGGAGCGTCCGGGCGCGGTCAATGAGCGCGGCGTCGCGACGGAAAAAGGCTTGGGCTACTTGTGCGAATTCATCCAGGCCATTCGCGACACGATCGGATGGGGAGTTCCGCTGGCCGCCGATCACTTCGGCCCGCTCAACGTCAAGGATGCCATCCGCTACGCCAGGGCATTCGAAAAATACCAGCTTTCCTGGGCCGAGGACATGGTTCCCTGGCCCAACTGGCAGGGCTTGAAAGAGATCAGGGCCAACACCACCACTCCGATTCTGACGGGCGAAGACATCTTCGGACTGACCAACGGGTTTGACGCGCTCATCGACAATCACGCGGTGGACGCGATTCACCCGGATATCGAAACATCCGGCGGCCTGCTCGAAACCAAGCGCATCGCCGACGCGGCCAATCGCGCCGGAATTCAAGTGGCCGTGCATCACGCCGGGTCGCCGGTAGGCGGCTTCGCCGGCTATCACGTCGCGGCGACCGTTCAGAATTTCCTGGCGATCGAGAATCACGCGCTGGATATGCCATGGTGGCAGGACCTGGTGAGCGGCGTTCCGAAACCCATCATCGACAAGGGCTACGTAAAGCTCCCCGACGCGCCGGGTCTCGGCCTGGTGCTGAACGACGCGGTGGTGAAGGAACACCTGCGCCGGCCCGGCTATTTCGAGCCGACCCCCATGTTCGACGATACGATCGTTTCCGGATTCGCGCCGGGCGGCGCCTGGCCGCATTTTGACGAGGAGGGCAAATGGTGCAACTGCGTTTCGTATCAATAATGGCGCTGGTGTTCGCCGCTGCCGCGCAGCAACCAGAACGGAAGGTCGACCCCACCTTCCTCCGCCGTCACCTTCCGGACATTGCGGCCAAAGCCGGCGACGTCACCACGGATTCCTGCCAGTACAAGCCGCTTTTCGGAGCGGGCGATGCCGAGACCACGATCGTTCGCGGCGTGGCGCGTTTCGGTGAAATCACGGTCGCGCCCGGCGGGAGTTCGAAGGCCGTGAGCTATCCGATGGAAGAGCAGGTATACGTCTTCATGGAGGGCAGCGGCGTGCTGCATTATGGCGCAGAATCCGCGCCGGTCCGGAAGCACGACTTCCTGTATCTGCCTGCCGGCGTGGAACACAGTTTGGCCAATCCATCGAGCGCGCCGCTCCGCCTTTTCGTCATGGGATTCAAACTGCCGGAGAGCGCCGCGCCGCCTCCCAAGCTGCTCATCGCCAATTACGACGATGTAAAGAAGCAGACCGTGGGCGGCCATCCGGATTCCGTGGTCTACCAACTGATGCTGGGCGACGTCTCGAGTAAGCGCGACCGCCTGGCGGCCGGACACGTGGTCACCAGCCTGTACGTGATGGAGTTCGAGCCGGGCGGCACCAACTTCCCGCATCATCACGACGCCGAGGAAGAGATCTACGTTTTGCTGGACGGCCAAGGCGAGATGGTGGCCGGCAGCGGGACCAACGGGATCGACGCCCGCTACCCCGCCACGCCGGGCGACGCTTATTTCTTCCGGCTGAACTGCACGGTGGGTTTCTACAACGCTGCACAAACACCAGCGCACATTCTCGCAGTCCGGTCGTTGTTCCCGCGGCGGCGATAGGAAAAAGACCAAGCTCACCGCAGAGGCGCGGAGGCGCCGAGAAAGCACGAAGAAAAACCAAGTCAATACCTGAGAGCGCCGAGGTGGCGGAGAGCGCGGAGAAAACCACGCCTCGCGGCACGGAAGGATTCTGCCAATTTCGGCACGGCTCCGTCAGGGCCACGACCGTTAGGGAGCGGTTTCCACGGAACCGCGTGCTCAGTGGCGAACGGTCCGATCGCTGGATCCTTCCTTGCGCACGGAGTATCGGTCGAGCTCGGCAATCAACTGGTGCGCCGCCGGGGGCGGCTCCACATGGCCCAGGATGACTTCCTTGTTGTTCATCTTCCTTCCGTAAAGCTCCGCGTTCTGATCCAGATCGTTGCGCAGCGTCGCGCCGTTCACCGAGACGCCGGCGAACAGTCCTCTGGATCGCGACCAAGCCAGAATCTCGGCGTGCAGTTGCAGATCGGTCGCCGCGTCGGCCGTCCGGCCCACGGGACCCGCCGTTGCGGATGCGTCCGCTCCCAAGGTAAATTTGTCTTCCAGCAACTTATCCATACCCCTCTGGCTCATTACCAGCATCACCAGATCGGTGGACGAGCCGCCAAGCTGCAACCCGAAGCTGCCGCCTTCCATGCGGACGGCGGCGGGAGCGCCCCAGCCCGTGCCGCCCGCGGCACGGCATTCGGCGAAACCGCGTCCGAATTCCCCGCCGACGACGAACGCCGCCTTCTTCAGCCCTGGAACAATAACGATGCATTGCGCTTTCGCCAGCAGATCCTGGGGAATTCCTTTATCCGGAGCACGCATGACTTCGGAAAAGACCTGCGCCGAATCGGTCAGGCGCTCCGGCGCTGTTTCGGCCAGCAGCGCGGCCGCCGCCAGAGCGAAGGACACTGCGATTGCCAGACTCTTCATGGTGAACCTCCTGTTCCCATGATGCAGCAACTTCCTCGCCAAATCCGGTTGATTACTTACGCCCCAGCAAACGCAATCGCACGCTGAAGGCGCGAACCTGTCCTCTTCCGTACGTCAGGAATTCCGGGGTTCCGATGACATTGTTCACCACGTTAGGATTCCCGTTGTTGGTGAGATTATTGAAGCCGAAGCGCCAAGCCCACAAGTAATGCAGCGCGCGAAACTGCCGCTCCAGGTGCAGGTTGACATTGAAGTAGTCGGGATAGCGCATGGAGTTGGGGCGTCCCACGAGGTTGCCCTCTTCATCCACCACCTGGAATGGGAAACCGGTTCGGTACTCCACCAGGTATGCCGCCGTTGTGTTGCGGGTGAGAAACTGCAGGCAGTTCGGCAGAATGCGCGTGGGAAGTGGCGCCCAACCCCACATGTGAAAGCGATTGGGCGTGTCCCAGGAGGAGGGCCCGCTGTCCTGAGGGCCGAAAATGGGATTCTCGAGGCTGTAGTCCACCGCTGCATTGGAACGCGCGCTCGACCTGGTGTAGCCGGCGAACCACTCGAACTTGCCAGCGAACGTGTGCCGCAGCGACACATCGACGGCATCGTAGCGCTCCCGGCGCAAGTTGACCAGTTGAAAGTCGATCGTGCCCGAAAGCACGTTCGCGGGCAGCATCGGCGGCGGCAGGAACGTGAACCCGTGGTTCCCCGCGCGCCGGGTGTATCCGGTTTTCAGGTAGAAGGCATGGGTCAGCTTGCGCTCGACTCCCAGGCTTGCGCTCTCGGAATACGGCGCTGCCAGGGAATGATCATTCACCAGGAAGGCGGTCGTCACCGGGCCCTGGATGGCGCCTCCCGGCAGGTAAAATGTCGACAGGCTGACCAGATCCGATTGGTGCGCGACGAGGCCCAGGCTGATCGCGTCATAATACAGGCCCCAGCCGGCGGAGAACTTGGTGTCGGGAAGGCTTTTCGGAGCCCAGGCCACGGCGATTCGCGGCGCCATTTCCAGATCGCGCACGATCTCGTTCCACTCCGCCCGTACGCCCGCTTCCACCACCAGTCCGTCGCGCGGCGTCCAGGAATCCTGAAGGTACTGTGCGCCTTCGAAATTCTTGCGCGCGGTGAAGGGGCTGCCGGCAAAAGTTACGTACCGGGCCACGGAATTGTCGTCGCGCAGCACTTCGTAGTCGTGCAGCTCGATCTTCTGATGGAAGGCCTCGCGTTCGAAGTCGATTCCGAACTTCAAGTGATGGGAGCCGAGGAGGTGCCGCGTCGGCAGGAACAGGTTGGCGATCCATTGCTGCCGGTAAAAGTGCCGGTCCTCATTCGAGAAGTAATTGCCGAGATTGCCGAAGGGTGTGATCTCATACAGCGCGTTGCCCTGCGGCACGTTGCGCACATAGCCTCGGGAATCGGCGAATCCGACATCCAGCAAAGCGCCGCCCAGGTAGGCCTGGTCGCGCACCGTGCTCATGGAGAGCATCTGGCGGAGGTTGGTAGTGGCTTCCACCGGGTTGAGGAAACTGAGGCCCACGCGCGTGGTGTCGCCGAGGTTGAACAGAAAGCTCCCGTTCAGAATGTTGGTGGGGGTGAGATTCACCTGGAAGCGGCTCAGGTCGCTGCCGGTGATGCCGCTGGTGCGGTTCTGGCCATTCGGCAGTCCGTGGATGAGATCGTTGCTATAGAAGGCGTCCAAGCCGTTGTAGAACCAGGCGCGGCCTTTGGCCAGCGGTCCGGAGAATTCCAGGCGCGGCGTCCACTTGTTGACGTGGAGGCCGCCATCGGTGGAGATCCCGGGGATGAAGTTGGTGCCGCCGAAGCGCAGGCGGTCGTCGCCCATCTTGGTTTCGAGATCGAGCACGCCGGCCGAGCCCCGCCCGTTCTCAGCGGAGAAGCGGGCGCTTTCGACGCTCATGGACTGGATGGAGTCGATGGCGACGCGCGTTTCGAGGCGGCCGGTGACGGGGTCGGAGACGTTGAAACCGTCGAGGGTATAATTCGTCTGGTTGGTGTCGCCGCCGTTGAAATGGGCGCGGCCGGCGTTGTCCTGGACCACGCCGTCGATCAACGGCAAGGCGTTGCGGTAGTCCTGCGGCGCGGGGTACGGGATCGCCTGAATCTCCGTGTTGTCGAGTTCCTTCTGTTCGGCCGGTTGCTGCGGATCGATGGCCGGCGGCGAGTACGTGACGTCGATCTTGTCGGAGAATTCCTGCAAATGGTTCAACGTGATGGTGATCTCAGCCGGGCCTTCGTCCAGCCTCTGGGAGCGGCCTTGGTAGAGGTAGAATCCGAGCCGCTCGGCGCGTATGGCGTAATCGCCGGCGGCCGGCAGGTTCAAACTGAACTTGCCGGCGAGGTCGGACGACGCTGCGGTGGGCGCGCCTCCCACCACGGGCCGCATCTCGATGCGCGCACCGGCAACGCCTGCCCCGGTATCGTCAATCACGCGTCCGGTGACGGACACCTGAGCTTCGAGGCCCGCACACAACAGGGCCGAGCCCAGCAAGGCTGCCCGAATGTGAGATCCCGAAAACATCGACCGCCGCGCTTACCGATCAGCATAGCTGGTGGCGCGCCCGATTGAAAGGGATGCTGGCACAATGCGCGGCGTAAACCGGGCACACCGAACTTGTAATTTTTTGATCCCGGCCCGAGGCGGCCCGAGCGGCCCGAGACTCCCGATTGACATGAGGCTCCGAGGCGTGACATACTCTCACAAAGTTCGCACTTTAGAGCACTTTTAAGGGGTGGTGTCTAAGATAAGATTTCCTCCAAGCTTTCTCTTCTTAGCGCGAATCACTTTCGATGGTCCGGCTCCGACGGTACTGGTTCGGTACTGGTTCTTCCAGGACTCGCGACTCTTCGAAGCCCAAAAAGAGGGATGAGTATGTCTGACCGAGGTTCACAGGGGTCCGTTCCCAACATTCTGCCCAACGAAGATGGCTCGAATGCGAGGACTCGCACGAAGAGCGCGCTAATGGGATTGTCCGCGGAACACGAAACACCGGCGCGGGTGAGCCGCGCCCTGCCGCTCTATTTCTTGGCCGCCATGGCTGTAACATCTCTGACTTTGGCGGCGGATACCGAGCCCCAGCAATGGCAACGACACGCCACCATAGGCATCCAACTGCGCGAAAGCGGCCACTACAGGGAGGCGGAGGCCCTCCTTCGCCAGGCGCTCGATGAAGCCAGCCAAGATGACGGCAAGGCCATCGTCCTTGGCAATCTCGGCTCGCTGCTGATCGTACAGGGCAAGTACACGGAAGCGGAACAGTTGTTACAGCGCGCGCTGAGGCTCCGCGCGCAGGACCCCGGAAATCGCGGCATGGCCGTGAATCTGCTGAATCTCGGACAAGTGTACGCAGGCGAAGGCCGATACGCCGATGCGGCGGCGGTGCTCCAACGTTCGCTGGCCATCGCGGAAAAAGACTCGGACCGCATGCTCGAAGCGCGCGTGCGGAACAGCCTCGGCGAACTGGCACGAGCTACGGGCAGGAACCAGGAGGCGGTGGCGTTCTATTCGCAATCGGAGGCAATGACTCGGACGGCGGCCGGGCCGGACAGTCCCGATCTCGCGGCCGTCATGCTCAACCTGGCCAAGGTCTACACACTGACGGGGCGATACATGGATGCGGAGCCGCTGATCCACCAGGCGCTCGCCATTTGGGAGAAGGCGGGTGAGAAAAGCCCCCGCCTGGCGGCCGCCTACAACAGCCTCGCCGATCTCCGCCTCCGCCAGGGGCGTTACCAGGACTCCCATAAGCTCTTCACCCGCGCTCTCGGCCTGACCGAGGATCTCCTCGGTTCCCGGCACCCCGATGTCGGCGCGCTGCTGGTGAATCGCTCGGCGGCGCTCGATCACCAGCGGCGCTATGCGGAGTCGGAAGCCGACCTGCGGCGGGCGCTGGAGATTCTGGAGGAGTCGCTCGGACCACGCAATCCGCGCACCATCTCCTGCCTCAATAACCTTGGCCTCGCCGCCTACTATCAAGGCCGGCATCGCGAGGCGGAGGAGTTGCTGACGCGCTCGCTCGACTGGAAGGAGAAAGCTCTCGGGCCGGAGCATCCGGATCTGGCGGCGACCCTGACCAATCTGGGCGTCGTCTACCGGGCCCAGGCCCGATATGCGGACGCCGAGGCTGCGCTCTCCCGTGCGCTCGCCATTCAAGCCAGGAGCATGGGCCCGGAGCATCCCAATACCGCCGGCGCCATGATGGAATACGCCCAGGTCCTGCGCCTGATGAAGCGCAAGCAGGAGGCGAATCAAATGGAAGCCAGGGCTCGCGCCGCCGCGCTGCACAATTCGAAGGAGAGCTTCACGGCTTACACCGTGGATGCGGCCGACCTGCGGCAGTGACCGCGCGCCTTGCCTAGAAGCTCCCGGGGCTCTCGGGGGCTCCCGGCCCGCAGTTGTTGTAGCAAGCGTCCCGGCATATAATTCCTGCGTCTTCTCAGGTTGACATTGTGGAGGTAGCCTTATGGACAGTGGGGAGAACATCACTCTGATCGAGCGCTTTCTCCAGGTGTGTGTCCGAGCTGAGCCCGAAGAGTTCGCCAGCTACTTTACCGAGGATGCGATATGGTGGAATGCCCCCTGGAAACCTGTCATAGGCCGTGAGGCCATCCGCGAGACGTTGCGCCGCGGAGCGGAGCGCATGGTTGCGTTGCCTTGGGAGATACGGCATATTGTGGCTGACGGCGAGATCGTGATGGTGGAGCGGGTGGACTACTTCCTGGTCGGAGAGACGCGCGTCAGCGTTCCTTCGATGGGCATCTTCGAGCTGCGCGACGGAAAGATCGCCGCCTGGCGCGACTACTGGGACCTGCAACAGTTCGAGAGTCAGATCGCCGCCATACCGCCTGCGCGGGAGTGACATCGGGAATCCAAACCTCAGGCACTGCCGGGAAATGCCAGTTCAATTGGCGGTTGGCACCGGAGACTTGCTGCGACTGGCCTGCCGGCCGGCGTCGTTCGCTTCGTTCCAATCAAAATGAAAAAGGGGAGCCCGAAGGCTCCCCTTAAGGTGACCGAGTGCACCTCCCGCCAGGCTAGAATGTAAACTTCAGCGAGAGTTGAATGTTGCGCGGATTGCTGGAAAATACCTGAGACCACTGGCCGAACAGCGTCTGATTGGGTATCAGGGCGTTGTGCACGGCGGTACCGGTGAAGCCCACCGAAGCCACGTCGCTGATGTTGCCGGCGACGTACTGCGGGTGGTTGAAGATGTTGAAGAAGCGGCCCTCGAAGCGCAGCTTGTAGCGGTCTTCCTTGCCCACGCCGATGTACTTGGCGATGGTCATGTCGACATCGTCGATGGGGTTCACACGCATGGTGTTGCGGCCGCCGGTGGCGATGGCGCCCTTGGGCGCCACAACGTAACCGGCATTGGAGTTGTTGGCCAGATAAGCCACGGTGGCGCCGGCGCTGTTGGTGAGGGCGGTAGTGCCGCTGCCGACGCTGTTGTTGCCGCTGGGGTTCACAATGGTGCGGTCGCCGGCGGAGTCGCCGTTCATGTTGCTGTCCACACCGCTCTGCACAGTGACCCAGGTGCCGATTTGATACTGGTAAATGGGGGCGATTTCCCAACTACCCAGGATATTGCGCTTGAACCAATTGCTGTCGTGCTTGAGGAACGGCACGTCGTACAGCACCTGGTAGCTGAAGCGTTGACGGTGGTCGAGGGCCGAATCCGAGGTGTCCCCGCGGACGTTCTGGAAATCCTGCGGGCGGCGCGGCGTGGTGTAGGTGCTGAACACGTCGGCGGTGGAGTCGTCGATGTTGTGGCTCCAGGTGTAGGCGGCGATGAACTGCAGGCCGTTGGAGAAGCGCCGCGTCAACTGGTTGGCCCAGCCAT
>Ga0116223_10004439_pt1 | contig 12139 bp, 12 predicted proteins | sample Sb_taG_3_FD_90092 | JGI IMG/M metagenome (GOLD analysis project Ga0116223, IMG submission 90092) | Peat soil microbial communities from Weissenstadt, Germany - Sb_50d_a_PC metaG | ecosystem: Environmental > Terrestrial > Soil > Wetlands > Peat | place: Germany: Weissenstadt | collected 2010-09-21 | reverse complement strand
AGGAAGAAAGCCGGGTGCCCCGTTCTAAACGTCGCGCTCTTTGCGACGTTTAGAGCGGGGATTTTGACTTTTTGACTTTTTGATTGTTCGATTTTTTGACTTCTGGCTCTTGACTTTGACCTCTGACTTCTACCTTCTGCCTTACTCCATCCCCAGCGACACCCTCACCGACTTCCCATACTCCCGCGCCTTCTCCAAAACCGCAGGTTCGTCGACCGTCAGCAGCTTCCGCTCCCGCATCACCACCCGCCCGCCAATCACCACCGTTTCCACATCGCTGCCCTTGAGCGAATACGCAATCTGCGCATAGATGTCATACATCGGCACCGCATTCGGCTCCTCCAGGCTGATCAGAATCAGATCCGCCTTTTTCCTCGCCTCCAGCGATCCAATCTCCTTCTCCATGTGCAGCGCCCGCGCTCCGTCAATCGTTGCCATCTCCACTACCGCCCTGGCATTCAGCGCCAGCGGATCCATTTTCGAAATCTTGGCCAGCTTCGCCGCCAGGTCGATCTCTTCCATCAGGTCCAGATCGTTATTACTTCCCGCCGGACCATCCGTCCCCAGCCCCACCGCAATCCCCGCCGCCCGCAACTCCGGCACCGGAGACACACCACTCGCAATCATCATGTTGCTCGACGGATTATGCACGCACCCCACCTGCCGCTCCGCCAGCAGCTCGCGGTCGGCTTCATCCACAAAAATGCAATGCGCCGCCACCAGGTCCGGGCCGAGCACGCCAATCTTCTCCAGATACTGCACCGGAGACATTCCATTCGCTTTCTCGCTGTCTTCCCACTCTTTCTTCATCTCCGAAACATGCATCAGAAGCGGCGCGTGATATTTCTGCGCCAGCGCCGCGGCATCCTGAATCGTCTTTTTCGAACACGTATAAATCGAATGCGGAGCCGGAGCCGCATGAATCAGCGCATCCCCTTGCCATCTCCTTAGAAACCTCTCGGTATAAGCCAACATCTCCGCATTGGTCTTGTTATCCGGCGCGGGGAAATCAATGAACGTCTCCCCCAGCACCCCGCGCATCCCCGCCGCCTTGGTCTCCTCCGCAACCGCATCCTCGAAGTAATACATGTCCGCAAACGTCGTCACGTCTGACCGGATCTGTTCCGCCGCCGCCAGCCGCGTCCCCCAGCGCACGAACTCTTCATTCACATTTTTCGCTTCCGCCGGAAAGATGTACTTGTAGAGCCAGTCGTTCAGCGTGACATCATCATGCAGCCCGCGAAACAGCGTCATCGGCACATGCGTGTGTCCGTTGATGAATCCCGGCAGCACCAGCCGCCCGCGTGCATCCATCGTTTGCGCACCCTTGTATCGACCCTCGACCTCCGCCCGCGGCCCCACCGCGACCATCGCGTCACCTGTGATCGCGACACTCCCATCATGAATAATCCGCCGCGCGCCATCCATCGTCACCACGATCCCGCCGCTGACGATCAGATCGACATCTTGCTTCGTCTGAGCAAAGCAAGGAACGCCCCAAAGCATCGTGGTCGCTAGAAAGATTACGGACAAAGACTTCGCATTTCGCATCGTTCTCTCTTTCCTCGCGGATTCTAATGGCACACACGGGAAGGGCACGACTTCAGTCGTGCCGTTGACCATCACAAATCAATCCGGCTTTAGCCGCTGGGGTAACCTGCGCCTGGACGAAGATTCCTCATACTTCTTCACATCTCTCTCTTCTCCGCCACCGCCAGCTCCGTATCCGCCAAAGGCTTACTGCGCCAAACACTGAAGTCCCTTACTCTGTTGAGCGCAAAAGTCGGAACCCCCGTGGTCGATGGTGCCTTGATCCTTTCAAAATCCGCGCCCTCCACATCCTCGATCACAAACGCCGGACGCAAGTCCTCATGCGCATGCTCAATCTTGATCCCGTTCATCTCCACCCCGCGCGCATGTCGAACGAAAAAACCATGCGCGGGAGTCGTCCCAAACATGCTCGGTTCCGGATACTCTTTCTCCTTCTCCGCCAGCTGCAGTTGCGCATCGTCCTTCGTTCCACCACCCGGATGCGCGATCATCAGGTCGCTCAACTTCACATCCTCAATGGGATGTCCCGGAATCCCCGCCAGGATCGATCCAATTCGCGCCCCCGGCGCGCACGAGCAGGTGATATTGCTCAAAATCACGCGCCGCAGCACTCCCACCGGCGCCCCCGCCGGACCTCGCATGCGCGCCCCCAGCCGCATAAAAATCGGCGCTCCAACCACATCCCTCATCGTGATATTCGTCACGCTCAGGTCTTCAATCACAGCGCCGTCCACCGTCTCAATCGCCAGGCCATTGCATCCGTCAAAAACGCAATTCGAAATCGCTATGTTCTGGAATCCTCCATTCGACTCCGTCCCAAACTTGATCCGCCCGGTGCGCGGCACTTTGGAGTCCGCGGCAAAGCGCTTGAATGTCCCATCGAGCAGCGCGCCTTCTTCATAACTGCCCGCGACCAAACAATTGCTGATCGTAACCATCTCTGTGGCGCGCGCATACCCCAGCGCATACGAACTCTTCAGGCAGATGCCGTCATCCCACGGCGAATTCACGCTGCAGTTCGTGATCCGTACATTCCGGCAGCAATCGATGTCCATGCCGTCTCGATTGGTGTCGATCTTCAGATTGTCGATTGTGAGATTGTCGACGCCCGTCGCCAGAATTCCAAAATGCCCGCCATGCAGAATGGAAAAATCACGCAGCAGCACGTTGCGGCAGTTCTTGAGTGCAATCGCTTTATTCGCCACGCCGGGTCGCTCGGCCTTGGGCCCCGCTCCCCAACCCCGGCTTAAACCCTTGCCCCAAATCCGCCCCGGCCCGCAGATCGAGACGTCCTCCAGCCCTTCGCCCCAAATCAAACTGTTATGCCAGTGGTTGTGACCGTAATCCTGATAGTCCTCCCAAGGCTGGTTCGACTCCGCCAGATCGTAGCTGCGCCCCTCATCTGAAGCCGGATCCGCCGCCACAATCGTCGCGCCCTGCTCCAGATAGATCGCCACCCTGCTCATCAGGTGGATCGAATAACACAAATAATTCCCCGCCCGAAAATAAACCGTCCCTCCGCCCGCGCTCCCCGCCGCATCTATCGCCCGATTGATCGCAGGCGTGTCAATCGTCCGTCCATCCCCCGTCGCACCAAATGCTCGAACGTCATAAAACCCCGTCGCAGCGCCGTGCTCCGGGTGCCCGACTTCTGCCGCGCCCTTTGCGGCAGAAAGCCCGCCCTGAGCTTGTCGAAGGGTGGGGATTCCCCCAACCAAAGCCATGCCCGGAACGACGAGCCCCGCACTCTTCAAGAATCCCCGTCTCCCACGTCCCTCAGATCGCATGATCCTTTACTGTCCTCCTGGGGATTTGACCGTAGCGCCGGCGTCCCGCCGGCTGTCGCGAGGCCGTCTCGGCCTCGCACCATCCCCCAGCACTCTACCGCGTAAGATTTTGTCTGCTCTCACTTCTCCGCAACCCGCTTCAAATAAAACCGGAAGAAATCCTCCGCATTCGAATCCAGACAAACCTGCGCGTTCACCGCTCCCGGCTCCTCCCGTGTGAATCCCTTCTCGTCCACCCGAATGTGCATCCCCGTCACCGGACACAACTCCGGCCGCAGCACAAACACCACCGTCATGGGATCAAACAACGTCGGTGTTTCCTGCCCCCACAAGTGATACAGCACCGTGAGCTGATCCGTCACAGCCGTCCCCTGGCTGAACAAAAACGCCCGCTTCACCTCATCCATCTTCAGCTGCGTAGAATCCAGAGGCATCACAAACAGCGGCACACCAGCCGCAAACAATTTCTGCGCCGAAGCCACGTCATTCAAAATATTCCACTCCGGCATCGCAGCGACCGGCGCCGTATACCCCAAATCTCCATATCCACGCCGGATCGACCCGCCCATCATCACCACGCGCTTCAACTTCCGAAACGTCGCCGCATCCTTATCGATCGCCGCTCCCACGTTCATCAGCGGACCAATCGCAATCAGCGTAATCTCCCCCGGATACTTCCGAATCTGCTCCAGCAAAAACTCCACCGCGTCTCCGTGCGAGGCCTTCGTAAAATGCCCGCCCTCCCCATACCGCCGCTGCGACATGGGATTCTTCGTCGCCGTCGCTTTCCCCGCGAGCACCGGAATCTCCGCCCGTCCCACTTCTCCCAAAAACCGATCCACGATCTTCGCGCGCGCCTCGGTATCGCCAAACGTCGTCATGACTCCCAAAACCTGCAGGTCCGGACTCTTCACCGCCAGCGCCAGCGCAAACGCATCGTCCACATCGTCCCCAATGTCGGTATCAATAATGACTTTCTCCGTCCGCGCCGCACTCTGCGCCCAGCCCGCAACCATTAACAACACAAAGCCGAAAATGCAGCGCCGCCACATCCGACCCATGACATCGCTCATTGCATCTCCTCTACTCTCTCGGGTGCCCCGTTCTAAACGTCGCGCTCTTTGCGACGTTTAGAGCGGGGATTTTGACCCCACATCACGAGCCGTGAAACTTCGACACAATACCAATTTCCCCAACGACGTTTGCATTCAACGCGGGCAAATCCTCCGCCGGGATCCAGTATTCGCGATGCCCCGAACTTCCCACAACGTGCACGTCGTACTTCTGAAGAAAATCCGCCCGCACCTGGAATCGCAAGACATACCCCGCGAATCCTGACCGTTCATCCTTTGTATTCCATTCGCGCGCGATCTGCGTAGCGTACTCCTCCGTCAATACCGGATAGAAAATCGGCTGCTCCGGCAGCCGCGGAGGAAATTCACGAAACCGGCTGGCTCGAATGAAATCCATCTCCGCCTGCCCGACTGGCCTGCACAGCGTTGTCGCCTGGATCATCACCGCCTAAGGATACTAGCTTGCTCTCCAAAACACGCCGGGTGCCCCATTTTTGCCGCGTCCTTTGCGGCAAAAGTGGGGGGTTTCGACTTTCACCATGCACGCATGCCACTCTCACCCTTCCCCCCGAACCCTAGTGCACACCTTTCGTAACCTCGCTTAAAGCCCTGCCGCGTTCCATACTCTTTTCCATGGGCCTCGATCAGGTGCTTATCGACTTTCTCACGCACGCCGCGGCCGGAGCCGCCTCCGTGCTCCTCGTGATCCTCTTCGTCGGCATCAGCATCCCTCGCCGCGCCTCAATCACAATTCGCCGCACCCTCCGCTAGCTCCACCGCCCGTCCCCGATTTGACGCCCGTCCTGCTCGCGTGAGATAGTGACACGCTCTACGACATACATTCTTTCGGAGTCCCCTGCTCGCGATGACCCCGCTCATTCCACGGGACAACACCTTTTTCGAGATGTTTTCCCAGATGTCCGAAAATCTGATCGCCGGCGCCCGCACCATGGTCGAGCTCTTCACCGATTACACGGACGTGGCTGCCAAAGTTTCCGAGATTCGCCGCATCGAGCGCATCGGCGACGAAATGACCCACGCCGTCCTCACCAAGCTCAACCAGACCTTCATCACGCCTTTCGACCGCGAAGATATCCACCAGTTGACTTCATCGCTCGACGACGTCCTCGACTTCCTCAATGCTTCTGGCGCCCGCATCATCATGTACCGCATCACCAATCCGCCTCCGGTCGCTTTAGAGCTGTCGAGAATCATCCTGCTGCAGAGCCAGGAATTGCAGAGAGCCTTGGCCCTTATCCGCAAGAATGGCGACATCCTGACCCATTGCGTAGAAATCAACCGTCTGGAGAACGAAGCCGACGTGATTTCGCGCGCGGCCATCGGCCAGCTTTTCGATCAGGAAAAGGATCCCATCACCCTGATCAAGATCAAAGAATTGATCGAGTTTCTCGAAATGGCCACCGACCGAGCCGAAGACGTGGCCAACGTGCTCGAAACCGTAGTCCTGAAAAATTCATAGTCTTACGAATTGCTAGTCTTGAGAATTGCTAGTCTAGAGAATTTATAGTCTCGCTCTTTCGCCTACAGGCAAACCTTCGTGAAACCCGATCTCCTGCTCCTCGTCATCACCATCCTGGTCGCCCTGACCTTCGATTTTCTCAACGGATTCCACGATGCCGCCAACAGCATCGCCACCGTCGTCTCCACCCGCGTGCTCTCTCCCAAACTCGCCGTAGTCTGGGCCGCCTTCTTCAACTTTGTAGCCGCCTTCCTGCTGGGAACCGCCGTCGCCAAAACCATCGGCAGCGGCATGATCCACATCGAGTCCGTCACCCAGTACGTGGTCATTGCCGGCCTGCTCGGCGCCATCGTTTGGGATCTTCTCACCTGGTGGTGGGGACTTCCCACCTCCTCTTCTCACGCGCTCATCGGCGGCATGGCCGGCGCCGCCATTATGCGCGCCGGGTGGAGCGTCATCATCGCCGCCGGATGGTACAAAACCCTCATCTTCATCGTGGTCGCGCCGGTCATGGGCCTGGTGCTTGGCTTTACCTTCATGGTCGCCATCTTCTGGATATTGCGTGATAAGCCGCCGCGCCGCATCGACGCCTGGTTCCGCAAGCTCCAACTCCTCTCGGCTGCCGCCTATAGCCTCGGACACGGCGCCAACGACGCGCAGAAAACCATGGGCATCGTCGCGGGCGCCCTCTACGGCGCAAAAGTCATCTCTGCCTCCGAACTCGCCGGAAGCTGGGGCCGCTATCACTGGCCCATCATCCTTGCGGCCCACACCGCCATCGCTCTCGGCACCTACTTCGGTGGATGGCGCATTGTTCACACCATGGGCTCCCGCATCACCAAGCTCAAACCCGTCGGCGGATTTTGTGCAGAAACTGCCGGTGCCATCACCCTGTTCGCCACCGCTCTCGCCGGAATCCCCGTCTCCACCACCCACACCATTACCGGAGCGATAGTCGGCGTCGGCGCCACCCACCGCCTCTCCGCCGTCCGCTGGGGCGTAGCCACCCGCATCGTCTGGGCCTGGATCTTCACCATACCCGCCGCCGCCCTCGTCGCCGCCCTAGCCTTCTACCTCATCCGCCTGATCCACCCCGCAGCCTAGCCCCCTGTTCTTATGTGGAGCGGGCGCCCCGCCCGCTGCCATTAAGTTTTGGTTTGGTATCTAAACGATGCTCCGGGTGCCCCATCCTAGCCGCGCCTTTTGCGACTAGGGTGGGGATTTTGAACTTCCTGTTCAGGCCGGGTGCCCCACCCTTCTCGCGTTTTCTGCGAGAGGGTGGGGATTTTGACTTCCTGTACACCGAGGAAGCCGTCTTCCGAACCGCTAGAAGCCGCCCCGCGTGTTCTCCGCCCCACATCGTGTCCCGCGCCCCACGCGGTGTTTCACCGATCATCGCCCTAACTCCCGCAGCATCAACGCGGCCGCGTCTGGCGTCCCCCGTGCATTCCTTCATGTGCCGCTAGTCGGCAGGAGGCAACCACAATGACCCGCATCAACGCAGTTCGTTCCATGAAAGAGACCCGTTCCGTAGCCTGGGGTACAAAAGCCTGGGATACAAGAGCAACGACCTGGGGCAAGAACACCAGCGCGCTCGTTTTCGCCGCTGTCCTGATCATCTGCTCCGTAACCGTCGGCTGTTCCAGTGACAAAGACAAGCCGAAGCCCGTAAGCTCCAACAACCAAATCCCTGTCACGCAGGCGCCGATCCAAGTTCAGTCCATGCCCGCACCCGCCGTGCAGGGTACGACCACTCCGGCGCCCAGGAAAGTCGTCCACAGGAAGCCCGCGACCGTAAACTATGCCGACAAGACCTACGGCGTAACCTTCGAATATCCGCGCCGCTACGCGATTGAAACCGGCAACGCCGCCACCGAATTGCTGGCTTCCAATCCGATCGCGATGAACTTCGTGCAGCCCGGCGGAGTCGCCCTCGCCGCCGTCGAACTTCCCGAGACCAGCTTCGCCAACACCGACTTCTCGTCCGCATTCTTCAACGTGAGCGTCAACAAGAATCTCACTGCCGATCAATGCAGCGAGTTCGCAGTGCCGCAGCCCAAGACGGTAACCAAGACGGAGCCCGCGCCCGCGTCGCCGGTGTCCTCAACCGACGTTGCCAAACCGGACTCCACGCCCGCTGCGAAATCCGATTCTTCGTCCCCGTCTTCCGTGCCCACTTCGGATCCCGTGTCCGCCGCGAAATCATCGTCCGCGGCGTCCACCGACTCGAACTCCAAACTGATGCTCGGTGATCTCGAACTCCGCGCCACCGAAGCCGTCTCCGGTGAAGGCACGCGCCAGAGCGACTCCAAGTACTTCCATGTCTTCCAGAATGGATCCTGCTATGAGTTCGCCCTGAACGTCACCACGGTCGCTTCTGAAGATGGCCTGACCAAGCACGTCGACCGCGACAAAGTCTTCAATCGCCTGGAACAAATCCTCGCGACTGTGAAGATCAATCCGGTCCAGGCGCCCGAAGTGACCGCCGAAGCCCCCGCCCCAACGCCCGCCGCAACCCCGGCCCAGTAACTTGTTCCGCCGGGTGCCCCACCCTAGCCGCGTTTCTTGCGGCTAGGGTGGGGATTTTGACTTGAAGCAGCTCTCGAATCCTGAGGAAATCGGAGATCCGCTATGTCGCAAGCCCGCCCGCTCCTGGCAACCTACCTCGAGACCCTATCCCGCTCCCTCCTACTCTCCCTCGGCCTCGATCACGCCCTCATCGACTTCCTCGCTTACACCGCCGTCGGAGCTGCCGCCGTCCTGTTGGCGATCCTGTTCCTCGCTATCCGCATCCCGCGTCGCCAACTCGCGAGTTCGATCCACCGTTCGTTCCCCCAAATTCCCAAATAGAGCATTCCCCAAATCGGACCTCGTGCGCCCCCCGCTAACTCAAGCCCCCACCACCGCGTGCCGATCAATTCCCCAGAGGGCCCCAGAGGACCCCCTCAGCCTTGAAACCGATTCCCATCCGCCTCGAAACCAAATCCAGTCCAGAACTGGAAACGCCAAACTGCGGCCGCATTTGCGACGATTACATGCGCGAAGCACGCCTCATCCAGTCCTCGCTGATTCCGACTGCACCCGTCCGCGACTACGGCATCGAAATCGCTTGCCCGAACTCTGGTCCCAATGCCAATCCAAGTCTGCCGCCGAATCCCTCAATCACCTCTTCGACGGCCTCCAAGCCTTCTCCCACGGCATCGCTCCCCACGACGACATCACCGCCGTAGTCCTGAAAGTCCTCCCGTAAGAAGTCTTGATTTTGTGGGGCGGACACTCCCTTCGACTTCGCTCAGGGCAGGCTCTGTCCGCCGCCTTTGATCTTGCTTTCTTGGTTCTTGACGAAGCTCCCTTGTGATCGCAAGCCCGGCTCGTATAACGTGATCGTGCCCAGCCTTACAAAAACGCCCCGTGCAAACACAGCCTGGTTACGACCCAAAAGCAATTCGCGCGCTCTTCGACGAGATGGCGGCCACTTACGGCATCGTCAACTTCATCGCGTCGTTCGGCTTCGCCGTCCGCTGGCGTCACCAACTGGTCGAAGGCCTGCCCCTGGCCAACGCATCGCATGTTGTCGACCTGATGAGCGGCATGAGCGAGCTTTGCCGATCCGTGGCACCGCACGTTCCGCCCACATTGCGCTTGACCGCAATCGACATTTCCCCGGAGATGGTCCGCCGTGCCCGCAGAAATAAAAATAAAGCTTGGCCTTTCCGCCTCGAGATCCATCTTCAAGACGTTCTCACCTGGGATGCTGAACCAGCCTGCGCCGACGCGGTGATCTCCTCGTTCGGCCTGAAGACGTTCGATCGCGCTCAGCAGGAGCAGCTCTCGCAGCGCGTCGCCCGCCTGCTTCGCCCCGGCGGCGTATTTTCTTTTGTCGAGATTTCGGTCCCGCCGGCACGCCTACTGCAACTCCCCTACCTCTTTTATCTGAACCGCGTGATCCCCTGGATCGGCCGCCTGTTCCTCGGCAATCCCGCCAACTACCGCCTGCTCGGCGTATACACCCAAGCCTTCGGCACCTGCCACGATTTTGCCGAATGCCTCCGCCAGCAAGGCTTGGAAGTCACCGAGGTCAGCTACTTCTTCGGCTGCACCACCGGAGTCCGTGGAATGAAGCCGCACGCTTAAGTGTGTGGTGAGTGTGTGGGGTGCCTACTGCTTGCGCTTCAGCTCGTTCACCGATACGGTGGCCTGGGCAGCCATCAAGGTGTCGCGGGTCAAATGCATCACGTCTTCGTTCTTGAGAATTTCCCGCGTTGCCATCAGCACCATAGCCTCGGCAAAGCGCGCCGCATTCCACCCCTTCAGATGGATTTCGACCACTCGGCCGTTATGCACTGTTTCGTCTTGTTTCGTGCCCAAGACCAGCACAAACTTGGGCGCCAGCCGCGGAGGCTTCTCTGGCCGTATCGTCCGCGCCACCAGTTCGCAAGCCGATCCGTAAATCCTGGTCGCTTCCTCCGACGACCACTCCAGGTGCTTGGGATTCGATACTTCAAACGGCAGGGAAGTCTGCGCGCTGCCGCTCGTCTTCAGCGTCGACAACCCGCAGATCAAAAGAGCGAGGAGCGTGCCTCCGCGCTTTGCCCACCGCTTGCAGGGAAATTGTGCCTTGCCGTAAGACTTGGGGTTGTTGCAGGAGTTTCGATGAATCGTTCTTACTTCGCAGTGGTTAACTGACTCCATGTACTGCGGGTCCTTCTGCCGCTTCCCCGAGATTCCTCCCCCACGAGTAATCCGGCAAGATGTCTTAGGTAATAGGCTGCGTTTCGTGGCGGCGAGTACGCGTTGGCGGGTACCCCATCCTGGCCGCGCCTTTTGCGGCCAGGGTGGGGACTTTGACTTCCTGTACCGGAAATCCTGGCAACAAAGAAACAACACCCCGGCTCGCTCTCGAGTCCAACCCCCAGCCTCGCGCATCGAAACCCCAAGGAGATAACTTTATGTACGTTGTACTCGGAGCAAGCGGTCATACCGGACATGTAGTGGCAACCAACCTTCTCTCCCGCGGGCAGAAAGTTCGCGTCGTCGGCAGAAACGCAGCCCATTTACAACCTCTCGTGGCCCAAGGCGCGGAGACGTTCATCGCCGACGTAACCGACGCCAGCGCTCTCACCCAAGCCTTCCAGCAGGCAGACTCCGCCTACGTCATGATTCCACCCAATCCCGCCAGCACTGACCCGCTCGGCTATTCGAATCGGGTAAGCGATGCAATCGCGTCCGCCGCGAAAAATGCGGGCACCAAGAACGTAGTTACACTCAGCAGCATCGGAGCCGATAAAGCCAGCGGAAACGGCCCCGTACTCGGCCTTTACCATCTCGAACAAAAGCTCAACCAGATCAACGCCGCGAATGTGCTGCACCTGCGCGCCGGCTACTTCATGGAAAACACGCTCCCGCAGGCGAACGCGATCCGCCAGATGGGGTCCGTCGCCACGCCTCTGCGCGCAGATCTGAAACTTCCCATGATCGCCACTCGTGACATCGGAGCCGCAGCCACCGACGCCCTCTTGCACCCATCCGTCCGCGGCAACCAAACTCGCGAACTGCTTGGACAACGCGATCTCACCTACAGCGACGTCGCCACCATCATTGGCCAGGCCATCGCCAAGCCCGGCCTCAAATACATGCAAGCCCCCGACGATCAGTTCCGCGCGGTCCTGGTGCAAATGGGAATGTCCGACCAATTCGCCCGCCTGCTGCTGGAGATGATCGGCTCCCTCAACTCCGGACACATGCGGGCCCTGGAACCACGCACCCCGCAGAACACCACACCAACCAGTTACGAAACTTTCGTAGCCGATTCTTTCGTCCCCGCGTATCAACAACAAACCGCCGCGTAATCGGTGGAAGTTAACCCAACCGGGTGCCCCACCCTTCTCGCGTTTTCTGCGAGAGGGTGGGGATTTTGACTTTCTGACTGCGGTTCGAGAGGGTACCCCCCTCCCCCTCGGTCTATTGGAATCAAACGTTTAAAGAAATTCGGCACTTTGATCCTTGGGCTGCAGTAAGTTAGGGGCAAAATCTTGAACCCCAAGGACTTACCGCCGCACGAAGGTATTCTTGCTGAAGTTATGGGGCGAGTATGTGGTTTGCGGATTTCTCAGTCAAGGTTGGATGAACACTCGGAGGGTGTGGAAAAGTGCGGGAAAATCAAAATTCCGCAGGCTTGAGAGTTGCGTTTCCCACCCTTTGCAAAGAACTGTCTCGTCCCAAGACAGTATGCGAAAGGCGGTGATTTT
>Ga0116223_10004437_pt1 | contig 12140 bp, 9 predicted proteins | sample Sb_taG_3_FD_90092 | JGI IMG/M metagenome (GOLD analysis project Ga0116223, IMG submission 90092) | Peat soil microbial communities from Weissenstadt, Germany - Sb_50d_a_PC metaG | ecosystem: Environmental > Terrestrial > Soil > Wetlands > Peat | place: Germany: Weissenstadt | collected 2010-09-21 | reverse complement strand
TATCGTGACCCAAGCAAAAGCCTCCTTTGGTGCTTCAAACATCGTCATCTGAACGTGTTTGTACCACAGGAGGCTTTTCTTGTCTCCAAAATCATGAATTATGCGGGCTAGTCTCCTTTACCTTTGCCCTGGGCGGTTGGCACGTAAGCTTCGCGGTATCTCAGGCGCACTCCTTTGTGGTCGTTTCGAGCGGTCCTGGTCAGCTCCACAGCCAACTTATGACGCTTGCCGTCCAGGGTCTGTGGCTCGAAGCCCAACTCGTAGCGAAAATGGAGCTGCCGCAAGATCTCCTCCAGACCTTTTGCATACGTTTCGGGAGTCACTTCTAAGTATTGGCCTCCTGTCTGGGTGGTGATATAGTGCGCGATTTCTTTCTGCTCGGCAGGAATCCACCACCATATGTGAGGAGAGCGGCGGTCCCTCAGGCCGAATGCTATGGCCGAGGTTTCAAGAAGCTCGTCAATGAAGTGATCGGCCTCCGATCTGGGCATGGCACTCCAGTCCCCATAAAGAAATAAAAGGACGGGCAGTGGCTCTGGTGGGGACGTGTGGGTGGTACTGACGATGAGCTGCAAAGTCCTCTGAAGCGCTAACTCACCTGGCCGGTCGGTGGGGTGCGCCTCTGAGCATGGAGCAAGGACCTGCTCGAGCGCCGTGGACACCTCCTCGACGCTGTGCGTCGGGAGGAGGTCGAGTTTTGAATCGCCATTGTCACACCAATGGGCGACTGCGACCGAATCGTGTGTGTCCAAGTGCTTCAAGGCGGGCTCGAGTAGACCGACGTGGCCGGCAAACAGGCCCGAACCTTCTTTCTCGTGGCCCGACATGCCGCATTGCACAACAAACCAGAGTACGATCGGCCGGGTTTGTCGCCCGGTGTCAAACGTCTTTATCGAAACCGGACGACCGTTGTCGAGAATCTGAAAATCATCTCGCATCAAGGTCTGGTCCGGAAGACCGCTCCCGGCACTCAGGGCAATCACATCAACCAAGACCAGATTGGATGAGCTGCGGAACGTGGCTTCCGCGGCCTGCGCAGATTGAGCGGCGGACGGGACTTCCTGGCCGGCGCCTGCTATGGCGGGGAGGCAAAGTTGCGGCAATAACAGCACCGACAGCAGAAGCGCGAAACGGATCATAGGCTGCCTCCACTGGCATCGTAGCGGTGGCTTCGGACCGATCCAACGTGGCCAAGGGCTTAATCCCAGCCGAAAACGAGCAATCTTGCTGGTATAATGTGCTGTCTCACTCCTCGCGCAGCAGTGTAGCGGGATCAATGGTCAGCGCGCGTTGTGCCGGTATCCACGTGGCCAGTAGACCCAATAACATCATAGCCAGAGCCGTTCCAGCCAGGACCAGCGGATCACGGGGGGTTGCCTGATAGACGATGGCGGAAAGTAACTTGCTAGCCGCAATTCCCAGCAGCAGTCCCGCGAGTGATCCGAAGGTTAGCAACCGGAGCGGACGACCTAATGCCGCCTGCAACATTTCCTTGCGTTGCGCGCCCAGGGCGGCACGAATTCCCAATTCCTTGAACCTCTTGCTCACTGAATACGCTGCCATGCCGAAGATGCCGGTAAGAGCCAGCATCGCGGCGATCACACCCAGGGCGCCCAGCGATACCGCCGCTACACGCGCAGGGAACAGGTTTGCGTCCATCGCCTTATACCGCGTCTGGATGTCAACAGGCAGCCCCGAATCCAACTCCCTTAGTTTTCTCCTTAGGGCTGCCGCAAGTTGCGCCGGATCGCGACGCGAACGCAGCACCAGATAGGTCTGGCTGGAAGGTGATTGCACGAATGGGAAGAACATCACTGGCTGTGGATCTTCGGTAAGGCTGTTGTATTTTCCGTCTTCCGCAATACCCACAACCTGGACGCGCGTTCCGTCTGGCAGCTTGAAATATCCGTCTTCTGCGTTCGTTTTGGAGCCAAAGACTCTGCGCGCAAACTCTCGATTCACCACGGCGACGCGTGGCGCCTTCTTATCGTCATGCCAGGTGAAGTCTCTGCCCTGCCATAACGCTGTGCCCGCCGCGTGGAAGTATCCGGGAGATATACTGTACTGGATGGCGTCCGCAGCGGCGTTGGATGTCCTCAGATCCGTTGTCGTCTCAGTAAAGACATTTGAACCGTTCGAGCTGTCAGCTAAGGGTAGGCCGTCCGACAATCCCACCGACTCGACACCCGGAATCGTCTGCGCCGCCTCAATCATGCGTTTTTGCATAGCGGGCACCCGGTCGCCGGTGTAGCCGGCCATTTTCAAATCACTGTCTACTAACATCGCGTCCCGCGGCTCAAAACCGAAATTGCCGTGAAGTGAGCGTACCAGTCCACGCAGAGCAACCATCGATGAAATGATCAGCACCGCGCAGATCGCAGTTTGCACGCCCAGCAAAAGATCTCGGGCGGTAATCCGCCGCCCCGCCCTGGCGGCTGGTCCCGCCTTGATGACCTCATACGGGTTCGTGTGGAGTACCTGTCTCACCGGGACGGCGCCAAAAAGGAATCCGCTGGCTAAACTCAAGAGCAGCGCGGCCAGATAGACGTGCGCGTCCGGATTCACCTCCACATGGATCATCGAATATCGCGACATGGGTTGCCACACGCTCAGCGCGTTCAATAGCAATACACTGACCCATAGCCCGGCAGCGCCTCCCATCAGTGAAATCAGCAGAGCTTCCGTGAAGAGCTGTCGCAGAATGCGCAGGCCGCCCGCTCCCAGAGCAAGTCGCAAGGCGACCTCCCTCGCACGGTCAGAGGCACGCGCGGCAAACAGACTGCCCAAGTTGGCGCAAGCGGCTAGCAGGATCAAACCGGTGAGCAGCATCAGCCCGGCCATGAAGGCGTGCACCGGGCGGCCAAAGTAGTCGCCAAAGAGATTTGGACGAGCCAAGCCAAAGGTCAATTTGTCGTCGTCTTTGGGGTAGGTCTTCTCGAGTTCGGAGCCAATCGAGTTCAGATCGGCGATCGCCTGTGCCCGCGTGACCCCGGCTTTCAGATGTCCGTCCACCGTGAGCCAACGGTTCGCGCGGACGTTCAGGCCGTTCCAGCCAGCCACTTGTTCCTGATTCACGATCGGCACAAAGAAATCGGGATTCAAAAACAAGATGGATCCGTGGAACCCGGGCGGCGCTACGCCGACGATGGTGAAAGGGTGCTTGTTCAGCCGAACCGTCCGGCCCAGTACCCCACGATCATCCTGAAAATGGCTGTGCCAGTATGCATAAGTGAGCACGACGTATGGTGCGCTGTTCGGTCCATGCTCATCGGAGGGGTGGAAGACGCGGCCAAGATACGGCTTAATGCCTAATACATCGAAGTAATTCCCGCTCACTTCATAGAGCCAGGCGAGGGATGGTTTGTCGCCTGTGTCCAGCCCTGCTGCATCGATGTTATAGGCTGCCAGACCCTCAAAACTGCGGTTGCGATCGCGCAGATCGAGATAGTTGAGGTACGATTCGCTCGCCAGCTTGTCGCTCGCGCGCTCGATTGTGTAAAGGGTCTGGGCCCGAGGCATATTCAGCGGGCGCAGAATCAGCGCGTTCAATACGCCAAAGACCAGGGCGTTAGCTCCGATGGCGAGTGCCAGCGTCCCATCGGCCACCACGGTAAACCTGGGAGATTTGCGCAGCATGCGGAAAGCGAAACGTAGGTCCTGTACCAGAGTTGCGATGAAGTCAAGTCCCATATGTCCTCCAACAGTGCAACCGAGTGCAGACCCAGCTAAGGTCTCGGCGCGGCTCGTCACGGGGATCCGTGACTTCCGGCCCGATCGCCTGACCTGCGGAAACGGCTCGGACAGAGCTCAACCCGAGCCTGTCCTACGCATGCCCCAGTTTGCCTTCAGTTCGCCGTGACGCACGGAACGCAGTAACAACGCCCAACCCCAACATCAGCCAGCTTAGCGCACGTTTCATGCCAGCAACAAGGCCCGGATGTTCTTAATTTTGCGGGTTCCGTTCGGTGGGTGGGGAGTTCGGGTGTCCGCTTTCGGCACGGGGTGTGCGGAATTGGGACGCAGACTCGAATTGTGCCAACACGATCCAAGTCATCTATCGAATCGACACTGGTTCAACCTGCTGGCAGAATTCCAGCTCCTCAGGCGGTCCACTTGACTGGGAGTTGCGGGTCGAGAGACAAGGGTTCGCGCGGCTTCGGCTTGAACTTCAGTTCCAGCGCCTGCACAAGCAGGTGGAGGATGGGACTTCGATTTTGAAGAAGAACCCGCGCCCATTCCCGCCGTTTCATCTGCGGAAAGTAAATTCCCCGGAATGCCAAACGGCTGAGCAGATGGATGAGGCGGTCGGCGTAAGACTTCGATTCCAGCCAACGGACAGCAGAAACAATCGTTTTGGGACTGTAAGATGCTGCCCATGCCTGTCGAACCTCCGCTTCCGCCTGCTCGGCGGTAAGGTCGAGAGGTGTGTGACCCATGGCAAAGGGCTTGAACTCCAGCCAGTGTTTCGGTCGTGAGAGCCGGCCGGATGAAAGCAAGCGTTCGTAAAGGGGAGTTGCCGGATAGGGTGTCAGCAACCCGAACACGGGAAGACCCGGCGGCCAGGAACGAATCTCTTCCAGGGTTCGCTCGGCCACGCCCGGGCGGTCGCTGTCCATCCCGAAGATGAAAGAGGTGATAGCATAGAGATTATGGCGCGCCAAGCCCTCCAGAATGGTTTTGTACTCTCCAGGTTTGTTGAATCCCTTGCCAACGCTCTTGAGGTTTTCCGGGACTATCGACTCGAGGCCCATGAAGATCCACTTGCCGCCGCTTTTAGCAATCAGAGAGACGAGTTCCTCATCCCGAAGCAGGTTCATGCTGATTTGCGCCACCCAGGGAACTTGCGCGTCACGGGCGATAATTTCCCGCAGCAGGGACTTGGTGCGCCGGGGATTGATCGCGAAGTTGTCGTCGATAAAGAAGACCGCAATCTTTCCTCTCTGGCGCTTCTCTAGCTCTTTCAGCATGAGCAATTCATCGACCACGCTTTCATTCGACCGAAAGCGGATCGAATCACCAAAGAATCCTGTTACGGTGCAGAACTCACAACCGTAAGGACAACCGCGACCAGACTCAATCGGGATCATGTGAAACGATTGCCAAGTCATGCCGAAGAGCGAGAGCAGCTGCCGCGCCATTTTGGGGAAGTGCCGGATCAGATTGAACTGGTCAAGGTCCATGTGGTCCCACGGGATCGCGGGATAGTCCGCAAGTGAAGGCTTGACCTCTCGACCATCCGCGCCCAGGGGAGCATAGATCTCCTTCAGAGCGCCGCGCTCGGCATCGGCCACAATCTGTGGCCAGGTGTGGTCGGCCTCGCCTAAAGCCACCGCATCCGCGTGGCGAGGTTCGCCGTCACGCCCCAGCGGTTCGTCGGGCACCTCCGTCACGTGAGGACCTCCCATCACCACTGGAACGCCCGCCGCTCGCACGGCGTCTGCCATCCAGTAAGCCTTCCGAATCATACGGGTCATAGCGCCAATACCCACGAGGCGGATGTTGTTCTCGCGGACGAATTCCACCAATTGCCCTCTCGTCAACCGTTTCGCGTTACCATCTATCAGAACCACCCTATGACCCGGAGGCGTGAGCGATTTCAGGAGGAACATCCAGAGGTGCGGCATGAAGTTATTGGTGACTTCGTTGTCCGGGTTATAGAGGAGAATATTCAACTGGAGTTTCCTTTTCAGCCCTGAGTTATTAACGCCCGTAAACCAAAACGTGGAACGTTCCCGGTACGGCCATTCGCCGGGGGGCGCGCCCGCCCGCTGGGGGAGTTTTAGGTGCCGCAAAATCCGCAGTGTCCACAAACACATTGTGCGACTTCATATCCAGTCCCATGGTCTTGGCGCCGTACTCCGTCTTTACCTCTTCAAGCGTACTGAAATCGTTGGGCGAATCCTCATGGAAGACATGGATCATCCCTTCGCGGGTTGAGGCGAAAAACATGCCGGTTTCAGGATCATAAGCGGCGGCGTCCACGCCCCCAGAAATCGGGAATGACTTGATAACCTGCCCGCTGTCGGCATCCATGACGACGAGCATCTGAGGTTCGCGCCCCGCGCTGAACAGCCGCCGGTGCTGGATGTCCATTGCCAAGGCCGTAGGGCCTCCGGCTGGCGCAACCGGCCAGCGCGACTTGATTTTGAGGGAATGGGTGTCAACCGCCACGACCTCATTCTTGCTTTCCAGATTTATATAAAGTGTCCCCGCGCCATCCGCGACAGCGAATTCCGGGGACCCTCCCAGGGCGACGGTTTCCACCACGCTCCCGCTCTTGGCATCGATGGCGGTGAAGGAGTTCGGGTCTCCTTCCATGACAAACAAGCGCTTGGAAGCGGGATCGTAAACAACGCAGTCGGCGTCGTCAGCGGCTTTCGCGTGACCGATTACCGTGAGGGATTTCAAATCGAAGATGGTCACATTTCCTTGCCCGCCGTCGCTGACGAAACCGCGGCCAAACTCGCCGGCCACGGCGACGCCGTGGTCTCTTTTGAAGCCGGTGATGTTGCCGATCAGGGCGCCGGTGTCGGCGTTAATGACCTGGATCGCTGTGCCGCGCGACAAGTAAACGCGGCGAGCGGGGGAACAACCATAATGTAGTCAAATATTCCCCGGTGCTGCCTGGAGCGGCGGCAAGAGAGTATTTCTTCAGCAGGTGGTAACCCCCTCCAGCCGCAGTTGCGAGTACAAGGCTCCCCGAGAGTGTGAGCCCTACCGACGCAAGACGTACCCAGGTCGATGCTAATTTCATGCGAGAACCTCCCCTCCGTTGCAGATGGTGGAACGATTTCAGCGCCCTCGTGAATAGGGCTCCAGTCGTACCGAGATTATCGAACTATTGCCTCGCCGGCCCGCGTGTATGCAAGCGTTCGATTAAGTCAAAAGTGCACCAGCTAATCTTCCTCAGGTTTGGGCGAACCGTCAGGCGCCACGCGAACCTCGGATCTCTCGCCTGCCTTGAGTACCTGGGCCTCGTAAGCATCGGGAGTCCCACTGCCGGCGCTAACAGCCTCAACCTTAAGAATCTTGCCACTTCCAGCGCTCTTTCGAATGGCGTTGCGCGCGGCTTCCGGAATGGAGCCAAGGGAAACTTCCTCTTCGACTTCCACAACTCTGCCGCTTGAGTCCATGGACACATCCTTGCCGTGGCCGTTCTTGCTTAATTGGACTTCGTAGATAGTTTTCCCTTTCTCCGTCTCCTTGCTTAGCCCCCGAATGGTGGCCCCTTTGCTTTGTTCCTTCACGGCCGCCTGAACGGCTGGTGGCAGGTCGCTCATGTTCACTCGAACCTCCTTGCCTTGGGTCGTACCGAGAGCAAGGTAAAAGCGGACGGACCCGATCGTGATCTTCGTCCCTATCCGCATTGGAGTTCCCCTTTGATCTCGAGTTTCCCTTATGGACTCCTGCCCGAGGAGTACTACACCTTCGGCCCCCGATGCCGTCAACGGCCGAGTTTCAAGGGTTCGCAGCTTTGAGCGCGTCGCGTGAATTTCTCGCTTTCAGAGTTTAGCGTTGCAACCTGAATAAAACCTGAAAGCAGGCTCCTGCGGGGGTATATCTAACAGCGTTGTCAATCAGGATCAGCAACATACGGCGCAAATAAGGAAATATGAGTCGAGGTATCGGCAGGCGAGTTTCTTGACCTTTTGCATTCCACGGGTGCGAATGTCGAATGGTGCAAGCTAAAATAGTCGCATGGGCCTTCAAATGAGAAAGTTAAAAACGATTCTCGCCGTCCTGCTGCTTGGCGTCTCGCTTCAGGGTTGGGCTCAGTCCGGCACTGGAGCCGCGCAGGGCTCCACCATCGCCCCGGTCGCAGTCAGCGATTCGCAACGGGCAGGGGAAAGGCCCATTTCGTGGAAGCAGATCGTACCGAATATCCTCCACGATCAGAAACCCGTCTGGACTTTTCCTGCCAAAGCGGCAAAAGGGGAACACTGGAGGCCCACCCTCACTATTGTCGGCGCTACCGCCGGTTTAGTGGCGCTAGACCCTTCGGACGCCCCGTACTTCCGCCGTACAACCGATTTCAATCAATTCAATAAGGTCTTCAGCGGGACAAACATGGGTGTTGGGACCGCGGCCGTTCCATTGTCGTTCTACGCGCTTTCCCTGATTCGTCGGGACCGTTACGGGCAGCACACGGCCCTTTTGGCTGGCGAGGCTGTAGCGGACGCGGAAGTCCTCACTACGGTAATGAAGGACGTCGACCGGCGCCTCCGTCCTCGCAACATCCCACCCAATGGCAATTACTCCGATACCTGGTTCGATGCACATGGAACTCTGTTTAGCGGCAGTGGCAGTTTTCCCTCCGGCCATTCCATCGCGGCGTTCGCCGTGGCTACGGTTTTTGCCGATCGCTACCGAAACCGTCGCTGGACGCCATGGGTTGCGTATGGGCTTGCCGGGCTAGTCGGTTTTTCGCGGATCACGTTGTCAGCGCATTTTCCCTCGGACGTCTTTGCCGGCGCCGCGTTTGGTTATGCGATCAGTCACTTCGTAGTTCTGCGCAATCGCTGAATTTACAGGGCTTATGTGTCTGACGGACGAAGAGTGAGCCTTACGCCTACCCTGGCTAAAGTCTCCAAACTTCTTGTCGATAAGTCTTATAGGGGAAAGGGAGACTTTCCAACGACGAATGCTATAAGCAATTCTTTGGTGCTGACAGCCGTGCCGGTTGAGCGCGCTCAATCAGCCCAATCGTCGCCGCCCGCCAGCAAGGTTTCTCCGTCCACAACGCAATCGGCTGACGCTCAAGGAGCGTATACAGTTCACATCAGCGATGCCGCTAAGGCGATGCAAGCGATGATGCAGGAAGCAACGGAAACCTCCTACCAGACCGCGCAAGAGGCGAGCCACGGAGATCTTCAAGCTAAGAGGCTTTTGGCGAAAGAAGAAGCGGCAAAGAAGTTGATGGGTTAGCCCGCTAGCCGCACTACGGTTCATCCTTGGAGAAAGCCTGCCAGCCAAGTCACACCTGCGAGCCTCTTCAGGAACACCTAATTCGCGTGGTGGCGATTTTGTCTACCATGGGTTCCAAAGCGGAGTCCCACGGGAGCGACTTTTCCAAGATTCCCTAACGGAAGATCGGTGCTTGTTTACCTTTTTTCGCCGGAGCGATCCGGCGGAGTTCGTCGGTGAAGTTTAAAACAAAGGTCAGGTGGTCTTCTCTGGACGGCGCTTGGGTCTGGTCCGCTGCTGTCAACAACACGGCGAGGCGTTTCCCGTCGGGGCTCACGTCCAAAGGGCGACCGCTACCCTGCAGAAATGGCACCGAGTTCGAGGTCCACGGCCGTGGCTTCTCCGGTTGGAGTCCGCCTCCCGATGCGGCGTAGGCTGCCACCATGATCCTGCTGCTGCTCACCTCTTCATAGAACAACTCCTTACCTTTCGGCGACCAACTCGGCCACAACCCCCCATTGGTAGAAATCTGCCACCTTCCCCCCGGGCCGGGGAAGGGCCGCACGTAAACCTCAAACCTGCCTGACTCATCGGACACGTAGGCGATCCAGCGCCCGTCGGGTGAGAACATAGGCTGGATTTCGTTGTTCGGCCCATTCAGGAACGCGAAAGGTTTGCCCGGTTTCCATCCCGCTGTATGACTGCCTTCCATCGGCAGGATCATGATGTCAAAAGCTGTTTGCGGGTTCGTTTCCGTAAAGGCAAGGAATTTTCCGGTAGGATGCCAGGAGGTGGGAACTTGGGGATTGTCGCCTTCGGTGAGGCGCTGCACCTCTCCGGTGCCATCCGCACGCTGCCAGTAGATGTTTTCGACACCCCGCTTGGTGCGGTCGGAGGCGAAGGCCAGGCGCTGCCCATCCGGGGTCGACACGGGTCTGGCGTTGTATCTATTGCCGAAAGTGAAACGCGATGTTGTGTCGCGCTGCTGTTCGTACACCCATATGCCTACGTCTCCGTTTGTATCCAATCCCGCCATGGCCAATCGCCGGCCGTCCGGTGACAAACGAAGCTCACCGTACTGTCCGCGTGCGTTCAGTAAGGGGGTCCTCTTTCCATCCGGAGTGATCCAGAATATGGCTGACTCCGAAACTGTGCTTTGACCGGGGAGGTAAAGCAGAGTTCCGGTTGAGGAAAACGAAAACTGCGCGCTCCCGTGAACCGGTTCACTTTTAACTCCCTCGATAGCGGGGACGGGTGCGCGAGTGGTTTCCAGCCGGTCCAGGTCAAACGGCGCGGCGAACAGCGTTCCATTGTGAAGAAAGACCAGATAGCCCCCAGGCAAGTAGCGTCCATATGTTCCGCCCCGCTGGACTATCTTTCGCTGGCCTGTACCGAGTGACTGCACCGCGATGTTCGCGTCGTTGAAATTGCCGCCGTGCGAATCCGTAAAGAGGACGGCCTTTCCTCCCGGCAGCAATTGCGGCCAGCGATGGGAGCGTTCTCCGGTAGATGAATCGATTTTGGTCAGTTCGGTAGGCGTGCCGCCCATGTCCGAAACACGGAAAAGCCCGGAGTGAAGCGTGGGCGCGAAAACGATATTGCCGTCCTCCCCCCAGTCGCCGCCTCGTCCGGTCGGCGCATCGCAGAGGGTAAGCACGGCCCCGCCCGCGACCGAGACTTTCTCCAGCTCGCCGCCGGCGAAAAAGCCGATCCACTGCCCGTCAGGCGAAAAGAAGGGAGCGTAAGCGTTCTCGGTACCGGCCAGAGGTGCTGCCTCGGCACGATCAAGCCGCCGGACGAAGAGTTGGGTGGGGCTGCCCGTGCTGGGGCGGGGAGTCACTAAGACTCCAGACATGTCATTACCGCCGCGCTCACCTTCAGGAGATCCAGCTTTATGTGGGCGTGCACCGAACGCCAGAGTGTTGCCGTCCGGGGACAACGCTGCGGCCGCGGCGAGGGTTGCATCGAGCGAGACATCGGAGCCGAGTTCCACGCTCAGGCGCAGCGGAGCGGCGGGCCGCGCTGCCGGCCGCAGGGCAATCCCCAACCACGTACCGAGGAGAGCGACAGCCAGGACTGCGGCAATGCCCCATTGCAGTGCCCGCCGCCACGGCGGGCGAGGCCCCAGCACGGCCACCTGCGAGGCTGTCTCATCTTGTGGGGTCTGCGGATGAGCGATCAGACCTGCGATCACGATCCGCGCCTCGCCTATCGCTTGCAGGCGCTGCTTTGGGTCCTTGGTGAGGCTGCGTCGTAGGAGACTAATGACTTCCGCCGGAAAGTGGCTGGGAAGCGACTTCCAGTCGGGCTCGCCCATGATCACCGCGGCCAACGTGTGGGAAACGTCCTCACCGGCGAAGGCCCGTTTGCCGCTCAGCATCTCGAAAAGCATGGCGCCGAACGACCAGATATCCGAGCGCCGATCTACCGTCTTGCCCCGGGCCTGCTCTGGACTCATGTACGCCGCGGTGCCCAGGATTATGCCGGCGTGCGTCGCCATCGCGCTGATGGTCGGAGAGGTGTTGATGCTGCCCACTGTGGGGCTGTCCTCCAACGCTTTGGCTAAACCGAAATCGAGGATCTTGACCGCGCCGTCCGGCCTCACCTTGATGTTGGCAGGTTTGAGGTCGCGATGGATGATTCCGCGCTCGTGCGCGTATTCGAGCCCCTCAGCAATTTGCTTGGCGATATGCAGGGATTCGTCAAGCTGTAGGCGCGGCCCGCGTGCCTCCCCATTGTCCTCGGACCCGCAGACTCTTTCCGCCAGCGTCGGTCCCTCGACCAGTTCCATCACCAGGGCGCAGGTACCGCCGGACTCCTCGAGGCCGTGGATCGTAGCGATGTTGGGGTGATTTAGCGAGGCCAGCAATTGCGCTTCGCGCTGGAATCTTGCCATGAGAGCGGCATCTTGGGCCAGGGCTTCCGGCAGGACTTTCAGCGCCACGTCGCGTCCGAGCTTGGTATCGTGCGCTCGATACACTTCTCCCATGCCGCCCGTGCCGAGCAGCAAGAGGACTTCGTGGGAACCCAATTTAGTGCCCAAACTGAGGACCATCGGTCCAGTTCAATATACACGAGCCGCCGGACAAACGTAGAACCCGTTGCAACGAGGCACTAGTATTACTATGTTAAGTAGTGTCCTCAAAGACTCGATTGAACTTCGTTCCGCAGAAGGGACAGAGTCCGCTCCATCTCACCAGCCAAGGCTGGATCGTGTGGAGAATCTGTTCCCACGT
>Ga0116223_10004430_pt1 | contig 12149 bp, 8 predicted proteins | sample Sb_taG_3_FD_90092 | JGI IMG/M metagenome (GOLD analysis project Ga0116223, IMG submission 90092) | Peat soil microbial communities from Weissenstadt, Germany - Sb_50d_a_PC metaG | ecosystem: Environmental > Terrestrial > Soil > Wetlands > Peat | place: Germany: Weissenstadt | collected 2010-09-21 | reverse complement strand
GGTGGCGAAGGCGTTGGGAGATTCGTTGGGAATCACATAAATCTTCGGCATGGGGATGCCGATCTTCTGTGTGAGCCTCTCGACGGCAGCGTAGGCGCGCGGTAGTTCCTCGCGTGTCACCGGCTGGGCGCGATACATCTTTAGCGCGATCTTGTCCGAGTAGAAGTAGGAGACGAAGTTCAGGACCGCCGCGAACGCCAGCGCCAGCAGCATCCCGTTTTGCCCACCAAAGGCACGACCGATGAACATCAGCAGCAGGGTAAGAAGCGTAAGCAAGAACGCGGTCTTGAATGTGTTTCCCATATAAGTTCTCACCGGATTAGATGGTGCGCCGGGCCAGGGGATTCAAGTGCCGATTCGGACGGGCGAGGACGCCCGTCCTCCATTAATCTCAGCCGACTTTGACCACGCCTCGCTTTACGGCGCGCTCCAGCGTCTGATCAAGTGCGGCCTTGGCTTTCTCGTACTCCTGCTGCGAGATTCGGCCCTGCTTGTGTTCGACTTCGAGTTGGAAGATCTCTTCTTTCAGGGCTTCGAGTAGCAGTGCCGTGCGATCTGCGGCTTTGGGTTTGGAAGCGCGGGGAAGCTCGGGCAATTCGGCATCCGTGGGGCCGAAATCAGGGACGGTCGCAGATTTGGAGCGGCTGGCGATGTAGATTGCGCCCGCGCCCAGCACAATCGCGAAGCCTCCGAGAATGTACCAGCGATATTTTTCCAGCGGATCAGGAGCATCGATGGGAGGGCCAAGTCCGCCGCCGGGGCGGGAATCACGTCCGCCTACTTGGCCGCTGGTTTGAGCGCCGCCGACGGGGTTGCCACCACCGCCTTTCGTTTCCTCTGGCTCGTCCGACATTGTGCCGGTTCCCGAGATATTGAAGGCAAGAGGCTGGCCCGCCGTCGTATTGGAAGCCACTTGTACGACTGCGTCGGCCTGGCGCGGGTCGTTCATGGCTTGAAAGGTGGTGCCCGGTCCAGTCGTGAACTGCATGGTCTTCGGCAGCACCACTACAAAATGCTTGGCGCCGTAGAGCGTCTTGGGATCGAAGCTGGCCTCGCCGCTGTACGCCATGTGGTAGCTGACCTGGAACTGGGTTTCACCTGGGCGCAGGGGAAAAATAAAAGCGTACCGGCCCTTTTCTTTCTGTGGCACCGGGGCCGAGTTGATGGGTTGCCCTCCCGCCGTCATCGCCATGCTCTGGTCGACCTGGGCGCCGTCGGGCAGATAGAACTCGAAGCTCTGATCGCTCATCTGGGTGCGCGGCGGGTCAGAAGCATTGTCTACGGCGAAAACGCGGATACCCTGCAGTTCGCTGCCTTGTGCCTGAAAGCGCATCACGTCGGCGGTCACGCTGATGCCCTCAATTTTCTTCGAGACATCGTAAACCTGCACTTGGACCGAATTTGTTCCCGGCGGAGCCATGCTGTGATAAGTAACGCCCTGATGGATGACGCGAACCAGGTGGGGACTGGTGGCATCGTCGAGCTTGAGACTGAAGCTGCCCTTGGCGTCGGTTTGCGTGCGGCCTGACTCTTCCATCCCTTGGCTCAGACTGAGGAGGACGACATCGTCGCCCGCCGCGGGCTTTTTTGTGGTGCCGTTTGTGACCGTCCCGGTCAGAGTTTGGCCAGAGGCAGACGCGACGAAAAGCGTACAAAACAACAGGAATAATCCCCACTTCTCGCAAAGTGCGCGAGGAATGGGGCACCCGGTTCTTTGCTTACCAAGTTTCAAACTCTGGCTCCTTTTCGGGGACGTTGTGGCGCGTTGATTGCTGCTTCTTCCAGGTGGGCGATCTCGGCGAGAACCGCGGCTGCTTCTTCTTCCAGAGACGTTTTCATGGTTTGGTAGTCAGAGTCTGGAAACTTGCCGGCCTTGAATTCGAAATTCAGATCGCGAAGGTTTTCGTAGATGGCTTCCTTGCGCTCACTCAGGTAGATGACACGCGTCTTCTCCGGCCCCATGTACAACTTGCCGGGCAGATAAAAAACATAAACCAGCGCGGCGATCGTGATCAGGATGCAGGTCAGCAGTTCGATGCTCATGTTTCCGTGTCCTTCCTGGCTTGATTGCGGAAATGCTCGAACTTCGGTCCGCTGCCCGGACCTCCAGAGCCATTGCCGCCCACGCCGCCGCTGCCCTCGCCATTTCCTCCACGGTCTTTCCAGACACCAATGATCAGCACCACAGTCCCTATGCCGATCACCAGCACAAGATAGGGCATGATCCATGCCACGCGGTTGAATCCGGTTTTGGTGGGCGCAGCCATCACCGTGGTGCCGTATTTCTGCACGAAACCTTGCAGGGTCAGGTCGTCATTGTCGCCGCGGTCCACCGCGGCGATTAGTTCGCCGCGCATGCGTTCGGAGTAGGCGCAGCCGACATGATTGCATTCAAGCAGGATCTGATTGCAGCCGCAGACGCACATCATGCGATGGCCCAGATCGTTGACGCGGGCTGATTCGTCACCTGCACCGAGGAGGGTGAAGACGGCGAGTGTTAGCAGGATCAGTTGGACACTGCGCCTCAGAAGAAAAACTGTCATCCTGAGCGGAGGCGTCGTTCGTGAAGCGAACGCCGCCGCGGTCGAAGGACCCCGGCGTCGCAAGTGTAGCCAAGAGTGCCTTAGGGAATTCCCCTCATGAAGGGCGTCGGACATCCTGACCGGAATGCCTTTCGGATTTCCCGTTGCGTAATCCTCACCGGAGTCCGTCGACTCCGCATATTCTCCGCTCCGTGGAGAATATGCTGCGCTCAGGATGGCCGGCTTGTCGGTATATGAGCTCCGCATTAATCGCCTGCCCCGACCGGCTCAGTTCGCATTCGTGCTGGGGCGGAAACCCTTATCGTTACTGCATTGGGAATTAGTGCGACGACTGTGCCGGCAATGATGATCCACACCCCGATCCAAATCCACATGACCAACGGATTCAGATGGACCTTGATAATGGGACGACCTGTGTCCAGATTCTGGCCTTCGTACACCACGTACAGATCTTCTTGCGGGGTCGAGCGGTTCGCGACCATGGTGGATGTTTGCTGGCTCGCCTTGTAGAAACGCCGCTCGGGATTGAGCGTGGCAATCTGTTTTCCGCCCTTGAAGACGTTCATGACCGCCCACTCGCTGCCATAATTTGGATTGTCGTCCTGAGTATAAGACTGGCATACCAACGTGTACGCGCCGATGGTCATTTTGTCGCCGAAGCCCATCTCCTGCTCTTTGTCCTGATTGAACACGGAGCCGGCGAAGCCGATCATGATTACGATCACGCCAAAGTGGACGATGTATCCGCCGTAGCGGCGCGTATTGCGATGAGCGAGCTGTACCATCGAAGCAAAGAGATTCTGGCCGGTATGACGGCCAATCACGCGGCCACCGCGGACGAATTCCGAAATCACAGTCAGCGCCACCAGCGCGGACAGCATGATGGTCATCAACGAGTAGAAGTAGGAAGCGTCCTTCCACGGTCTAATGCCAAGCGCGACCAGGAGTACGCCGGTGGTGAGGGCACCGATCGCCGGCCACATGAAATTTCGCCTCAGGCTCTCTAAGGATGTCCTGCGCCACGCGAGTAAAGGACCGACTGCGGTCAGCAGTAAAAGCAGCAACGCCACCGGTATGTTCACGCGATTGAAGAATGGCGGTCCGACCGTCACCTTCGTTCCCTGAACCCACTCGGAAAGCACCGGAAAAAGCGTTCCCCACAACACAGTGAAGCATGCCACCAGCAGCAGCAGGTTATTGAACAGGAAACTCGATTCGCGTGAGATCAGCGACTCCAGTTTGTGTTCGGTGCGAAGGTGCGAGCGGTTCTTTATATAAAAGAAGAGGCAGGTCACGAAGATGATTGCGAGAAATGCAACGAACCAGTCGCCGATCGAAGATTGCGCGAAGGCATGCACCGAACTGACCACGCCGCTGCGAGTCAGAAAGGTGCCGAAGATCGAAAGCATGAAGGTGGAAAAAATCAGCCACATGTTCCAGGTCTTCAGCATGCCACGTTTTTCCTGCATCATGACCGAGTGTAGAAACGCGGTGCCGGTGAGCCATGGCATTAGCGATGCGTTCTCGACCGGATCCCATCCCCAATAACCGCCCCATCCCAGAACCGAGTAGGCCCAGTGCGCACCCAGAAAGACTCCGCAAGTGAGAAATCCCCAGGTGACCATGGTCCAGCGGCGGGTGATCTGAATCCATTTCTCGCCGGGATAGCGCATGATCAGCGCGGCCAGCGCGAAAGCAAATGGAACCGTAAATCCCACGTAGCCCAGGTACAGCATGGGCGGATGGATCACCATCTCGGGATATTGCAGGAGCGGGTTGAGTCCGTTGCCATCGGCGGGCAACGCGCCTTGCATCACGCCAAACGGATTCGCCGCGAAGTTCAGTAGCAATAAGAAAAATACTTGAACGGCAGCGATGATGACCGAGGCGTATGCAAACAGGCGGACATCAGTTTTGTAGCGCAGCCTGAGAACAAGGCCATAGGCGGAGAGCAGCAGCGCCCAGAACAGCAGCGATCCTTCTTGCCCTGACCACAGCGTGGCGAATTTATAAGGTGCGGGCAGATCGCGATTGCTGTGATGAAAAATGTAGGCGATGGAAAAATCGTTCTGAAAGGCTGCCACCACCAGAACCACGGCCGCGAGAAAGACGATTGCGAAGCTGGCAATTCCGGCGCGACGCGCGGTTTCACTCAACCGTCCGGCGCCGGGTCCTTTGATGACCAAGCCCAATATGCCCGCCAGGAAAGAGTAGGCGCACAAAGCCAACGCGAGCAGGAGCGCAAAACTGCCTATTTGCGACATGGGGGAATCCTAGCCCGTATCTTTTCAGAAACGGTCCACCGAAGCAACCACGAAGGCGGAGGCCACCGGATTTCCAAACCTCACCAAGCTTCGGAGTTGGACATCGCTGGAGCGGCTGCGAAGACTGGCTCCGCCGCCCGGACGGAGACGTCCGGGCCTACGTGCGCATCGTTTCTGGCGGAATCAACGACTAAGCCCTTTGTTGATGGCTTTGACGCCCGAGAATTTCGCTTTCCGCTCTGAGCCAATCCTCGTTCTCGTTGCCGGGAGTGCTGCCTCGCTCCAGGTACAGCTGGTATGCGCGTTCGCGGATTTGAGCTGAGAGGTCAACGGACGAACTGCTCGCCTGCGCGCTCTTCCGAACCAGAGGGACAGAGCCAGCTTCGGGCATGGTGATAACTTGTTTGGTGGTTGGAGTGGTGCGGGGAGTTTTTGCTTTAGCCATGATTGGTGCTCCTTGGGACTGCTAAGTCCATGGATTAGAATGGTTTATGATAGACCGCATACACTGCGGCCCTACTTGATGAACCCCACAAAATGCATGTAGTAAGTATGCAATCAATAATAAACCGAAAGACTGTGAATTTGTGTAAAAGGTGGAAAGAATTAATCTCTTTGAAACATGATTTGTTGAGGAAATTTAATAGAAATCATGAGAACTGGTTTGGGCGCGGGTGATAGAAAGCGGAAGAACCCGTTTGGCTTTCACGGCGATGACATTGTCTTGATTCTGCAGAACTCCTTCCACCATCAGGAATTGTTCGGAACTCAGCAGCAGCCGATTTTTCTGAAACAGATCGGGCGTGACAATCGCATTGGCCACTCCGGTCTCGTCTTCGATACTGAGAAATACGAAACCTTTAGCGGTGCCCGGACGCTGGCGGCAAATGACGCATCCTCCAATACGTAAAAATTGTCCGTCAGGAATATTGCTGAGTTCGCTAGCTTTGTGGATGCCCATCGCTTCCATCCGCGAACGGTGATAAGCCATGGGGTGTGGGCCGACGGTCATGCCGGTGCCGCGGAAGTCTGCGACGAGGCGTTCTTCCGGATCCATGGGCCGCAGCGGGGAGTTGGTGTCGGGCTCAGATAATTCGTCGAGCAACGGGCCGGAATGGCGGACGGCGCGTTCGACCTGCCAGAGGGCGTCGCGGCGATGAAGAGCAAATTCACCACGGAGACACGGAGACACAGAGGTATCTGGAGGTTTGACATTTATTGAGATATTTTTCTTATTACGTTTATCAGTTTTCTCCGTGCCTCCGTGTCTTCGTGGTGAATTTGAATTCCCGACTGAATTCAGCGCTCCAATTTCCGCCAATGTATTCAATTCGTCTTTTCGCAACTCGGGTACGCGATGAATAAGATCGCGAATGGAAGTAAACGGGGCGAGGTTACGTTGACAAACCAGCGATTGTCCAGCTTCCTCGCGTAATCCACGGGCGTAGCGGAGACCTAGACGGAGAACGGCCGAATCGACTGAATGCTGATTGCTGAGTGCTGACTGCTCCAACGTACATTCCCATCTCGATTTCATTACGTCGATCGGCAGGACCTTCAAGCCGTGCCGCTGCGCATCTTTGACGATGGTGGCTGGACGGTAAAAACCCATGGGCTGGTTGTTGAGCAGGGCAGCGGTGAAGGCAGCGAGATAATGACATTTCAGATAGGCGCTGGCGTAGGCGATGAGCGCAAAACTGGCGGCGTGCGACTCGGGGAATCCGTAAAGAGCGAACGAAGAAATCGAAAGAACGATCTGCTCCTGCGCTTCATGCGAGATGCCGTTGCGTTCCATGCCGCTGCGCAGCCGGGCCTCGATGTCCTTCATGCGGGCTTGGGAGCGTTTGAATCCCATAGCGCGGCGCAGTTCTTCGGCTTCGCCTCCGGTGAAATTGGCCGCGACCATGGCAATGCGCAGCAATTGTTCCTGAAATAAAGGCACGCCCAGAGTGCGCGCCAGCACGGGTTCGAGCGAAGGATGCAGATGATTCACGGGTTCGCGTCCCATGCGCCGCCGTAAATAAGGATTCACCATCTGCCCCACGATTGGTCCGGGGCGAATGATGGCGACTTGCACTACGATGTCGTAAAAACATTTTGGACGCAGGCGCGGCAGGCACGACATCTGCGCCCGGCTCTCGATCTGAAACATGCCAATCGTGTCTGCCTTCTGCAGTGTGGAATACACCGCGGGATCGCCGGGCGGTAGATGGGCAAGGCTTACTTCTTCACCGTGATGGTTGCGGATGAGTTGCAGGGAATCTTCGAGCACGGCCATCATTCCTAAGCCGAGCAGGTCTACCTTGATGATGCCTAAGTCGGCGCAGTCTTCCTTATCCCATTGCACCACGACGCGGCCCGGCATCGAGGCGGGTTCGAGGGGCACGACGGAGTCGAGTTGTCCCTGACAAATCACCATGCCACCGGAATGCTGGCCGAGATGACGCGGCAAATCCTGCACTGCGACACACAGCTCGAAATATTTGCGTAGACGGGGATGATTTAAATCCAATCCCGCATCGCGGAAGCGATGATCGAAGGTGTCGTTGGCGTCGCGATATTCCCAGGTGGAAACGGCGGCCGATACCTTATCGAGAGTCTCTGGATCGAAACCCAGAGCCTTGCCCATTTCTCGGGAAGCCATGCGGCTGCGATACGTGATGACGTTGGCGGTCATGGCAGCGCCGCGTTCGCCATAGCGTTTGTATAAATACTGGATCACACGTTCACGCTGATCGCCGCTGGGAAGATCGAGATCGATGTCGGGCCACTCGCCGCGTTCCTCGGAAAGAAAGCGCTCGAAAAGCAGTTCCATGCTGACCGCATCGACCGCGGTAATGCCGAGCGAATAGCAAACCGCACTGTTGGCAGCGGAGCCGCGTCCTTGCACCAGAATATTTTCCTCGTGGCAGAAGCGAACCAGGTCCCAAACAATAAGGAAATAACCGGCGAGGGCAAGCTTTTCGATGAGTTTGAGTTCGCGCTCAATCTGGCAGCGAGCGCGGCTCTGTAGCTCCGTCGCGGCTCGGCCATAGCGCTGCTGAAACCCTTCGGCAGTGCGTTCCCGCAGGAACGACATCATGGTTTCGCCTTCAGGCACGGGATATTTAGGGAATTCATATCCCAGATCTTTGAAGGTGAATGTGAGCCGGGAAGACAATTCGACCGTGTTCGCAATCGCATCGGGAAGATCGGCGAAGAGGGCTTGTATTTCTTGCGGCGATTTCAGATAGCGCTCGGAATTGCGCGCTAACAGGCGTCCCGCAGCGGCCAGAGTGCGATGGTGACGAAGGGCGGTAAAAACATCGCAAAGTTCACGCTCCCCCGCCGTGGCATAACAGACGCCGTTGGTCGCAAGTAAAGGAAGCTGGAGTGAGCGAGCAATTTCGATGGCGGCGTGGTTGCGCGCTTCCTGCTCGCGATGAAAATGCCGCTGCAGTTCTACGTAGACATTCTCTCGTCCAAAAATGTTGGTCAGCCGCTCGACGCAGCTGCGCGCTTCTTCCAGGCCGCCGTGCGTGAGCCCAACAGCCAGCGGTCCTTCGTCGTCGCCGGTCAGACAGATAAGTCCGGCAGCATGTTCTTGCAGTTCTTCTTCCCAGACCGCGCCTTCGCCTTTCGCAGAGCGCAGCTTCATTTTCGTAATCAATCGACATAGATTTTGATATCCGATGCGGGAAGAAACGAGAAGTGGAAGGCGGAATTCACCACGGAGACACGGGGACACGGAGGAATCTTTAACTCTGAATCGTTGATGGTCTATTAGACTTTTTACAATTGTGTTCTTCTCCGTGTCTCCGTGTCTCCGTGGTGAAAACAGTTTGCATGTTACCTCCGCTCCAATGTGCGCCTTAATTTTTGCTTTCTTCGCTGCCATGTGAAAACGCGGAGAGCCATAGACGCCGTCACGGTCAAGCAGCGCCATCGCCGGCATATTCAGATTGGCGGAGGCTGCGACTAAGTTCTCAGGCAGGGAAGCACCTTCGAGAAAACTGAAAGCGGAGCGGGAGTGAAGCTCGATGTACATTGAAAGAAGCATTCAGCACTCAGTTAAAAGCAGCACACTTAATCGTTAATGGCTGAATGCTGAGTGCTAAATGCTGGGTGCTGATTTTTAGTCATACGTTCCTTCCAAAATCCATCTTCCGTTAAGCCGATCGCGAACCAGGCGGTATAAAGCGATGCCAGTTTCTCCCTGCACCGCGATGTCCCACTCGTCGCGCGCCCATCCCTCCTGCTCCCACCAGTCTCCGGACGAGCGCCATGGTCCAGCGGCCCAGAGAATTTCTCCCTGCATTTCTTTATTTTTGGGGCAGATGATGCATGCAGGCTTGCTGTCCTGCATAGTCACCGCGGCGTCGACTGGCGGGCGGAAGATGCGCAGCGCAGTCACCAGATCATCACCACGGAGACACGGAGACACGGAGGAAATCTTTGAAGACAGTTGAAATGAAAAACCCGGATTGTTTTTCTCTGTGGCTCTGTGTCTCTGTGATGAAAACGTTTCGGGCGCAAAGCGCTGCATGCAAAATCCTTCGGGACGGTGCGTGTCCAGCAGTTCCAGCGATCCAACTTTGCTTTCCCCGACGATGCCCGCAATCCTGGCCAGCGTAAGCTCGAGTTTTTCCGGCTCAGGCGAAGGCGAGAGAAAAAGCCCATGCTGCGCCGCCCGCGGCCGCACCGGTTCTGCCGCTAAATGAATCTTGATGATGGGAGCCCCGGGCGGATGGGCTTTCAAATCAAGTTGCAACAGCTTTAGAAAAGTCCGGGAGTCAAGCAGCGGGACGGGAAGCCGGAGGGTGCGTCTAAAAAGACCATGTGGGGACGGGCGCCCTCGCCCGCCTGCCCTGAGCGAAGTCGAAGGGTCCAAGCCGCGCGCAAGCTCGGCAGATTCATCACTCTGGTACCCATTTTGTAATTCCAAACATAGCTGGAGCTCTTGAGTTGCAAGAGCGCGCGCTTCCAGACGAGCACACAGTTGCTCCAACAACCGTCCCAGAAGAAATGCCAGCGGTTCCAGCAACACCAGAGGGTAATCCAGTTCAATCACTTCCTCGAAAACCAGCGGCGGCTCGACTGGAACTAATGTGCGCGAAGTGACCCCACGTGCCAGTGCTTGTAAACGAATTCCATCCTGCCCCAAGCGCTCACTCAGTGCGACGTCAGGCAATGCCGCCAAATCGCGCAGTTTGCGAATTCCCCAACGGCTGAATGTTTCCAGCACCTCCGCGGATTCCTCAGCCGAGTTCCCAAACAATACTTCCACCGGCAAACTGCCCAACTGTTCTGCTTCTTTGCCTTCCGGAATCACGGTCACACCGAAAAACCCGCGTGCCGCCAGCACGGCCGTATCCAGATTGCCAGCCACGGCCACGCTGGCCTTGAGTCCAAGATCGAAAGCGCGGCGTGCCAAAGCGCGCGCAATTTTGGGCAGAGGGCCAAAAAGCGGCTGCAGTCCCGCAAGATCCAATACGATTGTGTCGCAACCAATAGCCTCCACTCGTGGCGAAAACGATTGCGCGCAATCCAACAGCGCGGCGTGGGCCGCGGCTTCTTGGGGCAGAGAGCGTGCCCGCAACACCAAATCGTGGCAGGCTTCTATCTGCAGCTTGGTCATCCCCGGATCAATCCCGGCGCGGCGTGCGTTTTCATTCACCGCAAAAACTTTTTGCAGCGGAGCTTTGCCTTCGAGCACGGCCAGAGGCTGCAAGCGCAACTCCGGCTCGGCGCGCAACAGCGCTTCCACGGGGAAATCCGGAACGAAGATGCAGGCAAAGGGCATGAGTACATTGAGCGATTGATTCATTGACTCATTGATGATTGCGCAGAAGGGCAATGAATCAATCACTCAATGGCTCAATGATTCAATTCTTCATCCCGCTTGCACTTTCGTTGCGAACGCGGCTGTGACCGATCCAGCCGGTTTGCGATCCAGCCGGGACCGCAAGAGTTCTCCTTGTACCTGAAGTCCATCCAGAAGCTGTGCATGAGCCGGAGAAGTTTCTGCTGAGAGCTGAGAACTGACAGCTGACAACTTCTTCCCTGAAACTTTCAGCAACAGAGAGGTGCAGGTCTGGGCACAAGGCACTTGGCTGATGACGAACAACACCGTGGCCGTGTGTTCCACCGCACGTTGAAAACGAAACCAGGAGGCCAACGGAATGCGCCGAGCCATCTTCAACGGAGTATCGCCAAGATCGATAATCACCAGCCCAAAGCCGCCACTTTGCAAAAGCAAATCAGTAACCCGCAATGCCTGCTCGACCGGCTTTTCGATTTTTTCATTCTTCTTCTCTGTGACGGAGCCTGCCCTGAGCAAAGCCGAAGGGCGTCCCTGGGGTGAACCCGATTTGTGCAAATGCCCGCACCGCACCCAAAGCATTTTTTCGAAATCCACTCCCGCTGCCGCGGCCGAGTAAGGATTGAGAGCATCGTTAATATCGACCAGAGCGCATACTTCCCGCCGTCGCGTTGCTGCCGCTAAAGCAGCCAACAAAACACTGGTGCGGCCGGACGAAGCCGGCCCGCAAACCTCAGTAAGACATCCGCGCGGAAATCCGCCAGTAAGCGCATCAATCTCGCGGACACCGCTCGAAACCATTTGCGGAGCAGGGCGCACGTCCAGTCGCGCCGCCGGAGTTACCCCGGCGAGCTTGGGTATTGCCGACAAGCGTTCTAAAACCAGCATTGACCGCGCTCGGGCGGCGACGGGAACAAAACGGCCTGGGGCCGCGGTAGAAACCAGCGGTAAAGACGACATGGACACCTCAGGATTTCAGGGAACGTTCAGGGCCGCGACCAGGCTCTGGGGCGGATATCAATATTCGCCTTTTGTTCGCTATTCATGTTCTACTGCAGAGGGGGGATTGTCAAGCATTTTAAAAATTAATTGCCACACAGAATTTCTTAGAAGGCATCGGGAAACGCCACTCCTGAGAAAAAGACCAGGAACTTTTACCTCAATATTTTCTGCAAACCGATCCGAAGCCGAGAGCGCATGCTCCCAGCCCGCGCTTTGTTATAATCAGCACCAGACCGCGATGGCGCTATCGTCTAGGGGTTAGGACGGAAGATTCTCAATCTTCAAACCCGGGTTCGATTCCCGGTAGCGCTACCAGTATTCATGCACCTTTCACGCACTATGCTCTCCTGAAACATCTCCTGTGTAAACCACAGTGTAACCATAAGACTCGTGACTTCGATACAATCCCTGTGCATGAGAGTCACGAAAGAGAAGCGACTCGTGGTTGCATTTGTAGTTGACGAGGCCGTTAGTCGTCGTTTGGGTGCAATTGCAGTTGGTATCGCTGGCGCGCCTGAGAATTACGGGTTCGTGTTGTAT
>Ga0116223_10004428_pt1 | contig 12153 bp, 10 predicted proteins | sample Sb_taG_3_FD_90092 | JGI IMG/M metagenome (GOLD analysis project Ga0116223, IMG submission 90092) | Peat soil microbial communities from Weissenstadt, Germany - Sb_50d_a_PC metaG | ecosystem: Environmental > Terrestrial > Soil > Wetlands > Peat | place: Germany: Weissenstadt | collected 2010-09-21 | reverse complement strand
GGATTGTACACCGGGCGGCTCACGCAGGAAGGGCCGCGCGGTGCGCGCCGCATTAAGTCGCGTCGCTCAAAGAACCAGCGAATTTTCAAAACTTGCGGTAAAGTGAAACCTAAGCCTACAAATTGCTTCAAGCAATGATACCGGGGATATTCACGCGTGCTCACTACGTGGCTCCTAGTACGCCGCCTTACCAAATTTGCGGCAGCGGCACGCGTCTGTTCGATGCGGCTGGTTTTCTTATTGGTGATCGGAGCCGCGACCCCCGGCGTTGTTGGCGCACAGTCTGCCGATCTTCTCAAGGCTTACCAAAATTTCGAGACGGCGAAAGGCGCCGGCAAGGTACAGGACGCACTCAAATACGGTAACGATGCACTGCAGATGACGGAGGCCAGCGGCGACAAACAAGGTCTCATCGAGCTGTTGCGCAACTTGGGAGACTATTCGGCCGACGCGGGACAGGACTCAAAGGCGGTCCAGTACTACGAACGAGCATTGGCGTTACAGGAGCGCGAATTGGGCCCGAATGATCCGGACCTCGTGCCGGTATTGACGGGCTTGGCGGACCTGGCGGCCAAGGCTAAACGCTATGCCGATGCGGAAGCCTTGGAACAGCGTATTTTGAATATCGAGAAGCTCGCGTACGGCGATTATCATGAGAACGTCCTGGCCACTCTCGGAAAACTGCGTGACATCTATCGAGCCGCCGATAACGCGCCGGCGGTCGCACGCGTCGAAGCACAGATGCAGCCCCGCGCCGCGACCGACCGCGGATCATTACCCATCCCGGGCGGCGTCGCCGCGAAAAGCCGCCGTTACAGCCAGGCTCAAGGCTTCGCCGACGTTCGGGTTTTCTATGGCACCAACCGCGCACCCACGGGTGACCTGAAGCCCGCGCTGTTCTACGGCAAGGCCCGCGGCGAACTTCAGTACGGCTACTTGGACGTCACGATCCCCGCAAGCCACAAGGAAGCGGAGCTCGAGACACAGCCGCGGTGGGCCGAATACGTATTCGACGTCGCCGAATCCAGAAGCCGCTATGTGCTCCTCGACAAAGTCGCGCCGCTCGCGAAAGACGAGTTCAACCGCAGCCTGCGGCAGCAGATCAAGAGCTCACCGTCCAAGGATGTGTTCATTTTCGTTCACGGATTCAACAATACGTTCGAAGATGCGGCCCGCCGCGCCGCGCAGATGGCCTATGACCTCGATTTCGACGGAACGCCGATCTTGTATAGTTGGCCATCGCAAGGCAGCGCCACGGCATACGCGGTCGACGAAGCGGCGGTGGGCATCAGCGGCCGAAAGTTGGCAGAATTCCTCGAGAACATCGTCACTCAATCCGGAGCCGAGCACATTCACATTCTGGCGCACAGCATGGGCAATCGCGCATTGATCGAAGCGCTGCAAACCTTCCTTGCAAAACGAGCGCCGGATAACCGACAACACTTTTTCGGTCAAATCGTCTTCACCGCGCCGGACGTCGACCGCGATTATTTTATGGACGCAATAGGGCCGCTGAGCAGCGCCGCGGATCGCGTGACGCTCTATGCCTCCAACAACGATTACGCGCTCCGAAGCTCGCAATTACTGCACGGCGCGCCGCGAGCCGGTACTGCCGGCGACGTCATCATCAGACTGCCCGGCCTCGACTCCATCGATATGTCCGCCGTGCCTGCCGACCTGCTGGGGCACGCCTATTTCGCCGCCAATGCCGGCGCGATCTTCGACATTTTTCGCCTGCTGTGGCGCGGCGACCCGCCACCGCAGCGCTGCGGCATGAGCGGCCGCAAGTCCGGTGGCAGTGTGGCGGTCTGGGTATTCAATGCCAACGCCTGCAAAGGCGACGACCTTCTGGAAGCCGGAGTGCTGCTCAAGCGATTCGGCGATTTGGCACGCGAGCGCGTCCTCGCCAGCATGGCGACATTGACCGATCCGTCACAGAAGCAGCAGTTATCTCTCATACTCAACCGGCTGGACGGCCTTTTGGCGACCCTCGGTATGCCTGCGAGCGGCGCTGCCAAATGAACAACCTGCCGTTGCGGCTCGTGATCATCGCCCTGAGCCTGTCGATTCTGCACGTGCCGGCAGCAATTGCGGCGCACGAACCCGCGAATGACAAGATTGAAGTCCGCGCCTATGTCAACGATACCTGCATCATCGCGGATGAACCCTATTTCATCCCCGTTGCTGCGAATAAGGACGCTTCGGATCAGGCAAAATTTTTGCCGCTGCTCGGCATCGTGGTGGGCAAACTGGCCGAATTATTCATCAATCACGAGCTACAGGGATCTGCGGACCGCATAAAAGCCCGTGCGGCCCGGAAGGACACTCACTACGGAGTGCGCAAGCAAATGAATCTTTATCGGGCCACTTTCGAACCCGCGCCCGATCTCGGCATCAACGCCACGCTGGGCTGCATGACCATCGTGGCCGCGGCCAAGTTCAAGCCCGAGCCCGCGGACTGCACGGCGGAGTATCACCCTAAGGAACTGGCGCGCGAAACCATGGGGCTGCCGCAGAGCGAGTGGAAGACCTCGAGAACCGACGACTCCACCGAAAATCAGCTGCGACGCGCCAATATTTGCGTCGTCGATAAGGCGCATGCCGTGTATGAGTCGCGTTTCGAATTCTCCACGGACGGCACCGCCTATCGGCTGAAAGATGCCGGCTACCGCATCGAATCACTGCTCACGACGCCGGACAAGGCGGCCTCGCGGACCACGATTTATACGCTCAAGATTTCCGATCCCGGTGCGACGGATCAAGCAGAGGTGTTGACCAGCGCTTGGGTCAGCATCGGCACCGTGACCGCAGGCTCGCACTCGAGCGGCAGCACATCGGACGCGGCGCCGTGGTTGCGTGTACCTCTGATGTCCGTCGAGGCCCGACGCAAATTTGACGACGATACGAAGATTCACCAACAAGTCATCGGGGAACTCGATGCGCTCAAGCGAGCGCTGACGCGTAATCGGCGGTTGCTCGCCGGCCTCGATCAGCGCATTGCCGCCGCCGGCCCCGATATCGCCGAGGGCTTGAAACAGGAACGACTACGGATCGCGGTTCAGGACCAGGAGCAAGCAGCAGAACTCGACGCGAGCAATGCCGAATACCAAGAGCTGCCCCGTACGCCCATGGAATTCATGCCGGTGACCATCGAAGTGGCGGTGACGGAAACGGAATCGGAGGACAAGGCGCGATTGGCGCTCGCCGACATCATTGGGAAAACGAGTGGCACAGTCGCCTCGTCGGTCGGCGGCTCGGCCACTGCGCTTCTTTCGAAGGCGGTGAACGGCGCTGACATCAAAACGGAGCCCGATTCAACGGACTCCGCAAGCGACTTGAACCGGGTGCGGGACCTCTACTTCGACGCCCTGGTGGACGCTCAAACCCACACATCCGGTGCCGCGCACGAGGAGTCACAGCGCGAGCTGGCTGCCGCAAAGCAAAAGTATAATGAAGCGAGGCGTTCTCTAGGTTTGGAGCAAATCAAATGAACCACAATCGCAGCATGCCGAAAATTATCCCGATCAGCGCGCTCGCACTCGCCTGCCTGCCCATTCTCCTGCACGGTGCCGAGCCCCCCGAGGAGGGCGCCAACGCCGTTCTGACGGATCAACAAATCGAGCAAGCACTCCATCCGGCCGCCACGACTCGTAGTTTCGTACCTCGCGGGTTGACGCGGCGTGACACGGCCGATGCGGGTCAATCCGTAAATCTCAATATTCCTTTCGAACACAACTCCAGTGAGCTGAAATCTCAGGCGTCCGCACAATTGACGCAGCTCGAGTCGGCGCTCAACTCGACGTCCCTTAGGTCCGATCGCTTCGTCGTGGCCGGGCACACCGACGCGAAAGGGAGCGCGCAATATAATAAACATCTGTCGCTGCGGCGCGCCGAAGCCGTGAAGCGCTATCTGGTGAGCAAGGGAGTCGATGCAACCCGGCTGGATACCGTTGGCTACGGGTCGGAGCAATTGTTGACGCCGGACCGACCCGAGGATCCGAGCAATCGTCGCGTGGAGATTCGGGACCTGGGCCGGCCGGCCCAATAGCGTCTGCGTTCCGAAGCGAACGTGGAGACGACTTCGTGGCGCGTGGCGTTGCTGAACGCCGCCTGCAGGCCCTATCTCAAGGCCGGCCCAGGCTTGTTCGCCTACTTCTTTGCGCGCGGCAAGCTCGGCGTTGATCCCATCTATTGCGCCCTGCTCGAGCGAGGACTGCTGGTAGGCAAATCGCACGTTCTGGATCTGGGCTGCGGTCAAGGCCTGCTGGCTGCATGGCTGCGAGCCGCAGCGCGCATGCACGAACGCGGAAGCTGGCCGGACGCGTGGCCGGCACCGCCGCGCCCGCAATCGTTTCGGGGCATTGAATTGATGGCCCCAGAGGTCAAGCGGGCGCGCCGCGCGCTCGGGTCCGATGTCGACATCGAGACTGGTGACATCCGCGATATCGAGTTCGGAGCGGTCGATGCGGTGGTGATGCTGGACGTGCTGCACTACCTAGCCCCGCAAGCGCAATGCGACGTATTGAATCGGATTCGTAAAGCGTTGCCCGTCGACGGTGGTCTATTGCTGCTGCGTGTTGGCGATGCCAATAGCGGACTGCGCTATCGTTATACTCGATGGGTCGACAAAATAGTGATGCTGCTGCGTGGCCACGCCTGGAAGACCCAGCATTACCGCAGCGTCGCCGAGTGGCAGTCGATCCTGCGGGAAACCGGCTTCGACACCGAAGTGCTACCGATGAGCCAAGGTACGCTGTTTGCCAACGTATTGCTGATCGCGCATGCGAGATAGCCGTCGCGGGCTCCGCCGCTACTTTCCCGGCTGATAAGTCACAAGGCTCGTGACGCTGTCGTCTCCGGTGATCGACTTGATGCGGCCATCCGGCGAATAAGCGAGCCGCGACACGGCGCTACGAATTGTCGAACAGAGCAGACGAAGACAGCGGGTTCCGGTGCGCAAAATCGGTGCCGGCCTGGCCGGACGCCGAAGTGTGGCTCGCGCAGATCGGCTAGGCTACTCGTCTCACCGCATGTACCACTGAACGTAGTCAGGCCCTTCTTGCACTTGATAGCCGTCCGGAATATCCAATTGCGATGCACTGGGCACCCCTTGTCGCATCGCCGTGAGCATGATCTCGGACACCACGCTGTCGTATTTATATTCACGGACGAGCAGCGGCAAGCCGCCTAGGCTCGCAAAGTCCGCCCACCAATCCGATAGACCAAACTCCACACCGAATGCAAAATCGGAACCCTGACGGAATTGACTCAGCGTTTTCATGCCGCTCAAGATGTCCGCACCGCCGGGCACCGTAGCCGTCGGCGCCACGCAGAGTTCCAGGCGTTTTGTACCGCTCTCGCGTTCCTCCCACACTCGGCAGGCGCGGCCGTCGACCGATTCAAAGCGCACGGTTACGCGGTATTCTCGGGTCACCGGCTGTCTCAGCCTATCGCTGACTGCTTTCATATCGGCAGCCTTTTGCTCCGCCGCAGCGCGTTCGTCCGGCGACGCGTTGGCGGCTGCGGCTTCGAGCTGCTGCACCGCGTCGGCGTAGTGGGCGGTCACCTGATTCAACGTCGCGTGCTTCAGAACATGAACCGTTCGTGACGGATTATCGATTACATACATCGTCCGGTCTTTGAACAGGTAGGCCATTTTTGCACTCTTGCCGCCGACGCGAACTTTGCCGTCCTCCACGAAGTACTGCGTGACCACAGGCGCGGCCGCCGGCGCCGCGAGTGCCATGCTGTTGTCATCGACCGGCCGGACGGCTACTTGATAGACGACGCCTGCGTTGGCCAACACGGGGAGCAAGCCGTAAACGATGAGCCATAGGCGTCGCATGGAGGACCTGAGTGTACAATTTCGAGGACAGAAGCGTTCAAGAAAACGCGGTCCTGCTTCACGCCGATCGTCGCGTCCGCACCGGCCCACTCAACGCCTAACTCAACGGTGAATCCGTGATGATTCGACCGCAGCCGCAGCTCTCGCCAGGACCATGCGTTTTGTTGCGTCCAGCGCCCGGTCGATCGCAGCGCGGCGATAATCCCACATCGGATCGAGCGGAGGCGGAACGATGACCATCGTCGTATTCGCCTCGAACAACAGCACCGAACCGTCGGCGCTGAGGCCAAAATCGACCCCCGCATAATCGAGCCCCAGAGTCTCAGCGATGCCCAACAGCGCGGCCATGGCCAACGGGCCCAAGACGGTCGGCATCGCCTCGAGAAAGCGGTGTTCCTCCGCGCGAAAGGCGGGCTCCGAGGCCATGGCCGCGCTGAAATAGTGGACCTTCCAGTCGGCCGATATCGCCAAATGCAGCGGATAGAGGTTGCCATCGATAATCATGACGCGATATTTACGGGTCATTCCATCGGCGCCGCGAGCATCGAGATACTCGATCATCAGTAATTCCTCGCCCGGCAGACCGGCAACCGCTACCGGCAAATCTTCCCGTCGCTCGATGCGCACGAAGTGGCTGCCCATGTGAAAGCCGGGCGTACGCAGCAAAAACGGAAACCTCAGATCGTCGGCGGCCTGCAGAGCCCGCCGCGGCACCGCGCGGATCGTGGGTGCGACGACGCCCGGCACTGCAGCCAGTCGGCGCGCATTCTCGACGCGGCCGGTCCGGCGCACCAGAGCGGGGGGGTTAATGACCGGAGCAGCCGTGTTCGCCAGCACCGCCTCAGCGCGCTCCAAAGCCATAGGACACAGATCGGCATCGCCAATGGCGTTGAACACCACCGCGTGCGGCGGCACCGCCTGCGTGGGATCATAAAAATCCGCATACAGCGCCGCTACTTCGAAGGTCCGATCGTCGAGAATCAATTGCGTCGAGAGGTTCCCGAAGCGGGATGAGACCAGCAGCAGCACGCGTACGGCTGAGCCAGTCCCGCGGTAGCGCTGAACGACCAGAGCATGACCGACAAAGCCCTGCTGCCAATGCGGCTCCGCCGCTGTGGTTTCCCCCAGCTCGTCCAACGTGCGCGCGAGCCCCTGGTGCGCCTCGGGGAAGCCGCCATCGGCCGCCAAGGCCGATTCGTACTGAAGGCGCGCTGCGGCGAGATCGCCATCCTGGAAATAGACATTACCGAGATTCACCCGCCCAACGGGATTATCGGGGTGGCAGTGCACGGCTTGACGATAAGCGGTGCGCGCCGCCGAGCGATGGCCGGTCGCCAACGCTACGGTCGCGAGTTCATTGAGCGCATGAAAATGCGTCGGATCGAGATGCAACAGCTCGAGATAGGCCGCCTTCGCCTGCTCATCCTGCCCGTTGGACGCGCACCGGCGCGCACGCTCGAGCAACTGCACGACCACGCCAGCGTCACTTTCAGTCATGGATATACTGTATCAGCACGCACTCGTAGCGGGCAGCCGCCACGCCCGCAACGAGAAACGCCGGCATATGCCGGCGTCGACTCGAATCAGTCAAGGAAAAACTAGGCGGCTTTGCGCTTGCGCACCAGCGCACCCAGCCCACCGAGTCCCGACACCAGCAGCCAGGCAGACGCCGGCACCGGCACCGGCGTACCGCTGATCGCGACATCGGCGATGCGCCAGTTGCCCGAGTTGTTGTTGTACTGGACCGGGCTGCCAGAAACCACCGACGTCGCCGAGGCGTACTCGGTGCCACCCGCGAGGGTGGGGTTGAACGCCGCGACCAGGCGCACACCGAAGTTCGCGTCATTGCTCACGCCGCTGATCCCCGCCAGACTGATCGTGTCCGTCGCAAATCCCGATCCGGCCGTGCCGGTCGTATTGTTGTCGACGGTTGCACTCAATACCGAACCGATATTCGTCCACGTGCTGCCGTTCGTCGTGTACTGCACCTGCATGTTGCCGATGCCCTGCGTGGTCGACGCCCAGTCGAACGACAAGCTGATCCCGCTGTAGCCCGCCGTGCTGGTGCTGAACTGCGCGCCCTGCGAGTACTCGGGCGCTGAATTGTTCCAGCCATTGTTGGTGGTGCCGGTGGTGCCGGTCCCGGCCTGGCCGCGGATGCGCCAGACGTTGCCGTTGCCGAGCGTGGAACCGTTCTTCGTGCCCGACGGCGAGTCGTTCGTGACGTCGTCCAAGGTGACCGCGCCGACGCCGGTGGACGCACCGTTGGTCGTGTACGTGTAGCTGTTGGTCATGCCGAGCGACGTGGCCGTGCCGGTGCCCGTCGTGGCCGCCGGCGTGTTGTCCGGGGAGACAGCAGCAACCGAGCCGAAGTTCCATTCCGTGATCGTGGACGCTCCGGCGGCGCTGCACGCAGCCATGGCCAAGGCGACAAGGCCCATACGGGCCGCAAGATTGAATTGAGTCATGATGAGTGAGTTCCTGAAGTTATTTGAAGAAATGATTGAGCGGTGCGTGAGCATGGCCGCCTCCGATAGCGGAGGCGGCCCCCAATCGAATCGATCAGGCGGTCTGTCGCTTGCGACGCCCGGCGACGCCCACGCCGCCGAGCCCGCTCAGCAGCAGCCATGCTGCCGCGGGCAACGGAACCGGAGCGACCGCGACGCCGCGGTAGACCTGACCCAAGGCCGCAGTGTCGAGCACCGAGAAGTTCTCGCCCGTCACCTGGCTCTGGGACGTGTCGGCAAGCGTGTCCGTGATCGCAACGATTTGGTTCGGATCAGCGCCCGCGTCTCCAAGCACGCTGCCCTCGGTCGAGGTGACCGCATACAGCGTGACCGTCCCGTTGGCGTTGACCTTTCCGGCAAGGTTGCGCAGTCCGTCCGTGGTCGTCGTCAGCGAATCTCCGGCCAGTGAACCGGTGCCATTCACGGTGTAGCTGCTGCCGATCAGGCTACCCTTGAGTTCGTAGTCGAGTTGCCAGGTCCCGTTGACGAGACTGTATTTTTCCAAGCCGCCCGCCTGGGTTGTTGGGCTGGAGCCGAAGTCCGTGGATGCGCCTGAACCCTCATCCGCCACGTACAGCGTGGTCGAATTCGCAAACCAGATGCCGAACGGGTGCGGGCCGTTTGTATCGGTCTTCGCAGGCGACGTGTTGAACCCGGGCAGTACGCTGATGGGCGTAGATGTACCCGCCGCGGGCAAACTACCCGCAGTACCAACCTGATAAACCGTATCGATGCCGTTCGATCCACTGCCCTTGGTGACGTAAAGGGTGTTGTTGAAAACGGTTTCGCCGCGAAAGTTGTTGTCCTTCGCCAATTTGTCCGCCGGATTTCCCACTTGAGTCGTATTGAATTGCCCGACTTGCGAATTTATGCCCAGGGCCCCGTTCGTCGCCGCGGCCGACAATAGCTGGACGCCCGTGTTGGCGGTGGTCTGGGCGCTGCCGTTGCCGTTACCGGCATTACCGACGAGGTAATATCCGCCGGAGCCCGTCGCGATCGCCGCACGCCCGTTATTGCCGTTGTAGGCGTTCGTGGTCGTGACCTGCAGTGCATTGTTGGTCAGGTTGATCTGCCCGACTGCGCGGTAGGTTGCATTGGCGATGTCGGTGTTGCCAGGCTCCAACGATCCGGGCGTATTCGAATTCGAAACGTCGAACTGACCGGTGGTCGTGTTGTAGGCCATGAAGGTCAGAGCGTTGCCGTTGGGCGTCAAGTTGAGGGCCAGTTCCGACTTCGACGAGAAGCTGGTGACCAGATTGATGCCCGCGTTGGCCGCGAGTTGAGTGACGTTCACTGTATTGTCGACGGCACCGGTGGTGGTGTTGACGTTCTGCAGGTAAATTCCCGAGGTGATGCCAAAATTTGCGTCGGCGGTGTCGTTATTCCAGACATTGGATGAGCAATTGCTGTTCGCGCAGAACGCGCCTCCTGCGCTTGCGTTGAGTGTAGAGCCGCCTGTAAGAGTTCCCGACGCGTTGAACGGTAGTGCGGTTCCCGCCGCAAATCCCGTGTTGGTGTAAGTGCTGGAACTGACGATCAGATCGCCGCCGAAATTGCCGAGCGCCTGCTGTGCGTTCGCCGGCAAGCCGACAAATGCCCCTCCGGCGAGCGTCGCAGAAATGGCCGCCCAAAGTCCTGACTTGTTCATCTATAACGTCCCCTAACTGGTGTTGCGCGAATTTTTTTTCTTTGTAATGAATCTCAAGCGATTCACGGACTCATTACAGCCACCATCGAGCGTACGTACTCGCAATCTCATGAGCGTTGCGGTTTTATGACGATTACATAACTCTTTCGTGTCCAAAGGATTGCCATTGGATGGCAATTGCGCATGACGCTTTTGTTGGCAATACGGACGGAATGTCGGGTCAGGGATTGTGACCCTGGGAAAGCGGATTGAACGTATAGGTACAAGTGCGCAAGCCGTCCAGCCGGCTCCCGGTAACCTGCGCCGCACTGAAATGCGCTTCAATACTGTAGGTGTAGGGCGTCCCCGGCGCAGCGGATCGTCATCCTAGTGTCATCAAGGACGAGGTTGTGAATGTTCACGCTGCTTCGTTCTGCACACGTCAGGTGAATCTGAGCTTTTGCAAGTGGCGCACGCTGTTAACGACAACACTACGATTAGAAGAATAAACGTCCTCATGAATCGCGCTCTTTGGTGTCAATCGCGCTCAGGATCTTCCGCTTTCATCTTGAAGGTTTGTGCACCATGCGTCCACGTTTTTTCACCCCGCGTGCGACGCATGATATCGCGTGCTTTATTTTCGTCCCGAGTGTGGGGTGGACCGCGCCTCTCGGATTGAGCATCGTCGAGATGCCCACCGACGTTGAACGCTTCGAGCACCGCGATCCCCATACCTCTTATGTCGCCTATGTCCCGAAGGGCGGTCTTGAGCGTGGGCGCATCTTGGCCGGCACTGGCGGCGACAGCCCTGCGCGGCTTGTCATGGTCCGGGTTTGCGTTCTGTGGTGGCGCGACTCACACGGGCCGACATGATTGAGTTGGCCGCCTACGCGGCGTCTCTAAAACCTTAAAGCCTTTCTGGCCGGCGTTCACTGGCTCACGAGCTTCTGGCCCGTGTACGGGTTGTAGTCGTACCGCTCCGGAAATTCCTCGCCGGTCGTCGGATCGATCTTCCTCCGCTGCACAGGTACAGGGGCCGCAGCCGGCGCGCGGGCCGGCACGGCGTTCGCGCCCGGGGATGCAGCTGGGGTCGGGGGCGCGGCCACGACCGGAGCCACAGGCATGATCGCCGGCGGAGCGCGCACTGGCAGCGGCGGCGCAGGAGCCCACAGCGGCAGCTGCCATTGAACCTGCTTGCGATAGAGGCTGTAGTGGAGGCTACCAGGCATGGTGGGATCGGGGGAGCGCCTGCCGGGCACCGGCCGGTAGAGTGCGAACTCGATGCCACTCCCATTGCGACCCAGCATGGTCGCCAGCGCGGGCTTGATCGTTTCCAGGGCGGCCTGGGCGCCCGCGTCGTTCTGATCGGCCGGGGCGGCAGTCCACATCTGACCATCGACGGTCAGGCGGGAATGACTCAAAAGATCCGCCCTGTCGTGCACGTCAACCAGACCGTGTTCGCCCTCCTGCCCCCGGGACAGCGCGAAGACGAGGTAGGGTTCCAGGGCCCCGAGCATCCGCTCACTGTCGGCCTGCTGGAGGTTCGGTGTATCCCGCAGGATCGCCTGCGACAGCACTTGTGGGAGCCACCAAACCATGTAGAACTGGCCGGCGTCGTTGATCAGGCGTCGGGTCTGGTGCGCCAGTGCAGTGGTGTCGACGCTGGTGACCTCGGCTGCACCTGCATCGGCAGCGCGCACCGCCATGGGCGGCAACCCGAGCAGCGCGAGCCCGACTACCAGCACACTCGCCGCACCACGAAGCACACGCTTGTTGCCTGTGCGGATTCCTGACCTCTGATCCATCCCTTGCCCCCTGTACGCGAAAGCTCAACCCTCCGCGGCCATCACGATAGCTGCCATGGTCGCGTTTGATTATAGGAGCTTTTGCGCGTGATCCGCGCGTCAATCGTCGACTTGGCATTGCCCTTCTCTCGAAACAATTTTTTCTACGGCGCCTCGACTTTCACGTGAAACCCGAGCTGACGTTCGCGACGACGGCCGTTTGCTTACTATGGTCACTTGTGGTCATATAAGGTCATGAGGCAGGTACGAATCGCCGAACTCAAGTCCAAACTGAGCGAGTTTCTTCGCGTCGTTCAGGCGGGGGAATCCATTGCAGTACTGGATCGAAACAGGGCTATCGCGCATATCGTGCCAATAAGAGATAGGCCG
>Ga0116223_10004423_pt1 | contig 12164 bp, 12 predicted proteins | sample Sb_taG_3_FD_90092 | JGI IMG/M metagenome (GOLD analysis project Ga0116223, IMG submission 90092) | Peat soil microbial communities from Weissenstadt, Germany - Sb_50d_a_PC metaG | ecosystem: Environmental > Terrestrial > Soil > Wetlands > Peat | place: Germany: Weissenstadt | collected 2010-09-21 | reverse complement strand
CCCGTGCAGCAGCCGCGGGTGCGGTTTTGGAAGGGAAAATTGAAGCGGGCGATTTCGACAAGTTCAAAAACTTTCTTCTAAATGGCGATAATGCTGTTGAAATCTATCTGGCCTCTCCCGGCGGCGATTTGGCTGAGGCCATGAAAATTGGGCTGTTGGCGCGAATCTTAAAGCTGTCGACGGTTGTCCCAAGCAAAGCGTTGACTAATCAGAACCGTGATTTGGCTGCCACCCGACGCAATCTGAAGGACCCCAAAGCCAACTACATGTGTACTAGCGCATGCTTTTTTGTATTTGTTGCGGGTATCCATAGAAGCTCTGACGATTTAGGGCCCGCTATTCTCGGCATTCATAGACCATCCTTGTCGGAGAATGCCTTAAAGAAGCTGAACCTTGACCAAACTACCGCAGCTAATGAGCGGACGCGAGCGACCATCGAGAATTATCTGAAGGTAATGGACGTTCCAGCGAAGTACGCCGAGGATATGTATTCCGTGCCAAAGGGCAAGATTCAATGGATTAGAAACGACGAATTCGAAGCCGACTTTGGTGGCTTCATTCCAGAGCTAAGAGACTGGGTTGCCGCCAGATGCGACAATCGTACCGATGTCGAAAGGAAGAACTGGGAGGGGCTGAAATATAAGACCCGTGCCGAACATTCAGCGGTGGAACGGTCCGTGACTGACATATCGAGGAAGAAATACGAAGCGCAGCTTAATTGTGAAAGAAACGTTCAAGACGAGCTAGCCCTTCGCGCTTACGACGACGCGCTTAGAAAGCGAAATGGCGAAATTCCCCAATCGACGTTCGACGGAATATCACCGCCTCCGCCGAAGTGAGAGTTCCACAACAACCTTAGTCGCCCTGTAAGATTTTTGGGTGCCCCTCCGCGAGTATTTACCGCATCAGGTGGCACCGCACCAATAAGGCCGCCCGGCTTTTTACACCGAGTTTTTGAAAGATGTTGTGGAGGTGAATTTTGACGGTGCCCTCACAGACGTGTAGTTCGCAGGCGATTACCTTGTTTCTCAGGCCGCTCATAGCGAGCAGCGCGATTTCTCGTTCGCGTGCGGTCAGACTGGTGTACCTCTCGGTCGCCAAATCCATTTTCGCGGCTTGGTTCAACATGACGCGCTCCCCACGCATACTGCGTCCAAACCAGTAAGTTTTACCCAGGGGCGCTGTTAACTCTGTGATGGCCAACACAATTAAGCGCTTTAATCAAGCTTTTGAAAATGCGAAGTAATTTGCCAGTTTCTTGGCGAGAGAACAAAACGGCGACGAAGGAAGACAGCGGCTGCCTATATCTAGGGAACGAAAACAGCACCGAGTGCGAATAAAAATGCCCTGCATGAACGGTGCCAGCACAGGCTCCTATGGCGCCAGGTCGCCCAGATGATGTTCGCGCTCGACACCTTAGATCGCCGCAAGCCACAGGAACGAAGGCGCCGTTCCTTTATCAGCAGCCGGCATGAACTGCCAAGCTTACGGGCGCGATGAGTGTTGATTTTCGAACGCGCCGATCGCGGCAAGTTCATCGAACCGCTGCGCCGGGGACATCACCGCGCGGCACACCGCTCCGGCGACGAAACCACATGGTGGCGGCAGATCGGCATCGACCCAACAAAAATGGCTCTGCAGCTGTGGGGAAACACCCGGTCGTGCGTAGCGCCACGTCGGCGCAACCGGCGTCCGTTTCCTACCCAACCCGCGTGTTACATCCCCGCTAGCTGGCTAGATTGGTTTATTGATAAATTCCGTCGCGCGCTAAAATTAAACTAGCGTGCTTAGGCAACATTTACGGGCAGTCTATTTGCCGGCGTTCGATGCAGTGCGCGCAAATCAAATCATTGACGTAACCGGTGCCAAAATGACCAGAGCTGAAGCCTATTCGTTGCTGGCCGGCCTCTCAGATGATGCGCCGACGATGCGACGCGCAGGCCGACCCCGACAACAAGCATGAGTGCAAACGGGAGATAGGACAGCGGGTATTTGTTGAGCCCCTCCGACCGCAAAGGATTAAGGATAAAATCGGCGGCGAAGGCGAGAGCAATGTATTCCAGCGCAACGGTGCGGAACGTCCGCCAGAGACGCGGTCCGAGTGCGTCACGAAGCCGCGGCAAAGAGAAGAGCGCGAGGAGATAGGTGCACAAGATCGCAACCCAGAAGAAGATCATGGCACCCTCCGGTCCAGCCGCGATGTGAATGAGCCAAAAGACGAGCCCGACATGAACGAGTTGTGCCGAAGCGAAGGCGAGGCCCAACTCGCGCCCGCGGCTCGCCAATCCTCCAAGACGCGGCCCGCACAACGCCGCCATCGCGCCGCCAGCATAGGCGAGCCAGAATAAAAGAAAGGACGACCGCGCGGTTACGCGCAAGGCCAACACCGTGCCGCGGTTTCCCGCACCAAAAATGGAGAGCACGATTGCTGTCAATGCAAATGCAATGAGGAAGGCCGCCCCCATCCATGACAACGTAGTGATCGGCCACGGACTTGTCCCACGGATCCCGAAGTCGCGTCGCTCCGGGGCATGAGTCGATACATTCGTCCTTGTCACGGGGCTTTCTCTCCAGGCCGATGAGAACCTGTCGAGGCGTGCTGTCAAGGTCGACCGAGTGGTATCCTAAATACAGCGCCCAACGTTACACAGTACTGCTTCGGCCGACGTTATTCCGCACTGGAACTCCATATTTTATTTTGTTGCACCCCCATTTTTTATTTCGAGCGAGATTAAGGATGGACAATGTGCACGGCATGCGTTGTAAAGCAGCTGCCTTTTGAACACCAATCGCAATTTACGATCGAGTCGGTGTAATATCGGTGAAATTCATGGTTAAGCCCGGATCTTAAACGCGATGCCCGTTAACCGTTGAATTGATTCTCGTTAGACGATCGACGTTTCAACAGCGCATGCTGCAGCATTGGGATGAAAGCAGCGTGGTTTTTTGCAAGTGGGTGGCAGGACGACATTGCCCTTAAGCAAGGGGCTTTCTGTGCTCTTGGCGTCAGGTTCTGCTGGCGGCACGATTGCCGCTGTCCGCAATCTGGGCGCAAATGGAATCGACGTCGGCGTGATCTCTAGTCAGCCTCTTTCCGCAGCGGCGTGGTCGCGTTGGGCGTCTCGTTCCTATTCGGCTCCGCCTGAGACGAAAAGCCATCGGTTTCTTGAACGGTTGCTCGCGATCGGGACGGCCGATCCCGGTCAGGCACTCTTACCGACATCGGATGAGACAGCGTGGCTGTATACAATTAATGCCGATGTACTCAAGCAACATTTCCGCGTCTATCAGCCTTCGCTTGCGACCATCCGCAGTATTCTCGACAAGAAGCTACTTGCGGCCGCGGCGTCCAGAGCGGGGCTTGCCGTGTTGCCGAGTTGGGATCCGCACGGCATTGAAGAGCTAGAGGCGTTGGCACTGACCTTGCCTTATCCAATCCTCATCAAGCCGCGGACGCATGTTCACCGCCTTCGGAACGACAAGGGGATCGTTGTTCATTCGCCCAGAGAGCTGATCCACCAATATCAGCGATTTGTTGAGCGTGAGCGAGCAGCTCGGGCCGCCGATTGCCGATTTCTGCCGGACGCGAACCTACCCATCCTGCAGCCGTTTGTCAGTGTGGGAGCCGAGGGTGTTCTTTCGGTCACTGGGTTCATTGATCGGATGGGAGAGTTTTTCGTCACGCGCCACTCAACTAAAGTCTTTCAACGATCCCGGCCTGTGGGAGTTGGAGTCTGCTTTGAATCGCGACCGGCTAGCGCCGTGCTTGCAGATACTGTCCGCCGCCTATGTCGGGATCTCGGTTACTTCGGCATCTTCGAGGTCGAGTTTCTTTGGTTCCGTGGGTCTTGGGTCGCAATCGATTTCAATCCGCGTTTGTTCAATCAGGTCGGGATGGATGTCCGCCGTGGCATGCCACTTCCGCTTCTCGCCTGTCTCGACGCCGCGGGCGAGAGGGCGGCCTTGCGCGTTGCCGTATCGAAGGCGCAAGCGGAAGATGAAAGTATTAAAACTGTCTTTTGCGATCGGTTCACACTGCGCGCGATACTTTTCGTCCAAACATTGACTGCACGGATATCGCGCCAGGATCATTCATCCTGGCTCTTCTGGATAAAGAGAAATGCAGCCCACGCCGTCGATGCTGCCGTGGACGATACCGACCCGGTGCCGGGGGTTATCCATGCGCTTTCCGAGGTCTATTTGGGCCTCAAGGCTCTTCCGCGGTTCTTACGTTCGACGCCGCGCTTAGCACTCCCTGCAATAATAGGCGCCTTTAGCAAGATTCCATCATGAGCCGAGGCATCATTGCGATCATCGGCGCCGGGCCGTACGGACTTTCGCTTGCCGCGTATCTTGCAGCACGAAACGTGGAACATAGAATTTTTGGTCGTCCGATGCAGTTCTGGTCTCAGATCGCTGAGGCTGGACGTGAGCGCTATCTGAAGTCTTACTGCTTCGGAACGAATATCCCGGCACCGACGCACGGTTCCACCTTGGCTGACTATAGCAGACCACGTGGTCTTGAAACGTTTGAGCCTTGCTCGATTGGTGATTTTGCTTCGTATGGGCTTTGGTTCCAGAAAAAAAACGTAGCGTGGGTTGAACCCGTCGAAGTGGAGCATGTATCAAAAGTAGCCCACGGCTTTGCAGTCACGCTCGCCAACGGCGAGCGCTTTGTCGCAGCCCAAGTAGTGCTGGCGACTGGACTATCGTGTTTTGCTCAGGTTCCGCCTGCATTAGCATCCTTGCCGCCTGGTCTCGCCACCCACACTTCGAAAATAGCAGCATTCGCATCCTTTAGAGGAAGCAGCGTTGCCGTTATTGGAGCGGGCCAATCCGCGCTTGAGGCAGCCGCATTGCTGCACGAAGCAGGCGCACGGCCGCAACTACTGGTGCGCAAGAATGCAATCCTCTGGAATAAGCGTGTTTTGCAGAAGCGCAGCCTTTGGCGGCGGCTGCGCTCGCCAATTTCGGGTCTCGGCACTGGACCGAAAGCGTGGGCGCTTAGTCATTTTCCAGGTGCGACGCATCGATTGCCGGCTGCCTGGCGAACATGCTTTTTGAAGAACCATCTGCCAGCCGAAGGCGCATGGTGGCTCCGCGAACGAGTTGAGAATCTGATGCCTATTCATTTAAGAACGACCATTGAGGACGCGCGCGAGATAGCCGGCCGCGTGGCTCTTCGACTCCGGGTTGCCAATGACGGAAGTGAGCGTCGCGTCACGGTCGATCATGTCGTTGCAGGCAGCGGTTACGAGATTGATGTCAAACGCCTTACTTTCCTTCATCCGAATTTGCGCGATGAGATCGATTGCTGTGCGCGCGCGCCTAGATTGAACTCCAGGTTCGAGGCGTCGGTGTCGGGGCTGCGTTTTATCGGCCCTGCATCGGCGATGAGCTTCGGTCCACTTTTCCGCTTCGTGGTGGGCGCTGAATACACTGCGCAAATTGTTTCGGCGCATCTGGCATCGCAGGCTTCGTCGGCCGCATGACCGCTCTATTGCCTCCAGTCATCATATTGCCCGGTGCAAAAGGCGGAGCGCCGGCTATGTTCAGCGCTGGTCTTGGCGATGTGACCAACTTCGAGACGATTTATTATCCCGGATGGCAACGCTATGTTGCAAATAACTTCTCAGCCGAAGTTCTGATTGCGGATTTGGTGTCTCAAATCGCAAGGAAGGTACCGCAGGGGCCTATCCGCATTATCGGCATTTCAATTGGTGGACATTTCGGTTACGCCGCTGCACTTCACCTCCAGGCAAGCGGACGCGAGATAGCAGGGTTCTGCGCGATTGATACCTTCATGATTGCGTCCTCCGAACCGTCGGCCGGATGGAAAGGTCGTGCGCTAGCACGTGGCTTGGAGCTGCTGCGCAAGCGACGTCTCGACGAGTTATGTACCTTTGTACGATCACTCTTCTGGCGAGCTTTGCTCAGGTTAGGGGGCGCCCGATTGCCAAGTGTGTTCCGTATATTTGCTTCAACGCGCCAATTGCCGGCAATCTTTGCACATAATCGGATGTTCGAGGAAGAACTCAGCATGCGTTTGTTGATTCGAGAGGTGGCGCCCTGGATCGGATCGCTTGATGTCAAGCCGATAGCCCTGAAAGCGCCGGCAATCCTCCTGCGGACGCCGGAAAACGCCAGCGATGACCCAGCATGGCGTCGCCGATGTCCCAGCATCGAGATCATTGAGATTCCGGGCAAGCATCACACGTTCTTCGAACCAGAGAATATCAGTGCGTTGCGCGAATCCTTCATCACCGCGACGCGCGGATGGAACACCACAGCCACAGACCAATGTGCGAATGCTTGACTCCAGCTGCGGTCTGCGCAGCCAAGGTCTTTACATGCGCCTCATGGATCCGTGCGGCAACGGCTTTTCGCGCCACTTGCTCTTCAAGCTTAGCCAGCTTCGCGCGCGTTCGTTCGAGTTCGTTCGCAAGACTAATCTCACCGGATTCCAGCCCATCTTCGAATTCTGCGTTGGAAGTCCAAGGTTGGCACGTCACGTCTCTCAAGGCTGGGCGCCGTCGCGCCTTCTTAGCCACAACCATCGCCGCTATCCCCACTGCGGTGTGGGTTAGAGCGAGATGATCGGCCTGATACTGCCAGCCATCCCGTTGTGCTGCGTTAGCGGTGTGGGCCATCTGTGGCACATCACTTCGTTGGTCGACATAAGCAACGTGGCGGCACAATGGTTAACGGGTGGTTAATTCAGCGTCCGTGAACGGTTAGCGTTGAAAGGCGGCTCGCCACCTTCGCCCAAATCACGTGTTTTTCAGGCCCCCGGATGACCCTGGTATGTACGGCGCAAGGTGCCCTCTTTGGAGGGTAACCACCATGGCGCTTCCGAATAATGCAAAGAAACCAACCGCTGCGGCTAAACCCAGCAGTACTGTTACGCTCAAGCATCTTGCTGCGGCCTTGGCCGAGGAACATCAATTGACGAAACGGGCAGGTGAAGCTTTTCTCGGTGATCTCGTCGGCACCATAACGAAGCATCTTAAAAAACGCGAACGGGTCCGCATTGCGGGCCTCGGTATCCTGCAAGTTAGGAATCGCGCAGCCCGCATGGGGCGCAATCCCGCAACCGGCGAAGCGATCCAAATCAAAGCAAGCAAGAAGGTCGCATTCCGCGCAGCCAAAGATTTGAAAATGGCGGTGTAACCGCTGGACGCAACGCACTCAATATTTGCCCCGTCAATGAGAGTTGGCGGGGCTTTATTTTCTTATTAGGCTCGGCTCTGGAGGCTGCAAGTCACCGTCTTGTGCGCTCATAACAGACGAACTCTGTGCGGACGTTACGGGGAGAGTCGATTTTGGCCCGATGTGAACGTTACAGCCGAATATCGTTGTTGGCATGAGTTATTTTGCCGACAACGGCGGTAGCGCACGGCGCGCGTCCTGCATCGCGAATTGCCTGACACCCTCCTGATCGAGCGCGAACAGTGGAATCACGCGTCGCATTTCGATGTCCTTGATCAGGGCCAACCAGCGATTGTCGAGGATGATCCAGCCTCGGGCGAGACGGACGGCAACCACCGCATGGTCCTCGCCGATAACGAGGTTGCGCACGATGAGGAGTCGGACATTGTCCGCTGCGACGCCCGCCTCGCGAAGCGCGACATATTTTGCAATCGCATAATCCTTGCAATCGCCGACACCAGTCGTGAGCGTCGCAAGCGGCGCGGTCCAGCGGAGATCGCTCACTGGGCGGATCGCCAGATTGATCGCGCGATTGATCACGCCGATACGGGCGCGTCCTATGCGTGCGCGGCCGTCCGCAACGATGGCGAGGAACTTTTGCGCCGCCGTAGGGCAGGGCTCCGCGATCTCGTGGCAGCGTGCCAGTATTTCGCGCTCGGCGCGGATCTCGGCTTGAACGCCGCTCCACTTCGCAAAAAGTTCACCGCTGACAACCGGGGCTGTATCGAGGCCGAACGGTTCGATCGAAGCCGGCGATCGCTCAGGTGATTGTTCTGGATTGATTGCGGCTATGTCCACTTGGTCTTGGTCTTGGTCGCGATCGCGGCCATGATCTTGCGCCATCGTGGAAATGGTTGGCCAATTTGGATTAGCGACAGCAGGCACCGCACCGCCGAGAGCGGTCAGCACGATAACAAAAAAACCTATATCGCGCAATACAACGTTCCCGAACATTAACCACGAACCTAGAAGCCCGAGCGTTCCACCGGCGAGCGCTCTCAAGGTGCCCTGTTCGGGGTTAGATCGAACGCTACTAGCGTTGGGTTAAGACGGAGCGGCGATGCGGCGAACAATCGGTAACAGTGTGTACATATTGTGAATACCAGTACCAAGCACGGCTTTGCTCGGGCTTGACTGTTCGCTTTGCTCAGCTCCGGAACGCCGACGAGGTGATTGAATGAGGCTGGCGACGTCCCGCGTTAGGAATTTCTCTAAAATTTTCGTCTTTTTGCGTTGTCTTGATAGCTCGAATCTTCGCACCCTGCCGTTAGATTGCGCAGACGTTCCGTCGCTGACCGAGATGCCGCGACGAAAACGCGCGCCGGAATTTCATCACAGCATCTCATCGGTAATGGTGTCTCCATGCCAAACGCCGGCTTGTCTATTAAGAAGTTAAAGTGCTCAATAGAGAATCCCAAGTGTTCAGAAAATCAGTCGCTTATTGACGAACTGAACAATGCGGTCGCGACGGGGGGCGAGAAACAACGCCTCAGAATTCTTGAACGTATCACCAATTTGTTTGCGGCCGGCTCGCGCGGTTATTCCAGCGATCAGATCGCATTGTTCGATGATGTACTTCAGGGACTTGCGACCGACATCGAAGTAAAGGCGCGGGCAAGACTTGCCCACCGGCTGGCGCACATCAACGGCAGCCCTCCCAAGCTCATCCGTTCGCTCGCCTTTGACAACGATATTGAGGTGGCCGAGCCGGTGCTCGTCCACTCGCAACAGTTGAGTGATGCCGATCTGGTCAAGAACGCAACCACTAAAAGCCAGAAGCATCTTTTCGCCATTGCCCAGCGCTTGAAGCTGAGCGAGTCGGTCACCGACGTGCTGGTCGAGCGAGGCGATCAACTGGTGGTCTATAAGGTGGTGGAAAACACCGGTGCGCGCTTCTCTCTGGCCGGTTATGGCAAACTCACAATCCGTGCGCGTGACGACCGTACGTTGACGCTGGCCCTTGGTCAGCGTGGCGATCTACCTCATCAATACTTTTTGAAGTTGCTCGAAACGGCTTCCGCCTCGGTGCGCGCCAAGCTTGAGAGCGCCAATCCGCAGGCAGCTGTCGCAATCCGAGACACAATCGACGATGTGGCGACCACCATGCAACATGAGGCTCGCAAGGCGTCGGACCAGTATGCGACCGCCATGCGCGACGCCAAGCGCCGCTACAATGTGCACCCGTTTACTGAAGCTAACATTTGTGCTCCTGCAAATGCGCAGGAGTTCGAACGGGCGGTAGTTGCGCTGTCAAAATTGGGGGGATTCCCCGTCGATCTGGTTGAGCGCGCCCTGCTCGATAAAGGCGAGGATATGATCTTGATTCTCGCCAGAGCGGCTGATTGCTCCTGGACCACCCTCAAGGAATTGCTGCTGATGTATGCCGCTGAACGCGACTTGCGGCCGGACGATCTCGCGCGAGCTTATGAACGATATAAAAGGCTGAGCCAGGAAACGGCTCGCAATGTCATCAATTTTTATGGGCGGCGCATGAAATTCCGAACGCAAAAAAAGCGTGGCACCGGAATAAGCGCAACCGCATAGGTTGTTACAGGCGAGGACTTCGGTACTCAGGACGAGCGGTCGTGCGCTGTGGGAAGCGCGCGCAGCGCTGTAGGCCGAGGCTCTTTGGCCCGGGGCTTTTCATTTTCCGTGGTCGCGTACCGCCCTCATTTCTTCCGATCTACCATCGACCGGTACGGAACATAATGAGCTTTCGACCGCCTCTCGCCGCGGGCCAGCCCGGACATTCCTGTGTCATCATGGCACATCCAAACGGCATGAAAGTTGCAATGCGCCTGCTGGGACATTCGAAAGTCTAGGAACAAGAAAATGGTTGGTTCCATCGAAATCGCCTTGGGCGACGAGTGGTCGAAAGTGCTGAGCCCGCGCGAACAAGAAATCGCGCTCTTGGTTGCTCGCGGTTTGTCAAATAAGGAAGTCGCTCGCGCATTGGGGGTGAGCGATGGGACCGTGAAAATTCACTTGCACAGCATTTTCCAGAAACTGGGCGCAAAAAGCCGATATGGGCTCATTGTCCAAGGGGGTTCACTGGGCGCTGCTGAATGAAGTTATGCTTATTCGCGAGAGTTTCACAATCCGCTGTCTCGCCCCAGCGTTATTAAATTCGTGAGGAAACGCCACTATCGTTCGACGCGGCGATTGGTGCGTCGTTGGGCGGCCAGGACGAATTGAGCCTCAGCCGTTTCACCTCGTTGAAGTACCGGCGCCGACTTCCTGGCCTGGCTCTCGACGAGCCGTCGCTGGGCGGCGAGGAGCTCAAGCAGCCGGTCAAGTTCCTTATGGAATTTGTCACGTTGAGCGTGTTGCTTCTGCATGATCGTCGCCATTTCACCGCTTATACTTGGGGAGCATTTCACAACGGCCTCGACCCGCGCAATAAGCAAGACGGTATTGTCAACAGCTTGCTGTCTTTTCCGCTCTGGCCCCTCGAACATTCGCAGCGATCGACGATTCTGGAGCGGGAAGCCAGTCACTCGACGGGGAGGCCGTCTGTACGGGGGCGATTTGGATAAGCACTGAGAGTGGACTTGTGCACGGGCCTTACCGCTTTTTTGCGTGGGACACGGACGGTCTGAGACTCAGGAAGCGACGATAGCTTTTGGCTGACATTCTGTTCAGCCGCCTGCAGTGTCGCGATATCCCGTACCATTTGGTCTTGTCTGGCAGCGAGCTGTTCCACGAGGCGCCGCACATCGGCGAGATCGCTCACCATCGTCTCAAGCTGGTGTTGCAGCTCAGGGGACGATGCAGTCGCGACCGACGCTGGGGCGGGCTGAATGTGAGGTGCCGCTGGCAGAAGGGCTGTATTCTGCGTTGGCGTCTGATCCAAAGGTTTGGAACCCGACTCTGGCGCTACGTCAGAGTCTTGGGATGAGTTGGTACCAAGAACCGACGACAACCAGTTCAGCGAATGATCCCAGGCTCTAACGATATCCTTTTTCTTATCGCCCCCGTCGGATAACAGAGCAAACGCGGCACAAACCATTGCGATAACGATGAAGCCCCGAGCAACGGTATGGAATACTCGCCTCCCGACTGATGGCCTATCGTTGGAGGTTCCGTCACTTTGCAAGCTCGCTCGCTGCGAATTGAGCTCACTCGAAGGCACCGTCGGCGCAATGCTAGGTGCGTGATGAATTTCTTTCGGAGCCGTGCGATCGTGCCTATCCGAGGAGCCATTCCCATCAGGATGAACCTCTACCCTGCCGATCCGCGGATCTTGGATTAGCATTTCCCGGAGGGCAGGGAGGGTATCGGGGCCTTGTCCGCGTTGAACGCCATGGGTAGGCTTTTGCGAGGAAACCATTGAAAACGCTCCCATGCCAATTATACGACTGCAATCGCAGCCGCTATTGCCGATGATTGCCGTTCAAGAGGCCATTTTCACATGACAAAAGCAAGGCCGACAGGCCATTAGCTACGTCCAGAGCTACGTCCAGTCCAGCAGAATGGGACCTCGTTTCACCACCAGCCTGAAGCGCAGCACCAAAAATCTTCAGCTCTCCACAAGCTGGGCGGCTACCCCGGCGGGCTGCACCCGTTGAGCCTGCGAGAAGGCTGTCCAGAGGCAGGGGTGCCGGAACTTGGTGTGGCCGCCTTAGAACGCTGCGGACCTTAAAAGTCCTTGCACACATTATCGCATTTATATGCCCCAACGTAATCGAGAGCTGGCAGAAGGACTTCACTGCCCAAGGGACTTATCACTCCTTTATTCCCCGTCACTCGGCCGGCCAGCACGACTCGTTCCTTGTTCTGAAAAAGGGTGGGCGGAATGCCGGATACAAATATCTCGGCACCCGGTCGTGTAAACACTGCTTCATTTTGCGAAAGCATGTGATCAAACTGAATGACCATTCCCACCAACGAACCCTTGAAAAAGTACGGATTCCTCATCAACTGACTCGGTTCAACCCAGGTCTGGATACCCAAAT
>Ga0116223_10004420_pt1 | contig 12167 bp, 7 predicted proteins | sample Sb_taG_3_FD_90092 | JGI IMG/M metagenome (GOLD analysis project Ga0116223, IMG submission 90092) | Peat soil microbial communities from Weissenstadt, Germany - Sb_50d_a_PC metaG | ecosystem: Environmental > Terrestrial > Soil > Wetlands > Peat | place: Germany: Weissenstadt | collected 2010-09-21 | reverse complement strand
GTGGCGGCCAGCCAAATGTCGGCCAGCCAGCTTACGGGCGCCAGGAGGATCTCCGTACCCGCCGGATCCCGGATGCCGATTGCTACCGGGCTGCAGGTCGGCCAGCCCGTCTTCGATCAGGTGACCAGGACCGCTCGCGACATCACGAACATGGTGCCGGTCTAGACCTCCGCCCTCGGCTCGTCTCGGGCTGGCCGGTCGTCTCGGGCTGGCCGGTCGTCTCGGGCTGGCCGGTCGTCTCGGGCTGGCCGGTCGTCTCGGGCTGGCCGGCTGCCCCTGGCCTCCCAGGACCCGGGCAGCTCGGCCAGCTCGCGAACGCGTTCTGGCAGCGCGCCGGACACCAGATGCGCCAGGGTGACCTGTTCGAGGATGGCACGCTCGTTGGCGCGCAATGCGATCCACACGGTCTGCAGCGGCTCAGCCGCCCCGATGTAGCCGAGATTCTCCGGGCGCTCGCCGCGCACGCCAAGCAGCGGGCCGTCGATCGCGCGGATGATGTCGGCCAGCGAGATCTCCTCGGCCGGGCGGGCGAGCCAGAAGCCGCCATCAGGTCCGCGCTGACTGCGTACCAGGCCCGCCCGGCGCAGCTGCGTCAAGATCGCCTCAAGAAACTTGCCGGGAATCCGCTGCGCCTTGGCCAGCTGCTCAGACGTCACATGCCCGCCGCCCGAGGCGGCCAGCTCGATCGCAGCGCGCAACGCGTAGTCGGCGCGGGCGGACAAACGCATATCCAGCATTATGCAGGTAACCGGCTGCTACTCGCCGACGCCGCACGGCAGTAGGAGCACTCCAGATCACAACCGGTCCATGATCACGCGGTTCTTTCAGGGCCGGCGACTGAAAGAACCGCATGATCATGGACGTTCGGTCATGGTGTCAGAAACTCGGCCGCGCGCAGGGCCATCTCTACCTCGGGATGGCAGTCGCGCTAGCAGTTCCGGCACCAGCTTGTCGCTACGCGCCGAGTCACCAGATAGCCGCACACCTCCCATGATCCATCGATTGCGTCCGATCAGTCGGGTGCGTACCTGGCCCGGCGGTAGCTTTGCGGGATGACTCGCCAGGTGGTGACGCTGGACGGCCAGTTGTTGACTTGCGGCCAGGTGCGCGAGGTCGCGTACGGACAAGCTTCGGTGCGGCTGAGCGAGCAGGGACGGGCTCGGGCACGACTGGCGGCCGAGGTTGCCGCCGATGTCATGACCAGGCGGGAGGTGTACGGCAGGACCACCGGCGTAGGCGCCAACCGGATCCAGCCGGTTCAGGACTACGACCTGGCCGGTCACGGCCTACGGCTGCTCCGGAGCCATGCCGGCGGCGGCGGACCGCTGGTCGCGGCCGAGCTGAGCCGCGCGATGCTGGTCGTCCGGGTGAATCAGATCGCGGCGGGGGGATCCGGGGTCGACCCCGGAGTCCTTGACGTACTTGCGGACGGCATCAACAGCGGAATGTCCGTTCCCGTCCCTAGCTACGGGGCGATCGGCACGGGCGACCTGACTGCGCTCGCGGCGACTGCGCTGTGCCTGCTTGGTGAGCGGGAGTGGCTGCCTGGCTCAGCCAGCCAGCCACGATTCCCGCTGGCTTCGGCGGACGCGCTCGCGTTCTTGTCCAGCAACGCGGCGACGATTGGCGAAGCCGCCATCGCCTGTGCTGACCTGCGAGGTTTGCTGCAAGCCGCGGTCGTGATCGCCGCCTTCTCGTGCCTCGCCGTTGATGCCTCCACCGAGCCGTATGCCGCTCAAGTGCAGGCGGCCAGGCCCCATCGCGGCCAGCAGGACGTAGCCGCCGTGCTGCGCGCACTGCTCGGCGGCCAGGCGCGGCCGGCGGCCAGGATTCAGGATCCCTACGGTTACCGGGCGCTGCCCCAGGTCCACGGCCCGGCGGTCGATGCGGTCGCGAAAGCGACGCAGGCCGTCACGATCGAGCTGAACGCGGCGGCTGAGAACCCGCTCATCGACGTGGCAGGGCGGACCGCCTGGCATAACGGTAACTTTCACACGGCATACGTCGGGCTGGCGCTCGACGCGATCCGCGCCGCATTGTTCCAGTCCGCGGCGCTCTCGGCCGCCCGCCTGGGGACGCTGGTGGAGCCGGCCTTCACCGGACTGACGCCGTTTCTTGCCACTGATCCGGCGCCTAGCTCGGGGGTCATGATCCTGGAGTACGTCGCGCACTCGGCGATCGCTGACATCCGCAGGCTGGCCGCGTCGGCGGCACTCGGCAGCGCGGTGCTCTCCCGCGGAGTCGAGGAGCACGCCGGGTTCGCCACCCAGTCCGCGCGTGCCACGACGGATGTGATCAGTGCCTACCGGATCGTGCTTGCCTGCGAACTGGTCGCAGCTGCGCGCGCGCTACGGCTCCGCGCCGTGACTCCGGCCGGGCCGGTGCTGGCGCACGCGCTTGGTCGGGTCTGCAGCACGCTGCCGGCCGACACGGCCGACCGCCCGCTCGACACCGACCTGCGGCTTGCCCAGGAACTGCTGCCCGGGCTGGCTGGGCTTGTCGTCGAATCTGGTGCTTTGGTTGGAGAACCGCAATGATGGCTGAGCTGTCTCGCGCGGGCGCCACATCCGGGCTGATCGGCGGCACCCTGCTGGCCTGGGGAGCTGTCGAGCTTGTGCTGAGGCTGCGCCTGGCGTTGCGACCGGGACTTCGCGCCAGGCTGCGCAGCTGGTCAGCAATGGCCGGAGGCCGGCTGCGAGAGTGGACGTTCTACGTCGTGGTAGTGGCCATAACGGTCGCAGTCGTGGCCGCGTTCGGGCTGGCCCAGATCCGGCGGGCCGCGATGGGTGGCGGCTGGGTCACCGTCGTCACGGGCGAGATCATTGCTGTGGCCGGCATCGCGCTGCGGGTCTGGGCGATCCTGACCCTCGATCAGTTCTTCACGTTCGTCGTCGGCATCGCCGACGATCACCGGGTAATCCAGCACGGTCCTTACCGCGCGGTACGTCATCCCGGTTACTCCGGTGCGCTGCTCGCGCTCCTCGGGTTCGGACTCGCGCTAGCGAACTGGTTGTCGCTGCTGGTTATCTTCGTAGTGCCGATGCTGGCTCTCGGGATTCGGATCAAGGTGGAAACGACCCTGGCGGATGCCCTTGGCGAGGAGTACCGCGCCTACACGCACCGGACTGCCCGCCTGATTCCCGCGGTCTGGTGAGTTCGCGCTCCCGATTCGCGACCCGCGCTGGTTGCTCAGCTACCGGGATAGTGTGGCGGATAATGGCGCGAGTTGAGCGGGCGCCGCAGCGCAGCCTGGCTGCTTCTTCAGGGTGAGAATGCCGATGTTCGAGAGATTCACCGACCGGGCGCGGGCAGCAGTTGTTGGGGCCCAGGACGAGGCGAGGGCGCTGCGACACAACTACATCGGTACTGAGCACATCCTCCTTGGCCTGCTCCGCGAGGGCGAGGGCGTCGCTGCGAAGACACTCCAGGCGCTGGGCATCAGCCTGGAGACGGTGCGGCAGCAGGTTGAGGAGATCATCGGCCAGGGCCAGCAGGCACTGTCCGGGCACATCCCGTTCACGCCGCGGGCCAAGAAATCCTTGGAATTGTCGCTGCGCGAGGCGCTGCAGCTTGGCCACAACTACATCGGTACCGAGCACATCCTGCTCGGCCTGATCCGGGAGGGCGATGGCGTCGCCGCCCAGGTGCTCGTCCGGCTCGGGGCTGACCTGAACCGGGTGCGGCAGCAGGTGATCCAGGTGCTGCAGGGTTACCAGGGCCAGGTGTCGGCGTCGGCGGGCGAGCAGCAAGTTCGGGTTCGCAGCCTGGCGGCCTTGGATGCGGAGATTGCCAGGCTAAAGGCGCTACTGCGCCAGCACGGCATCGACCCGGACCGCGATCAGCCGTCGTGACGCGGTCCGGCTCGCGGGCTGGTGGACGGCGGTGAGCACTGGCGCGGTGCGGCCGACTGCGCGCCAGGGACTCGGCTGAGGTTGGCTGCGGTGCTGTCATGGGGGGTTGGGCGACTGCCTTCCAGATCCCGGCCGATCGGCCATTGGCTCATGATCTCCTGATTTCCCCGGCGAGATAGCCTGAGGGATAATGGCCCCAGCCGGTCAGTTGTCACGGCACCGCCCGGCTGCCTATTCCGGGTAGGGGTTCAGAATGTTCGAGAGGTTCACCGACCGGGCCCGGCGGGTGGTCGTCCTGGCTCAGGAAGAGGCCAGGCTACTCAGCCACAATTACATCGGTACGGAGCACATCTTGCTCGGCCTGCTGCACGAGGGCGAGGGCGTCTCCGCGCAGGCACTCCAGGCGCTGGACATCAGCCTGGAGGCGGTTCGCCAGAAGGTTGAGGAGATCATCGGCCGAGGCCAGCAGGCGCCGTCCGGTCACATCCCGTTCACGCCGCGGGCCAAGAAGGTCCTCGAACTGTCCCTGCGCGAGGCGCTGCAGCTTGGCCGCGACTACATCGGACCCGAGCACATTCTGCTCGGGCTGGTCCGCGAAGGGGAGGGCGTCGGCGCTCAGGTGCTCGTCCGGCTCGGAGCGGATCTGAACCGGGTGCGCCAGCAAGTCATTCAGCTACTGCCAAGCCGTGAATCCGAGGCGCTCGATGAACCCGGATACCCGCAGCGACCTCGCGAGGCCCGACGGGTCAGGAGCGCCGTGCGGGCCAGAGTGAGGGCCTTCGCGGGTGGTGAAGATGTCGTCACCGAGGTCACATGGCTCGACGCGCTGGAGATCATCGGCGAACGGCTGGCTGCGATCGAAGCCCGGCTAGGGATGGCCGCCTGGCGCCCGCGCAGCAGGACAGATCTGGAGTCGGAGATCGCGCGGCTGAATGCGCTGCTCCGCGAGCACGGTATCGATCCTGGCGGCGACCAGGAGGCCGACCCCAGTGCCGAGCAGGCAGCCGGCCACTCGGCCGAGCCTGGTGCTGAACGGGGCAGCGATCCTGGGACCGGCGCTGGCGCCGAACCGAGCACTGATCCCGCGGCCGACCCTGGCTTTGACCACACGGCCGATCCTGACGAATCAGCATCCTCCGCGTAGCGCTGCACCACCGCCGGTCCACGCACAACCATGAGTTACTGAACGGTACTTCACTGAGGTATAGCTCAGTAACTCACATACGTTGCCGGGCGCTGCGGTGGGCTCAGCCGCGCAAGCGCAGGCCGCGCGGGGTTGGCCGGAAACCGGCCGTCTCGAGTGCTCGGGCCAGCGGGGAATCGTAGACGCCGCCGCCATCGGCTCGCTCGACGGTAAGCCTGCCCAGTGCCCCGGCCCGGACGGCGGCGGCCAGTGCGGCCGCTGCCGGGTCAAGCAAGGCCGGGTCGGAAGTCCAGGAGAGCAGCGTCTTGCCGCCGCGCTCGACGTACAGCACAAGCTGGCCCGCTGCCAGCACGACGAGGGCTCCCGCCTTGCGGCCAGGCCGGTGCCCGCCAGGAGTTTCGTCCGGACGCGGCGGCCAGGCCAGCGCGGCCCCGTACGCACTCGCCGGATCGGCCGCGGCAAGCACCACGACCTGGAGTCCGGCACTAACCGGGCCGGGGGAGCGCGCGCCTGTCCACGCGGGATCGGGCGAGGCCGCGCCTGGCCACGCCGGACCGGTAACTGAACCGGGAACCTGGCCGCCTGCTGAGCTGGTCAGTACTCCGGTGACTGAATCAGCCATAGCCCGCATCCGGTCCACGGCGCCGGGCAGCGCGAACTGTGCCGCGCCGAGACCCTCGACGAAATAGCCGCGGCGGCACTGGCCGGTCTCCTCCATCGCCCGCAGGACCGGGTAGAGCGCGCCGAAACCGCCGGGTGACCGCTCGGCGGCCGCCGCGCCGCGGATCAGGATGCCGTGCCGGTCAAGCAGCGACAGGGCCACAGCGTGCAGTCGGCGGGTCTGGTCCGGCTCGGCGGGCGGCAGCAGTGACCAGCGGCCGCTGACCGTCGGCGGGCCAGCCTGGGACAGCAGTGCACCGCGGCCGAAGCCTGGCCGCCGGGCAGCCAGCGAGCGGCTGTGCGGCCCGGTCAGCGGTGGCCTGGTGCCGGATGCCGTGCCGCTTCCGGCAGGTCGTGGCGCCGGGACCCAGGACCGGCCGGAGCTGAGTACGGTGCGGAGCGGTGCGAGCGTGTCGTTGGTCAGCAGTCCGGCCCAGACCAGATCCCAGATCGCTGCGGCGACCGCCTGGTCGCCTGACCTGCTCGCACCGACCGCCATCTCGTGGCCAGCGGTCCCAGGACCGAGGCTGGCAGCGACCCGGTCGGCCAGGCCGCGGAAGAACAGCGCGCCGCCGCCATCGAGCACGGCCAGCACGGCGTCGTGCACCGGTGTGGTCGTGATCTCGCCGGGCGGCGGCAGCAACAGCGGAGCCAAGGCCGCGGGTACCAGCACCAGCCAGCCGTCGCCGCCGGGCAGAGCCCCGGCCCCGGCCCAGACCACGTCGCCGGCCGCGGTCAGCTCGTCCAGCATCGCCGGGGTGTAGCTGTCGACCCGGGTCGGCAGGATCAGCGACTCGAGCGCAGCGGCAGGAACGGCTGCCCCGGCGAGCTGTTCGACCACGGCGTAGACAGCGTCGGGGCCGGTCGGCCGACCGCGCCTGGCCGCCTGCCGGCCGGGGCCGGCCGCGCGACTTGGGTCGGCTGGCACGCCGTGCACGGCGTTCTGCCAGGCGGGCAGGAACGCGGCGAGCACCTGCGGCGGTACCGGCTCGGCCTCCTGGCGCAGCCTGGCAAGGCAGCGGCGGCGGAGCAGCCGCAGCACACCGGAGTCGCACCACTGCGGCCCGGCGAGGCTGGGCAGGAACTCGCCTTCGGTGACCCTGCCGTCCGCGGCTAGCCGGTGCAGCATCCCGGTGACCACGGCGACGCCGAGTCCGTACCGCTGCGCCACCGCCGCCGCGGTGAACGGTCCGTGCGTTCGCGCATACCTGGCGACCAGGTCGCCGAGGGGATCGGGCAGCAGCTCGGTAAAGGCCACCGGGATCCCGGTTGGCAGCGCGACGCCGAGTGCGTCGCGCAGCCTGCCCGCGTCCTCGATCGCGGCCCACCGCAGCTCCGCGGCCACCCGAACCTCGATGATCCGGCGCTGAGCGGCCAGCTCGGCGAGCCACGCCGTCGCCGCGCCTTGCGCGGCGCTGTGCACCGTGGCCTCGTCGTCCGGCGCGCGGTCCGCGGACCAGTCGGGCTCGTGACGCTGCGCCGCGGTCCCTTCATCCGGCGCGCGGTCCGCGGACCAGTCGGGCTCATGACGCTGCGCCGCGAGCTCGTCGTCCGGCGCGCGGTCCGCGGACCAGTCGGGCTCGTGACGCTGCGCCGCGGTCCCTTCATCCGGCGCGCGGTCCGCCGCCCCGGCTGGGTTGGCGCACCGCGCCGCGACCTCGGCAGTCGACAGCGGTCCGATCTCCCTGATCAGGTCGCTGAGTTGCTCGGCAGTCGAGCAGCGGCGGCTCGGCGACCGGCGCTGCAGGTCCCGTTCAACCTCGCTGACAATCAGCGGATCGAGCAGTTCCCTCAGGTCCGCCTGACCAAGTAGCTCGGCAAGGAGCGCGGAATCCAGAGCTAGCGCCTGGGCCCGGCGCTCGGCCAATGGTGCGTCCCCCTCGTACATGAATGCGCCGATGTACCGGAAAAGCAGCGACCGGCCAAACGGGGAAGCAGTGGGAGTCTCGATCTCGACCAGCCGGACCCGGCGGGCGGAAAGATCGCGCATCAGTGCGATCAGCGCGGGGACGTCGAAGACGTCCTGGAGGCACTCGCGCATGGTCTCGAGCACGATCGGGAAGCTGCCGTAACCACTGGCAACCGCCAGCAGCTGGGCGGCTCGCTGCCGCTGCTGCCAGAGCGGGGAGCGGCGTCCTGGCTGGCGGCGGGGGAGCAGCAGCGCGCGGGCCGCGCACTCGCGGAATCTGGACGCGAACAGCGCCGAGCTGCCGAGCTCGGCGGTGACCAGTTGCTCGACCTCGTCGGGATCGAGCATGGCAAAGCCGGCCGGCGGCGGATCATCAGAGTCAGGGACCCGGATCACGATCCCGTCATCGGTGTACATGGCCTGGACGTCCATGCCGCCATACCGCTCACGCAACCTGGCCGCTATGGTCAGCGCCCACGGGGCATGCACCTTGGCGCCGTACGGGCTGTGCAGGATCAGCCGCCAGTCGCCGAGTTCGTCGCGAAACCGCTCGAGCACCAGCGTCCGGTCGTCGGGCAGATAGCCGGTCGCTTCGCGCTGGCTGGTCAGGTAGGCGAGCAGATTGCTGGCTGCCAGCTCGTCGAGTCCGTCGTCCCGCAGCCGCTGCGCGGCATGCTGCGGATCGGTGGCGCAGAGCTCGCGACAGTACTGGCCGATGGCCCGGCCGAGCTCAGCCGGGCGGCCCGGCGTGTCCCCGTGCCAGAACGGCAGCTTGCCCGGCTGCCCAGGAGCCGGCGAGACGAGCACCTGGTCGGCCGTGATGTCCTCGATCCGCCAGGAGCTGGCGCCGAGCACGAACACGTCGCCGACCCGGGACTCGTAGACCATCTCCTCATCGAGCTCGCCGACCCGGCGCGAGTTTCTGCCGGTCCGGTCTCGCTGTCCGCCGACCAGGAACACGCCGAACAGGCCGCGGTCAGGAATCGTGCCACCGCTGGTGACCGCGATCCGCTGGCCGCCCGGCCGGCCGCGCAGCATCCCGGTCGCACGGTCCCAGACCAGGCGGGGACGGAGCCCGGCGAACTCCTCGCTCGGGTAGCGGCCGGCCAGCATGTCGAGCACGGCCTCAAGCACCGGGCGGGTCAGGCCGCTGAACGGGGCCGCGCGCCGGACGGTCTGCAGCAGGTCGACGACATCCCAGTCGTCCATGGCCGTCATCGCGACGATCTGCTGAGCCAGCACGTCGAGCGGGTTGCGGGGCATCCGCAGTTCCTCGATCAGGCCGTTGCGCATCCGGCCGGCGACCACCGTCGCCTGCACCAGGTCGCCCTGGTACTTCGGGAAGATCACGCCACGGGAGACGTCGCCGACGTTGTGCCCGGCCCGTCCGATCCGCTGCAGGCCACTGGCGACCGAAGGCGGTGATTCGACCTGGATAACGAGGTCAACGGCGCCCATGTCGATGCCGAGCTCAAGGCTGGACGTGGCGACGACCGCAGGGAGTCGGCCCGCCTTGAGCGCCTCCTCGATCTGGGCTCGCTCCTGGCGGGACACCGAGCCGTGATGGGCGCGGGCGATCACCGCAGGCGCCACGATGCCGCCGGGGCCTGTGCCGCCGGGTCCTGTGCCGCCGGGTCCTGTGCCGCCGCTGATGCCGCGTCTGTCCGTGTCGGCCAGGTCGAAGTCGCCCAGGCCATCGTAGGCTCGCTGCGCGGTGATCTCGGCCCGCTCGGCAGCCCGTTCGGCGGCAAGCTCGTTGAGCCTGGCGCAAAGCCGCTCGGCCAGCCGGCGGGAGTTGGCGAACACGATTGTCGAGCGGTGCTGCTCGATCGCGTCGAGTACCTGGGCCTCGACATGCGGCCAGATCGAGTTGCTCCGGGGCTGGCCACCAGGTAGATCGGCGGGGTCGTCCAGCGGGCTGCTCGCCCCAAGGCCGGGTCTGGCTCCGCCGCTGTACCCAGCCGGATCTGGGTTGCCGACCCCGGCTTGGGCGGCGAATTCGGCGGGTCCGATGATCCGGGCCCGGCGGGCCGGCGGGCTGGGCGGCGGACCGGTGCCGGCGGCCAGGTGCGGGCTTTCCTGGCTGACCACTGCCGGTGTGCTCCAGGGCGGGCCGCCCGCGGTGGACTCCAGGTCCGACATGTCTTCGACCGGGACGACGATCTTCAGGTCAAGCCGCTTCTCGCTTGGCGGCGCGGCGATCGTTACCGGCAGCGCGCCGCCAAGGAACGCGGCGACTTCCTCGGGCGGCCGGACGGTAGCTGACAGCCCGATTCGCTGCGCCGGCCTGACCCGCTCCGCTGATCCCGCCCGCTGCGCTGACTCGACCTGCTGTCCTGACCCGGCCCGCGTCCCGCTGGTGGCCTGCTGGCCACTGCCGGCCGGACCGGCCCCGCTGCCGGGCACCCCGGCGCCGCGCAGCGCGTCGAGCCGCTCCAGGGACAAAGCCAGGTGCGCTCCCCGCTTGCCGCCAGCCAGCGCGTGCACCTCGTCGATGATGACCGTTTCGACGCCACGGAGCCCGTCCCGCGCCTTAGACGTGAGCAACAGGAACAGCGACTCGGGCGTGGTGATCAGGATGTCCGGCGGCTTGCTGGCCAGCTGACGCCGCTCGTCCGCGGCGGTGTCGCCGGTCCGAACCCCCACCCGGATGTCGGGCTCGGGCAGCCCGAGGCGCCGCCTGGCCTGGCCGACCCCGGTCAGTGGGCTACGGAGGTTTCGCTCGATGTCGACGGCCAGGGCCTTGAGCGGCGAGATGTAGAGCACCCGGCAGCGCAGCCTGGGATCGGGCGGGGGCGGCTCGGTAACCAGCTTGTCGATCGCCCACAAGAACGCGGCCAGCGTCTTGCCTGAGCCGGTAGGCGCGACGACAAGCGCGTGCTCACCCTGTCCGATCGCCTGCCAGGCCTGCGCCTGCGCCAGCGTCGGCTCGGCGAACGCGGCCCGGAACCAGGCCGCAGTCGGCTCGCTGAAGCCAGCCAGCACGGCATCGGCCGGAGAGGCGGCGGACGACGCGGTGCGAGCGGACATGACTCCATCCTGCCGCCACCTACCGACAGCCTGGACCGGTCACCAGCCAAGCCGACTGCCGTTGTGTTTTAACCGCAGGTTTCGGTGATCATCAATCAGGTAACGGGGCGGGTCAGGGCGCGCCGCCGGGCATGGCGGCGAGGCTCGGCCACGGTCGCAGCTGCTCGATCTGGGTGGCCAGGCCGAGCAGGGTGCTTTCACCTCCAGCTGCGGCAACCAACTGGATGCCGATCGGCAGGCCGTCGTCGTCGGTCCCGAACGGCACCGAGGCGGCCGGCAGACCGGCTATGTTCCACGGCGGCGTGTAGATCCAGTTCGCCACGCCAAGCATCGTGGCGATCCAGCCCTTGCCGTCCCAGGTTCCGATCGGGACCGGGCCTCGGGTAAGCGTCGGCGTGATCAACACGTCATAGTCGGCGAACCAGGTAGCCGCGCTGCGGGTAAATGGATCGGCCGAGGCCGGGCGAGCGTTCCTGGCCAGCCGGTCACCGAGCCTGGCCATCTTGCGGGTCCGGTCCTCAAGCGCAGCGGTCCGCAGTCCGCGGGCATCCTGGGCGATCCCGGCCAGCCAGCGCCGGTTGAAGCGCAGCCCGAGCGCTGGCGGGTACGACGGTGACGCGGTCACCACCTGGTGCCCGGCATCGCGCAGGACGGTTGCGACGTCATCGACGGCCGCGCGAACTCGCGGTCTCGCCTTGGCGCCGATCAGCGGATGCCGGACGGAGACGGCGATCCGCAGCGGACGTTCCGGCGGGCCAGGATCCCGGTAGGTCCTGGTGCCGGCCAGGATGTCCAGCGCCAGAGCGGCATCGGCCACGGTCCTGGCGAGCGGGCCGAATGCCGTCAGGCCCAGCCAGTGGTCCTGCTGGCCGCCGGCCACCGGGACGAGGCCGGGCCCGGGCTTCAGGCCGAAGATGCCGCAGCATGCCGCCGGGATCCGGATCGAGCCGCCGCCATCGGAGCCAAGCGCGAGCGCGGCCATGCCAGCGGCGACCGCAGCCGCTCCGCCGCCGGTCGAGCCACCCGTCGTGCGGTCGGGATGCCACGGATTCCGGGAGGTCGGGAAGGCGGCCGGCTCGGTGAACGGCCAAATGGCCAGCTCCGGCAACTGGGTCTTGCCGATGACCACGCAACCCGCCGCTCGCAGCCGAGCCACGAGCTCATCGTCGGCCTCCGCAGCCGTTTCCTGGGTCGCCGCCGATCCCATCCGGGTCGGCTCGCCAGCTACGTCGACGTTGTCCTTGATGGCGACAGGCACGCCGGCCAGTGGCAGGTCAGCGAGGTCGTCGCGGTTGCCAAGCGCCGCTGCCTCACGCAGCGCCTGTTCCTGGCGGACCAGCTGGAATGCCTTGATCGCTGGCTCCCGCTCGGCGATCTGATCCAGGTGAGCCTGGATCAGTTCGACCGGCGTGATGCGGCGATCCCGCACCAGCCCGGCCATGTCGACTGCGCGCAGTGAGCACAGTTCGGAGCCGTGCGGAGCTGGTGCTTCGCTCACGGTCGCCTCCCGACGGTCGGCCCGGCGCACTCGTTATCGGGCCACTTTGGCTTGACTCGTCCCGATCATAGGGGC
>Ga0116223_10004415_pt1 | contig 12173 bp, 9 predicted proteins | sample Sb_taG_3_FD_90092 | JGI IMG/M metagenome (GOLD analysis project Ga0116223, IMG submission 90092) | Peat soil microbial communities from Weissenstadt, Germany - Sb_50d_a_PC metaG | ecosystem: Environmental > Terrestrial > Soil > Wetlands > Peat | place: Germany: Weissenstadt | collected 2010-09-21 | reverse complement strand
GAACCCACGGCTTACGCCGTGGGCTACTGGCTTACGCCCGCTCCGCGGGCTGACATGCTCAACGAACTTCTTAAAAACGACACTGGAACTTTCTGGCTGATAACTGAGTGCTGACGGCTGACAGCTACCGGGCCCGGTACGTGCCGCTGTTTCCTCCGCTTTTTTCGAGGAGCCTGATGTCAGTGATCTCGATTCCCTTGTCGATGGCCTTGCACATGTCGTAAACCGTGAGGGCCGCCACAGCCACTGCGGTGAGTGCCTCCATCTCGACCCCGGTCGAGCCCGTTGAGCTCACCGTCGAGGAGACAAGCACGCCATTCTTGTTGAAAGCTGCCTGCACATCAATGTGGCTTAGCCAGAGTGGGTGACACAAGGGAATCAGTTCCGCAGTCCGTTTGGCGGCGCTGATGCCGGCGATGCGCGCGATTTCCAGTGGGTTCCCCTTGGGGTTTCGTTTGACAGCCCGAAGCGTGCGGGGGTTCATCTTCACGAGCGCGCTGGCGGAAGCCTGGCGCAGCGTGGGAGGCTTGCCGGAAACATCCACCATGCGGACGCGCCCGGCGGAATCGTAGTGTGATAGTTTCTTCGGCATGCTTGCAATCCCACAGGTGCTCACTTGCAGAAGTAAGCGTTCTTATTGGCGTCGGAAGGGCGGGGCTTCAGCCCCGCCGCAGAAAACAAGCCACTCCTCGGGGCTTTAGCCCTTGAAGCCGCGTTGCTTCAGGGCCTAAAGGCCCCTTCAACCGCTCTGCGTACCGGCGGGGCTGAAGCCCCGCCCTTCCAGGACGCAGAATAAATGCGCTTATTAATACGACTAAGCACGAGGAGTTAGCTGAGAGCTCGAAGCTGATCGCTTCATTCTGACTCTTGACTTCTGACTCCTGCTCGTCCCTCGTCACTGCCCTTTCGGCATTACGTCAACCCAATCCCCCGCTGCCAGATCCGTCTGGTCAGGGTGAATCACTAAGAAGCAATTGGCTGCGGCCACGCCCACCAGATCCCCGGAGCCTTGCCAGCCGACGGGCTCGACGACTGGATCACGGTCCTGCATGAACACGCGCGACGGCAAGAACATGGTCAGGCCCGTTTTTTGCCGGAAAGGCTTTGCCAGGCGAGCGCGAAGAAACGCTGGAGGCTCGAAAGCGGCCCCACCCAGCAGCGCGAGGGCAGGGCGGACAAACAACTCGAACGTGACGAAAGTGGAAACCGGATTACCGGGAAGGCCGAAGAAGAAAACCTCGCGAACCCGGCCAAATACCAAAGGCTTGCCGGGACGGATCGCGGTCGCCTGGAAATAGAACTCCGCTCCCAACTCGGCGAGGACTTCTTCCACCAAATCAAACTTGCCCATCGAGACTCCGCCGCTCAGCAGAAGCAAATCCGACTCCAGCCCGCTTTCGATCATCCCTTTGAGGAGGTCCTTGCGATCGGGAGCGATGCCAAGCTCGAGCGGCGCGCCGCCTGCGGATTTAACCTGGGCGGCCAGTGCGGCGGCGTTGCTGTTCCGAATTTGAAACCATTGCGGTGGCTGCTCGATGGGCACCACTTCATCGCCCGTCGGCAAGATAGCCACTGAAGGCTGACGGTAAACGGCGACTGAGGCCTTCCCCACGCTCGCCAGCAACCCGATCTCTGCTGCCTGGAGGCGTCTGCCGCGCGCCAGGATTCGCGCGCCCTGTGAGGCCTCTCTACCGCGGAGCACGACGTTTTCCCCAGGCTGGACGCCGCGCTGGATCTCGATATCGCTGGCGTGCGAAACGGTGTGTTCGACCATCACCACCGCGTCCGCACCCTCGGGCAAGGGCGCTCCGGTCATGATCGAGACGCACTGGCCGGCGCCGACATTCGCTTCAGAGGCTCGTCCCGCAGGCACCTCGCCCACGCACCGAAGCACCGCGGGAAGGGCGGTCAAATCAGCAGCACGCACGGCATAACCATCGCGAATGGCGCGGTGAAATGGGGGCAGGTCGCGGTCCGCCGTCACATCCTCGGCCAAGACGCGGCAGAACGCCCGGTCCAAGGACACAGTCTCCACTCCAGGCATGCGATTCGCGCCGCCGATTCTGTCCTGAACAATGGATAGGGCCTGCTCGTAGGTGACTACCATGCAAGATTTCCGCGGGCGCGGGTTTTCATCACCGCCGGGGAAAGCGGACCTCTCTTCACATGCAAGTGACCCCTCACCCGACTCCCGACGGCTGATGAAAGCGCCGTCGAGAGCCACCCTCTCCCCTTGGGAGAGGGGAGTCGAACTCTCGAGGAGCGCGGCCGCAAGGGCCGCCCCTACTTCTAAGAATGCGCGATGAGGGCCGCAAATCGGCTGTCGTCAAGCCAGAGAGCCTGGTCACGCTCGGGACCGGTCGAAACCATGGCAATCTCCACGCCTACCTGAGCAGAAAGGAAGCGCAGATATTCTTTGGCCTTCTGCGGCAGCTTCGAGAAGTCCTTGATGCCGAAAGTTGATTCGAGCCAGCCCGGCAAAACGCAATACTGGACTTGTACATTCTCCAGGATATCAACATCCTGGGGGAATTCCGTAAACCGCTTGCCCTCGTACTCGTACGCCACCCCCACGGGAATCTCGGCCAGGCTATCCAAAATGTCGAGCTTGGTGATGATGAACGCCTGAAGGTGATTCACGCGGGCGCTGTAGCGGGCCGCCGTCACGTCAAACCATCCGCAGCGACGCGGCCGACCGGTGACGGCGCCGTACTCGCCTCCCCGTTCGCGGATTTTTTCACCTTCGGGGCCTTTGGCTTCAGTGGGAAACGGGCCGCTCCCCACACGCGTGGCATAAGCCTTCGACACACCCACGACGGACTGGATACGCGTCGGTCCCACGCCGGTGCCCGTGCAGGCGCCACCCGCGGTAGCGCTTGAGGAAGTCACGAAAGGATATGTACCGTGATCCAGGTCGAGCAGCGTTCCTTGCGCGCCCTCGAAGAGTACACGCTTTCCGCGGTCCATCTCGGCATTCAAATACGTCTCGACATCGGCAAGAAATGGCACGATCTGCGGGGCGAGTTGCAGGCACTGGTCAGCCACGGCAACCGCATCAAGCGCTGTACCTCCAAACAACGCGGAGGCAATGCGATTCTTTTCTGCGACAACCTCGCTGCAACGGCGGCGGAACAGCTCCGGGCGGCGGAGGTCCCCCGCCCGCAACCCGCGGCGACCGGCTTTGTCCTCGTAGGCAGGGCCAATCCCTTTGGCCGTCGTGCCGATTTTCCCCACGCCTCGCGCCTCTTCCGCGGCAACTTCGTGAGCCCGATGGTAAGGCAGTATCAGGTGAGCCCGGTCGCTGATCACCAGGCGACCATCTACACGCACACCGTTTCCCTCAACGGCTTTAATCTCACGCAACAAAGCTTCGGGATCAACTACGACCCCGTTTCCGATGACCGCGGTCTTGTCCTGCCGCACGATACCTGTAGGGAGAAGTTGGAGAATATACTTCTTGCCTCCAACGTAGACGGTGTGGCCCGCATTCGCGCCGCCCTGGTATCGAGCCACGATGTCAAAGTGCTCGGCCAAAGTATCGACGACCTTGCCCTTGCCTTCGTCGCCCCATTGCGCGCCCACGACAACTACGTTTGCCGGCATATTGATCCCTTAGAATCGTGATGAGTGGAAAGTGACGGATGACGAGCCGGCACCTGTTCTTGTGCTCGTCACTTGTCACTCGTCACTCGTCACTGCCTTTCACAGGTGCTTGTCGAGCATTTTGCTGATGGCCTCTTTGGATGCGGCGCCGGCGATCTGCTCCTGGATTTGCCCGCTTTTGAAAAGAAGCAGAGTGGGAACTCCCCGGATCCTGTACTGGCTGGTCAACGAGAGGTTTTCGTCCACATTGAGTTTTCCAACCTTGGCGCGGCCGGCATACGCCTCGGCAACCGCGTTGACGGCCGGCTCCATCATGCGGCAGGGTGCACACCACGTGGCCCAGAAATCTACTAGAACCGGCTGATCGGATTTCAAAACTTCCTGTTCAAAGTTCTTCTCGGAGAACTCCAAGATATTACTACCCGCCATCGTATCAATCCTCCCCCAATAAGTGCAAAATGTGTAAAAATCCCGCTGTTATGCTGAGCGAAGCGAAGCATCTGCATTTGACTCCCTGAAAACAAACAACTGCAGATTCCTCGCTCCGCTCGGAATGACATGGCCTGTCGATTATTTCACACCTTCTGCTGCCGGGCCCACTACGCTTTCAACGTCTCGGCCACGGGCTCGCGAGCGGCGGTTCGCGCATGTACCGTTTGATAGATCTCCAAATACTGCTCTGCCGACCTTCCCCACGAGAAGTCTTTACGCATCCCGTTAGTCACCAGTTGACGCCAGACCTGGGGCTCGCGATAGGCGGCAATGGCTTGCTCGATGACGCGAAGCAGCGCCGCGCCCGTATAGTCAGTAAACTTAAACCCGGTGCCTGACTTGCCGTCAAAGGCTTCGATGGTATCATCCAGTCCGCCCGTGGCTCGCACGATGGGCACCGTCCCATATTTCAAGCTGTAAATCTGGTTCAATCCGCAGGGTTCGTATCGCGACGGCATCAGGAACATGTCTGACCCCGCCTCAATCTGGTGCGCCAGCGTGTTATCGTAGGCGACCGCCACCAGAAACTTGTCAGGATAGCGGGAAGCCATGACTCGGAAAAGTTCCTCATACACAGGGTCGCCGGCGCCCAACGCTACGATGTAAATATCCAGGGCCGCAAGCCGCTCCGCGATCTCCGCAATCAGGTCGAAGCCCTTCTGGGGCGCAAAGCGGGAGACGATGCCTATGACCGGCCGTTCAAGCGCGGGTGCTTTCACTCCCATTCGCTCCAGCAGCGCTCTCTTGCAAACGGCCTTGCCGCTCATGTTCTCCGGGCTAAAGTGGGCCGGAATCAGCTTGTCGGTGGCGGGGTCCCAAAGGTCATAGTCCACGCCATTCAGGATGCCTCGGAGGCGGTTCCGTCGCGAACGAAAGACACCCTCCAAACCACTACCAAACTCCTTCGTTTGGATCTCCTCAGCATACTTCCTGCTCACCGTAGTAATGAAATCCGAAAATACAATTCCACCTTTCAGGAGATTGACCTTACCGTAATATTCCAGGAAGTCCATCGTGAACAGATCTTTGCCCAACGACAACTGCGGCAGGATTTCCGCCGCAAAAAGCCCCGGATACCCCACGTTATGGATGGTAAAGACCACAGAGGTGTTGCGGAAGAATTCATCCTCGTGGTAAAGGTTGCGCAAATAGATGGGTACCAAGGCCGTCTGCCAGTCGTGGCAGTGAATGATGTCCGGCGGCGTGGCCGAGCGCTTCACCAGTTCCAGCGCCGCAAGGCTAAAAGCCGCAAACCGCTGGGCGTTGTCGGGATAATCCTCGCCGTCCTCCTGGTACAAACCGGCGCGGTCGAACAAAGAGGGGCTTTCGACGAGATAGGTTTGCACGTTGTCAGCCGCGCCGGCGTTCTGGACCGAGGCAAACTTGAAACCGTCACCCAAGGGGAGAGTCAAACTCTGCATGGTGGCTTCAGGCTTGCCTGGCTTGGTCATCCGGTAGCGCGGCAGCACGACCTCGAGTTGATGCCCGAGTCTTGCCAGAGCTTTTGGCAGCGCCCCTACAACGTCGGCTAATCCGCCGGTCTTGGAGAAAGGCACACCTTCAGGTGCTACAAAAACGATTCGCAATCACTTACCCTCTCTATTAGTTTGGGGATTCGAGATCCTGCCGAGCCTCCCTCAGCTAAGTTAGAGGATGCTCCATTAGGTTGTCAAGCGCCGACGGCCACTGTCATCGTTCGCCGTTGGTTACTACGGCGTGTCCCTACGGTCTTTTCGGAGGAGTGTTCAGGCATGGGATGAGGCAAAGATCCGACATCGGAGATTGGAAATTGGAGATTTGAAACTTGAATTTGGAGATTTGAAATTTGAAATTGGATGTTTTAAACCGGAAACTGCGTGTTGGGCCTGCGATTTCCCAGTTGAGGTTTTCGACCTTCCGTCCTTGAGCTTCAAATCTCTGTTTTCGGGTTCTGAGTTTCGAGCCTCGGTTTCCAGATCTCTCTATTCTGCTTTCTAACTTCGCTTTCTGTTTGGCCTTACATCACCGTCATGTTCAGCTCCGGCGATTCTGCGAAACTCTCCTCGGGGGTATCCTCAATGCGCAACTGATTGATCAACCGATGCAAGTAGCCGCGGGCGATCCCGAGCCGGCGCGCCGCCTCCGACTTGCTGCCATCGCAGTCGCGTAGTACGCGCAGGATGAGCCGCCGCTTGAACTCGCGCAACTCCTTGTCGTAGGAACACTCTTCTTGCTGCTGTTCCAGCCCATTGCAGAACATTTTGGGCAGATGCCAGAGTTCCACCGCCACTCCATCCGTCATCACCACGGCGCGCTGCACCACGTTTTCCAGCTCCCGCACGTTACCCGGCCAACTGTATTCCTCCAGCGCCCGCAAGGCTACCGGTGAAAATCTCCGCACCGCCTTGCCGAATTGTTTCGCGAAACGCATCAGGAAATGATGTCCCAGCGCCGCGATTTCGTCGCGCCGCTCGCGCAACGGTGGAATGTGAATCTCCACCACGTTCAGACGATAAAACAGGTCACTGCGAAACTGCCCTTCCTCCACCATTTCCGCCAGGTCGCGGTGGGTGGCGCAGAGCAGGCGAATATTGACGTTCACCGGGTCATTGCTGCCCAGCCGCTCAAACGACCGCTGCTGCAGCACCCGCAACAACTTGGCTTGCAAACCCAACGCCAGGTCGCCGATCTCGTCCAGGAACAGCGTGCCTTGATGCGCGGCCTCGAAGCGGCCCCGGCGGGCTCCCAGAGCCCCGGTAAAGGCCCCTTTTTCATGACCAAACAGCTCATCTTCAATCAACGTCTCGGGTAAATTGGCGCAGGAAAATGCCACGAACGGTCCCCCCGCCCGCCCGCTCTGTTGATGAATCGAGCGCGCCAGCATATCCTTGCCCGTGCCGGTTTCTCCCGTAATCAACACACTCACGTCGCAGGGTGCCACCTTCTGGGCTAGTGCGAACACCCGCTGCATCGGCTCGGTGGAGATAACAAATTCTCCGAACGGACTCGTCGCTGCCTGTTGCGACCGCAACCGCAACAATTCCTTCTCCACCTGCCGGAAACGCTTCGCGCGCCGCAGCACCAGTCGCAGTTCCACCATGTCGGGAGGACTGGCCAGCGTATCGTAGGCCCCATTCTCCAGAGCGCGTCGAATCATGGCTCGATTCTGTTCGCCCAGAATGGCAATCATGGGTGGCGGCGAATCAAATTGCTGGATCTCCTGCATCAGCCGAAAGGCCGGCTCTTCACGCCCCGGTGTCTCTCCCTCCGCCCGCAGGTCCAGCAGCACCACATCCGGCCAATCCATCCTGCGGCGAGCCCCGTTCAGGTGGAACGCCTCGATCGTCTGCACCTCAAACTCCACCCCCAGCGTGCGAGCCATGAGCTGAACGAACGGGATGTCCGGCGTGCAGAACCAGACACGAATGGCTTGCTCGTCCATAGCTGAAGTTTCTCCCCTTGACGGACCCGGACCCTAGTTCGAAGACGCCATAGCTGCCCCGGGAACCCCCCACCGATCTGGGCCCAGGCACCGCAATAGCCTGCTACCCTGATCCCCCGGCGCTTTATTAGGCCAATTCGGCAAAATTAACGTTCACAGACCCACTTGCACGTGATGGCAGTCTAAGTTAAGTACGGTCGTCCGTCAATCCCTAATTTAGTTAGTAACTCAGCAGGATATACCGACCCACTTGCCGGACCACTTCTCCCAGGCGCCGGCACTCGCTTCGGAGTTGAGAGCCCGATGACCCCTTTCCGCCACTCAGGATGGAAGCGCAGATGGTTCCATAAGAATCGTTTGCTCAATCCTCTGCTCCGCCACCTCAAGAACTATCAGCACGTTTTTATCGCAAATGCGGCCACCCTCACAAGAGCACTATGGTACTACGCGGCCGAAGAGGAGGCTCCCCGACTCAGGTGCAAACGCACCGCAACGGATGGGCCTGAGTTCCCTTTTTTGCTTTGACAATCATGCTGGGAAAGTTTAAGCTCAGAGGCGTAGTATTCCCTGGGAAAAAACACGACACCTGCATCGAAGAATTTCATCGGCCTCGAACGGCAAGTTCGGGAGGCAGAGAAATCAAATAGTCAGGCAGTGATGACGGAACACTGCGTTCGCCCTTGTGGGAGGTCTATTATGATCCCGTTACCTATCATCCATGACAGAGCGCTATCGAAGTGGGGGCGTGCCCTAATCCAATTCGCCGCGGCGGTATGCCTCGGCGCATGCTATGCCTCAGCGCAAGCCATAGGTGAGTACGCCGGAGCGGTTGCTACGGTAGGCGGTAGTGCAAGTGGCCTGGGGAGGCTGTTGCCGACTCGCCTGCCGATCGGCTCGCTGACTTCCAGTCTCGATAATACCGGAGCCCAGGCAGAACAAACGCCGTCTGTGCATCTGCCGCTCCGGGTAGCGGAAGACGTTGTGGGTGGGAACCGCCGGGCACTCGAGGCTAAGGCCGGCAAAGATGCGGCCAAGGTGATGTTGCGCTCCCAACCCGATGGCGCCTGGGTAATGATCGACGGCAAGGGAGTGGGCAAGACTCCCCTGCTGCTCATTTTGGCTCCCGGTGTTTACAAAGTTGAGATGCATATCGCACAAAGGGAGATCAGCCAAAGGCAGGTTGATCTACTTCCCAAAGAGACACGCGAGGTCCTCTTGACCTTGGCGGCTCGTTACCCCAGCCGCGTCGAAGTGTCGTGGCAGCGTCATTAAGCAACCAAAGAGGAGGTTCGCATGGGCGGATTCCAGTTTGACCGCAAATCATACATCCCCGGAGAGGTGCCACCGCCCCCTGTTCATCTGCAGGACCGGCTTACCTATGTCCTGGCGATTGTAGCGATTCTGGGGGCCGGATATGCCGCCTACAAGATCTTAGGGAGTGGCCCGGCTCCTGACATGAGCGTGGACGCCGCTGAACTTGCTCGCACTACGGCGAAGCTCAATGAGATCGAACGCCGTCTGGACGTCATGGAAGAGCGTCTCAACGCGCCAAAACCTGCGGCTCCCGCAGTTGCGGTGAAGGCGGAACCTGCCAAGACCGCGGCTCCCGCTGGTTCCGCGCCGCTGCTCCGTGTCCGCAATTCGCCGCCGGCCCAACCGCAAGCCGCACCCCCAGCCGCGCCTCAGCCTGCGCCCGATGTTAACGCCTTGCGAGAAGAGGGTGAGCGGGCGCTCAGTTCCATAAGGAGCGACGTGGCGGCTACTCAACAACAGTGGGCTGCCACCGCGGACCGGCTCGGCAACGTGGTTGGAGAGCTGAACTCACAGCATCAAGAAATTGAACGCAACCAGGAAGGCCTGGCGCAAATGGCGGTACATTTCGAGCGCGACAGCGTGCCCTTCACCCTGCGAAGAGACGGCATCAAACAGCAGGTCGGGCCGGTGAGGCTGCTGCTCGAGAGTACGGATATCAAGAACTCACGCTATACAATGCGCCTGTTCTTTCAGGATAGATGGATCGAACTGAAGGACCGGGCGCTGCACGAGGCCATCCAATTCTACGAGCCCAGCGGCGAAGTAGCCCTCGAGCTGATGGTGGATCGCATCGCCAAGGAAGCCGTGGCGGGAAGGATCGCGCTCCCTCCGCAAACCAACGCCAGCCGCTAGATGTCTCGAGTGATGGAGCGGCAGGTTTATCCCGAGACCTCTTTCAGGCTGTCATTCCGAGCCCTTCGCTGTCATCCTGAGAGAGCGTGATTTTTTTGGATATTGCGAAAAAGTGCCATTGATAACAAAAGAGTTAAGTGCTCGAAAATGGCCAAAAATCCAAAAAAATCACAACCTCTGAGCGAAGCGAAGAGCCTGGCCTGAACGAAGTGAAGGGATCTCGCCCAGGGTGCTCTGGGTAAACTCCGCGAGGAGTCTCGCTCTGAATCTCTTCAATGGCAGAGCGAGATTCCTCGTCGCCTGCGGCTCCTCGGAATGACAGCAAAATCGAGTTTTCACACAGACTCGTAAAGCCGCCGCTACATCCTTGACCTGCTAGGTGTACTTTAGCCACCGTATAACCTCTACCAACGAAGGCCGCTTACCATACATCAGGATGCCCACGCGGTAGATACGCGCCGAAATGTAAGCCACGCCGACCGTCGTCAGACCCAGCAGGACAATTGAAAGGCCCACCTGCCAGAACGGAGGCGGCTCGGCAGCCATGCGGCAAACCATGAGGAGGGGACTGAAGAAAGGGATCTCGGAGAGCAGCACCACGGTAGGGGAGTTCGGCTCACGCACCGCCATGATGTACATTACAAAACTGAAGATGAGGGGCATCAAAACGAGCATCTGGAGTTGCTGCGCGTCCTGCTCGTTCGAAACGACCGCGCCGACCGTGGCGAAGAGTGACGCATAGAGCAGATACCCCAGCACAAAGTATATGATCGGATAAATCAGCAGGCCCGCCGACAGGTGGATTTGGGGAAAGTCCGCGGTGGGGCGTACGGTCTTGGCAACGGCAGCGCCGTAGGTTCCAAGCAAGGCAGCGGAGGTCATCCAGATCAGATATTGGGTGAAGGCGACGCCCGCCACACCCAGGACCTTGCCGCTCAAGAGTTGGAAGGGGCGCACAGCCGAAACGAGAATTTCGACGATGCGCGAAGTCTTTTCCTCCAGGACCGACCGCATCGTGATGATGCCGTATGTCGCCAGCGAGATGTACAGGAGCATCGTCAACGAGACCGCAACAAAGAACGTCTGGCCGGAATCCTCCGCCTCGCCGTATTTGGTGATTTTGATAATCTTGACATCGATACCCCGCGTCACATCGCCGATCTCGCTGACGTGCACTCCGCGCGCCTGGAGACGCGAGGACAGGACGGCCTCATGCACGGCGCGACTGATCGGTTCGATCAGCGTGAAGTCGCTGGGATTCTTAGTATGAAACTCCGCTTTGCCCCCCGCTCCGATCACCAGATAAGCGTCCAGGAGACCGCCTCGAATGGCGGCCCGCAATTCCTTGCGCACAGCCTCTTCCGAGGGAGGCTGGGTGACGGTTCTCACCACCTCGAATTCCGGTTTGCCGCTGGGCAGCTTGACGTCAAGGGCTGAGGCCACGGTTGCCGAGAGCCCTCCCACGTTGTCGATGACGGCGAGCCGTATTGTCTGGTCGGTCAATCGCGTGGCAATGAAAATGGAAAAGGCCAGGATACCGACGGCGAAAGCAGGCCCCGCGATCGTGCCGATCACAAAGCCCTTGGTTTTGATGCGGGTGGTGTACTCACGCTTGATAATCAACCAGACTTTTCGCACCGATATCCTCCCTTGTCGAATGCCCGTCTGATTCTTCTCGGTGAAGTATACACTATACGCCCAGTGCTAGTTTCGTATAACCCAAGTTCGTTAGATAGGTCAGCCCGTCAGCCGACGGGCCTAAGCGAGTAGCCCACGGCGTTAGCCGTGGGTTCGTAGGTGCTTCCCTCACCCCCTTCCCCCTCTCCCGCCGGGCAGGAGAGGGGGAGAAAGAGGGAGCTCGCTTTCCCCAGGGCTTTGAACCTGTGAAAAAATCGATGCCTGTCATCCTGAGCGAAGCGAAGGATCCCGGCAGTTTCTTGTGGTTCAGCGATTTACGAACAACTGCAGAGATCCTTCGCTGCGCTCAGGATGACACTTCCGAGTTTCCTCACACCTTCTCACGCCCTGGGCTACTCTATTTCGCCCCTTCGGGGCTGAAGTGCGTGATCTGACTTAATTAACTTGCGTTACACGACACTACGGCGCGTGGGCGGCGGCTTCGGCAACATTCGCAGAGTCCACCGTGACAGGGCTCTCCAGCACCATCTCGAACTGCCATCCGGAATCGAAAAGCACTCCTCCGCTCCCGCCACCGCCGCGGTGAATGAGGATCAAGGGGATGGCGATCCCGGCCGCCGTGGCGGCGATTCCAATCCCTATGGCCGTTCCAATATGTGAAGCCGGGGCTGGAAATGTTGGTTGAGGGAACGTTGTCGCAGCGAAAGAATTGTAAGATCCGCTCGGGCCGGCTAGCCCGGCGGCCTGGGTAGAACCCTGCCTGGGGCTCGCGGCGCTCGCTTGCACGTTCGCGCCGTCTATATCCACGCTGTAGCCGTTGACATAGTCGAGGCGGGTGAAGTGCATCTTCAAG
>Ga0116223_10004412_pt1 | contig 12179 bp, 5 predicted proteins | sample Sb_taG_3_FD_90092 | JGI IMG/M metagenome (GOLD analysis project Ga0116223, IMG submission 90092) | Peat soil microbial communities from Weissenstadt, Germany - Sb_50d_a_PC metaG | ecosystem: Environmental > Terrestrial > Soil > Wetlands > Peat | place: Germany: Weissenstadt | collected 2010-09-21 | reverse complement strand
TCGAAAACCAAGTGGGGACGGCCGCCCCCGGCCGTCCGGCCGAGCAAAGCTCGGCAGTGCCTGCGGAGAAAACTGAGCCCACGCAAGCTGAAATCCACAAGAATCATTCAGTCCTCGAAGGCGTGGTCAGCGGCATTGCCTCCTACGGAAACTGTTTCGGCGTGCCCAACCTCGGCGGTGAAACCAAATTTGAAGCCTGCTATTCGGGCAATCCGCTGGTGAATGCGTTTGCCATGGGACTGGTCCGGCGCGATCAAATCTTCTACGCCAAGGCTGCCGGTGAAGGCAATCCGGTAATTTATGTGGGGTCGAAAACCGGACGCGACGGCATCCACGGCGCCACCATGGCGAGCGAAGAATTCAGCGAAGCTTCCGAGGCAAAGCGACCGAACGTCCAAGTGGGCGATCCGTTTCTTGAAAAGCTGTTGCTCGAAGCCTGCCTCGAAGCCATGCAAACAGGCGCTATCGTCGGCATCCAGGACATGGGCGCGGCCGGTCTTACGTGTTCCACCTGTGAGATGGGAGCGCGCGGCCACGTCGGCACCGAGATTGAACTCGACCGCGTACCTCAGCGCGAAACCGGCATGACCGCTTACGAGATCATGCTCAGCGAATCCCAGGAACGCATGCTGCTGGTGGCGGAGAAAGGCCGCGAAGCAGAAGTCTTCCGCGTATTCGAGAAGTGGGGCCTTGACGCTGTCGAAATTGGCCGGGTTACGAATGACGGCAAAATGCGCGTGCTTCATCACGGAGAAGTCGTCTCCGAAATTCCCAACGAAGCGCTCACCGACGACGCGCCGGTGTACAAGCGTCCACTCGAACGGTGGGAGCCGCCGGTGCCGCGAGAGATGCCGGAATCGATCGAGCTGGCCGAAGGCGGCGATCTCACCGGCAACTTGAAGCGACTGCTGGCCAGTCCAAATATTTGCGGCAAGCGCTGGGTGTGGCAACAGTACGATCACATGGTCCAGACCAACACGGTTGAAGGCCCCGGCGCGGGCGATGCAGGCGTGATCCGGATTAAGGGTTCACTGCGCGGGCTGGCGATGGCGCTCGATGGCAACAGCCGGTGGTGTTACCTCGATCCGCAGCTTGGAGCCATGCATGCCGTCGCCGAAGCGGCTCGCAACGTGGCCTGCTCGGGCGCGACGCCGGTGGGTGCGACCAATTGCTTGAACTTCGGCAATCCGGAGAAGCCGCAGATCATGTGGCAGTTTTCGAAAGTGATTGATGGCATCACGAAGGCCTGCGAGGAGCTGGACGTTCCGATTACCGGCGGCAACGTCAGCTTCTATAACGAAACGCTCGGCGAGGGAATTTATCCCACACCGGTGATCGGAATCGTCGGCATTCTTGAAGACGTGCACAAGGCAGTGTTCCCGCACTTCCGCGAGCCGGGGCGCGCCGTCGTTCTGTTGCGCGCTTCAGAGCCGGGCGACCTCACTGACGCGGAATGCGAATTCGGTTCGTCCGAGTATGCCAAGGAAATTCTAGGCGCGGTATGGGGATTTCCTCCCGCGCTCGAACTGGAGCGCGAGGCTGCGCTGCAGAAAGCCTTGGTCGAAATGATCGGTTCGGGCTTGATCGACGCTGCGCACGATTGTTCGGAGGGTGGCATTGCGGTCACGCTGGCGGAATCGGCTTTCGCCAACGGTGTTGGCGCTCGAGTGAGTTTGGCATCTCAGGATTTGCCGCCGGAGTTTGTTCTCTTCGGCGAGGATGCGAGCCGCGTCGTGATCTCGTGCGACCAGAGCAAGCTTTCGCGAATCAAAGAGGCAGCAGCCAAATACGGCTTATCGGTGGAAGAAATCGGCGAGACTATTTCCGACGAATTGGAAATCAAGCTGGATGGGCGAGTCGTTGTGTCTGCAACGGTGAGCGAGCTACGTAGTTCTTTCGAAGGCGCTCTGGAATCGGCGTTGCGGACCGAGCCGGAAGTGGTTGCGTGAAGCTGCCGAGCTTTGCTCGGCCGGACAGCCGAGGGCGGCTGTCCCCACCCGATTTTTATTGGTTCAAAGTGCCAAAGTCTAAATGCTAACTTCCGACAAATTTCGCGATGAGTGCGGTGTGGTCGCAATTTACGGACACCCCGAAGCGGAAAAGCTTGCCTACCTGGGGCTGCATGCGTTGCAACACCGCGGCCAGGAATCGGCGGGCATTGTGACCTCCGACGGCATGGCTCTGCACATGCACAAAGCCATGGGACTGGTCGCCGACATTTTTCAGGAAGACGTTCTGGCGCCGCTGCGGGGCACGCTTGGGATTGGGCACACGCGTTACTCGACTGCAGGCGATTCGGCGCTGCTGAACGCGCAGCCCATCATGGTGCAATCGAATAAGGGCAGCATGGCGCTGGCGCACAATGGCAACCTGGTGAACGCGCAGGATATTCGCCATCGGCTGGAGAGCCAGGGGTCGATTTTTCAGACTAACAGCGATACCGAAGTGATTGTGCACCTGATTGCGCTTTCGAAGGAGCAGCCGCTGCCGGAGGCTATCGCCGACGCGCTGCGCCGGGTTGAAGGGGCATTCTCGCTGGTCATGATCAGTCCTGACCGGATCTTTGCGGCGCGCGACCCGCGCGGCTTCCGGCCACTGGCCATGGGACGAATTCCGGCACTTGGAGGCGACAAGCAGGACACGATCGTATTTGCCTCGGAAACCTCTGCCTTCGATCTGATCGGCGCCGTCTACGAGCGCGATGTGAAGGCCGGAGAACTTGTCATCGTCGGGCCGGAGGGAATTACTTCGCGCCAGTTTGCTCCGGCGCTGGCGCAGTCGAGCTGCATTTTCGAGCACGTATATTTCTCGCGGCCTGACAGCCTGGTGTTTGGGCGGGCGATACAGGAAAGCCGCGAGGGGCTGGGCCGGCAGTTGGCGCGCGAAGCGCCGGCGGAAGCCGACGTTGTAGTCCCGGTGCCGGACTCGGGTGTAACCGCGGCGGTAGGTTACGCGGCTGAGAGCGGGATTCCGTTTCGCTTTGGCCTGATTCGCAATCACTACATCGGACGCACGTTCATCGAGCCGCGGCAGAGCGTGCGCGATTTCGGAGTGAAGCTCAAGATCAATCCGGTGCGCAGCCTGCTCGAAGGCAAGCGCGTGGTGCTGATTGACGACTCCATCGTGCGCGGCACCACCAGCCGCAAGATCGTGCGCATGGTGCGCAGCGCCGGAGCCAAGGAAGTGCACATGCGCATTTCGTGTCCGCCGACGATTTCGCCTTGCTTCTACGGCGTGGACACGCCTTCCAAGAAAGAACTGATCGCTGCCAATAAATCGGTGGAAGAGATTCGCGAGTTCATCGGCGCCGACTCGCTGGCGTATCTCTCGCTCCAGGGATTGAAGAAGGCCTGCGGCGACGGCGAGAAAACCACCTACTGCACAGCCTGCTACACCGGCGTCTATCCCACCAACTGGGTAGACGTGGAAGAGATTCAACCCGCCAGCGTTAAGGGATAGTGGCTTCGCGCTTCAGGTTCTTTGCGATTCGCGGGTTTCGCCAAGGGTCCAAACCCAGTCCCACAAAAGCGAAGGCGTCAGCACGGGGCTGACGCCTTCGACAATCGAACGAGAACACGAAGCAGCCAAGCGCTACTTTGCCAACGCGTTAATCAAGCCGTCGGTGTTTGGGCTGCCCCAACCGGACGCCAGATCGTAGCCTTTGGTGGCGGGGAAACCATTGGTGCCGACGGTGATGTCATGGAAGGCGGTGCCATAGCCCGACCCCAGGCCCAGCTTATAAATGGCTGGGTTAATGAAGGCGGGCGGTTTATCGCCGTGGGCAGCCGCCTGTTGATTGGTCAGAGCCATGTAGCCGGCCCACATGGGCGCGGCAAAGCTGGTTCCACCGTAGTTGTTTGCGGTGCAGGTGGTCTGGTCGGCGCAAACGTAGAAGCTGAAATTCGAGTTTGCAGAAATGTCCGGACCATTGCGCCACTTCGTGGAGCCTTCGTTGGCCTTGGTGATCACTCCCTTAAGTTTCTGCCAGCTCGGAATCGGGAGGTCGTCGGGAGAAATGCCGCCGCCACCGTCGACCCAAACGGTCTCGGAGCTCCAGCCCTTGCCGGCGCCCTTGGTGACGAGGTCCGTGCCGCCGACGCAGATCACGTATGGAGATTCCATCGGCCACCAAGTGTCCGTGCCCGCCCACTTGCCATTGTCGCCGGCTGCTTCAAAGAAGCTCTGGCCTTGCGAAGCCATCTTCTTGAAGTACATATCGTCCGAGGTGAAGTTCGTTCCCCACCGATACCACGACGAACTCAGATTCAAGGGCAACGGCTTATCTGAAGACATGGCACTCAACAGAGCAGTCCCTGAAGAGCCGACGTACATATACAGCTTCTTTGTCCCTGGAGCCATACCGAGCGCCTGGGTGATATCGATGGTCTGTTCGGTGTCGTCACAACCTTGCGAAGCCAAGCAGTTGATGGAGGTTCCATCGGTGGAGATGCCCTTGATTGGTGTGGTCCTCTTTTGCCCAGCGTTCTTGTAGTAGGTGTTCACGTCGGCAATGTCAAAGCCGGCAAACTCAAGCAATCCGATGTTCTGGCCTTTGCCGGTGAGGGACGTTCCCTCGTAATAAGCTGCCCTCATATCGCTGCCGCAGAAGGAAAAGTCTGGACAAGAGCCAGTCTGGGCAGGGGGTTTCACGCTCGAATCTCTTTGCGCGAGTGCGTTGCGCGGAACCCAATAGTTATCGAGGCCCGAGATGTGCATTAGCTGGAAAGGCAGGTCAATGGTGGGCTCGCGGTCCGGAGCATAAAAGTCGCGGTTCGCCACGGGGTCATGATAGAGGCCGATATTGACATGGAAGGCGGTCTCGACGTTCGCCACCGAGCCTGTGAGGCGCAGATCCAGGGCATCGCGGGAACCACCGGTCACGGTAAGGCCGTTGGCGGTCGCGAAATGAACCAGCGCGTTCCAATGCTCCAAGCTGGGACCGAACTTCTGGGTAAACTGATCTACCGTGAGGTAGTGCTGGTAGGAGGGACTGGAAGGATTGTAGATCTCCTGCAAGAAACTATCCAAGCCTTCCCGCACCGGCATAACAATGTCGATCCGTATGGACTGATTGGCGGGGAGCCGGCCAACGGACGGCGCCTCTCCATTGATTGTGGCGTCGATCACATGGCGCGTCAACAGGGCCTGTGGCTGCGCCTGGCAAACGACGTTCGCGCTCAAGACCAACGCGACAATTGCGAACAAAACTATGCTGAGTCTTTGGATCACGATTCTCTCCTTAAAAGAATTTGCTGGAGTTTCCGGGTTTTCGATTCTCGGCTGAGCGTTCCGGCGAAGGAATTCTGAACGTCCTTGCGATGGAAGTCAATCTGAAACTTTGTTAACTGTTAATCCGTAGGCAAGTTCTTGCAGCTATTGCGCAAACCCTGTGCCAGCGTTGCCAGCTTCTGCGTGGGAAGGCCGCGACGCGAGAGTTCGATGAAGCAAAGAAAACCGCTCCAACGGTTCGGTGACGACAGACAAGCATGGGATGGCAGTGGTGACTTTGCCGGATTACTTCGACGCGCTCAACAAGGAATTTCGGTACCAACTGACGGCAATCGGGACATTCGCGCAGGCAACAGTGGCAAAGAAGATTGAGAACAACGTTTTTGCCATCCGAACCAGCAAGCCGGGAGTGGAAGTCTCGTGGCAGGTCACCGGCATTCGTCAGGACGCATACGCGAACGCACACCGGATCCAAGTTGAAGAGCAGAAGCCGCCGAGGGAGCAGGGACATTCCTTGCATCCCGAGCTTTTTGAGAGCAAGGGGAAGCAGGTAGCTGCCGAGCAATCCGGAGGCAAATGAGCAAGTCGGCGGTTCCTGTGAGTCGCGGTGAATCACCCGTCCGATCTAAGGCGAAAAAAGCCCGCTCCACAGGGAGCGGGCTTCGGGTTAAAGGTATTCGCGCGTTCTGGTGCCTAATCTGTGCAGGCTCCTTGCGCGGAGGTGAACGTGCCGTTATCGGAGAATTTCTTGCCTGCTCCAATGGATGGCGGGCCATAGTACCAGGAATACATCGCCAACTCTTGCAGGTGATACGTGTAGCCGTTCGACATTGGTACCGAGAAGGGGTTGCCGATGCCAGTCAGCGGGTCACCTACTTCAAGATTGTTCTGGCAGCCAGATACCTGTCCAACGTGTCCCCAAGCTGGGGTTGGGTTGTTGCCGAGCGGGTCATCCTGCCATTCGTCCACTTCGTGGGCCGCGACGTAAGTGTCCAGAATGTCGCCGCCGAAGGCGTGGGTAGTGTCAAACTCGAAGGGAGAATAAGTCTGAAGCGGGTTTCCGATGCCGAAGTGATAGCCCAGAACGCAGCAATTGCTGGTGCTGCCCTCATACATGACTACGTTGTACATCAGGAAGGTCACGAAGGTTTTCGGGTTGACGCCCTGGCCGGAAAGCGAAGGGATGATGGTCTGCTCCAGCAAAGTCTCGAACGGATCGAGATTGACGCCGCCCAGCGGTCCACAGGTGCTGGTGAGGATAGCGGAATTGCTGCTTCCCAAGTTCACCTTGACCGGCTTGAGAACTACCAGCTTAAGCTTGTTGTGGTAGGTTCCGCCGTTCTTATTGACAGGCGTCCAGAAGCTGGCGCGCTGAAACGCGTCCGTATACGAAGTCTTGCCGACGTTGACGCCGTTCATTGTGAAGGCGGCAGCATTGGTGATCGGGGATTGTTTATAGATTGTGAGTGGGACTTTTCCGTCGAAGCATGCGCTGTCGGCGACGGTGGGGTCGAAGACGGTCGAGCCGATTGTGATAATCAGCGGAACCACTTGCATAGTGGTCGTGGTGGTAGCCTTGTTGGTATATGGGCTGTTCCCGACCATCACGCCTGAGAACTTCTGCCCTTTCGAGCCTGACCGGGTAGAAGTGGCCTTATACGTCCATACCTTCAATCCGGTGGCAGCATCCGACTCATTCTGGAAGGTTATGGGGTCGATGCTCTGTACTGGTTTCGACAGAAAATAACCCTTCAACAGCGCCTGATCGTCCTGACCCAACACTTTTGGTGCAACCGCAGTCGACGCGATCACGGCGCTGGCGAGAAGTAGTAAAACTGTACGCTTCATTTGGAACGTCTCCTTTTTGATTTCTGATTCGGTTTGTCTTGATTTCTAAATCGGTATCGCATGGCTATGTGAGAGACAATCGACCTCAAGGATTCTACGTTTGCCCCGCGAGGTAAATCGGTTTGGCCTTTCAAATCGTTCGCTGAACACACCCACTAATTCCACATCATGCATCCGGAAAGCGACGAGATGGCCTAGGATCTCCGCCGAGAAAAAGCCAACAAAATGTTCCTCAGCGAATCCAGAATGACCAGCCGCGGGGGAGCAGCAAGAGGCCATGCGATTCTGAGCGGCCTTACGATGTAAGTCAATCTGAAACTTTGTCAAAGGTTTGTCTGTAGGCAATCTTTTGCAACTATTGCGCAAGCCTATGCGGGGCGCTGGCTTCGACGATTAAGTTCTCGTCGTTATCTGGGCAGACCACGACACGAACGTGAAAGCGAAAGAAGCCCGCTCCACAGGGAGCGGGCTCGATGGCAATGCAGGGAAAGAACTTACTGGCCTGGGCAGACGTTTGGTTCGTCGTTCTGGAAGGCCAGCCACTTGTTCGCCGAGTCGGTCCTCGGGGCGCCGAAGTACCCGATGAAGACCAGCGACTGCAGGTTGTAGGTGAAGCCATGCAGCTTGTATGGGAACGCTCCGTAGTTGCTCATACGCTCGAGCGGGTCACCTACTTCCAGAATACTGTTGTCCTGGCAGTTGACGTTGTTATCGACGAACGGGTCATCCATCCACTCGCCGAGTTCGTGAGACATCGCGGATACGTCCTGAGAAAATGCGCCCACTTTGTCTACGTAAGCTGCGTTGGAATAAGTCTGGCCGCCTGGCTGGGCGCCGTTCGCGTTGTGGTAGCCGCCGATGCAGCAGCCGCCGGAAGTCAGATACGTGTCATAGAAAATGAAGAACGGGAGGATGTCCGGCGTCGCCCCGAGCTTGGTCATGAAGCCCTGTACAGCGGTGTCGTAGAGATTGATATCGGCGAGACCTACGGTGACGCCGAACTCGCTGCCGACCGCGCAGGAGCCGGTTACATCACAGTTAATAGTCTGCTCTGGCTTGACCACGGCCTTCATCAAAACGTGGTATTTGGAGTTCTTCTTGACGTCCTTCCCCCACCAGGTGCCACGCTGGAATGCGTCGATATATTGGGTGTTGCCGAGATCGGTCGGGCCGATCTTAAAGTCGATACCTGACTGGAAGAGCGGCGAGGCCACTGTGTTCTGAATGACAGTTTTTCCGTTGGACAATTTATGTTTCGGATCGAAGGTCTTGTTCCCGTGCGTCTTGTCGAAAACAAACTTGACCGGAATGATCCAAACCGTCGTGGTGGTCGTGACATTCGTCTTGGAGGGGTCGGTGCCGACCATGGTGAAGGTGATCTTATTGTGAGTGAGGTCAGTGAAACTGCCGTTCCATTGCACGAGTTGTTTGCCAGGGGTCTGGTTCGGCGATGCCGGGTGTGGGGGGCCGGCGACAAAGTGCGGCGTGGGATTCGGGTAGGGATAGTCCTGCGCACCCTGGGCGAAAGCCAGTCCGGCGCAAGCTAAGAGCAACGTAGCGATCAAAGTGAAGTTCACGGCATGTCGATTCATGATTTAAGTACTCTCCTGTTTTTGGGCGATAGGTGAAGAAAATTCTCAACAACATTCCTCGGCGGGTCCAGGATCACTTGCGGCGGCGCAGCAGAGGCCATGCGATTCTCGGGGGCTTTGAGATGTAAGTCAATCTGAAACTTTGTCAAATGTTTGTCGGTAGGCAAGTTCTTGCAGCTATTGCGCAAGGTCATGCGACTCATGTCCATTTCGGCCTTCCAACTCCGCGAACGGTTTGTGTGCGCCATACGAACTTGTTCCTAAAACGTGACCCGGACGCCTAACTGGGCGGCGAACGGGATGCCTACTGTGGTTCCGGGGCCGAAGAAATCTCCCAGCGCGCCCTCGGGTATCTCGAGCTGGTTCAGGCTGGTGATGGGCGTGGTTTGGGAGCAGCTCGCGTTGGTGCAGATGCTGGTGACGTTGGTGATCCCTGTGACCGGATTTGGCACCATCTGGGCAGCCGGGACGGGAAGCTGGACCACGTTGACGGCGAAGTTCGCGCCGGGATTGTTGCGGTTGAAGATGTTGAAGAACTCGACGAAGGGGTTGACCTGCCAGCGGTCGCCGATTTTGAAGGGGCGGGTGACGCGGAGGTCGGACTGGATGTAAGGCGTGCCGCGGAATTCGTCGAGGCTGGTGTACGCTCCGTTTACGTAGATGCGGCCAGTGTTGTTCGCGTTGGTGATGGTGATGGGGCGGGCGCTCTCGACCTGAGTGATGGTGCTCACTTCAAATCCACCGGGGATGCGCAACGTGCCGGCGAGCACGAAGCGATGACGAACGTCTTCGCCGGAGGGACCGTAGTCGCCGGGTCCGAAGGCGTTCAGCAACGGCGGCTTCGGGAATTGCTGCTGGCAGACGCCGTCCACATAGTCAAAGAGCTCACCGAGCAGGCAACCCCAGGTCTGCGCCTTGGAGAGTTGGTAGTTCGCAACCAGATCGAAACGGTGCATATTGCCCTGCGCATGCAGCATCAGCGCGTTGTAACTGGAGCGATTGTCAGACTGGAACACGTTGACGTTGGGAACCACGTTCGCCTGATCGGCGGCATAGTTTGGGTCCGTGGTGGGAATGAGCGGCGTGAACAGGTTGGTGCCGCTGGAATAAGGGAAAGCGCGGTAACCGTGATTGCCCTGCTCGTGTACGTAATCTGCGCTGGCCAGCCAATGTTCGTTGAAGGCGTGCTGCACCCCGCCGGTAATGTGAATGGAGTAGGGCGTCTTGTAATCGGAGCCGATGAGGTTGCCAGTGCTTCCGATGCCGCCGGTGAGGCATCCAGCGCCCGCAAGGGCGTAGGTGCCCGGGCCACCGGTAAGGCTGCAAGTGCCCGTGGTTGCGTTGGTGTTGTTGAGTCCCTGAAACGCGGTGGCCCATCCATTCTGAGCAAGGTCGTCGTAGAACAAGCCGAATCCCGCGCGAAACACGGTATTCTCGCTGCCGCCGGGCGAATAGGCAAGTCCGAGACGAGGCGCGATCTGTTTGTGGTAATCGTGCGGCACGCTGGGCGCGATCGGAATCTGCAACGCTTGCAGAGTTATGAATGCATTGTTCTCCAGCTGACTTCGCCCCGAACCCTCGAAAAGTCCGAAAGTGGTCTGATAACGCAGGCCGTAGTTGACGGTGAGGTGGTGCGAAACCCGCCAGGAGTCTTCGGCGTAGAATGCGAGCCGCTGAACGTTCTGCGAAAAGGTGCCGTCGCCCGCGGGAGTAAAGCTGCAAGTCGATTTGTCGGAAGCAATGAAATTCACGCACTGTGGAGTGAATGTTCCGAACACTCCTGGGTTTTGCACGTAAAAGGTCGGGTTGTTGACGTAGCTGGCAAGAGTTTCTGCCGTGGATGCAAAGGCGCCGCTCAGCACGGGCTCGTGAATGAAGTCGATTCCGAACTTGAGCGCGTGACTTCCCACAACGTGGCTCAGGTCGTAGCGAAACTGGTATTTATCCTGATTGCGCAAGTCGGGGAAAAGAGTAATGGGGGTGGCGAACTGGTTGTCGCCAAAAGTTTCGAAACCGGAGATGGTCAGCGCTGTCGAGCTGAAAGGGAAAGCGAGTGCAAAGCCCAGATCTGAATTGCGAGTCTGCGTGAGATGCAACAAGCTGGCATCGAGAACCAGATTGCCAAGCCATGTCGGACTGAACGTATAGGTATTGCTGAGCGCCACGTTCCAATAGTTGTTGTGTGTGGTCAATCCGGTGGAGGGCAGCGTGCCTTGCTCTACCAGGGCGTTGTGGGTGAGATAGCTGTCCGAAGAAGCGCGCAGGAACCAATTCGATTTTGGTGATTGTGCCCAGTCGAAGCGCACAGAACTGATGTAGTCGCGGAAAGGGATCGGAACATTTGGGGTGACGTTGATCGAAGGAACGCCGGTGATCAATCCCTGTGATGCCAATTGCGCAAGGGCTTGAAACTGCGTAAGGCTGTTAGGGCTGTAGGCAATGCTCGCGTTCTCGTGCACGGCTTCGAATGAGGTGAAGAACCATACTTTGTTTTTCGCGATGGGACCACCGATTGTGGCCACGTAGTTCTGGCGCGAGAACGGCTGCTTGGGATTGTTTACGCACACGCCGTTGGTGCATGTTTGCGCGGGATTCTCAATGGGGAAGCGGGCGTTGAGCGCTGCCGCGCGTTCGTAGAAGGCCGCGTCGCCATGCCAATCGTTAGTGCCGTGCTTGGTCGTGATCACGACGGAGCCGGCGGTGGTCCAGCCGGTATCCGCGTCCTCGTTGGAGGTTCGTACGGCAAATTCCTGAATGCCGTCGGGCGAAAAGTTCTGTAGAAAGCCGCCGATCCAATCGTCAGAGTTGTCGGCGCCGTCAACCGACAGCTCGTTGTTCAAGCCAGAGCTTCCCCCGGTTGAGACCGCGGTGATGCGCGCCTTGGTCGGATCGGATGGCTCGACAGGTTCAGTTCCGGGCACGAGGTATGCGATGTTGGCAAAGCTGCGCGCCGGGAGCGGAAGAGATTCGAGGTCGCGGCTGCCAACTACACCGCCGCGCACAGCGCTCGACGTATCAATGGCTTCGCTGGTAATCGAGGAAGAGGTTCCACGCACGTTCACCGTCTCACGCCCGCGTTGGAGGTTTAACGTAACGCTGATATCGCGCACCACACTGACGGCGACATTCACGTCGGCTGTGGCCGCGGCGAAACCTTTGGCCGTAACCGCCACGTGATAGGAGCCAGGCAGCAAGCCCTCAATGCGAAACTCTCCGCGATCGTTTGCCACCGCCTCGCGAGTGATGGAAGACCCAGCGGACTGTAAGACAACCCGCGCACCTGCCACGCGCGCGGCGCTGGCGTCCTGCACTTCTCCCCGAAGCGCGCCGTTCGGATTCTGGCCATACGCCGCCACCGAGAGCAAAATCATGCCGAGAAAAACGAAAATGGCGGCGAGCGAGCCTGCGTTTCCTAGCTTGGATTGCACCAGTTTGGATTGCATCTTGATCGAGTTCCCCAACGATCCGCAGAAGGCTTGACGCGGCTGTGCCGCGTCGCTGCGTGATCGT
>Ga0116223_10004409_pt1 | contig 12184 bp, 5 predicted proteins | sample Sb_taG_3_FD_90092 | JGI IMG/M metagenome (GOLD analysis project Ga0116223, IMG submission 90092) | Peat soil microbial communities from Weissenstadt, Germany - Sb_50d_a_PC metaG | ecosystem: Environmental > Terrestrial > Soil > Wetlands > Peat | place: Germany: Weissenstadt | collected 2010-09-21 | reverse complement strand
CCGTTGGCATGCCGTAGTGTCTCTCTTCGTGCACGGCGTTGCGGTTGAGGTAAGAAAAGATCATCTCGGGGATCCGGTTGATGCTGCCCGCCTCGCTGGCCACTATCGTTTCGTGCCCGACATAATAGGTAGCGCTGTCAAAGTCGAGCGATAGCCCTTTTGCTTGGGAAACCGCGCGAAGCACCGGCAGAAGGTGCGGTTCCTCCATATATCCAAAAGAGATGATCAGCCTGTAGTAACCCTCACCCAGGGCGGCGAGCTTGTACCGTTCATGATCGGCGACGACGGGGGTGGACGCCCCTTGGACTGTCAGCAAGATGACGCTCTCGTGAAGTGAGCGACTGCGCTCGACGTGGTGCACCAGCATTGGTGGGACGTGGTCGGCGCTGGGGGACAGGAAGACCGCAGTGCCCGGAACGCGGGAGCAGAGCGAGCGCGCGATGGAAGGCTTGGCGGCTTCCATCGTAGGGTATCGACTGGAATATCGCTCGATCAGAGCGGTCCTGCCCCGGCTCCAGATCAGCATGCCTGCGATCAGGGCAGCACCGATGAGCATCGGCACGTAGCCACCCTCGAAGAACTTGAACAGATTGGCCACCAGGAAGGGAATATCGAAAGTGAGGAAGAGCGCCAGCAGCGCCATGCACTTCCACTTGTTCCAGCCCCAGGTGTGGCGGATCACGATATAGTAGAGGATCGAGGTGATCGCCATGGTCCCGGTTACCGCGATTCCGTAGGCTGCCGCAAGCTTCACGGACTCACGAAAAGTCAGCACGAGCAGGATACAGCCTACGGCGAGCATCCCATTGACTTCCGGGATGTAGATCTGCCCCTCGGTGTGATAGGCGGTGTGCTTGATCGTCACCCGAGGCAGATAGCCTAGCAGCATTGCCTGACGTGTCAGCGAGAAGGCTCCCGAGATCAGGGCTTGCGAGGCAATCACGGTGGCGGCGCTGGAAAGCAAGACCAGCAAGTAAGTGGGCAGGCCCAGAGGGACCAGTGCGAAGAAGGGGTTTTCCGCAGCCTCGGCGTGGCGGAGAATGAGCGCCCCCTGCCCCAGGTACCCGAGAACGAGTGACGGCAGGACAAAGCACGTCCACGCAAGGCGAATGGGTCGAACCCCAAAATGGCCCATGTCCGCATAGAGCGCCTCTCCGCCCGTCACGGCCAGGACGACAGAGCCGAGGATGAGCATGCCGTGCGCCCCGTGGCGCAGGAAAAAAAATGCCCCATGATGCGGTGAGAGGGCGAAGAGGACCTCCGGTTTCTGGATGACATGATAAACGCCGAGCAACGCCATCGTCGTGAACCAGACCGCCATCACCGGACCGAAAAGTTTGCCGATGTCCCCGGTTCCACGCTTCTGGATCCAGAACAGCCCGACGAGAATCGCACAGGTAAGCGGCACCACCAGCGGGGAAAGTCTGGGACTGGCAATGGCCAGACCCTCCACGGCGCTCAGAACGGAAATCGCGGGCGTGATGACGCCGTCCCCATACAGCAACGAGGCGCCGATCACGGCCAGCAGGGCCATGCCGGTGACCTTGCCGGTTTGAGCAGGAGTTGTCCGGAACCGCTCCGGAACCAGGGCCAGCAACGCAAAGATCCCCCCCTCGCCGTCGTGGTTCGCGCGCATGATGAACGTCAAGTACTTGACGGTAACCACCATGATGAGCGACCAGAACATCATCGACAGGATCCCGAACAGGTCGTCGATGCTTGTCTTCGCGCCGCCGGCGGCGATCAAACACTCTTTCAAGGTGTAGAGGGGACTGGTGCCAATGTCGCCGAACACCACGCCGAGCGCGCACAGTGCCAGAGCCGCCAGGCTCGTGCCATGGCCCGGCTTGTCGGCGTCGGGGGTCAGAGTGCTGGACAGGTGCGACTCGGTGACTTCCGTCGTCGTCGGTGCAACCACAGAGCGGTCCTTCCCCAGTCAATCCCCGATCAGAATCGTAAGTCGTCACGGTGCGGCGGTTGTTCTGGTCAGAGCCGCATGGGTGCATTCATCGAACCCGACGAATGCAAGGATCAAGCATACTCGGGCTGGCCTCTCGGTGGCAATCCGAGTGCACTCGATCAGCTCGATCTCGATGCGGGTCGCCGCCTCATCCAGGAAAAATTAAGACCTTGCCCAGTCGATCGCATCTGGCATAATGAAACTGAGGCGCGAGATCTGTCCCCCACGAGCCGAGCGTGGTGCGGGATCGAACGCGGGTTTGCTCCCGGCTATGGAATTTGCGCGCCCGACCTGACTGCACCCGCCCGAAAGCCAGGGCCCAGAGCGGGTTCAATCGCCCTTCGACTCTCCTTTCCGTGGGTGACATCACACACAACGCCCTGCCTGGATTCCCCCAGGGATGCTGCCGCTCCCCCTACCATTGGGGCAGGCGATCCCGACGGAGCGCCGAGAGGCGGCATCTCTGCGCACCCAAAGGGAGTCTCTCAGCGGCTAAATTCCCACGATCCCCTCACAACCAGCCGGGAGCGAACAAGCGGTGAGGTAACGGCGTAAGAACGAGGGTTAGTTCCCACGGTCCCTTCACAGCCATTCGGGAGCTTCACACATGTTCAGAATCAAGGTAGCTTTTGCCCTGATTGTCCTGACCGCCTCGATCGCCACCGCGAAAGTGATGGCCCAGGGCACCTCCAATCATTCCATCGGCACCCACCAGATCGATCGGTTCGAGGCGATCCACTGGCTCCAGGAATCGCTCAAGTCCAACCCGAACGACGCGGCCGCTTGGATCGTCTTGGGCGAACTCGCCCACGAGGTGGCCCAGGATCTCTCCTCTCAGGATGACGAGCCTTACTACAAGCTGTCGCAGGAGGCGTACGAGAAGGCACTGGCCTTGCAGCCGAAAAACGCCGGGCTGAAGGCCGCGGTGCAATTCGCTCGCGAACAACAAGCTGACGCGGCCCATTGGGACCAGGCTCGAAAAAAGGCCGCGAGTAGTTACATCGAGGTCCGGAAGGGTGAACTTGCTGCGTCGGGGTTCAACCCGACGGTCCAAGTCTATTCACCTCCGACGCCTCCGACGCGTCCAGCGGCCGTCGCGGCAACCAATTCCGCCCCGGTAAGCCAGCCTACCCAGACGTACCAATACCCTGTCTACCAACCTTACTATGTTGAAGGCGCCCAGCCATACACCTATCAGCAGTACGCTGGGGGTTACCTTTACACCGTCCCGGTGTCCAACACCTATGGAACAGTGCCTGGCGTGACCACGGAGGGGGCGCATCGACGGCGATCCGAGCGCTGAAAGGAGGCCGGCCTGTAAGGTCAGAGTTGATCATGTCGTTGGGTTCGAGAGGGTTCTCCAGAACCAGGTATAATGGTTGCCCTTCCGCTGGTTGGCGAGTCGGTTGGGGAAGACGCTGAAATTGCTGCGGTCGCGGGGTCCCGTTGGCGTTGCCGGTGAAGCTATTCTGGAGCCAGCCGTAGGTCCGGAAAGGGGTGTCCTGGAAACCAAGTGTCCGGTTCAGAAAAAGGGCGTAGGGGCCTGAGGGGCACCGGCGGGGGCCACCTCCTTCTTTTTCTGTTCGACCAAGGTGGGTTGCACGCCTCCATCCCCGCGCTCGGCGCGCGGGGCGGTCAGGTCAGTCTCGTTGCGGGTCGCCGCCGCATCGGGCTGAGGGGCCGATCGGGCGAGTTGGGCGACTCCGGACTCTTGATCTCGATTGCCCCGACCCTTCGCACCTGCCTGCATTCGACCCGGTTGAATAGCCCATGGCGCATGGTGAGATCGGGCAGGTCGTACAGCGTGGTGCGGGCCGCGGACGTCCGCTCGTTGTTGAACGTGAAGCCCGTCTCGAACTGGAGCCGTCCGCGCGGGACGACGGTGTTGGCCGGAGTGAAGCTGGGCCTGTCGGTGATCGGGCCGTCAGCATCCTCCGTCAAATTCGTTCTTGACCCGGGTGCGATCTCGAGGTGTGAATCTGGGGAATTATTCGCCCAGGAAGAAATAAGACCTTGCCCAGTCTATCGCATCTGGCATAATGAAAGTGGGGCGACAGATAAGTGCGAGATCTGTCCCCCACGAGCCGAGCGTGGTGCGGGATCGAACGCGGGTTTGCTCGCGGCTTATTGACTTTGCGCGCCCGATCTGACTGCACCCACCCGAAAGCCAGGGCCCAGAGCGGGTTCGATCGCTCTTCGACTTTCCTTTCCGTGGGTGACATCACACACAACGCCCTGCCTGAATTCCCGCAGGGATGCTCCCGCTACCCCTACCATTGGGGCAGGCGATCTCGACGGATCGCCGAGAGGCGGTATCACTGCGCACCCAAGGGGAGTCTCGGAGCGGCTTAGTTCCCACGGTCCCCTCACAGCCAGCCGGGAGCTTGACAGATGTTCAGAATCAAGGTTGCTTTTGCCCTGATTGTCCTGGCCGCCTCGATCGCCACCGCGAAAGTGATGGCCCAGGACACGAAAGTGATGGCCCAGAACACTTCCAATCATTCCATCGGCACCCACCAGATCGATCGGTTCGAGGCGATCCACTTGCTCCAGGAATCGCTCAAGTCCGACCCGAACGACGTGGCCGCTTGGATCGTCCTGGGCGAACTGACCCACGAGGTGGCCCAGGATCTGTCCTCTCAGGATGACGAGCCGTATTACAAGCTGTCGGAGGAGGCGTACGAGAAGGCACTGGCCTTGCAGCCCAAGAACGCCGGCCTGAAGGCCGCCGTGGACTTCGCTCGCGAACAGAAGGCTGGCGCGGCCCAGTGGGACCAGGCTCGAAGGGAGGCCGCAAGTAGTTACATCGAGGTCCGGAAGGGTGAACTTGCCGCGTCGGGGTTCAACCCGACGGTCCAAACCAATTCACCTCCGACGCCTCCGACGCCTCCGACGCCTCCAGCGGCCGTGGCGGCAACCAATTCCGCCCCGGCAAGCCAGCCTGCCGTGACATACCCGGTGTACCAGCCGTACTATGTCTACACCCCGGTGTACGTCCCGGTGTACACCACTGCAACAGTGTCTGGCGAGAACACGAACCCGGCGCATCGGCGGCGATCCGAGCGCTGAAAGGAGGCCGGCCTGTAAGGTTAAAAAGTGCCTGGGAAAGCCAGTTTTACTGGCTTAACACCAGGGTCTCACGGCACCTGGAAAAGGGGCACATAGTCCATGTGCCATGAGACCCTTCGGCAGCGAACCGGTCGCCGTGAGAGCAGGCGGTCGCATTCCCTATTTCCGACTGCGCGTTACCAGACATCGTGGAAAATGATCTGGCGGTCGCGCGCCTGTCAGTCGACGTACACCGGTGTACGGCCTTCATTCTGGCAGCTTCGCGCGCCGGAGCTGCAAGCGACTTGCACCACCGGCCACACCGCGGGGGATGGTGCCGGCTTTGGCTGCCAGGCCGTCCCGCTTCCCCCCCGCACCTCTCCTCCCTACCCGCCAAGACCTGAAAAGATGCATGCATCGAGCGTCTTGCTCGCGTTGCCCCCCATCAGGTTCTGATCCGAGCCACATCGGGTCACCTCGGCCCCGCACGCATCGCTCCGCGATCCCCGAAGGCTCATGGCCTGCATAATACCCAAGATCGGTCTAACCAGCGTGGGACTCACGGGCGAAAAAACCTGGACATCCCCTATCCCCGCTAAAGTCGCTCTCCGATCCGGGCGATGTTTCTTGTGCATCGAGGTACGCGAGAAAGGGACCTGTCCGGATTCGGAACGGTCCCACTGCGGATTATTCGAAATCAGACGTGCCGGCCTGTCTCTCCCGCCGGGAGAATTCAAAAAATGACTTTGCGTGGAGTGTGGTGAATGACTTCCATTCGACGAGGAATGTGGTGCCCGGTTCTTGCGTGTGCCGTGGCGATCGCATGGTTCGCGGGAACGGCAGCAGCTCAATCGCCTGAGACGTCCGCGGCCTCCTCCCCCGCGGACAACTCGGACGGGAGTTCAGGTGAACAGGAAGCAGCGAGGAGAACTCTCTTCAAACGTCCGCCTGGAAACAAGTGGGAGACGCGCCTGGATCCCAAGTACGAGCCGTGGAGCGGTCTGACCGAGGAGCCAACGGATCCCGCCAAGGAGCGACGGCGATCCGGGCTACTGGACCGGCTGAGCCGCGGCTGGCCCGGGAGCAAGTCCAGCGACGCGGCCTCTGCTGCTCGAGCTTCGGCGACCGCGGGCTCTGGAGGAGCTTCTCGCAGCGCCCAAGCTGAGGCGGCCAAATCCCCGGCCCAGTCCACGAACCCCGCCGCGGGACCTGGCACTGGTCGAATGCCCAAGACCGCGACGGCAGCCAGCTTCACGATGGTGCAGGGCCCGCCGGGTGTGCCTCCGGCATCAGCCTCGGCGCCCCCCCCACCCCCTTCAGCGGCGCCGCTTGCTGGAGGAGTTGCCTTAGCCGCTGGGAGCAATGCTGCGTCCGCGAGTCTGGGCAAAGCATACTACGGAGATGGGCAAGAAACGCTGCCGCTGGAATCGCTCCCGCAGCCCCCCTTGCCGGCTCCCTTCACTCTTGGCGGCGAGTCGACGAACTTTCAGGAGGTTGCAACTTCCGCCCAGCCTCCGAATGCAGCCCTTCGTGTGAGTGAACAGCAGAGCTTGCCCTTTCACAAGAGGTTCTTCCAGGGATACCCGGCGTTGGTCACGTGGTTCCCTAAGCATATCCCCCCACCGCCGAAAGAACCCGAGGAACCGGAACCTGCCCGCCGGGCTCCCCCCTCGCCCTGGGACTCGCCGCCGTTCCCCATGTCGGAGTACCAGGGCTATCCATTGATCGGAGTCCCTCCCGGCACCATCGTGGACCCCTTCATGAGGGCGGTCCTCAGCAGCCCCTGGGGTCCGGCGGTCGAGAAGAGCAGGGTTGAGTTCCACGGCTGGATAACGACTGCGGGAGTCTGGGGAAACTGCAAACACTCCAATACACCGGACGCCTACTGGATCGTGCCCAATTCCTACAACCTCGACCAGGTCATCTTCAAGCTCGAGCGGGAACTGGACACGGTGCAGACCGTCCACATCGACTTCGGGTTCCGCTCGGTCGCCCTGTACGGCATGGACTATCGTTACACGATGGCCGGCGGTTGGGGCAGCGACCAGTTGTACAGACACAACAGCCTGTACGGGATCGATCCCGTCGAGCAGTACTTCGAGATCTATATCCCGAAGATCTTTGAGGGATTTGTGCTTCGATGTGGCCGCTGGATCGCTTGCCCGGACATCGAAACGCAATACGCACCGGACAATTACAATGGAAGCCACTCGCTGCTTTTCTCGTACGACACCTACACCCAGACGGGTCTGATGTTCTCGTTCCAGATGACCCAGCGATTGATGCTTCAAGGAGCGATCGAGGCGGGTACCGACATGGCCCCATGGTATGTGGGCGCCACTCCGACCGGTATGTTCGGCTGCCGCTGGGTGTCCGAGGATAACAACAACTCGATCTACGTGTGCCTGAACAACATCAACAATGCCAAGTTCCGCTACTTCCAGATCGACGGTCAGAAGGCCGGGCACGATAACTTCAATTACATCGTGGGCACCTACGCGCACAGGTTCAGCAAAAAGATCCACACGAAGACCGAGGCGTATTACATGTGGCAAGTCGACGCCGTGGTGGGTGGATCGGCAAATCTCGGTCCGGTGCACGGGTTCGGTGGCGGAGGGGGGATCGGGAAGTTCATTCCGGGCCTCTCCAAGACTTACGGGGTCGTCAACTACACTCCGTTCCAACTCTCGGACAGAGACTACTTCGTGATCCGCAATGAGTGGTGGAGAGACGAGGAGGGTGAACGGTCGGGCTTCCCGACCAACTACTCGAGCCACACCGTGGCTTTGAGCCACCAGTTCAATGACGTGCTCATGATCCGTCCCGAGATCGGCTTTTATCACTCCTACGATCATCCGGCATTCGACCTCGGCAAGAAGAACAGCATGTTGCTTTATGGCTTCGATCTCACGCTCCGGTTCTGAAATTCCCTGGTGACCCTCGGGAGGGCGAGCCTGCGGGTAAGCCATGGACAACCAGGCTCGGCCGGAGCCTTGCCCCCCGAACTCGACCATGTCGTGATGAAGGATCTGATCGTCCTGAGCCTATAGTTACGCGAGAAAGAGACCTGTCCGGATTCGGAACGGTCCCACTGCGGATTATTCGAAGTCAGAAGTGCCGGCCCTTCTCTCCCGCCGGGAGAATTCAAAAAATGACTTTGCATGGAGCATGGTGAATGACTTCCATTCGACGAGGATTGTGGTGCCCGGTTCTTGCGCATGCCGTGGCGATCGCCTGGTTCGCGGGAACGGCAGCAGCTCAATCGCCTGTGACGTCCGCGGCCTCCTCCCCCGCGGACAACTCGGACGGGAGTTCAGGTGAACGGGAAGCAGCGAGGAGAACTCTCTTCAAACGTTCGCCTGGAATCAAGTGGGAGACGGACAAGGATCCCAAGTACGTCCCGTGGAGCGGTCTGACCGAGGAGCAAACGGATCCCGCCAAGGAGCGACGGCGATCCGGGCTGCTGGACCGGCTGAGCCGCGGCTGGTCCGGGAGCAAGTCCAGCGACGCGGCCTCTGCTGCTCGAGCTTCGGCGACCGCGGGCTCTGGAGGAGCTTCTCGCAGCGCCAAAGCTGAGGCGGCCGAATCCCCGGCCCAGTCCACGAACCCCGCCGCGGGACCTGGCACTGGTCGAATGCCCAAGACCGCGACGGCAGCCAGCTTCACGACCGTGCAGGACCCGCCGGGTGTGCCTCCGGCATCAGCCTCGGCGCCCCCACTCCTTTCAGCGGCGCCGCTTGCTGGAGGAGTTGCCTTGGCCACTGGGAGCAATGCTGCGTCCGAGAGTCTGGGCAAAGCATTCTCCGGAGATGGGCAAGAAACGCTGCCGCTGGAATCGCTCCCGCAGCCCCCCTTGCCGGCTCCCTTCACTCTTGGCGGCGAGTCGACGAACTTTCAGGAAGTTGCAACTTCCGCCCAGCCTCCGAATGCAGCCCTTCGTGTGACTGAACAGCAGAGCTTGCCCTTCCACAAGAGGTTCTTCCAGGGATACCCGGCGTTGGTCACGTGGTTCCCCAAGCATATCCCCAAACCGCCGGAAGAGCCCGAGGAACCGGAACCTGCCCGCCGGGCTCCCCCCTCGCCCTGGGACGCGCCGCCGTTCCCCATGTCGGAGTACCAGGGCTATCCCTTGATCGGAGTCCCTCCCGGCACCATCGTGGACCCTTTCATGAAGGCGGTCCTCAGCGGCCCCTGGGGTCCGGCGGTCGAGAAGAGCAGGGTTGAGCTGCACGGCTGGATAACGGCTGCGGGAGTCTGGGGAAACTGCAAACACTCAAATACACCGGACGCCTACTGGATCGTGCCCAATTCCTACCAGCTCGACCAGCTCCTTGTCAAGATTGAGCGAGAACTGGACACGGTGCAGACCGACCACATCGACTTCGGGTTCCGCTCGTGCCACCTGTACGGCATCGACTATCGTTACACGACGGCCGGTGGCTGGCTCAGCGATCAACTCCTGGTACACAACAGCCTGTACGGGTACGATCCGGTCGAGCAGTACTTCGAGATCTATATCCCGAAGATCTGGGAGGGATTTGTGCTACGATGTGGCCGCTGGATCGCTTGCCCGGACATCGAAACGCAATACGCACCGGACAATTACATGGGAAGCCACTCGCTGCTTTTCACGTTCGACACCTACACCCAGACGGGTGTGATGTTCTCGTTCCAGATGACCCAGCGATTGATGCTTCAAGGCGCCATTACAGCAGGTACCGACATGGCCCCATGGTATGCGGGTGCCACTCCGACCGGTTTCTTTGGCTGCCGCTGGGTGTCCGAGGATAACAACAACGCGGTCTACACCTGCCTGAACAACATCAACAATGCCAAGTTCCGCTACTTCATGGCCGACGGTCAGAAGTCCGGGCACGATAACTTCAATTATATCGTGAGCACCTATGAGCACAGGTTCAGCAAAAAGATCCACACGAAGACGGAGGCGTATTACATGTGGCAAGTCGACGCCGTAGTGGGTGGAACGCCGAGTCTCGGTCCGGTACATGGGTACGGTGGCGGAGGGGGACTCGGCAAGTTCATTCCGGGCCTTTCGAAGACCTACGGGGTCCTCAACTACACTCCGTTCCAGCTCTCGGACAGAGACTACTTCGTGATCCGCAATGAGTGGTGGAGAGACGAGGAGGGTGAACGGTCGGGCTTCCCGACCAACTACTCGAGCCACGCCGTGGCTTTGAGCCACCAGTTCAATGACGTGCTCATGATCCGTCCCGAGATCGGCTTCTATCACTCTTACGATCATCCGGCATTCGACCTGGGCAGGAGGAACAGCATGTTGCTTTATGGATTTGATCTGACGCTCCGGTTCTGAAATTCCCTGGTGACCCTCGGGAGGGCGAGCCTGCGGGTGGGTAAGCCATTGGACAACCCAGGCTGGGCGAAAGGCTTGCCCCCCGAACTCGACCATGTCGTGATGAAGGATCTGATCGTCCTGAGCCTATGGAGGACCACTCTCGTCGCCGCCCTGGCGATTGGTGGGACAAGCTGGGCTCAGGCGCAGATCGATCCGTCAACGACTCCGGAAAAGGGGCCCGGTTCAGCACCAGTCGAACCGGGAAAGCCGAACGGGAACCCGACGTTCGGTCGTCCTGTCGCCGAACAGGACGATCAAGGCGACTTACCCGCGACATCGCCCGAGGCAGCCGAGAGCTCCAGAGCGGCGGCCTCGATGAGAGATGGCCGTGGCCTGTTGATGAGGGCACTCAGTTTCCCCGACGACCCACCCTTCAAGGTTCGCGGCTGGATCGAGAACAGCTTCACCGGCAACGCCAACGGTAGAGGGAATGGGGTGAACTTCGGCGTCTACCCGAACTACAAGGCCGACCAGTGGATGGGGAACCAGTACTACCTCATCTTCGAGAAGCCGCTGAAGCAGACAGACGAGGTGAACTTTGGATTCCGCGTCGACAACCTGTTTGGCAACGACTGGCAGTTCACTTACATGCAAGGGCTGTTCAATCGTGCGTTTCCGAACGGCTCGTTCGCGGGCTACGACATGCCCCAGTTCTTCGCTGAGGTTCACCTGCCGATCTTGACCGCGGGCGGACTGGACGTCAAGGGAGGCCGATGGTACACGATTACCGGCTTCGAGGTCGTACCGGCGGCGGATCGTATGCTTCTCTCTCTGCCGTATTCGTTCACCTACGGTCAACCGTTCACCCACGTCGGCGTCCTGACCACGCTGCACCTGACCGACAGGATCGACCTCTACAACGGGTCGATCAATGGATGGGACCGATGGATCAACGAGAGGTATCTTTGGGGCTATATCGGCGGGTTTTCCTGGACTTCCAGGACCGAGAGGACCAAGCTCGCGTTCGCGACGGCCTGGGGACCGAACCAGTTCCCCAGCTTCTTGCCGGCCAATCAGCCGATCTACCCGACGGGTTATATCAACATCCCCTCGGTCGCCGGCCTGAACAATCCTGGCTACCACCGCGACGATCGGACCCTGTTCACCTTGTGGATGTCGCACCGGTGGGCCGACAAGCTCACCCAGGTCATCGCGACGGGTGCCGGCATGGAACGCGCGATTCCCGGCCTCGGTGCGCCCATCGTCAACGGCATCCCCCTGAACGCCCACTCAAACTACGACACCTGGTACGGCCTCGCAACCGGCTTCATCTACAACTTCACAGACACGCTCAGCGGTGTCTGGCGTTCCGAGATCTTCTGGGACACAAACGGGGCCCGTACCGGCAAACTCGAAGGCGATCGTTATCACGAGCTCACCCTCGGAGCGCGGTACAAACCGAAGAATTGGATCATGATCCGGCCCGAAGCCCGGTACGACTGGTCACAATTCCATCCCGCGTATTCGAACGACACCCGAAAGTCTCAATTCACCCTGGCTTTTGATATCCTCTTTCTCTTCTGACCTCGCGCAGGGAATCATGGTGAGAAGATGGGGTCCTTCGCCAATAGCTGCTGGAGGAGGAGGAACCCAGTTGCCCACGCTCTTTGCTTGGTCATCACAGGCCGCAGCTTGCAATCCAGATGTCGTCTTGAGAGTTCGATGTCGAAGCCTGAGCTTCAAACCTGGGCGGCAACCAGCGAATCCACCAGCGTGCTCTTGTGCCCGTTGCCGTTGGTCAGGGAACTGACGGCCAGGGCGGTCTCGCCGTGCTGGCTCAGATCCAGCCCCTCGTGCTCCTG
>Ga0116223_10004408_pt1 | contig 12185 bp, 13 predicted proteins | sample Sb_taG_3_FD_90092 | JGI IMG/M metagenome (GOLD analysis project Ga0116223, IMG submission 90092) | Peat soil microbial communities from Weissenstadt, Germany - Sb_50d_a_PC metaG | ecosystem: Environmental > Terrestrial > Soil > Wetlands > Peat | place: Germany: Weissenstadt | collected 2010-09-21 | reverse complement strand
GTCGTTGCGGGTTGACGGTGCGGCCACAGACGCGATTCAAGTCAAGCTCCGAAATTGGAGCCTCGAATCACCCGCGACGAATGTGTAACGCGTCCGTCGGCCAAATCACTTAGGACCCCCGAAAGCTCATCCGCCCCGTGGCAGGCGCCTGCCGCCCGGGAATGCCGCAGCCGGCGAGAACAGGAAGTTCGGCGGTCACCACACGATTATTATACGGCGGTCTCTTCGCCCTTCTCGTTTCTTTATGTCGTCTTGCCTATGTTGCGGACGCTGTCATTCAAGTCTGCTCCTCGAGCGAGATGGTGTCATGTCGTTCCATCGTCAGTGCGGCGACCCCGCGATCGCATGGAGTACCAGCCCGGCGTGCGGATGCCACCCCAGGCAGTGATCGCGGCCGGGACTTTTGAACTCAAAAGCTGAGTGGGCGGGCTTCGCGACAGCGACCACTCGACTTCAATAAATAGACCAGACCTGCGCGAGACGCCTGTCACGGCCAGCCGGCCTGCCAGCGCGTCGGCGCACCACAATCGTTAGACCATAATGGTGACATCATGACTTCCACTCGTACCACTCCGGCAGGCGATCGCATCCTTGAGCCTATGATCGCGCTTGCAGGTTGCTCGAAACAACATCGAATCGTCGTCGCCGGCTCCAGGGGCGTCGAGCTGATGCTGGAGCTGCAGCGCCGCGGCTATGCCCACACGGCGGCGACGGCAAATTGCGGCCATCCGGCCGGCCAATACGACGTGGCGCTGGTCGATTGGCGGCGGCGCACCTTCAAGAGCCTTGAGGTGGCGCTTGACTGGCTGGTGGGATTCCTGAGTCCTGCCAGTGTGCTGGTCGTCTGGGTTGACCCGCAAAAGGCCGCGGCCAACGAAGCCCTTCGCCTCTCGCTGGAAGGGCGGGGTCTTGTGATCGAGGCCGGAACGGTTCACGACTGCGGCTGCGCCGTTTCGGCGCGGCGGCGCGAGATGAACCCGCTCCGCAAAGCCGCGTAACGGCCTGCCCCGGCGCGATCACGCGGCGGCGAGGAGCCCTCACCGCCGCGTTCGCCACTACCGCCGGATGAGAAGCGCCGAAAACGCGCTGCCGACACAAAGCGCGGCAACGACGGGAAAGATGACCGAGGTATCTCCGGTTTGGTCCATGAAGCGCCCGATCAGGGGCTCCCCAAGTCCCGCGCAGGCATAGGAAATGAAGTTGAGGAGACCGGTCGCGGTCCCGGACAGACGCCGGCCAAAAATGTCCGGGCAAAGTGCCCAGAACGACGATGCGGGACCGAATACGAAAAAGCCGCACAGGAAGAGCCCGGCAATCCCGAGCAGGCTGCCGTGTTGCACGAATCCCATCGCGATCGCGATGATCGCGGCCAGCACCATGTAGGTGATGATGGCGGGATATCGCCGCGAGGCAAACACGATGTCGGAGATCCAGCTGTTGGTTCCGGCACCCAGCGCCATGCCGACCGGCAACGCCACCGTGATCCACGCCGGATCGATCACGCTCGATGCCGCCTTCCAGTTCGGACCGAGAAAATGCACGGGAATCCAGACCAGCAACGCGTATCTCGCCGCGTTTTGAAATCCGATCGACAGGCCGGTGGCATAGAGACGCCAGTTCGACAGAACGGCGCGATAGCGCGGCAGGCTCGCGTGCATCTCGACGGAGCCGCGTTCGGATTCATGTGGCGACTTTTCGTCTGCCGGCCCAGCCAGCCCGAGATCCTCGGGCCGCTCGCGCACCGTGAGATACATGACGATGGCGCCGAACAGCATCAGAAACACCGAGAGGCGGAAAATCCAGCGCCAGTCGAGACCGAGGCCGCCCAGGATGACGATGGGAAGGAAGTAGGCCAGGACCGACGAAAAACCTGATGTCCCGACGTAAAACGAATAGACGAAGCCGCGGTTTTCGTGCCCCCACCAGTTGGAGAGCAGCCGGCTTCCCGGCGCAAACCCCATCGCCTGGAAATAGCCGTTGATGCCCCACGCCAGCAGAATGCCGACAAAACCTGTTGCAAAGCTGGTCATCCAGTTCGCCGCGAACGACAGCACCGCGCCGGCAAGCATCATGGTGCGCCCGCCCCACTTGTCGCCGAGATTGCCGTTGATCGACTGGCCCACCGCATAGGCCCAAAGCATCGCCGCGCTCGCCCATCCAAGCATTTCCTTGGACAGCCCGAGCTCCTTCTGAATGCCGGGGATCGCAAATCCGAAGGTCTGGCGCCCGGTGTAATAGAAAAGGTAGCAGAACGAGACGCCCAGCAAGGCCGCCCATTTGTAACGCCTGTAGGTAGCCTCGGCATCCGATGCGACGGAAAGAGACCCCATAACGGCCTGCCCTGTTTCGAGCATCGCGCAACTCCCCCTGGTGATATTTCTCTGCCGGCCTTTTCCTTACGAGTCTTACTGCGCGCCGTTGAGGGCGAAATCGAAGATGTCGAAATTGCGAAGCCGTCTGGCCTCGGCGATGTTCCGATAGGTCTGGTTGAGGGGATGGGAGACAATGAACGGCACCACCTGCTCGCTCAGTCCTCCATGGGACCTGAGACGATGGCCCTTAAGGCCTGCAAGGTCGTGCTCGGCGCGGCTCGAGCCGATCACCGCGTGGGTGTCGCCGATCGCAACAAAATCGCCCTCGCGATCGAGCGGCATCTCGTAACGGCCGGCAGCGCTTTTGCCGTCGAGCACGAGCGCAACTCCGGGGATTGCGGCGGCGGCATCCATGACCTCGGCCAGATCCAGCTTTTTGCGCAGGTAAACCCGGACGAACGATCCGAGCGCACCATGATGCTTCACGAAGGGATCGGTGATCGGGCAGATGACGCGCACCGCATTCTCCCCGAAACGCCCGTTGAGTTCTTCCTCGAGGAAAACCACGCGCGGCGTGCCATCCTCGTTGGTCTTGTCGTTCATGCCGTGATCGGCGATCAATCCGACAACCGCGCCGAGCTCGGTGAGCCGGCCGACTTTCGCGTCGACCGCGCTGTGGAAGGCATCGGCTTCGGGATCGCCCGGGCCGTGGGCGTGCTGAACCAGATCCGACAATGAAAGATAGAGAAGCTCGGCGCGGCCCTGCTCGAGCAGCCTGATGCCCGCATCGAGCACGAACAGCGATAGATCCGGGCTGTACATGTCCGGCGACGGACGTCCGATCAGCGCCTCGACGTTCTCAATTCCGTTTTCGGCGAGCGTAGCACTTGCGGCCTTCTCGGAAGAGAAGCAAATCCCGCCGCTCATGCGGTGGCCGAGCATTTTCCGGAGCTTGTCCTTGGCGGTGATCGCGGCGACGCGCACGCCCTCGCGCGACATCTCGGCAAGGATCGTGGTGGCACGCATCGGGCTCGCGTCGACGATCATGATTTCCTTGCCGGTTTTCCGGTCGAGGTAGTAATTTCCTGAAATGCCGTGAAGGCGCGGCGGGGCGCCGGTCACGACCGAGACATTGTTCGGATTGGTAAAGGTCGGCATCGCCGCATCCGCCAGCGCGAAAAACCCCTCGCGCATCATCCGGGAGATGTTTGGGAACACGTCTGCCGCATTGTGGAAATTGAGATAGCGCGGATCGCAGCCGTCCAGACAGACCACTACCGTGGGGCGCTTGGGTTTCGCATAGACCCGCCCGTTCACTTCGATCATGAAAACCTTCTTTTTTGCCTGAATTTGGCAGCCCTTGAAGACCGCAAGATGACATTGCGCGAGTGAAAATGACAGGCGCGCCGTAGTCCAAGAGGGTATCGGGCAAGCGGCGTATCGCCAAGAGGCGCAGGCGCGAAACCAAAAATTGGCTTCGCAGCGCAGCGGCGACGTCCGGCGTCATGATCTTTGCGGCGCCTGTTTGACCGCAGCCCGTGGCGCGCTAAGATTTGCCAAAAGGGAGAGCAGCCATGGAGGGCATCGCGGCGCAGCGCGCAGCCAAATCGCTGCTCGCCGAGCACAAGGCGAACGCGCGCTTTGGGATAATTGGTCCGCCGGACGCGCCCGCCACGATCGCGGACGCCTACGATATCCAGCAGAGATACGTCGCCCTGCTCCGCGGCGAGCACGGCGAGACCGTGGGCTACAAGGTCGGGCTGACATCGGCCACCATGCAGGCATTTTGCGGCTTAGACCACCCGATCGCGGGGGTCGTGCTCGCCAAACGCGTGCATCGATCGGGAACGACGGTGCGCCGTTCGGATTTCGGGCGGCTCGGCCTCGAATTCGAAATCGCCGTCCGAATCAAGTCGAACGTCCCGACCAATGCCCGGCCCTGCACAGCCGACGTGATCGCGCCTCACATCGGCGGCGTTTGCGCCGCCATTGAGCTCGTCGACGATCGCGATGCGGACTATGCCAGCCTCGATGTTCGCTCGCTCGTTGCGGACAATTCCTGGAACGGCGGCATCGTGCTTTCGGAATTCGCAACCGCATGGCCCGACCTTGAAAGCGTGCTGGGGCGCGCCACGAAAGACGGGGCGGCGATCGGCGAAGGGCGGGGAGGCGACATCCTCGGGCATCCCTTCAATTCGGCCGCCTGGCTCGCCACGCAACTGGCCTCAAGGGGCGAGGCGCTGAAAGCCGGTCAGGTCGTAATGACCGGAAGCGTCATGAAAACCGTCTTCCCGACGGAAGACGCAAACTACCGCTTCGACCTCGCGCCAATCGGCTTTGTCGAGGTGCAAGTGAGATCATAGTCGAGGTATGATCATGAACGGGGTGATACCTTGAAGGAAGTCGTGATCGCGGTTTCGAAAACCCGCCTTCAGCCGGACAAAGTCAGTCACATAAATCGCGATCCGACGGCTGCCGGCCTTGCTATAGTTCAAAAATCCGGCCTGGGATTTGCGGGCCGGTCCGGTGTCGGCCAATGCGGATAGGGTCCTTGTATACTCGCTCAACACGAATCAGGCAGTCAGTAGCGCGCTTCGGCGGGATTGCGGAGCTCGGACCAACGGTTGCTGCAAGTACAGGCTCTAATCACAGGCTGAGATCATCGTGAGCGCTCCCGGAACCCGCCCATCCGCCATCGCGCGCATTCGGGCATTGTTGAACCAGCCTACCCATCATTATCGCCCCGCAACCACGATTTTCCTCGACCTGAGCGTGGACCGCGTCGCCGACGAGTTTCGGCTGGTGGCGCGCGGAAGCGAGCGCGGCTCGGAGAACCGGCCGACTCCGGACGCGCAGACGCTCGACGATGTCGAGCATCAGATCGTCGAACGGATCGAGGCGCATAAACAGGACGCCAACGTCATCTATCTGGACCACGTTCATACCTATGACGAGCGGTTGACCGCGCTGAGTTTCGAGGAGCGCTTTGCGACCATTCAGCAGGCGGCGCCCGAAGCGGTCGGCGATTTTCGCGCCGAGGCCACCGTGGGCCGCGACGAGCTGTTCGTGTTGCGCCGCCGTCTCAACGAAACGGAGACCGAGCGCGAGCGCTTTCGCGCGCGTCACCGCATCGAGCGTCCGGCGCGGCTTGCAAGCCCAGGCAAGGTTATCCTCAAGATCGGCGTGCTCGCCATCCTGTTCATCATCGAGGTGGTGATCAACGGCAGCTTTCTCGCCAAGGCAAATCTCGGCGGCCTGCTCGGAGGGGCGGCGCAGGCGGTGACTTTTGCCGCGCTGAACATCATCGCGAGCTTCTTCTGGGGCATGGTGCTGATCAGGCTCGTCAACCGGCGGAACTATTTCCTCAAGCTGATCGGCCTGTTGTCGTCCCTCGCCTACCTCGCCTTTGCGACCGCGCTTAATCTGACGCTTTCGCACCTGCGCGAGATTCCGCCTTCCGTCAGTCTGAACGACAATGTCGGGCAGGAGGTTCTGCACCGGCTGCTGACGGCGCCGCACGCGCTCACCGACATCAACTCATGGGTTCTGTTCGCCATTGGCCTGGTCTTCTCGCTGATCGCGATGGCGGACGGCTTGCTTTATTTCGATCCCTATATCGGCTATGCCGGTCTCGAGCGGCGCTGGATCGAAGCCACCCGGCAATTTGCCAAGGCGCGGAGCGAATTGATCGAGCGGCTGCGCGATATTCGCGAGGATGCCACTGAAGCCATGAACGAGGCCGCGCGCGACCTCTCGGTCCGGCGCAGCGAATATGATTCCCTGTTGCAGGGACGCGCGCGCCTGGCCCAGCGTTTCGACCAGCATCAGAACCAGATCGAGCAGACCTGCCGCGCTTTGCTCGAAATCTATCGCGAAGCCAACCGGAAAGCCCGCTCCACGCCCGCCCCGGACTATTTTGCAAAACCCTACACCATGGAGCGGATCGGTTATTCGGGGGGCGAGCCGAACACGAGCGCGCGCGACACCTTGCGCAAAATGATCGCCGAAACCCAGGAACTGCTGAGCCAGCAGATCAAGGCGATTCACGAGGCCTTCGACGGCGCGGTGCGGACCTATCGCGAGATCGACGAATTGCTGCCGGAGAAGAAGCATGGCTAGGCGGCCGCCGCGGCAACGCGCTTCGCCGGGGCTCGGCTGGTCGGGTCTCGGCGGAGCCTTGCTGCTCCTGCTCGCGATCATATCGGGCGGGGCGCTCAGCTATTTCTATTTCTCGGCGCCCGAGCGGCCGGTGCTCGATCCCCAGACGCTGTGCCCGGTCAACGGCCCGCACGGCATTACTGTTGTTTTGGTCGATACGTCGGACGACTTGCCGGAGACGACGCGGCGGGAGGTGCTGGGCCAGCTCGACGACATGATCACGACGCTTCCGCCGTTCTACAAGCTCGACATTCGCCTGCTCGATATCGCGGGCGTTCGCAGCCGTTCGCTGTTCTCGAAGTGCAATCCGGGCGACGGTGCGGGCCTGAGCGAGTGGACCGACAACCCGCGGATCGCGCGGCTGCGCTGGATCGAGGATTTTCGAAAACCCGCCGCTTTAGCCGTGAAAAGCAGCGTGGCATCCGCGCAATCGACCAGTTCGCCGATCATGGCCGCGATCCAGGACATCGCGATCGGGGAATTTTCCGGCGCGGCAGCCGAGAAAGCCAAAAAGACCCTCTATATCATCTCCGACATGATCGAGTTCACGAAGGAGTACAGCCAATATCCCCGCGCGGGCGACCTGTCGTTCCAGCGTTACAAGCAATCCGCCGCCTATCTGAAGTTTCGCACCGACCTGCATGGCGCAACCGTGATCATCCGCTATGTTACGCGGCAGGCCGGTAGCCAGCCCTTGCTTGACGGCACCAAGCATATGGAGTTCTGGAAGGCCTGGATCGAAGACAACCGTGGCGCGTTTGGCGGCGTCAAGCGGCTGCAGGGAGCTTGAAGCGCGTGGCTGCGTATGAAACCAGACCCGTTCTGCCGCCCGGCCTGATCAGCGGCCTGTTGTTCTTCGCCGTCGTGTTGGTCGGCAGCGGCTACATCATCATTTCGAAACTCAGCGGCTTCGGCGCGCTGGCGGTGACCGCGGTCCCGGTTCTGATCATGATCGGCTATGCGCTCTTGCTCGCAACCCGCCTGTTCCGGCTGCGCGACGACCAGTCCGGCGACAATCTTTATTATATGGGGTTCCTGTTCACGCTCACGAGCCTTGCGGTTTCGCTCTATCAGTTTTCGGCCGCCGGCTCCGCCGAGCAGATCGTGCAGAATTTCGGCATCGCCATCGCCTCGACGATTGCCGGCATTACCTTGCGGATTTTCTTCAACCAGATGCGGCGCGACCCGGTCGAGGTCGAAGCCACCGCAAGGCTCGAGCTTGCCGAAGCCTCACGCCGGGTGAAGCGCGAACTTGAAAGCGCGATCCTCGAATTCGGCTATTTCCGGCGCATGACCCAGCAATCGATCACCGACGCGCTGGACGAGGTGAAGGAAAGCATCGGCGAGGCACATGCGCAATTTGCCGGCGAATTGGCGAAACTCGCGGTGACCGCAAGCAAGCCGTTCCAGGCGGCCTCCGAGCGATCCGGGGAAACCCTCGACAATTTGAACGAACGGACGGTCCAGGTCCTTGAGGTTTCCAAACAGCTGGTCCACGAGGGCGAGGAGCTTGCGAAGAACACCACCAGCATCGTCAGGGCGATCGATGCCGTGTTCGCCAAGCTCGCCTCGCATCAGACTTCCGACCAGGTCATCGAAACCAGGCTGGCGCCGATGATTGAACGCCTGACCGAGGCGGTCAATTCGCTGAAGGACAGCGCCGAAACCCAGGCCAGGAACGTCGAGATCAGCCTCAAGCACACCCAAAGCGTCGTCGTTGCCGTCAACCAGCTGATGAGGGAACTGCATGCGGCGGAGACCAAGCGATCGGCGGCGGGACCCTGGAGCTCGATAGGTCGCGACCGATAACCCCTTGAAAGCGAGTTCGGCCATGGACGGACAGATATTGCAGCAACGCTCCTCGTACCGGCGCGGCCTTGTGCTCGGCCTCACCATGGCCGAGATCATGATCCTCCTGGTATTTTGCCTCCTGATCGCGATGGCGACGTTTCTGAAGCGGGAGGAGACCAAGCGCATCGCCGCCGAACAGGAGCTGCAACAGCAGAAGCTGCAAAACGAGCGCGATCGCGAGGTTGTGGCGGAACTTGGCAAGAGCGCGGCTCTCGCCGAAAAGATTCAGAGCCTGTCCGGCTTGAGCGATCCGCAGGCGATCGACCGGTACTGGCGCGAGCTGGTGGACAGCCGGACTTTAGTCGCCGAGATCGAGAAGAGCATTTCGGTCAAGGAGCTTCGCGAGGGCATCGCCACCGTCGCCGCGCTGCGCGCCAACGGCATCGACGTGGACAAGGCCATTCGCGATTCCGAGATCGTTGCCGCGATCAATCGCGCGATGTCCAAGCCCGGAGCACCGCCGGTTGCTACCCAGGCCGTGCTCGATACCATCGCGCGGGGTTTGGCCACGGGCGGACCCGGCGGTCACCAATGGCCGCCGATCATCCGGATGAGCGAAGCCGACGGCTATTTCTTCAAGTCGGGAAGCGCGGAGCTGTCGCCGACCTTCCACGACACCCTCGTCAACAAGACGCCGGGCGAAATTCTGGGCTACATCCGAAAATACGACGTCGACGTCGTCGAGGTCGTCGGCCACACCGACGAGCGGCCGATCGGCGCGCATCAGTTCTCCAATCTCGACCGCGATCTTCTCGCGGTGCTGAAGAACGCCACCGGCGTCGCCAGTCTCACGCCTGCCGACAACGCAGGCCTTGGGCTTGCGCGTGCGGTCGCGGTAGTGAGCGTATTGCGGCAGAGCCCGCCGCTCGCCGGATACAAATTGATTCCATTGTCCGGCGCCCAGCTTGTGAATACCGACGAGACGCTTGCCATCGCCGGATCTCCCGGCGACGTCCAGCAACGGCGGCGCATCGAAATTCGCTTGCGCAAATCCGCGCCAAGCGACGCGACGGGAAGCACCCCGCCGGCGCCGCTTGCCGTGCCGCGCTAGAGCGAGGCCGCCGTTATTGGCAGAGCTTTTTTTCGGCGTCGCAGTGCTGGGTGCACCAGGCGTGGGCGTCGCCGTCGCTATAGCCGAGGTGACGCCCGTTCTTGCGGCACTGCTCATAATTGTGCGCGATTGGAATGCGGACCATCTTGCCGCTCGCGTCCGGCCACATCACGGTGTCTTCCGCGCTGACAACTTGGGCGCTGCCCAAAAACAGCATTGCCGCGGCAACGCCCGCCAGTAAAACCCTCATCATGTCCCTCCCTGTTGTGTCCCCTTTGGTCCGCAGAGCCCCGGTGGTTGCGGCGGCTCGGTGGTGGTCTCATCGTGCTGCCCGGTTAACCTCGGCGCTCTCGCGGCGCGGCCCGGAACCATCGCCCGACGAGTGCAATTTTAGCGAGAACGACCAAATCTGCAATGCAGGCCGAGCAACCCGCGCAGAGGGGAATCTCTTCTAAAATCTTTTTCGTAGGGGAATAATTTTGTGCGCGTGCCTCGACCGATAGCAGGGAAGACCGGCGCAAAGCTTGTGGCGGTGGATATTTTTCGGCGGGCGGAAAATACACGACTTGCTTTGAAAATCGGCGCGCAGCGGTGACCCTGTAGGCACGTGCGTTGGAGTACGCGAACAAATGGGCGGCCAATTCCGGGGCCTGCTCTCCGGGTCCACCTGAAGAACAGCTATGGGTCTCGCTCACTCCCGGCTTTCCCGCAAACGCCAAGCTTCTGTCGAACCGCGCGCGGTGCTCGCGGTGGTATCTCACCGAGATACTAAAGCCTTGCAATACGTATCTCGATGAGATACGTATTGCTCATGATCAGAAGCTTCAAGGGGAAATTTGCCGAGCCGATCCTTGAGGACCGCGTGGTCCCGAAGGGTTTTCCGGCAAATCTCGCCAAGGTAGCTCGCCGAAAACTGATTATGGTGGACGCCGCCGCCTTTCTTGAAGCCTTGAACTCGCCTCCGGGCAACCGCCTCGAAGCTCTTAAGGGCGATTTAGCGGGTAAACACTCGATCCGCATCAACGATCAATGGCGGATCGTATTCAGGTGGACCGATGCGGGTCCCGAAGACGTGGAGATAATCGACTATCACTAGCCAGACCGGCCGAATGTGGCGCCGAATAGGAGTTCGTACATGGCAAAGAAACTTCCGCCGATTCATCCCGGCGAAATCCTGCGGGAAGAATTTCTCGTTCCGCTTAAGCTGACGCCCTACGCGGTCGCGGCCGCGCTGGATGTGCCGCGTACCCGGATCGAACGCATCGCGCGCGAAGAAAAGTCCGTTACGGCCGACACCGCGCTGCGGCTCGGCAAGTTCTTCAAGACCGGCGCTGCGTTCTGGATGAACCTTCAGGCGCGCTTCGATCTCGAAACGGCCGAAGACGTGCTCGCGCCGCAGATCAAGAAGATCGCGTCTTACAAGGCGGCGTGAGAGCGATGCAAATCGCGAGTACCGAGTACCTTGTGACCGATAGCTTGATACCCGATGCGACGGCCAAGGCCCGGTTTAGAGCCATACGGCAACGGCGAGATGTCCTTCCGCCGCTGATGCTTCAGCGCCGCGGCCTTCGCCGCGTCAGTTAAAGCCGCGAACGACATCCGCGCCGGGTTCGCGGTCTTATTCTGAATGGTGGCAATTTGACGCGCCAAGGCCGACGAAGGTGGGCACTACAGTTTCGCCGTGGCGCTATTATTGCGCTGCCGGTTTCGCGCCGTGGCGCGCGAGCGCCTCCAGTTCTTTCCGCATTTGCTACGCCATCGCGGTTGCTCGGCTACTTCAGCATCGGTGCCTTGACCGGATAGCCAGGCGCCGCCGGCGGCGGCGGCGCACCAAACGAAACCGTGAAACCGAACTTCACCACGTCGTCCTCTCGGCGGAAGGTGTAGTTGAACAGCGGCGAGGCAGCCGGCGTATTGAAGTTCGCGGACTGCCACCATGTGTGCTGGTACTCCGCGAACAGCGACACCGGATGGCCAAAGCCTTGCAGGAACGCGGGCTGCTAGGCGCCGCCGAAGCCGAGCGTGCCGCCCGCCACCGTTGCCGATTGCGAACTCGCGACCGGAATGAAATTGACGTTGAGCGTCTCGTTGAGAACGCTGACGCCGGCGATGCCATAAAGCCAGACGCCCGCGCCGAGCTGCGGGCCGACCTTGACGCCGCCCGTGCCCATGAAATTCGCCGTGGTGCCGAGGAAACTGCCGCCCGCGAAGGTGTGGTTGACCGGCGCGTTAAGGAAATCGAACGAGGCGAACGGACTGACGACGACGTTGTTCGCCCACGGCGCGAACTTGTAGCCGATCAGGAAGCCGCCGCCGACTGGATCAGCGCTATCGATGAATTGGTTGGTGATCACGTCGGTCGTGGCGAGGCTTTCGGTGGATCGGACCCGGCCCCAGTTCTTGGCGAGTTCGCCGCCGAGGTAGAGGCCGGAGGAGGCTGCGGTTTGCGGTGATGGACAGGGCTGCCAAAAAAAGAGTGTGACCGTGATAGACGGCGTGGCCTGAAGCGTAATCGTAGTTTCGAATGCCCTTTGTCGGATCAATATATGGTTCTGTGACAATCACGCCGAAGACGCGATCAGGACGATGGCCATGCGCGCCGGTTGCCGAGGGTACGCGCGCCTATATTTGGGCTTGAGGCAATCGAGCGGCGATGGCATATTATGCCATACTCGCCCATACCTCGAACAACTTCATTAGGACGACAATGCCGACCAGAAATGTTGTGCTGACGGAGCATCAAGCAGACCTCATCGAGACCCTCGTCGAGTCCGGTCGCTACCAGAATGCCAGCGAAGTGCTGCGTGACGGAT
>Ga0116223_10004405_pt1 | contig 12189 bp, 12 predicted proteins | sample Sb_taG_3_FD_90092 | JGI IMG/M metagenome (GOLD analysis project Ga0116223, IMG submission 90092) | Peat soil microbial communities from Weissenstadt, Germany - Sb_50d_a_PC metaG | ecosystem: Environmental > Terrestrial > Soil > Wetlands > Peat | place: Germany: Weissenstadt | collected 2010-09-21 | reverse complement strand
CCGCGGGGCGAATTCCGGGCGCGATCAACATGCCTGCCGACAACTTTGTACAGGATATGAGCAAGCTACCCAAAGACAAGACCATCGTGCTGTACGAGGGAGGACAATCCTCCGGCGGGGATGTCTGCGCTGCCAGTCGTGCCGCAGGGCGCGCCCTGCTGGAGAACGGGTTCTCGTTTGAGAAGGTAAAAGTCTATCAAGATGGGCTGGCAGGATGGCAAAAAGCCGGCCAGCCGATCCAGAGGTAGTAACGGCAGCGACCAGGAGATGTTTCAGAACTTCTTGTTCCCGATTGCAACGGGGAGGGTCGACTGCACGCGCAGCCGCGCTCCCCGGAGGGGAGCAAATTGAGTAGCCGGGGGTGAAACCCCCGGACGAAGCCCCACACCCCGCCTTCGGCACCCCTCTCCCCGCCTGCGGGGAGAGGGGAAAGGGGGTGAGGGAGGCGACGTTTCCGGGGGCGTTACCCCCGGCTACTCATGTTCAGCCCCTGCGAGGCTGATGGCTCGCGCGGTTGCCGCGGATCCCGGGAGACACTCAGCAACCTGTCTTCTGCCGGACGGTTTGTCTGCGGCATAGAATTCACGATCCGGAAACGCAGAGGCCAGGCGACGGACCGCCGGCCATAAGAGGAGTCTTCCATGGCAAGCATTCCGCTTCGTAATGGTCTTCTGGCGTGCGGCGTTTGCGTACTCCTTATCACTGCCGGGTCGATGCCTGGAAAAACGAAAGTCGACTCCCGCGCCGCATCGCCCGCGCAGGTTGCGAGTCCAGAGAAGATCACCCAGTTTGTGCGCGACCGCTTCGAGGTGCCTGACAATGTCAAGTTGACGGCGGAACCGCTGAACCAGTCGCAGTTCCCCATGTTTTTTCAGACGGTCGTTACCTCAGATGACGGCAAGCAGAAACGAACCAACAGCGTCTTTATCACCAAGGACGGCCGGTGTCTCGTGCTGGGCAACGTCTTTGCCCTGCACGACGGCTCGACGGCGGACCTCATTCGCTGCCTGCACGAAGCCGCCAAGATCCCTCCTCAAACGGATGTGAAAGTCGGCGCCTTCGACAAGACTGCTTACCCGGAGTTCTACAAATCCGTGGTTACGGCGAATGACGGAAAGAACTCACAGTCGGGGGAAATCTTTATTACCAAAGACCGTCGAATCGGCATCCTGGGCATCGTCCTGCCCTTTCGGGAAGACGTGGTACGCAGCGTAATTAATACAAAGAACATGCCGAGCCAAGGCCCCGCGACTGCTCCCGTCACCGTGGTCGAATACGCCGACCTTCAGTGCCCCACGTGCGCCCGGCTGCAAGAGTTTCTGGAAAAACAGCTCCTGCCTAAGTATGGCGACAAGGTTCGAGTGATCTTCAAGGAGTTTCCGATCCCCGGGCACGACTGGTCTCCCACCGCCGCAGTCGCCAATGAATGCGCATATGAGATCAACCCGTCGGCATTTGCAGGCTATCGGACTCTGATTTTTGCCAATCAGACCAGCATCAACGCTTCCAACGTCCGGGAGCGCCTCCTGAGCCTCGGGGACCAGGCCGGAATTGACGCGGTAAAACTGACTAGCTGCATAGACTCCAACGCCGCGCTGCCGCGGGTTGAGGCCGGCCGCCGGGAGGGTAACGATCTCGCGGTGAACAGAACACCCACCTCGTTCGTTAATGGCAAGGTCATCGTCGGACTTCAAACTGAATCGGCCTGGGACAAGATCGTCGGCGACGCGCTGCAGGCGAAGGCGCATTAATCGCGGTCGAATCCTGTCGCTACAGTCCCGCATCCGCACACAAAGTCTCGCGCCCGCGAAAACTTGGCGACCACTGTCAGGCTGCCCCCCCCCAACCTGGAACGGATATCTTGTGTTGAGTAGCGACCCGATCAGTCTTGGTGCCCTGGCTGGAACGGCTGCACGAACTTGGCAGAAAGCAGACCGCCTTGGGTAACTTACAAGTGAATAAAAAGCGGATTTTTAGTCTAAGTTATATCCCGTAGACAATATACGCTGTACCATTGTACCACTCCTAATTTAGGCAGGTAATATTGACTTCTTATTCCTAAGCCCATAGAATGCCCACTCTGCACTCGCGCCTTCATGTACTAAGTATAGCTCCTCCTCAATGCGCGAATTCAAGAAGTTGGCCATAGTCAGATGTTAATTAATAATAGCCTTTGATGTTATTTACTATCTTATTAGAGACGCACATGGAAGTTCGTTCAGAGGCGAATTGGAAAGGGTCGAATGGTCTTGCCGGTTCCAAACCTCTCATTTCTGACAAGTTTCGCAAGCTCTATTTTAGCCACCGTCAGCGGCGGAACGGTGGCATTAGCCGCGTTGGCGATGCTTCGTCGCTGGCATCACGATCGGTTTGACCGTCGGGTCAAGGCTCTCTGCACATACTTCGGGCTTACTCCCGCCGCTTTGTTACAAGGTAAGTGTTCTCCACAATCCCTGGCAAATCTGCGTGCGCTTCCATTGCCCACCTTGGAATTCCTACTTGAGCCTTTACTTTTCAAGTGCGCTTCCGCCCCGCCGCTCGCGGGCGTGTTACAAGAAATCTGCCTGGAGCTTGGTTTAATCGATGTTTGGCAGCGGCGGATTCTCGGCCAATTTACGCCCGTCACTCTGCGGGAAGCGCGCTCAATTCCCGATGGGTCTCTCCACTTCTTCGGCCGCCTGCACTTCCTGCTTCGTGCGCGTAGCGCCAGGAGTCTCGGTCTCGTCCGCCACCAGGCGAGTTGGCCAATCCTTGCCAGGGCCCTCGACGATCCGCATTCTGACGTTCAGCGGGCGGCATTGCGAGCGCTGGCGGCGCTCTCGGAACCACGCAGCCTGCCGGCGCTTGTTATCCAAATGGACAGGGCGGTTACGGATCGACGCTGCGGCCTCTCTCTTCATTCTCTAAAAACCGCCTTAGCCAGGTTTCCTCTTTCGCAAGCCACGCAACTGTTTCCTGCCATGCGCCACCCGAACCGTCGGGTCCGCGCCGCTGCTGCGGAGATCCTTCATGAAATGGCGAAGCGCGCCCTGGTTCAAAACAAGAGCGTATTCGATCGCGAGATGGCGGTCCTCGTCTTCAATGCTGACCTTCGGGTCAGGACGATTGCTCTCCACGTCGCTGAGCTTCTCGACTCCGCGAACCGCAAGCCGGCCGTGCATCTGGACCTTGTCGACGCTCGAGGGCCCGTTCGATCCGTCGCGCCCGAGACCTCGCCTCAGCGCCCTGAGGCTTTTCCCCTGGCTGAACTCCCGCGCCTTCTCGCCGATCCCGAGCGCGCGGTCCGCCAAGCCGCGCTACGGGCGTTCCTAGCCCACGGGCGAGAGGGTCGGTCCAAGCTCTACGAGCAATTCCTGAAGACAGAGGATAAGGCTCTCAGAGTCCAGATCATCGAGGAACTCGACCGCGCCGGCCTGCTTCCGAATCTCTTGCAGCACGTCGACGACAACTCAGGTGCTCTAGAGAGGCGGGTAGTCGAGGAGATCGTGATCATGGGAGCCACCCGGTATCTTCAGGCCGCCCTCACGAAGATTTACGGCCATCAACTCCTCCAGGTTTTGTTTGCGAAACTCGAGGACCACAGCCCGCAGAAGATTGACGCGTGGCTCGGAGTCTGCGATGCTCTCAAAGCATTCCGGCGGACGGATCCGACGAACCACGGCCACGCCCCATTGGCCGCATAAAAGGACTTCCGCATGGACATGTGGCGCCCGTATTTCGACCTCGCCCTCGTTTTCTTCAATCTTGTGATCCTTTCCTATTTCGTGTTAGGGAACGGGGTTTATACCGCCCTCATGGTTATATCCGTACGGGCCGTATGGTTTCATTCCCGGCGACAGGCATATCAAGGATTGACCGACCTGAGGGAGTCTTCCCTGACCCCCGCGGTCACCATCATCGTGCCGGCCTGGAATGAGGAACGCATCATCGTCGAAACGGTTCGGTCCGCTCTGGGGGCGGACTACCCTCAGCACGCGGTCATCGTGGTCGACGACGGATCCACCGATTCGACTCTGAAGCGTCTGCTGACCGCCTTTATGCTGGCCCCCACTTCTCCAGGCTACCATCCCCTTCTTCCCACCTCGCCTGTGCGGAACTTCTATTTCAGCCCTCGCTTTCCTAACCTTCTGGTCGTCCACAAACAGCGGGGCGGCAAGCCGGACGCTCTGAATACGGGCATCAATCTCTGCCGATCACCTTACTTCTGCTGTCTGGATGCAGACTGCATCCTGGAACGCGACTCTCTTTTGCGGTTGATGGAACCCATCCTCAGCTCGCCCCGGGAAATCATTGTCAGCGGCGGGGTCGTGAGGATTATTAATGGAAGCACTGGATCGAATGGCCAGGTAGTGAAATTGGGATTGCCGCGGACCTTCATCGAGCGTTTTCAGGTGGTCGAGTACCTGCGCAGCTTCCTTACTGGCCGCAACGGCTGGTCGCTCGTGGGAGGCACCGTGATCGTTTCCGGAGCCCTCGCCCTTTTTCAGCATAAAGCCGTGGTGGAGGTGGGCGGGTTCAGCGCGGATACGGTTACCGAGGACATGGATCTGGTCATCACGTTGCGCGAGCGCGCGGCCAGGGACAATATCGGTGTGGGATTCTCCTTCACTTCCGATCCGGTCTGCTGGACCGAGTGCCCATCCACCTATACGATGCTGAGCCGCCAGAGGCGCCGCTGGCAGTTAGGGCTATGCCAGTGCTTGCGGAAACACCGCGGCATGCTTCTCCGGCCCCGTTACGGGGTAGTCGGCATGCTCAGCTTGCCTTTCCATCTGTATATCGAAGGGCTCGGCACCCTTGTCGAATTCCTCGGCTATCTTCTGGTTCCGCTTTCTTTCTTAGGAGGGTTCATTTCGCCAGCCCTGTTGACTTTATTCATTCTTCTGGGCCTTGCCTACGGCGGTTTTCTGTCGGTGGGGGCAGTACTCCTCGAGGAAATGACCTACCGTCGCTACCCCAGGTCCAAAGACCTCCTGGTGTTGCTGGCATACGCGATGCTTGAGAACGTCGGCTATCGTCAACTGATTCTCTTCTTCCGTGTTCAGGGGATACTGAAATTCCTGGTGGGGTCGCATCGCTGGGAAAAGGTCATGCACGACGGTCAGTCCCTCACTTCGGGCCCTGCGGAATTGACTCCGGCCGCCGCTCACGGGAGTGCAGGCAAGTAGCGGCGGCTTTATGCCAATCTAAGCCCGCCATTTTAAAAACCTTTTCTTGAGGCGCAATCATGGCCCCTGGTCACTTCGACTCACAGTTAATTCGCACTTTCCGAGCACTACTGTCACCCGTACTCTTTCTCGCCCTGCTACTTCTGCAACAGGGTTCTGTCGAGATGAGGGGGCAGGGGGAGCCGCAGGCGGCGCCGGGCGACGCTCAGCCGGAGACCCAGCAGAGTGCCCCTGATCCCAGCGAGGAAGACTCTTCGCCGGCCAAGCACACTGCCCCCCACAGAGTCGTAGCGGCTTTTTGCCGTCACTACGCACTCCATCCATGGAAACTACGGCAAAGAAAGGTCTCCTCTGGGTCGTCGGACCTTGCTCCTTCTGCATCCCAGACGGACCAAGTCGTGGCGCGGGCAGACTCATCGACGCAAGCTGACTCCACCGCCTCCGGCAGTCCGGATGCGGTGCTTGCCGGCGTACCCCCCCCCGGCGGAATCTCCGGCCACAAGCCGGCCTGCGGTTGATGCTATGCGGCGCGGCGACTTCACGGCCGCGATCCAAGCCTATCGACAATCACTGCAACTTAATCCCGACGATCCTGACCTTAAGCTCGGCCTGGCGCGCGCGCTCAGCCTGAGCGGACACAACGAGGAGTCGAAAGGCGTCTACCGGCAAGTCTTGTCTAAAACCCCTGACAACGCCGACGCGCTTGAGGGCCTGGGAAGCGCCTATCTCCGGGCTGACCAACCCTTCGAGGCGCGCGCCGTTTTTGAGCGCCTGGCGGCAAGGCACCCTGCGAACCCTGAATATAAGATCGACTTGGCGCGCGGCGAGGCTCGCCTGGGCAACTATAAGCACGCTCGCGAGCTCCTGACCGCGGTTCTTGCTTTCCACCCCTGTCAGCACGAAGCGCGGTTGCAACTTGCCTACCTCAAGATTTATCAAGGCAAGTATGCGGCTGCGCTAGCGGACTTCGCCCAATTGCTGAAAGCCGACCCAACGGACTTCGACGCCCTGCTGGGCAACGCGCGCGTCCATTATTTTCGCGGGAATATTGCTTACTCCTACTCGCTGGTGAGTAAGCTGGTCGAGGATCGCCCCAACGATTATGACGCCGTCTTCCTCATGGCCAATCTAGAGCGCGCCCGCCAGCACCCGCAAAGAGCTCTCGAGCTGCTCGCTCAAGCGGATCAACTAAGCCCCGGCAATCCCGAGACCCTCCAGCTCGAGAAGGCGCTTCGCCAGGAACAAGGCATCGTCCTTCACACCACCGCGTCTTACGCGCGCGAAATCAGTTCCGGCAACGGTTCCCCGGATCTCATCGGGTTCGCCGGCGAGGATCTGCGCCGGTTCGTGTACGAGTCTGCGGTCGACTTCTCGGCATTGCCGCGCACACGGTCGACCGTCGCCCTTGACGCCATGCCCACCACAAGCACCGGTTCCTTCGGCGGAGCAGTTGCTCCTTCGCAGATTACTTACCGCCAAACCACACCGATCTTTTCGAATCTCATCGTGCGCGCCGGGGTGGGCGTGATACGCTTCGGACCGGGCGGCCTCCAGACCATTCCGGAGCAGTCCTCGCCTGTCTCGGTGGCCACGTACAGCGCGCTGGGATTCGTGAGCGCAAGCTACCTCCTGAAAAAGAATCTCAATCTTGATCTGACTGTGGCTCGAGACCCTGTTACCTACACTCCTCTAGCTGTGCGCATGGGAGTCATGGAAAGGCGCGTCGAAGGCGGATTGAGATACTCGTTCTCTTCACACACCCAGCTTTGGCTCAGTGCTTACGCTGCCGACTACTTCTCGATTCAATTCCAGCAGCTTGGCCTTTTGAATGGTAACCCAGGCTTGGTGAAAGGCAGCGTCGGGCGCCAGCCAGTGCGGGGCGGGTCTGCAACCCTGGTGCGAAACGTCCTGCGCCTTGAGCACGCCTCGCTCGACCTGGGATACGCAGGCCGGGCGTTCGCTTTCTCCGGATCCCAGCAGCAGGAGTACATGGGGTTCTTCAATCCCTCCTTCTACCAGGTGCACCAACTCACCGCCCGTTTCTATGGCCCGCTGCGGGGTGCGCTGGGCTACGATTTCTCAGGCGGGTTAGGAGTTCAGCAGATCGCCTGGAATCAGCCCTTCACGCAAGCTCTGAACCTTACCCCTACCCTGTCCTATAAACTCAACCGCCGCCTTTCGCTCAAGCTGGGTTACACGCATTACAACTACGCGCAGAGTCTGGGCGTGATCCGTGGGAACGGCGTCATCCTCTCAACGGACTCACGATTTTGATAGCTGTGGTTGATGATCGCTGGACTGGACGTAGCGCCGACCTTGAGGTCGGCATCAAGCGTGCTGACTTGAAGGTCAACCCTACGAATACCCTCAACCATTTTGAGTAGGGGCGATTCGCGAACCGCCCCTACACGGCAGGTCCGCAGACCTGAACGAGCGGGCCTGCGCTACGCGTTAACCACTCGGTCCCCGATTCCCGCCGCCAAGAACCCGCCGTCCACCGAGAGGATTTCACCCGTCACAAAGCTGGCGCTGTCGGAGGCCAGGAATATGGCGGCGCCTTGGATTTCGTCCAGATGACCGAATCGGCGCATCGGCGTGCGGGTGAGAATGGCGGATTTGCGCCCCGGCTCATTGACGATGTTGACGTTGAGCGGCGTTTCGAATACTCCCGGCGCTAGCGCATTCACCGCAATCCCGTAACGCGCCCATTCCGCAGCCAGGCAGCGCGTCAGCAATACTACCGCGCCTTTGCTGGCGCAGTACGCCGTTGCTTCGTAATTGCCCACCAGTCCGCCGAGGGACGAGATATTGATGATGCGCCCCTTCCCCTGTTCCTTCATTACGCGGCCCACCATTTGACAGGCCAGCCAGGTGCCTTTCAGGTTGGTGTCGAGGATGCGGTCCCAATCCTCATCGGCCATTTCGAGCGAAGGAACTCGCTTGGTGGTTCCGGCGGAATTCACCAGAATGTCAATTCCCCCTAGTTGCGCAACCACCAAGTTAATAGCACTCTGGATGTCACTGCGGCTCGTGACGTCGGCCGTGGCTTCGACGCTCCGGCGGCCCAGCGCGCGAATCTCCGCGGCCGTCTTTTCGACTTCCCCGCCCCGGCGGCTCACCGCCGCGACATCGGCCCCAGCCTGCGCGAAACCGAACGCGATCGACTTGCCCAATCCGCTGGTGCCGCCAAAAACCAGCGCACGCTTGCCTTCCAGACTCAGCCCTTTGTAATCGCTCACGATTGTAGCCCTCACGTTTTGGGATGCCAGCTACAAGCGTAACACATTCACTGGCGCCAGAAACATGCTAGGATTATCGCGACGATTGTGGCGAACTTCACGCGAGGTCATTTTTGAATGGACTCATCGGAACTTACTCGACTTTATGATTTCAGCGGGCAATCGATTGTGATCACTGGCGGGACGGGAACGCTGGGAGGTGAGATTGCTTGCGCGCTGGTAGGATGCGGTGCGAACGTAGCCATCCTGGACCGCAATCTGGATCCCGCCCAGCATATTCTGGAACTCATGGAACCCCGTGCGAATCACGCCGTGGCGGTGCGCGCGGACGTGCTGAACGTCGAAAGCTTGCAGGAGGCCGCCAAGGTCATCCTGGACAAGTTCGGCGCCGTCGACTGCCTGGTGAACGCCGCTGGAGGCAACAATCCTCGGGCGACGACTACAAAGGATCTGTCCTTCTTCGATCTTCCCCCGGAGGCCTTGCGCTGGGTTTTCGATCTGAACATTCTGGGAACTATGCTTCCCTGCCAGGTGTTTGGCAAAGCGATGGCTGAGAAGGGCGACGGCGTCATCCTGAATGTTTCCTCCATGAACGCCTTCCGGCCCTTGACTCGAATCCCCGCCTACTCAGCCGCGAAAGCCGGCGTCAGCAATTTCACACAGTGGCTCGCCGTACACATGGCTCAGGTCTACTCGCCGCGCATTCGCGTTAATGCCATTGCCCCGGGCTTTTTTCTGACCAATCAGAACAGGTTTCTGCTGACCGATGAGAAGACCGGCGAACTCACTCCGCGCGGCAAGTCGATTATTGACCACACGCCTATGGCCCGCTTCGGCCTGGCAGAGGATTTGTTTGGGGCGATCCTATGGCTTCTGTCGCCCGCATCGTCATTTGTCACGGGAATCATCGTACCCATAGACGGCGGCTTCTCGGCCTTCAGCGGCGTCTAGACGGGCAGTAGGCAGTCGGCAGTAGGCAGTCGGCAGTCGGCACCAATCCGCCGCCCGGATCCCAGCCCTCTCCCACTTGGGGGAGAGGGTGGACCGCAGCCGGCGTTTTCATCAGCCGGGGCGGGCCCGGTGAGGGGGTTGGCGCTACTCGAAAGGAATGCCAATGGTCATTGGAAAAGGATTCGCAGACCGTTATTTGACGCGGGAGGAAATCAGCGGCGTCACCCGGCAGGCGCTGTGTTCTATGGCTGTGGATGGCAAGCGCGTACTGACGATCATCCCTGACGGCACGCGCACCATGCCGATGCCGTTGATGTTCGAACTGTTCGAGGCTCAACTGGGTCCGCGCGTCGCGGCCTTGGACTATCTCGTGGCGCTGGGTACACACCCGCCCATGAGCGACGAGCAATTGAGCAAGCTGGTTGGACGGCCGGTGACGAACGGTCAAGCGGGCAGGAGTCATGTTTTCAATCACCATTGGGAGGACCCCGCGAATTTCCTGACCCTGGGTGTCATCCCGGCCCAGGAGATCGGTGAAATGACCGGCGGACTGCTCGCCCAGGAGGTCCCCGTCCGCCTCAACAAGCTGATTCTGGATTACGATCAGATCATTATCTGCGGCCCCGTCTTCCCGCACGAAGTTGTCGGCTTTTCCGGCGGCAACAAGTACTTTTTCCCGGGCATTGCCGGTCCCGAAATCATCAACATCACCCACTGGTTCGGGGCGCTGATGACTAACTACAAAATCATAGGCGCCGGTTATACGCCGGTGCGCGCCATCATCGATCGAGCCGCCGCGCTGATCGATCGGCCCGCCGCCTGCTTTGCCCTGGTCGTCACGCACGAGGGCCTGGCGGGGCTTTTCTTCGGGTCACCGCAAGAAGCCTGGAAGGAAGCTTCCGCACTCTCTGCACAGAAGCACATCGTGTACGTGCGAAAACCTTTCCGGCGCGTGCTCTCGGTTATGCCGCGTCTCTACGACGATCTTTGGACCGGCGGCAAGGGCATGTACAAAATGGAGCCCGCGGTCGCCGACGGCGGTGAAGTGGTGATTTTCGCGCCACACATCGACGAGGTCAGCTACACGCACGGCAAGCTGATTGACGAGGTCGGTTATCACTGCCGCGATTATTTCCTGGCGCAGTGGGAGAAGTTCAAGGGCTATCCCGGCGGAGTGCTGGCGCACTCAACACACGTCAAAGGCCTGGGCCAGTATGACAAAGCGAGTGGCGAGGAGACGCCGCGCGTCCAAGTGACCCTGGCCACGGGCATCCCGCCGGAACGCTGCCGCCGCATCAACCTCGGCCACCTCGACCCCGCAACAGTGAATCCCCGTGAGTGGGAGGAACTCGAAGACGAAGGCGTCCTCGTCGTGCCGCGCGCCGGGGAAATGCTGTATCGCGTACAAGACGACCAGCCCAATTCGCAAGGGTAACCCTCTCCCACGGGGAGAGGGTGTCCCGCTGCCGGCGTTTTCATCAGCCGGAGCGGGACAGGTGAGGGGTCACTTACGCAGGGCCAAGACCGACCATTTCACGCTTGGATCGGACCGGCGATGAAACTGGCTCTTGACACCGCAACCAACTCCGACGCAACTGCCCTCGCGGCGCTGCACAGCGCCGTGGCGGAGGATCTCACCTGCAGGTTCGGCAAGGGCTTCTGGTCGTCAGCACCATCGGAGAGGGCCGTCCTGAATCATTTACGAAGACCCAAGTTTTCTCGAATCGTGATCGCGCGCTCCGAAGGTCATGGTATCGTCGGCACTCTGCACTTGGCCACAAAGAAGCCTTGGGCAATCGACACTGCGTACTTCACTAAAGTTACAAGACCCCTATATCTGACCGGTATGGCGGTCCATCCCGACTTCCAGCGCCAAGGGATAGGCCGTCTTCTCCTGAAAGAGGCCGAGGCTGCCGCGCGCGCCTGGCCCGCAGATGCCCTCCGTCTTGACGCCTTCAACGCCGACGCAGGAGCCGGAGCCTTCTATGCAAAGTGCGGCTTCCGCGAAGTAGCCCGGGTGGCTTACAAACAAGATCCGCTGATCTATTTTGAGATGATTCTGCGCTGATGAGCGTGGCTAAATCCAGTCAAACGCCCCGCGGTTCCAAAGCCAAATGTACCCGATGATCAAGATGCCGAGGAACACCAGCATCTCGATCAACCCATACAGCCCCAGAACCTGAAACTGCACCGCCCAGGGGTAGAGGAAGACCGTTTCAACGTCGAAAACGACGAAGAGAATCGCGACCACGTAGAAGCGCACAGTGTAGCGCCCGCGGGCGTCCGATTCCGGCGTGATGCCGCATTCGTAAGGCATGACCTTCTCCGGCGTGGGATTGAAGGTAGGCCGAAAGAACTTGGCAATCCAGAGCAAAGCAGGCGGCATGATGGCTGCAATCGCAAAGAAAATCAGAATGGGCCCGTATTGGTCGAGCATGCTCGCTGCACCTCCGCGCGGATGCCCTCTATCATAGCACACGGGGCGTGGAAGTTTGGCGAGATGGCACCGGTTGATTCGAGACCGTTGAAGTGGTATTTTGAAGGCATTATGAGCGACCCGTCATTGACGGCATCGGACGGGGCTCCGAGTTTTCACCTCGTAGCGGAGGCTGCCGATCGGTTGACCGATGAAGAGCAAGAAACGCTTATTGAGCTCCTAAACCACCGCTTGGCGGAGCGTCGACGCGCCGAACTGATAAAGGACACTCAGGAGTCCCAGCGGGAGTTTGACAGTGGCTCTCTCGGTGCGAAAACACCGAACGAGATCATGAACGAGATCCTTTCGTGAAGCGACTCCTGCTACCGAGGCCATTCTCCTGCCAACCATGGGG
>Ga0116223_10004397_pt1 | contig 12202 bp, 10 predicted proteins | sample Sb_taG_3_FD_90092 | JGI IMG/M metagenome (GOLD analysis project Ga0116223, IMG submission 90092) | Peat soil microbial communities from Weissenstadt, Germany - Sb_50d_a_PC metaG | ecosystem: Environmental > Terrestrial > Soil > Wetlands > Peat | place: Germany: Weissenstadt | collected 2010-09-21 | reverse complement strand
CCGGAAAAGTTTTTGACATGACGGGAGTTGTAAGTCTGCTGCGTGTTGGCGGTGCTTCAGTTTTTCGGTGGAACGTATCCTGTAGGAATGTCAGATCCCGCACAGAAGAAATAATTTTCCATCTGTTCCGCCAGGTATTTGCGGGCCTTGATATCGGCCAGGTTGAGGCGATTCTCGTTTACCAGCATGGTCTGGAACTTGATCCAGCCCTGCCAGGCTTCCTTCGAGACGTTCTCGAAGATCCGCTTGCCGATTTCTCCTGGTACCGGCGGAAAATCCAGGCCCTCGGATTCGCGGCCCAACTTGATGCAATTAACCATGCGTGCCATGTTGCTTTCCCAGTGGAAATCTTTCGCCGGCGCTCAAAGCGCCTTGATCAGGATCTGCGAGCGGCGCTGCCAGTTATAAAGACCTTGGCGCCTGGCGGGCAAGTCATCGACCGTCGCAATTGTAAAACCGCGCTTGAGAAACCAATGCGTCGTGCGGGTCGTCAGCACGAACAGGCGTTTGAGCCCGGCGGCACGCGCGCGCGTCTCGATGCGACGCAAGAGCCGTTCGCCGTCGCCGACCTCACGCTGCTCGGGGTGCACCGTTAGGCATGCCAACTCACCGACCGAATCGCCGGCAAAGGTAAAGAGCGCCGCGCAGCCGAAAATCACCCCGTCGTGCTCGAGCACCGAGAACTGTCCGATCTCGCGCTCGAGGAACTCGCGCGGCCGCTTGACCAAGGTTCCATCTTCCTCGAGAGGGGCGATTAGGCGCAGGATGCCCCCTACATCGTCGGAGATTGCCTCGCGCAGCGCCTCGAGGTCGCTGGGCGTGACCATCGTGCCGACACCGCTGTGGGTAAAAAGATCGATTAGTATTCCGCCGTCGAGCTGTGCCGGGATCAGGTGCGCGCGAGAGACACCGCCGCGGCAGGCTTTGAGCAAATATCGCAGATCGGCCGCGCACTCGTCCTCGATCTCATCGGCCGCGATCAGGCGCTCGGCGTCCGTGGCGGAGAGCTCCGCGAAGAACTCGCCGCTGCGGCTCTGCACGCCTTGCGTATCACCGATCAGGATGAACTTGTCGGCCTTCAAGGCCATCGCGGCGCTGGCCGCCACGTCCTGCATGGTCAAATTGAACGCCTCGCCGGTTGGCGAGAAGCCGAGCGGCGGCAGCAGCACGAGATAGCCGCTGGCCAGGCTGGCCCGGATTGCCTCGACGTCGACTTTGCGTACCAGTCCGGTGTGCTGCAAGTCGACCCCATCGAGAATTCCCACCGGGCGTGCCACCACAAAATTGCCGCTCACGATCCGAATGCGGCTATTGGCCATGGGCGTGCTGGGCAGGCCCTGCGAAAATGCCGCCTCCACCCCCAAGCGGATTGCTCCGGCGGCTTCCTTGACGCATTCCAAGGACTCGCTGTCCGTGACGCGCAAGCCACCGACAAACTGGCCCTGCACCTGCTTGAGCGCCAGCAGTTTTTGCACTTGCGGCCGCGACCCGTGCACGATCACCAGGCGAATTCCCATCGCCTGCAGCAAGGAAAGATCATGTACCAGGGCATTCAGGCGCCCGGCCTCGATCAGTTCTCCGCCGAATCCCACGACGAAGGTGCATCCGCGATGGGCGTGCACGTACGGTGCAACTTCCCGCAGCCAAGATACAAACTGTGCGTGCGAGTGAAGCTGCGCCTGGGTGACGGGCGGGGGCGTGTAATCGTTCATGGTGTCGTCGGCAAAAGTATACTTCGCGCCCCGGACTTCCCTCTTGGACCGCGCAGGTCGATCGCTTGCAAACCGCTCCCGAAAACCATGGTTCCGCGGCCGCGGGCTTGTCGATCACCTTCGACGAGGAATTGCCGATCAGTGGCCGGCGCGACGAGATCAGCCAGGCGATCGACTTGCACCAGGTGGTCATTGTGTGCGGGGAAACCGGTTCGGGCAAGACGACACAGCTGCCCAAGATCTGCCTGGCGCTGGGTCGAGGCCGGACGCGCCTGATCGGACACACCCAGCCGCGCCGAATAGCGGCTTCGAGCGTCGCGCGGCGGATTGCCCAGGAGCTCGACTCTGCGCCGGGGGAGATCGTGGGCTACAAGGTCCGCTTTTCCGACCAGACCCGGCCCGGGGCCCGAATCAAAGTCATGACGGACGGCATCTTGCTGGCGGAGACGCATTCGGACCCGGAACTGCGCGCCTACGACACGATCATCATCGATGAGGCGCACGAACGCAGCCTCAACATCGACTTTCTGCTTGGGTACCTGCACCAGTTGCTGCCACGCAGGCCGGACCTGAAGTTGATCGTGACCTCGGCGACGATCGATGCCGAGCGCTTTGCCCGGCATTTCGGTACCGAAGCGGCACCGGCACCGGTGCTTCGCGTATCGGGGCGGCTGTTTCCGGTGGAGATTCGCTATCGCCCATACGACGACGCCGATCTGCCCGCCACTGGCCCCGCGCATCCACCGTCGGCAGCGCGGGCTGCCGACAAGGAGCCGAAATCGCAATCCCAGGCGGTTCTCGATGCCGTCGATGAGCTTGTCGCCGCGGGGCGTGGCGACGTGCTGGTTTTCCTGCCCGGCGAAAGGGAGATTCGCGAGCTTGCCGAGGAATTGCGCAAGCACCACCCGCCGGCGACGGAGGTGCTTGCGCTGTACGCGCGCCTTTCGGCCGAGGATCAGGAGCGGGTGTTTCACCCGGGCGGCGCACGGCGCATCGTACTGGCGACCAATATCGCCGAAACGTCGCTGACGGTTCCCGGCATCCGATACGTCGTGGATGCCGGCCTGGCGCGGGTAAAGCGCTACAGCTATCGCAACAAGGTCGAGCAATTGCGGGTTGAGCCGATCTCGCGCGCAGCGGCCGATCAGCGGGCCGGCCGCTGCGGACGAGTCGCCGCGGGCATCTGCGTACGACTGTATTCGGAGGCCGACTGGGCCGCGCGCCCGGCCTTCACCGACCCCGAAGTGCTGCGCTCCTCGCTGGCCGCGGTGATCCTGCGCATGAGTGCCCACGGCCTGGGTGACCCGGCGCAATTTCCCTTCATTGACGTGCCGCCGTCGCGTGCCATCGTCGACGGCTACCAGCTGCTGGCCGAACTCAACGCGGTGGACGAGCGCAGGAATTTGACGGCCATCGGCCATGATCTGGCACGCCTTCCCGTCGACCCGCGAATCGGGCGCATTCTGCTGGCCGCGCGTGATCAGCATTGCCTGCACGAAGCCCTCATCATTGCCGCGGCGCTTTCCGTACAGGATCCGCGCGAGCGCCCCGCGGCGCTGCAGCAGGCGGCCGACGAGGCCCATCGGCGCTATGCCGATGAGCGATCGGATTTTTTGTCGCTTGTGCGCTTATGGGAGGAACTGCAGTTGCGCGTCGAGCATAAGAAATCGAACCGGCGCCTTGCGGAGGACTTCCGTCGCGAGTTCGTCAATGGTCGGCGCGTGCGCGAATGGCGCGATGTGCACGCGCAGTTGCACCAGATCGTCGGCGAGCAGGGCTGGCGCATCAACACCACGGCGGCAACCTACGAGCAAGTGCACCGCGCGCTGCTCTCCGGCCTATTGGGCAATATCGGCACGAAAAGCGGGGAGGTCGATCCTGCGGATCGGCGCGAGGCGCCCTTCCTGGGGGCCCGGGGTATCAGGTTTCATCTTTGGCCCGGATCCCCGCGGTCGCGCAGGGCAGCGCGCTGGGTCGTGGCAGCCGAGCTGGTCGAGACTTCGCGCCTGTTTGCGCGCACGGTGGCCGATGTTGATCCGGATTGGATCGAACGGGCGGGAGCCCATCTGCTCAAGAAAAGTCACGGCGATCCGCACTGGGAAAAGCGCGCGGCACAGGTGGTCACGCTCGAGCGCGGAACCATCTACGGTCTGCCGGTGTATGTGCAGCGGCGCGTGCCCTTTGGACCCATCGACCCGGTGCATGCGCGGCAGATCTTTATTCGCGAGGCCTTGGTTGCCGGGGAATGGGAAACTCGGGCGGCTTTTTTCGCGCATAACCGCAAACTCGTCGAGGAGATCCGCGAGCTTGAGCACAGGACCCGTCGCCCGGACGTTCTGGTCGACGACGAGCAAATCTTCGCCTTCTACGATCGGCTGCTGCCCGCCGATATCTGCGATGGGCCGGGTTTCGAGCGTTGGCGCGCGCAGACCGAGCGCGAACAGCCGCGCCTGCTGTTTCTCTCCCGCGACGCGTTGATGCGCCACGAGGCGAGCGGCGCTGCGACGGAACTCTTTCCCCGGCAGCTGGTGATCCGCGGTGTGACCATGGCCCTCTCGTATCACTTTGAACCCGGAAGCGCCCGCGACGGCGTCACGCTGACAGTGCCGCTGTTTGCGCTCAATCAGATCGATGCGCTGCGCTGCGAGTGGCTGGTGCCGGGCATGCTCAAGGAGAAAGTGCTGCAACTGCTCAAGTCCTTGCCGCAGAAGCTGCGCCGCGCCTGCGTGCCCTTGCCCGCATACGCAGCCAGATTCGTCGAGCGCTGCCGGGTCGCGCCGGACGGTTCCGCCGCCGGCCTCATCGAGAGCCTGATCGCCGATGTGCGCGAGCACGCGGGCGTGGTGTGCGCTGGCGGCGATTTCAAGCTCGAAGCCGTGCCGGTGCACCTGACCATGAACTTCAAGGTGGTGGACGATGCCGGCCGACAGCTGGCGATGGGGCGCAACCTTGCGGCCTTGCGTTCGGAGTTCGCGGCCCAGGTACAGCAGAGCTTTCGGCGACTGGCTGCCGACGACGCCCCGGATGGTCCCGTGGCCGCGGAGGCCATCACGGATTGGGCTTTCGGCGCGTTGCCGGAGCTCCGGGAAATACAGCGCGCCGGGCAGGTACTGATCGGCCACCCGGCTTTGGTCGATCAGGGAACGCATTGTTCGCTGGAAGTGTTCGACGATCCCGAAACGGCGCGCCTGGCCCATCGCAACGGCTTGCGCCGACTGTTTCGCTTGCAGCTGCGCCAGCAGATACTGGCGCTGGAGAAGGGTCTTGCGGCGCTGGCGCCGGTACAGATGCGGGCGATGACGCTCGCTGCGGCGGGCCCGATAGAGCCGCTGGACGAGCAGATCGTTACGGCGGCGCTCGATCGCGTATGCCTGGTCGAACCCTGGCCAAGGGACCGGGCCGAATTCCTCGCTCGCAAAGATGCGGCCCGTGGGCGCTTGAGCCTGGTCGCGCAGGAACTGGCAAGGCTCGCGGTACAGATTATCGACGAGGCGATTGCGGCAAGCAGGAAACTCGCAGGCCTGCGCGACGCGGACGCTGCGCGCCTGGACATGGAGCAGCAGATTGCGCGGCTACTCGGGCGCCGCTTTCTCGTCGATACGCCAGCCGAATCCCTGGCGCAGTTTCCACGCTACCTGAAGGCGATCGCGTTGCGACTGGAGAAGCTTCGCTCAGATCCGATGCGCGACCAGGCTCGCGCGAGCGAGTTTGCGCCGTTGCAGGCACGGTGGTTGCGGGAGTTTGCGGCGCGCAAGGGTATCGCCGATGCACGGCTGGAGGAGTTTCGCTGGTTGCTAGAGGAACTACGCGTCTCGCTCTTTGCCCAGGAGTTGCGCACACCGTTTGCGGTAAGCGTCAAGCGCCTGGAAAAGATTTGGGCCTCCTTATGGACCGTTGGCAAGATTGTGCGTTGAAACCCTGACCGGCAGGAGGTGTGGTCATGTCGAACGAATCCCTGCGGACCGCGCTCGCGACGCTCATCGACGGTCTGAAGTTCGCGGAGGCGCCGCGCTGGCGCGAAGGGCGATTGTGGTTCTCTGATTTCTTCGACGAGCGCGTCTACAGCTGCTCGCTGGCAGGGGACCGGCGCGAGGAAGCGCAGGTGCCGGGGCGTCCCAGCGGACTGGGGTGGCGGCCGGATGGCAGCCTGCTGGTTGTTTCCATGCGTGACCAGCGACTGCTAAGACGGGAAGGCCAGACGCTGCACGAGGTGGCCGACCTGTCCGCTTTCGCCGCTGGCCCCTGCAACGACTTGTTGGTGGATCCCAAGGGGCGAGCGTACGTCGGCAATTTCGGCTTCGACCTCTACGCCAGGGAAAGCCCGCGCACCACCTGCCTGGTGCGCGTCGATACCGACGGCTCGGTGCACCGCGCGGCCGAGGACCTGATGTTCCCCAATGGCATGGCGCTCACGCCCGATGGCCGGACGCTGATCGTGGCCGAAACCCACGCCCATCGACTGACGGCCTTCGACGTGGATGATCTGGGCCGCTTGTCGCGCCGGCGCGCCTTTGCCGAACTGGACGGCGCCTACCCCGACGGCCTGTGTCTGGATGCCGAGGGCGCAATCTGGGTAGCCGATGCACGCGGGCACGCCGTACTGCGCGTGCGCCAAGGCCAGGGCGTCGTGCAGACGGTCTCAACCGGCCAGCGCCACGCCTATGCCTGCATGCTGGGCGGCGAGGACGGCTGCACGCTGTTCATTTGCACCGCGTCCGGAATAGGTCCGGCGCATGCCCAGGCGCAGCAAGGCCGCATCGAGTTCGTTCGCGTGGAGTGCCCCCACGCCGGCCTGCCCTGAGTGCGCTCAACCCGGCTTGCTGGCCGATCAGGCCTCGCGCAGCGCATGCTTGAGCTTCTTGCCGGCGGCGCTACGCGTGCGTGGCATCCCCGGAGCACGTGGGAGGCTGCTTCGGCGGCCGAGAAAAAAAGGAGTGGGCAAAGGTGGTCTGCACGAGAAGTAGGCCGATGATTGATACGCAGTCCCGGCGGCCCCAGGCGCAAAGAATCGCATGACTCGATGCGCGAACCGGGCCAATTCAGGGTAACGCGGTCCTGCGTTCGGGTGCCAGTCCAACTGGCTAAAGGATCTGGGCCAGCCTGCAGCGCGGGGATTGCGAGGCCGGTTGCGACTCAGGCCGAGGTGTTGACCAGCACTCCGGCCTGCACAACCGAGGACGTAGTGGTGCTGGAACTGGCGCCCAAGTCCGAGGCCAGCGTCTGCAGGAACGCGCTCAGCGTCGGAGTGCCGCTGAGCGAGTTGCTGGCCGACGGATCCAGCGCACTGACCATGGCTTGAAAGTCCTGCTGTAGCTTGGACAAGACGCTGTTCGTCGCCGCTGCGGTGGTGCTGGCAGGGCTCGTGCTGTTCCCCGTGACGGTCGGGGCGGTCGATGCGGCGCTGGACGAGGTGCTGGCGGGCGATGTACTCAGGCTCGAGAGCAAGCTCTGCAGTTTCTGCGCGATGCTGCGGCTGCCATTGTTATAGGCGTTTTCGAGTTGCTGATGGTTGTGATGATGTCGACCACTGCCGGTTACGCGGACGGTCGTGGTTGCAGCGGTTGTGGCGCTATTTGCCGTTGTGCTCGGCGCGGTTGTCGTGCCGCCGGCTGCAGCGGCCGACGTGGTGCTCGGTACGGCCGAGGAATTGCTGCCGGTTCTAGCGCTGGACGAAGAACCGGCGGGCGAGGCCCCGGCGCTAGGGAGCGAGTTTTGCGGGGCCTGCGCAGCGGCCGCGTTGCTGCCCCCATCGACCCGGTGATCGTGGTGATGGTGTCCATGGCCGCGACCATCTGGATCGCTGCCGCTGTCTTGCACGCTAGTGTCCGTAGCGCTCGTGCCGGTGTTTGATGTGGTCGAGTTCAAAGCGGAGAATAGGTCGTCGAGGAAGGCGTGTACGGCGTTGAGGGCAGCGGCCACCGAATTCGCGTCCGAGCTGGCCGAGGTGGTTACGGCGGAAACGCTTGCGCCAGTCGACGTGCTCGTTGAGCCTGTCGATGTTATTGCGGGCGTGTTCGGGCTGCTTGTTGACGTGCTCGCGGGCGTGCTCGCGGGCGTGCTCGTTGACCCGATGGTGGTCGTCGCGCTTGCGGCGCTCGACGAGCCGGTGGCGCCGGATGTTAGTCCAAGTTGACCGAAGGCTTGGAAGATGGCATCGATAAGGGCTTTGAAGCCGCCCCCAACTACGGCGCCCAGCGCGCTGGCGCTATTGGCGCCGCAGCTGTCCGGTGAACTATTGGACGTTGCGCTTGCGCTCTGCGTGCCGGTCCCGCTTTGCGCGTAAGCGCTTTGCTGTAGATACCAGGCCGTGTTGGAGAAGATGCCTTGCATGCTCATTGCGATTCCTTATGACCGTTGCGCCAGGGATTTTCTTTGTATTGCAGAACTCGGCTGCCAAGCTCTCGGCCGAAGGTGACCGTTTTTGCATCCGGCCACGGGAGTTACGGCGTGGTCCAAAAGCCATTGAGTCGGCCGATCGGCCTAGCTGTAACAAACCGTAACACCGATGGAAATTTGCTTGCATTCATGGGCTCTGCCACGCCAAGCGCACGATTTGCGACCGGATGAGGCGATAAATCAGCGGCTTCGGTCGCTCAGCCCGGCGCGGCCGAGTCGACTCGCGGGCGAGCCCGCGCGGGTCCCCAGAGTGTCGGATGACAGTAATATGAGCGCGAATCGATTTGCCAGGCCCGCTGCGTTAGCCCGATGACGGGACGCGGGTGCGATTGCCGAATCACCGTACAGCGGCGTTCGCGCGCCGAGCGAGAGGGAGGGGCGATTGACGCGATTTGGACTGTATGTCATTGGCGATGAGATCCTGTCCGGCAGACGCAGCGACCGCCATCTTGCCCATGTCATCGCGATTCTTCGGCAGCGCGGCTTGTCCCTTGCGTGGGCACAGTTCCTTCCCGATGATCGCTGCGCGCTGGAACGGGCGTTCCGGCAAAGTTTTGGCACGAACGACGTGGTATTTAGTTGCGGCGGTATCGGAGCCACCCCGGACGATCACACGCGCCAGGCCGCTGCCGCCGCGCTGGACACCGATCTGCAGTTGCATCCGGAGGCCAGGAACGAAATCGCGCGCGAGGTGGCCAAGCGCGGCGTGCATGACCTTTCCACACCCCTGGGCCAACGTCTGCTGCTAATGGGCGAATTCCCGCGCGGCGCGCGCCTGGTTCCCAATTCCTATAACCACATACCCGGGTTCGCCGTCGCGCGGCACTACTTCCTACCGGGGTTCCCGGTAATGGCCTGGCCGATGATCGAGTGGGTACTGGAGTCCGAATACCGCGAGCATTTCCATAGCACGCCGCAGCTCGAGCGCTCATTGCTGCTCTATGGCACGCCGGAGTCAGCGATCGTGCCCCTCATGCAAGACATCGAATCGCGCTTTTCCGGCGTACGCACTTTCAGCCTGCCCTCCGTCGGCGATGGCTCCGACGGGCGGCTGGCGCGGCGTCACATAGAACTCGGCGTGAAAGGGCCACCATCGCTGGTCCCGGGAGCCTACGACTATATGCAGGCGCAACTACGGGCAATTGGCGCCGAGGTCGAACTGCTGCCGGATCCCGCGCTGGCGACGGGAGGGCAATGACTGGCATTACCTGGCTGATCGTGTGGTGGATCCCCCACGCGGCCATTTGTCCCGATCATCGCTGGTTTCACCAGGACCCGCTTCGTCTTCGCTCTAGGGGGTGGTCATGAACGCTGTCGCTCTTCGCTTCTACGTGCATCAGCCTCGCAAACATGGCAAGGAACTGCTGTTCGAGTGGCTGCTCGGTCGCGCAAAGGAAATGGGAATCCATGGCGGGTCGGCATTCTTGTCGGTCGCCGGGTACGGTCGGCATGGCGTGATACATGAGCAGCGCTTCTTCGAGCTGCCCGAAGTCTTGCCGGTGATGGTGGAGTTCATTGTGACGTCGGAGGAGGCCGACAAGCTGCTTGCCTTGGTCCGGTCGGAGAAGATACACACCTTTTGCACCCGGACGCCTACCGAAGTCATCATGATCGATGACCGTTAGCGAATCCGGCGGCAAGCGATGACGGAAATTTTCGCCCTCGCTGCGCTGTGGCTGGCGTTGGCGCTTGCGGCGACGCTGATTTCCATATGGCTGGGCATTGCGACGGCAATGTCCGAAATTGTCGTCGGCACTGTGGCGCAGCTTGTTCTGGGGGCGGTGATAGGCGGCGCGGTGCTCGGTACCGACCAGTCCTGGGTACGGTTTCTCTCTTCGACGGGAGCCGTGCTGCTCACCTTCCTGGCCGGCGCAGAGCTCGACCCGACCGTGTTACGGCAGAGTTGGAAGCAAACCTGTGGCGTAGGGATGATCGGATTCGTTGCGCCGTTTTTTGGTTGTACGGCCGTTGCCTATTACGTGCTCGGTTGGTCCGTTTCATCGAGCTGGCTGGCTGGCATTGCGCTGTCGACGACGTCGGTTGCCGTGGTGTATGCGGTCATGCTCGAGTTCGGTTTCAACCGGACTCACTACGGGAAGACCATTCTGGCGGCCTGCTTCGTGAACGACCTTGCGACGGTGCTGGCGCTGGGGCTCATGTTTTCCCCGTTTACGTTCAAGACGCTCATCTTCGTCGTCGCATCGGTCGTCGCCTTCACAATCTTGCCGTGGCTGACCCCACGATTCTTTCAGCGCTTCGGTCAACGACCATCCGAGCTCGAGGCCAAGTTCCTGCTGCTATGCATGTTCGGTCTGGGAGCCCTTGCCCTATGGGCCGATAGTGAGCCGGTGCTTCCGGCGTACCTCATGGGGATGGTGTTGGCGGGTAGCGTCGGAAAAGACACTGTGCTGGTGCGCCGGTTGCGTACGCTGACGATGGGCTTTCTTACCCCCTTCTATTTCATCCGTGCAGGATCCTTCGTGTCCGTCCCCGCGCTTATCGCCGCGCCGGCAGCTTTTGTGGTGCTCCTGCTTGCCAAAATGGCATCGAAGATCGCCGGGGTTTACCCGATGACCAAGGTCTTCGGATCTCCTACTAAGGAGGGGATCTACACTACGCTGATGATGTCGACCGGGCTCACCTTCGGCAGCATCTCGGCGCTGTTCGGCCTGACGCACGGCATCATCAGCAACGCGCAATATTCGTACCTGATTGCTGCCGTGGTCGCGAGCGCGGTCGTACCCACTCTCATTGCCAATGCATTCTTCCTGCCACGCCATCTTTTGCCGGCCGGGGCGCCGGCGCGCACCATAGAGGACGCCCTCGCCGGCGCCAAAGGAGAGCCCAGATGACCTATAGCGTTCTGTGCGCCTACGACGGGTCGACGTCAGCCGAACATGCGTTCGGCCATGCATTGGCGCTTGCGAAAGCATTTGCTGGGGAGCTCCACGTGCTCGCTGTGGCGCAGCCGCCGGAGCCCCCAGAGGATGTGGAAACCGAGGCGTTGCTCGATGCCGCGCAGGAGCGGTTCAACAAGCAATTCGAAAAACTGCGGGCCCGTGCCCAAGCCGCGGGAATCAAGACAAGCTTCGAGGTCTGCGTCGGCCATCCCGCCGAGCAGATTCTGTACCATGCCGACGGGCTGCACGCGGACAATATCGTGCTAGGCCATCGAGGCAAAAACGCGTTCAAGCGTTGGCTGATGGGATCGGTGTCGCAGCGAGTGATTTCGTACGCGACATCGACCGTGACCATCGTGCGATGACGTGCGATTGCGCCGCTGGATCCGCCGAGTGCTGCGGGCAAAAAAAAGAGCCTGGTCGTGGACCAGGCTCAAAAAGCACCACTCAAGGAGGAGACAGGAGGGTGTTTGGACTCGCGTCCAAACTAGTGGTGCCAAGGAGACGTGAAATCCTTACGCTGTCTTGCGGACCTTGGCCTTGGCCACGTCGTTGGCGGCGTTTGCCGCGTTGATCGTTGCCGAGGCGGCCGCCGCCAAATTCGATTCGGCCCAGTCGGTTGCTTGCCGCGCCGCCTTGGAGGCCGTGTCAAAGGCGGTATTGGCGGCCGCAACGGCGGTCTTGAACATGGAGACTGCAGGCTCGGATCCGGTCGGGGCATTCTTGGCGGCAAGATCAATTAGGTCGGCGACCTTGCGATTTGCCTCGCTCAGTTGCGATTCGAAAATCTTCGTCAGTTCCGCGCTGGTACCGCTGGCAATGCCGTAGGCATTGCGGGAGTAACCGACGAGCTTCTCGAGGTTTGGTTGGCTTGCGCCGATGGCAAGCGCCAGGAATTCCTGTACGTCGCGTGCGCCCAGAAACGTTTGGCTTGATTCGGAAGCGTCCTGAAACGCTGCCTTGGCGGCGGTGATGTTGAGGTTCACCAGTCTTTCCGTCGCGTTAAACACGGTCTGACCGATCGCATTCCATGCGTCCAGGTGACCCTTTTGCAATTGCACCAATTCCGTGATCGTCGTAGCCATTATTTCTCCAAGAAGTTGAACTAGTTGTGTAATGCGGTGATCTGTTCGCGGCTAACCATCGTGTCCGCCGCCTATGCTCCGGTTGCCTGCAATATTGGGAGCCATCTTG
>Ga0116223_10004395_pt1 | contig 12212 bp, 6 predicted proteins | sample Sb_taG_3_FD_90092 | JGI IMG/M metagenome (GOLD analysis project Ga0116223, IMG submission 90092) | Peat soil microbial communities from Weissenstadt, Germany - Sb_50d_a_PC metaG | ecosystem: Environmental > Terrestrial > Soil > Wetlands > Peat | place: Germany: Weissenstadt | collected 2010-09-21 | reverse complement strand
CGTGAAAGCCGGACTCGTGGCCAACGCGGAAGACTATCTCTGGTCGAGCGCGGCAAGAAAAGCCGAGATGAATCTCGGCTCAGCAGGCTCGACAGCCTGCGCCACGAAGTTAAGTGAACAGTAATGTGGCTAGCCCGCGCCCAGCAGCTTGTTCCGCAGCCCCGCCGCATCGAAACCCGCGGCCCGATAGATCTCGTCCGGCTTGCCCGAGCGCGAGAACGCGTCCATTCCGAACACCCGCCCGGCATAATCGCCCGGCAGCAGGAACGGGTACAGGAATCCGCGCCAGCCGTTGTGCAGCGCGATGGCATACTGCCGCTCATCGTCCGGGAAGATCTCGTTCGCCTTGGCCGGATCCGTCCGCCGCAATTCCTCGAAAAGCTGCGGCGACGTGACCGCCACGATCTTCACGTCCGAGCGTTCCTCCAGCTCCGGGAGAATGTCCAGCAGGTTGGCCATCACCTGTCCGCCGCAGACCAGCAGCACCTTCTTGGGCTTGCCGTTCCGCCGGAACGGATGGAAGACGTAGGCCCCGTTGACGGCCTCGCGCGCGGGCGGCACTCCGCCAACGCGCGGGAACACGGGCGTCCCCGGCCGCACCGCGGAGAACACCACCGGCTCGCCCCGCGCGGCGGCGTGGAACAGCATCTCGATGGCCTCATTCGCGTCCAGCGGTTTGTACACCTTGATGCCCGGATAGGCCGAGAACAGCGACATCCAGAACAGGCCGTGATGCGTCGGACCGTCCTCGCCGGTCTCCGGCCCGTCGTGCGCCGCCAGCATGATGAAGAAGCTGGACGCCCGCGGGTTGACCGCGCTGTTGATGAGGGTCATGCGCACGGCGTTGGCCATCATGGGGGTGAACACGCCATAGGTCGCGAAGGCCGTCATGGGGCGGAAGCCGCCGGGCAGGATGTCCTGTCCCATGGCGGTCGACATCATGGCCATGTTCTGCTCCGCGATTCCGAATCGGAAGCCGCGGCCCAGCACGTTATCCCTTGTCTGGATTCCGTAAACGCTCTCGGCCTTGCCGGTGAGGATGGACTTCATAAGGTCGCCCGCGCCCACGTAAAAGAACGCCGTGTGCTTCATGGCCCAGGCGAACCACGCTTCGGTGGCCTTACGAGTAGGCACCGAATCGCCTGCCTGGAAGACCAGCTCCGGCGGCAGGACGTCGGGCCGCGCGAAGCTGGTGTAATCGGCCATGGGCCGTCCCGCCAGCGCGGTCTCCATGCGCTTCACCAACTTCGGCTCCGGCGCAATCATTCGGGCGCCGGCATCGAGGCGCTCGGCCAGGTAGTCGCGCTCCTCGCCGCCCAATGCTTCGATGACCAAGCGAATGTCCGCGGCCGCGTCTCCCGGTTTTCCGGGGATTTCGAACCCAAGGTTCCGCATGGCCGCGACGTACTCCTCGTGCTTCAGCGGCGTGCCGTGGGAATCGCCCGTGCCTTCCAGCCGGCCGTAGCCGACGCCTTTTGTGGTATGGCACACCACCACGGTGGGCCGCTTCACGCCCCCGGCTGCCAGGCGGTAGGCATAGGCCAACTCGCGAACGTTGTGCCCATCGGCTTCGATGATGTCCCAGCCCGGCGCGAACCAGTGGTTCACATAGGGAGACGGCAGCGCTTCGGTGATCGGCCCATCGATGCCGAACCCGTTGTAGTCGAGCGTGACTATCAGGTTGTGGACCCCCAGGTTCGAAGCCACATTGCGCGCTTCGTAACTCATGCCCTCCTCGGTCTCCGCGTCTCCCGCGATCACGAAGGCCTTGGTGTCCAGCCCGCACGAGCGGTGCAGGATGGCGAACCCCAGTCCCGCGGAGAAGCCATGTCCGGAGGACCCGGTGGAGGTGTCGGCCAAAGCGTAATGCGATTCCACGTGGCCGCTGGGGCCGCCCCAGCGGCGGAAGCGGGCCAATTGCTCCGGATAGACCGCAGCTTTCGCGGCCTCCGCGGGAAGCGCGATGCCCTTACCGCGCAGCGTCTCGTAAACCAGCGCCAGCAAGGCGTGGAACAGGGGCGAACAATGGCCGGCCGACCACACCATCCGGTCCCGGCCGGGGTGCTTGGGGTGGCACGCATCGAATGCCACAACGCCACTGCTCAGGAGAGTGACCAACTGCTCCGTTTTGGACGACGATCCGCCGGGGTGTCCGGACTGGGCGGCGTCTACCGCCGCAAAAGCCAGCCCGCGAACGATGCGGCACAGCCGGGCGATCTTGTCTTCGTCGATCTCCCGCAGCGGCTCGAGCGGCAGTCCTTTGAGGTTGAGGTATCGGCCTCCTTCGGCGCGATATTGCAGGCGCTCCGGAGCGAGCGCCTGGATGTCTTCCTCCAGAAGGTTATAAGGGCTCATTAACACGGACACGAAACACCTCCCACTCTCGAATTTCAGAGTCTACAAGTATTTTATATCCATTTATCTGGTTTTGCGGCGCCCGCACTCCACCGGCCCTGGCTGCGTAATTGGGTGATACCCTGGATTCCATAGCTTCACGTACCTTGTCGAGAAGGAGGGCTTATTATGGCAGGCGAGCGAATCGCAATTCCTGGAAGCGAGCGTCAGCAGATCCCCAATTCAAATGTGATCGGCACGCCCGACCCAAATGAAATCATGAGCGTGACCGTCGTCTTGCGACGCCGCAACGCGAATCTTCCGCCACCTGGCAGCGAAACCATCGGCCGCCGAGAGTTCGCGGAGCGCTTTGGCGCCGATGCCGCGGATGTAGATCGGATCGAACAATTCGCTGCCGAAAACGACCTTACCGTCGTCCAAACCGATCTGGCGCGACGCAGTGTGGTTTTATCGGGAACCATCGCGGATTTGAGCGAGGCCTTTGGAACGCAACTGAGCATCTTCCAATCCCCCGATGGCGCCTTCCGCGGCCGTATCGGGCAACTTTATGTGCCGGTCGAAGTCGCGCCCCTGATCGTGGGAGTGTTCGGCCTCGACGAGCGGCCACAAGCCAAGACGCATTGTCGCCGGGTCACGGCTGCCACACCTAAAGCTACCAACATCTCCTATACTCCGCCGGCGGTTGCCAAATTGTACAGCTTCCCGGCGGCTGCGACCGGAGCGGGTCAGACAATCGCCCTCATTGAATTGGGTGGAGGATATCGTACCTCCGACCTGCAAACCTACTTCAAGAATCTCGGCATTAAAACGCCGCCCGTGGTGACTGCGGTTTCCGTCGACAGCGCTCAAAACCAGCCTGTCGGCGACCCCAACAGCGCGGACGGCGAAGTCCTGCTGGACATCGAAATCGCGGGCTCCATAGCGCCTCAAGCCCGGATTGCGGTCTACTTTGCGCCGAACACCGATCAGGGGTTCCTGGACGCGATCACCACGGCGGTCCACGACAACTTGCGCAAGCCGTCGGTAATATCGATCAGTTGGGGAGGCCCCGAGTCGACGTGGACCTCGCAGTCGCTAACGGCATTCGATCAGGCCTTCCAAGACGCCGGCTTGCTGGGGGTCAGCGTATGCTGTGCTGCGGGAGACAACGGCTCATCGGACGGCGTCACGGATGGCGAAGCGCATGTCGATTTTCCCGCGTCCAGCCCGAACGTGCTGGCTTGTGGAGGGACCAATCTCCAGTCGTCCAAAGGGAAAATCACCGGTGAGGTAGTGTGGAACGAGGGCGCCAACGGCGCAACCGGAGGCGGCGTCAGCGAAACGTTTTCATTGCCTGCCTATCAAGCGAAGGCGAACGTACCAGTCTCGGTGAATCCGAGTCACTTTAAGGGCCGTGGCGTTCCGGACGTCTCCGGAGACGCCGACCCCGCGACCGGTTATCAGATCCGCGTGGATGGGCGCAACGCGGTGTTCGGCGGCACCAGCGCCGTTGCGCCGCTCTGGGCGGCACTCATCGCCTTGCTGAACCAGCAGCATGGCAGCCCGCGCGGCTTCTGGAACCCGGCGCTATACGCGGCTCCGGCGGGCGCGTTCCGCGACATCACGTCGGGCAACAACGGCGCATACAAAGCCGGCGCGGGATGGGATGCCTGCACGGGCCTGGGCAGCCCCAATGGCCAAGGTTTGTCCCTGGAGTAATGCACTCCAGGTTTATGGGCCCAGCCGTATACTCCACTCGTGGTTGCGGCGCCGAGACTCCTCTCAGCGTCGCGGCTCTTTCGATCCTGGCACCGGTTCCCGGACCGGATTCTGCGTGATTTCGACCGGCACGACAACGGCTTTGTCGCCGTACTTGACGGTAATTTTGGCCTTTCCAATGGCCACAGCCGAGACGCCGCCCTCGCTCGATACCACGGCGATGGCGGGCCGGTCCGAAGTGTAGGTGGTACGCTTGGAACGGGTGACGTCGATCTTAGACCCGTCCCGAAAAAAGCCCCAGATGAGAAGCGGCGAGTCCGCCTGGCCGCCGAACGTGAGCGATTGCCATTCGGATTGTAGTTTCCGGGCATCGTCGGGCCGCTCGATGTCCACCTCGATGGGGTCGGAGTAGACCGTCACGCCGGATGCCATGGCGCCGGCCGCTTTGAGCCGGTAACGGCCCAAAGCGAAATCCGCCGGAATCGGATAGGAGTATTGATAGGGCGGCGCGGAGAGGCCGGTGCTGAGCGCGAACGGCCCCTCGCCGACAATGCTTACGCTTTGGAACGCAGATGGGGGCCCCTGGACCGCAACCGTGAGAGCGGTGCCGGCGTTCACCACGGTGCCGTTTGCCGGCGAGACGATCTGCAACTGAGAGTCCGCGTGCAGAGTGGCGGTGGCCAGCCACAGCAACGATATCGCCGACGCAATCGCTCCGCCGCACGAACCGTTAACGAATGACTGGAACAGATGCCACTCCTGTTCGAAAGCCAAGCTTTCCTAAAAGATCAGGGGCCCTACCCCGAGGCCGCCGATTCGAAGCCGGATCAGAACTCCGCCTTCAACCCCAACTGGATCTGCCTCGGCGGCAGTTGGTTTTGCACGATGCCGAACGTCGGATCGTTCACCACACGTCCGATCAGGTTGTAGTTGGAATGGTTCGCCGCGTTGAACACCTCCGCGCGGAATTGCAGCTTCAACTTCTCGAACAGGCGGAAGGTGCGCGCGATGGTGGCATCGATGTTGGTGAGTCCGGGTCCGATCATGGTATTGCGCCCCACCGTACCGAACTGGTAAACCGGCTGTACGAAGGCCGCGGTATTGAACCAGGCAGCCGTGGAACGCAGCGAAGACGGCAGATTCGGGTCCACCGGCGACCCATTCGCGCTCAGCACGTAATTCGGCCGCACCAGGATCCCCCCGCTGCCGCCGCCAATGTTGATCGGGTCGCCCCGGTAGTCGATGGTGAAGGGGAATCCGCTCTGCAATTGGAGGATGCCGGAAAGCTGCCAGCCGCCCAGAATCGTCCCGCCCAAGCCATGGGCGAACATACGGTGCCCCTTGCCGAACGGCAGGTCGTATACGCCCGTCGAGACCCAGCGAAACTTGGTGTTGAAGTATGCGAGGCTGCGATCGGCCGCCAGGTCGAACGAGTTCTGCGGCGGCGAATTCTCGCTGCCCGTGATGCCGCCCGCATTGCGGTATTGCGGCGCATTGGAAATTGCCTTTGACCAGGTAAACGAGCTCAGCAGCGAAACTCCCGCGTGGAACCGGCGCTCCAACCGCGAAGTGAGCGCGTGGTAGTTGCTCTGCGCCGAATGCGGAAAGTAGTTGATGGTGGTGACCGGCACCGTGGCGTTCGACATGGGGAAGCCCAGCAGCGACTGCACCTCGGGCGAAAGTGCCAAACCATAGTAGGGCCGCTTGACGGTGGTGCCGGGCATGGAGTTGTTTACCTGCACATTTTGCTCGAGGTGAATGCCGGCGGTGCCCAGATAACCGGCCTCGAGCACGGTATTCGGCGTGATAGCCCGCTGGATATTGAAGCTCCACTGCGGCGAATATGGCGTGCCCTGATGAGCATCGATGGCCGCCGCCTGAATCGCCTGGCCGCCGACGATGGCCGGGGCGAACACGTTCAGGTTCGGATTCTGCGGTACGTAGGCGTTGAAAGTCAGGGTCTGGTTGTAGGTGGTCGGCAGCGATTGAGCCAGCTTGAGCAGCGTATTGGCGTCCTGTGTGCCGTAGTAGATCCCCCCTCCGGCGCGAATCACGGTCTTCGAATCCAGGGACCAGGCCAGACCGATCCGCGGGCTGATATTCCGCCAGTTGGTATAGGCGCACCCGGAGGGATAGCCTTCCTTGCCGCACACGAACAGCTTGGGACTATATATCCCTTGCTGACCGGCGGCGAAGATCGTCTCCGGCGAAGGCGCCGTGCCGAAATCGATGCTGCTCATCTGATTGCGAAGGTCATAAAGCGGAGGAGACATCTCCCAACGCGCGCCCGCGTTGAGCGTGACGTTGGGCGACAGCCGGATATCGTCCTGCACAAACGCGGCCGTGTTGGTCTGCCGCCCGTCGATGCGATTCGGCCCAATGGTGCGAACGGCCGCGCTAGGCATGCCCAGCAGCGCAGCGGCCAGCGCGTCGCCTGAATTATCGCCGGCCTTGGGCGCGGCCGCGGTCGCGTCCGTGTACCCCTTGGTAAAGGTCAACGACCCCAGAGGATCGGCGTACTCGTAACGCACATATTGGGTGTTGTCGAACTCGCCGCCGAACGACAGCGCATGCCGTCCGTGCTGCCAGGCGAATACATCCCAGATCTGATAGACGTTGTCGCGCGCCCGCGCAATGCCGCCCTGCCCGGTGGCGTTATACGGACCGGCTCCGCCGAAGTTCAACAGTCCCACGATAAAATTCGGCAACTGGGTCTGCTGTCCGTTGACGTTGAAATCGAGCTCCGGCAGGCCGTATAGGAAGTTCAAACGGTTGAACCCCATCCGCAGGTCGTTCACCTTGTCGGCGGAAACTACCTTGGTGACGCCCACCGCCACATTCCGGGGAGCGGCGTTATCCAGATTCGCGCGCGAAGGCAGCACCACGGGAATCGACGAGTTCTCGGTCGCCCCAGAGTAGCGCCCGAAGATCTTCAGGCTGTCCGTCACCTGATAGTCGCCGCGTCCGGAGTAATTGCCGTAGTTCTGCAACTGAACGTCGGCCGAGTTGATGTACAGTCCGCCGGCAACGTTGGGCAACGGCAGGATGTGCATGGCCGCGGAGACCGAAGGATCGATGCGCGTGGCCGGAATGATGTTGCCTGGGAACGGGGCGCGCAGGCCGCCGCTCAACGTACTGGTCGGGTCGTAGATCAGGGTAGTGGCTGCCTCTTCGCTGAAATTGCCGGCGCGCTGGAGCGCATCGGGCACCCCGATGGTGGTCAGGTTGGCGGCCGCCTGCCGCGTCCGCAGAGCTTCGTAGCTAAAGAACGCAAACAGCTTGTTCTTGACCACCGGCCCGCCGAGCAAACCTCCAAACTGGTTGCGCTGGAATTTCGGCACGCTGCTCTGCGTAGTCAGATTGAATGGCCGCGCATCCAACTGGTTGTTGCGGAGGAATTCCCAGCCGGCGGCATGCCAGTTGTTGGTGCCCGATTGCGTCAGGACGTTGACCTGCCCGCCCGAAGCCCTTCCATACTCGGCGCTGTACTGCGCCACTTGCACGCGAAACTCCGAAATGCTGTCGACCGTCGGCACATAGTTGAGCGCGTTGTAGTCCGGATCCGTGTTGATGATCCCATCCAAAAGGTAGGCGGAGTCGTTGGTCCGGCTTCCCGCTACGCTCAACCCGGCCACTTCGCCCTGGCGCAGCGCGTTCTGCTGGACCGCGATGCCGCCTGAGTTGACTCCAGGCGAAAGCAGCGCCAGTTGCAGAAACTGACGCCCGTTGAGTGGCAAGGCCTTGATCTTCTCCTCGCTCACTACCGCACCCTGCGCCACGCTCACCGCGTCCAGCGGCGACACCGTCTCGCTCACCGAGACGTGTTCGGAAACGATACCCACGGCGAGGGCCACGTTGAGCTGCGAGGCTTGAGCCACCTGCAGATGGATCGCGGAGTATTCCTGAGTTTTGAAGCCGTTGGCCGCCACACGCAGCGAATAGTCGCCCGGCTCGATCAACTCGATCCGGTAGGCGCCGTCGAACTCGGAAAGCGTTTCCCGAATCGCGCCCGTGGATTGCCTGGTGAGGCGCACCTGCGCGCCCGGTACGCCCGATCCCGAAGGGTCGAGCACGCGGCCTGACAACACGGCGGTGTCATTCTGCGCGAGCAAAACGGAGGGCAGGAGGATCGCGCTCAAAAGCAGTAACGCGCGCCCAGTCGGATTCCGGTGGAACAATCGATTTAGCATTTTGATATTGGCTCCCTATCACCGACCCGTGGTGAAATGCTTGATACTAGTACGTTTAGTACTTCTAGAACGTTACGGGCCTGTTTAGTGAAATGAAATGTGAACAATGGTTAGTTGAGTTTGGTTAGTTCCATCCGTACTCCCCCACCGATGCGGGTATCCCTGGGACCTTGAAATTCCCACAGCGAAATCACTCAAAAATACTGGGCGTCCGGGAGTACATCCAGGCCTGTCAAATCAACGCCCGCGCCCATATGCTTAAGTAATCCCCGGGGATAGTCCCGAAGAAGCATAGGAATTACGTGTGTCTGCTAACGTGAAGCAATTGCTCTTCTGTCTGGCGCTGGCCGCTTTGCGTGCGCCATGTGCAAGCGCTCAAAGCGGCGCGGCCGCGGTTGCCCCGGTCACGCTCTACACCGATTTCCAGCAGCCGGTACCCCTGGCAGTGGTGGAAGCACTCCGGATCGAGGTGGATTCCATCATGGCGCCCATGGGCCTTCGATTCGAGTGGCGGCGGCTGTCGGACTTTCGCAGCGAGCGGGTCTCCGCCGCGGTGGCAGTAGCGCATTTCGAGGCGCGCTGCGACGTCAGCGGCCTGTTGATGCGCAAAAATCAGCCGGGATCGCTGGGGTGGACAGAGATGACCGATGGCACGATTCTTCCTTTCACCCACGTGGATTGCGAACGGGTTCGCACCTTTCTGCAGACCACTTTGCTGGGCTACCACCCCCGGGACCGCGAACGCGCATATGGGCGGGCGTTGGGCCGAGTGTTGGCCCACGAGTTGTATCACGTCTTCGGAGACACTCCCCAACACGCTGCCCGCGGCGTGGCGAAGGAGAGATACACGGTAGAGGATCTCCTCGGCGCGAATTTCCGGTTCCACGAGAGGCAGACACAGGCCCTGCGCGGCAGCCAGACACTGGCGGCCCTCAAAGCGGCGCGCGGGCCTTTCTAAGCACACCGAGCCGCGACCGCGAGGGCGTGGTCTTCGCCGTTGCTCCACAACCCGCGTCTGTTACGCTGAACATATACCCACCATGGCCCCACGGCGCAAACCGGAGATCATGAGCCCGGCCGGATACTGGCCGCAGTTGCGTACGGCCATCGAGGCCGGCGCGGACGCGGTCTATTTCGGCCTGAAACATTTCACCGCCCGCGCCAAGGTGGGCTTCTCCCTGGCCGAATTGCCGGAGGTCCTGAGCACGATCCACCGCCGCGGCGTCAAGGGATACGTCACGTTCAACACCCTGGTCTTCGACCACGAGTTGGACGAAGCCTGCCGCGCCCTGGCCGCCATCGCCGAGGCCGGGGCCGACGCCATCATCGTGCAGGATATCGGCATCTGCAAGCTGGCCCGCGGGATCGCACCCGGCCTTCAAATCCACGGCAGCACCCAGATGAGCGTCACCAGCGCCGATGGCGTGCGACTCGCCCAGAGCTTCGGCGCGAGCCGCGTGACCCTGGCGCGCGAGCTTTCGCTCGACGAAGTGCGCGCCATCCGCGCCCGCACCGATTGCGAGCTCGAGATCTTCGTCCACGGCGCCCTCTGCGTGGCGTATTCCGGCCAATGCTTTTCGTCCGAAGCCTGGGGCGGCCGCAGCGCCAATCGCGGGCAGTGCGCGCAGGCCTGCCGCCTGCCGTACGAAATGATCGTCGATGGCCAACTCCGTCCGTTGGGCGATGCGCGCTACCTGCTTTCGCCGGGCGACCTCTACGCTCTGCACCAGGTTCCCGAAATCGTCGAGATCGGAATCTCGGCGCTCAAAATCGAGGGCCGCTACAAAGACTCCGACTACGTGGCGCTGACCACGCGCGCCTACCGCCAGGCCGTGGACGATGCGTGGGCCGGCCGAGAGCCGGGCATCGACCCCGCCGCCGAACTGCAGCTCGAGCAGGTGTATTCGCGCGGCCTCGGTCCGTACTTCCTCGGCGGGACCGATCACCAGGCGGTGGTGGATGGACGCGCACCGCGGCATCGCGGCGTGTGGATGGGCCGCGTGGTTCGCGTCGCGGAGAGCGGCGTGGTCATCGAGCCCGCCGAAGCCCACCGCATCTCGCCGCTCAAGCCGGGCGATGGCGTGGTGTTCGACGCCGCCGATTGGCGCAGCCCGGAGGAGGCGGAAGAGGGCGGCCGCATCTTCCAGGTGGAGGCGCGCGAGGGGCAGCTTGAGCTGCGTTTCGGCAACGGCGTGTTGCACCCCCATCGCATCCGGCGCGGGGACCTGGTGTGGCGCACACACGACCCCGACCTGGACAAAGCGGTCCGGCCGTACGCCGAGGCTGCAACTCCCCTCCGCAAGCAGGCGGTGAGCGTGGTGGTGACCGCGCGTGAAGGCGTACCGCTGCTCACCGAATGGCGGGTCGGCGAGCTCTCCGTGACGGTCGAATCGCCAATGCCGCTGGGGATAGCGCGGAATCGCGGCCTGGATGTGGAGTTCCTGCGGGCGCAACTGGGGCGGCTCGGCAACACGGCATATGAATTGGCGGAGTTGCAGGCGCACATCGAGGGCTCGCCATTCGCGCCCAGTTCGCTGCTCAACCAGGTGCGCCGCGAGGCGGTGGAGCGCCTGCAAGAGCGGCAAGGAGCGGCGCGGAGGATGCACGTGAATCGAGTGGAGGAACCGCTCCCTAACGGTCGCGGCTCTGAAGGAAACCCTCCGATTCAACTGCACCTTCTCGTGCGCACTCCGGACCAGTTGGACGCCGCCATCGGGCTCAAGCCCGCCAGCATCACGCTGGATTATCTCGATCTGTACGGGCTCCGGCCGTCGCTCGACCGCGTGCGTGCCGCGGGTATCGCCCCGCGCGTAGCCAGCCCTCGAGTTCTGAAACCGGGCGAAGAGCGCATCCTCGATTTCCTGTTGGCTTCCGACTGCCCCATACTGGTGCGATCCGCCGGCCTACTGCACGCCTTGCGGGAACGGCCGCATCCCGAGCTGATTGGCGATTTCAGCCTGAACGCGGCCAACGCCATCACTGCGGCGGAGCTTCTCGAAACGGGCCTTTCCAGCCTCACCCCGACCCACGATCTGAATGCCGCGCAGATCGCCGCGCTGGCGCGCAGCATCGGCGGCGATGCCATCGAAGCCATCGCCTGGCAGCACCTGCCGGTCTTCCACACCGAGCACTGCGTCTTCTGCCGCTTTCTCTCGACGGGCACCAGCTATCGCGATTGCGGCCGGCCCTGCGAGGAGCACCGGGTGGCGCTACGCGACGCGGCCGGGCGCGCCCATCCCGTGATGGCCGACGTCGGCTGCCGCAACACCGTCTTCGGCGCGGAAGCGCAGGAATCCAGCCGGCACCTGGAGGAGTGGATGGCGGCGGGCATTTACCGCTTCCGCCTGGAATTCGCGCACGAGTCCGGCGAGCAGGTGACGCGCATTGTGCGAGCCTTCGAAGACGCTCTCTCCGGCCGGCGCAGCATGCGCGAGCTGGCGCAGCATCTTCAGCGCATCGCGCTCGAGGGCGTCACCGAGGGCAGCCTGTTCGTGCCGGAAGGGTATCTTACGCTGCCCATTCTGCAATGACGGCTTACGCGGTTCGCACTACCGGAATCCTGGTCTCCACCGGAGGCAGAGCCGGGAAATCCGTATACGGCGTCGTCTGGTACCAATACCCGACGGAAAAGAAATTGTCGCCGCGATCGTTGGCATGGCCGTGCTCCATGGTGTGTTTGAGATAGCGCTCGAACGTCACGGGATTGTCGCCGTGCCAGCGGTAGCAGCAGTAACGGCCGCCTGTACGTTCCGCGTTGACGATCAGGGGCGCCCCGTACATGCCGTGTCCGAAAGGCTGCGCGCCATCGCGTCCGCCGAAGTCCCAGCTTCCCAGAAAATAATCCTCCGACCCGGTGCCGTTAATCACGGGCTTCGACTCGTCGTCAACGAAGATCATGTCGTCGCCCTCGCCCCACCATCCGTTGGCGTTCTGCAGCACGCCCAGGGTGACGCCCATGAGGTGGCCGCG
>Ga0116223_10004387_pt1 | contig 12224 bp, 8 predicted proteins | sample Sb_taG_3_FD_90092 | JGI IMG/M metagenome (GOLD analysis project Ga0116223, IMG submission 90092) | Peat soil microbial communities from Weissenstadt, Germany - Sb_50d_a_PC metaG | ecosystem: Environmental > Terrestrial > Soil > Wetlands > Peat | place: Germany: Weissenstadt | collected 2010-09-21 | reverse complement strand
TTACACGGCACGAGAAGCGAATCGGTTGCTCGGACGCACGGGCCAGCCATTCTGGCAGGCCGAATCCTAGCGCGGCAAGAAAAGCCGAGATGAATCTCGGCTCAGCAGGCTCGACAGCCTGCGCCACGAAGTTAAGTGAACAGTATTGCGCATTAGCCGGGAACTCGGGAAAGGAATCGCAGGCGGCATCGGCAAACGCTGGCTCGCCGGGCGTGGCATTGAACGCCTGATTCTTAGAGCGCCCGCACCGAAGTGGCACTCAAGTGACAGGCGGCGCCACGGGGCTTCGTTTCCATCGAGCCGAAAGACAACGTGCCTCTTACGATCACCGCCCGTCGTGGGAGGAGCGAAGTCGCCTGGCCGTCCGCCAACCGCACGTCAATCACCTCGTCGGAGTCCAAATGAGGCGCGTGGAGCCAGTTTCCAGGGTCTGGAACCAGCAGAAATCGTGCGACCCGGCCGTTCACCGCGGGGAACCCTTCCGCTCCAATCATGTACCCTTCCACCGCCACCTCTGCCGTCCCCGGGGTGCCGGGCGCCGACATGATCTTGTCTAGGGTTTGCCAGCTAACCGCCTTGACGCCCGGTTCGAGGGATTTTGGCGTGACGTAGTACAGGTCCGGCCGGCTGCTGACAGCGATGAGCGAGAGGGTCAGCGCGACCGGACACGCCGTGATCAGGAAAATCAGCAGGAGGGCCTTCCGCTCGCCCCGGCGCCATCCTCCTTTTCTGCCTTTTCTTGAAATTCGCACTTCGACCTGCGGGAGAGTATACGGCTGGAACCCGGTTGACATGACAACTTTCTGATGAGCGGACTATAACTCGCTTTGACCGGGCATCCTAACGCCACCGCCGGACTCTGATTCGGGCAGTTCCCGTTCTGCGATCTCACGCGGCATTTGGCACGTCCGCCTGCGGCCTGATTTGTCCCTCTCATGGCCGCTTGCGATGCCGTTCGCAATTTTCCTGGAGGAGTTTCGGCCGGCTTGGCATAAACCTGACAGATGGACCCTCGTGTGATGAAAGCCCTGATCGTCGACGACGAACCGATTGCGCGTCGCGTCCTCCGCGAAGAATTGGATCTGCTCCCCGACGTGCAGATCGTGGGCGAGGCCGGAGACGGCCGGGAAGCTTTGCAGAAGATCGCGAAGCTCCAGCCCGACATGGTCTTTCTCGACCTGCAGATGCCGGTGATGAGCGGCTTTGAAGTAGTCCGCAATCTCAACGGGCCCCATGTTCCCGTGATCGTGATCGTGACCGCCTTCGACCAGCATGCCATCGAGGCATTCGAAGCCGGGGCCGTCGATTATCTGCTCAAACCGGTCGGCGATGCGCGGTTGCAGAAAGCCGTGGAGCGCGCCCGGAACCTCTGCGGCAGGCCTGTCGAGATCGCCGCTCAGGTCGACAAAATCGCCGCGGCCGCCCAGACGTCCAATGCGCCTAGAAGCAGAAAGGTTGTGGGCCGCAGCGGGGAGGAGTATTTCCTCCTGGATGCAGATGAGGTTCTCGCCTTCCAGGCCGAAAGGGAGCTGGTCTGGATCGTCACGTCCAAGCACCGGCTCCTGGCCACCCAGAGTCTGCGAACCATCGAAGAGCGCCTGGGCGAGCCGCAGTTCCAGCGCGTTCACCGCAACGCCATCGTGAATGTCAACCACGTGCGCAAGATGAGCGCGCTGAGCAGTCAGCGCTGGTTGATCACGCTGAGCAACTCCCTGCAATTGGTCGTCAGCAAGCGCCAGGCACACAGTATTCGGAAAATCCTACAGTGGTGACCTCTGCACAAGGGGGCTGCGCCTGTCCGCTCATGGGCGTTTTCATCCCGCTCAAGGCGAGTATCGGGCCGTTTGCAAGAATCACCCGGGAATCGTCGCGCGGCAACGGATCCTCTCGATACAATGGTTGTCACTATGGCAGCGGGCGGTCCGGCCACGAAACGAATCCTGGCGGTTCTTTTTGTGTTGTGGCTCACCGTCTTCGGCCAGATTTCGGCGCTGGCCACGGAGCACTCGCAACACTACGCGTCCGGCCGCTGTTTGCAGTGCCACGCGGGGCCTTTGCCGTTCCTGCACGTCGTAAGTACTCTCACCCTCGCTCCGGCGTTCGCCGTACGCTGGATGGGCGCCCGTCCGGATTATCAATCGGCCGCTGAAGCCCCGGCTGATCCTACCTCTTCGCGCGCTCCGCCCGCTTAGTTCGGTTCGCGAGTCAATCGGCGCGGCCCTCGTTTCGGGACCGTCCTGTACGAATTAGTCGAATCCAAAATCAAAGGAGAAATGTGAAGATTGGATTTATCCCTGCGCTCGCAGGGCTGCTCTTACTTTTCGTTCTATCCGCAACTCCGCCCGCCCCAGCACAATCCATCAGCGCCGGCACTATCGGCGGCACTGTCACCGACCCTTCCGGCGCCGCGATCCCGGCGGCCACGGTGACGGTCCGGAACCCCGTCTCCAATTACCACCAGGCGGCCACCACCGATCAGGCTGGCGCCTTTCGCTTCAGCAACGTGCCGCTCAACAATTATCATCTGCGGGTCGAGGCCGCCGGCTTCGCCAACTACGAACACGAAGTAACAGTCCGCACCACCGTGCCCGTCAGTCTCGAGGTCAGGCTGGCGGTTGCCGGTTCACAGACTTCCATCGAAGTGGTCGCGGAAGGCATCATGGTCGAGAACGCGCCCGTGGCTCACAACTCGGTCGATCAGAACCAGCTCATGTCGCTGCCTGTGGAGTCGCCGGCCAATGGCCTGAGCGCCGCCATCACCCTCAGCACGCCCGGCGTGGTGGCCGATTCCAACGGCTTTTTTCATCCGTTGGGCGACCATGCCCAGACCAGCTACGTGATCGACGGCCAGCCTATCAGCGATCAGCAGAGCAAGGCCTTCTCCACCCAGATGCCGGTCAATGCCATCCAGTCCATGGAACTGGTCACCGGTATGCCCTCCGCGCAGTATGGCGACAAAACCAGCCTGGTGGTGGACGCGGCCACCAAGAGCGGCTTGGGCAGGAAGCCGTTCGGGTCAATGGATGCCACTTACGGATCTTTCGGCGATGTCTCGGAGAATACCTCTTTCGGCTTTGGCAGCGCCAAATTCGGCAGTTTCACGGTCTTCGATACGGACCGCTCCGGCCGCTTCCTCGACACTCCCGAGTTCTTCCCCGTGCACGACATCGGGAACAACGAAACCTTTTTCGACCGGCTGGATTTCCAGCCCACATCGCAGGACGCCGTACACCTCGACCTTTTTGCCGCGCGCAACTGGTTCCAGATTCCCAACACCTACTCACAGGCCGGCCAGGACCAACGACAGCGCGTCCTGAGCTTCAATATCGCGCCCGGTTACCAGCACTCGTTCGGCGCCAAGACGCTATTCACCATCAATCCCTGGGTGCGGCGCGACTTCGTGGACTATTATCCAAGCCGCAATCCGTTCCTGGACGAGCCCGCAACCCTCTCGCAGGATCGCCATTTGCTCAATTACGGCGTCCGCGCCGACGTCTCGGCGGTTCTTGGCGGCAACACTCTGAAGGCGGGCACCGAGCTCAAGCAGACGCGCCTGTTCGAGGAGTTCAGCCTGGGTATCACGGATTCCACTTTCAACCCCATCTGTGTGGACGCTAACGGCAATGCCGCCGGTCCCGCGACGCTGACCAATCCCGCCGGCTGCAGCCAGATCGGCCTTACTCCCAATCCGGGCCTGATGCCCGGCCTGGTGCCCTATGACCTGACCCGCGGCGGCAGCTACTTCCATTTCCGGGACACCGGCCACATCAACGAATACGCCGTTTACGTCCAGGATTCCTATAGCTTTCATAACTGGAACTTCAACGGCGGCCTCCGCCTGGATCAATACAACGGCCTGTCGGAGAAAACGGGCATCGAGCCGCGCCTCGGGGGATCGTACAACATCAAGAAGACGGGCACCGTGCTGCGCTTTTCGTACTCACAGACCATGGAAACGCCCTACAACGAGAACCTGCTGCTCTCGAGCGCTTCGGGCGTGGGCGGTCTGGCCAGCAACGTCTTTGGAGCGTATGGCTCGGTTGCCCTCAAGCCCGGCGTGCGCAGCCAATACAACACGGGCTTTCAGCAGTCCTTGTCCCGCTACTTCCTGTTGGACGCCAGTTATTTCTGGAAATTCACCAATAACGCGTATGACTTCGACGTGCTGTTCAACACGCCGATTACCTTCCCCATTTCCTGGCGCAAGTCCAAGCTGGACGGGGTATCCGGCCGCCTCGCCACCACTTCTCTGAAAGGGTTTCAGGCGCAGTTGACGTTCGGCCACACGCGGGCCCGCTTCTTCGGGCCTGAGACCGGCGGCCTGATTTTCAATTCGCCGGTGGACTATAGCGTCTTCCGCATCGATCATGACGAGGCTTATGAACAGACCCTGAACCTGCACTACCAGCGTTCCAAAAACCTGCCTTGGATCGACTTCACCTGGCGCTACGACAGCGGCGCGGTGGCCGGAAACGTGCCCGACCTGGCCTCCGCCCTAGCCCTTACGGGCGACCAGCAGGCCGCCATCGGCTTCTACTGCGGCAGCCAGGTAGCCACTTTGACCAACCCCATCACCAGTTGCTCGTCTTCGTATGGCGCCAGCCGGGTGGTGATTCCCAAAGCGGGAACCTTCAATCCCGACACCAACCCGCCGCGCATCGCCCCGCGCAACATCCTGGACGCCTCCATTGGCACCGACAACCTCCTGCACCGCGAGCCCCTCCACATGACGCTGAGATTTTCGGTTCTGAACCTGACTAACCAGGAGTCGCTCTATAACTTCCTGTCCACCTTCAGCGGCACGCACTTCGTCACTCCGCGCCGCTACCAGATCACCATGGGTATGGAGTTCTAGCACCGTAAAGGCCCACCTTCTGAAAATCCTACAGGCCCGATACTAGTCCGCTCATGGCCGGTTCCATCCCGCTCTCCCCGATCCAATGGCCGCTTGCGAGAATCATCTAGGCATCGTCCCATACCCTCCCGATACTGAACCCTATGAAGAGATTTCTCGCTGTCTGTGGTCTTTGTGTGCTGTGTTCCGGCATTGTGAGTTTCGCTCAGTCGAGTAGCGGCAGTTCCGGGACGGTGCGAGGTTCGGTCCTCGACCCATCCGGCGCGGCCATCGGGAAAGCTACTGTAGAAATCCAGAACCCCGTGTCGGGTTACAGCCGGAGCGCCGTAACCGACGTCCAGGGCAAGTTCCAGTTCGACAACCTTCCGTTCAACCCATATCACGTGACCGCTGTGGCTCCCAACTTCCAGGCGAGCGAACAGGACCTGGACGTTAAGTCGCCCATACCGATGGACATCAAGTTCAGCCTGGTAATCGGCACAGCTTCGACCACCGTTTCGGTCACAGCCGAAGGCAAAGATTTGATCGAGGTCAACCCGATCAGCCATACCGACGTAGATCGCGGCCTGTTCGACAAGTTGCCGCTGGAGAGTCAGTCGTCGTCGCTCAGTTCCCTGGTGACGCTCTCCGCGCCGGGAACCAGCGCCGATTCCAACGGCCTCTTTCACGGTTTTGGCGACCACGCACAAAACTCATTTTCCGTGGACGGGCAGAAGATCACCGATCAACAGAGCAAAGTTTTCTCCAATCAGATTCCGCTCGACTCGGTGCAGTCCCTGGAAGTGATTCAAGGCGCGCCTCCCGCCGAGTACGGCGACAAGACCAGCCTGGTGATCGTGGTGACCACGCGCTCCGGTCTGGGCGTGGACCACGCCCATGGCGAGTTGACCGGCTCCTACGGCAGCTTTGGCACCGGCGGCGGCGGTTTCAACCTGGCGTACGGCGGAAAGTCCTGGGGCAACTTCGTCTCCGCCAGCGGGATGGACAGCGGGCGGTTTCTGGATGGGCCGGAGTTCACCGTGATGCATGACCATGGCAATCAGGGCAATCTCTTCGACCGGATCGACTTCAAACCCTCCCAGGCGGATACCATCAACATCAACCTCGGTTACACGCGATCCTGGTTCCAGACGCCCAATTCGTTCGACGCGCAGAACGCCACGGCCTGGTCCGGAGTGGTTGTCGACAACGGCGGCCTTGGTCCGGACGGCAAAGTGGTTGGCCCCCAGGATCAGCGGTCCAAAATCAATACGTTCAACATCGCGCCGACGTGGACGCATCTGTTCGGCGGCGGCCATGCCGTGTTCACCCTCGGCGGCTTTGTGCGGCGGGACCAATTCAACTACTACCCGAGCGCCAACCCCTTCTCGGACCTCAGCGGCGACCTGCAAAGCGAGACCGCCGGTCAGAACCGTAACCTGACCAATATCGGCGCACACGCCGATCTGTCGTATGTCAACGGCATCCACAATATCAAGACGGGGATCTCGTATGACCACACGTTCCTGACGGAGAAAGACCGCTTCGGGGTCGTCGATCCGACTCTCAATCCGGTTTGTCTGAATGCCGACGGAAGCCCCTACACGGACCCATCGCTGACCGATCCGGCGGGATGCACTGGCAGCCTGCAACCGAATCCCAATTTCGTGCCGCAACTGGGCTGCATCGACCTGACGCGGACCGGAAAATTGCCCGGCAGCGACGGGTGCCCGAATTCCACCGCCGCCCTGTACAACTACTACGGCCACGCCGACATCAAGGAACTGACCCTGTTCTTTCAGGACAACATCAGCATCCACAATTGGAACTTCAACCTGGGGCTTCGCGGCGACTTTTACAACGGCCTCGCTGCCGCCAAGCAGATCGAGCCTCGTCTCGGCATCGCGTACAACATTAAGAAGACCAACACCGTGTTGCGGGTTTCCTATGCCCGTACCCTGGAAACCCCGTTCAATGAGAACCTGGTGCTTTCCAGCCTGGGATGCCTCGACCCGACAGTCAACGCGCTCATGTCCACCCTCGGAACCTGTAACCCATCGCCGCTGGGCCCCGGCTGGCGCAATGAATTTCACGCCGGCTTCCAGCAGGCCTTTGGACGGTACTTTGTGGTGGACGCCGAATACATCTGGAAGTATACCCACCGCGCCTACGACTTCAGCGTACTTGGCAACACACCGCTGACCTTTCCCGTCGAGTGGACAAGTTCGAAGATTCCCGGCTATGCCGTCCGCACCAGCATGCCGAACTTCCACGGACTGTCGGCGTTTGTGGTCTTCTCCAGCGTGGCGGCGCGATTCTTCACCCCGCAAGTCAGTGGGATTGGTTCGTCGACGGGCGGGACTACGGTATTCCGCATCGACCACGACGAACTCTTCAACCAGACCACCCACCTGCAATACCAGTTCCGGAAGACCGGTCCCTGGTTTGGCTTTAACTGGCGGTACGACAGCGGCTTGGTGGCGGGCCCGGTCCCGTGTGCGGGGGGCAATTGCGCCAATGGGCCGAATGGAACCGATTCCATCGTGGATTTCTCCGCTCTGACGCCCGACCAGCAGTTCCAGGCGGGACTCTTTTGCGGCTCGGCGCACGCGACGCCGACCACGCCGATCAACGATTCCGGGTTGTGCCCGGCATCGCAGTACGGTTCCTCGCTGGTCAAAATACCGGCGGCCGGGACGGAAGACGACGACCACAACCCGCCCCGCATCGCGCCGCGGAATTTGTTTGACCTGGCGGTGGGACACGACAACATTTTCCACGGTGAGAAGCACAAGTGGAGCGTCCGCTTGTCGGTGGTGAATCTGGCGAACCGCGTGGCGCTCTACAATTTCCTTTCGACCTTCAGCGGGACGCACTACGTCTCCCCGCGAACGGTGACCGCTACCATCGGGTTCCATTTCTAAGCGAGAGTTGGCGGCGCCGGATGCCGGCCCGGCTTACGTCCAACGAGCGGGTAACCATCGGGCTGGCCTCGCACCAGGTAACCTCGGCGGCCTCTTAATGCGTCTCCACACCAAACCACCTGACCGTGCGGGCGCTCATCCCTAACCCCAAAAGAGCGCCCGCTCTCGCGGCTGCGCGGAGCTACAATTGGCCGCTCATTCCGCTCTCTAGCTCGCTCGCCGCCGATTCTAATCCTCTAGCGCGATAGTTCGATTGCGCCGGCCAATCGTGCCGCATAATGCCAATGACGGCTGCACCTCGCCGCGGGATGGACCATGCTGAACAATCACGAACCGCTAATTGTCAATGCAGTAGGCCACCTGGCGGGCGCGATCATATTCGGAATCTTTCTCGTGCTGGCGCTCCGCGGCGGGGCGGGACGGCGGTTAAGCGAGAATCGGCTGTCGGTCGGCTCGGCAGCGCTGGCGTGGCTCTGGAATGCCGGATCCTTCGCGATCCTGGTATTGCCGGCCGGCGACGCCCGGTGGATTGTCGAGGCGGCGAGCTTTTCCAGCCTGAGCCTGTTGCCTGCCGTTCTCTTGCACCTGTCGCTGGGCCGTAAGTTTCGCATTTTCGCTGTGACCGGGTACGTGCTGAGCGCCGTCGCGATCGCCATGCATTTGTCGGAGGGCCTCTTGCCGACGCTGCCTTTGCACAAGTTGGCGCTCTGGGTCATCACCGTTGGGTTCGGCGTACTGACAGTTGTGGCCGCGACCGGGGTTCTGCTGGAGGGGGGACGGGCAACGCGCGGGAGGACATCGCAGATACTGGCATCGATGTGCCTGTTGCTATTCGTCGTGACCTTCTCCCACTTTGGAACTGGACATCCGCCGAACCCCTGGTCAAAGGAACTGCTGCTCCACCACGCGGGAATCCCGGTAGCTCTTCTGATTCTGCTCCAGGACTACCGGTTCGTTTTTCTCGACGCGTTTTTTCGTTTCCTGGCCAACGTCCTTTTAGCGGCCCTATTAGGTCTCGCCGCGATACGAATCGCCATGCGCCTGGTACCCGAAGACGCATCGTCACACCCTCTTGCGGACACCGTGGCGGTGGCCAGCCTTTGCGGCCTACTGATCTTGTTTGCCTGGCTTCGTGGAGTTCTGCAGCGATGGTTTACGATGGTCGTGTTTCGCCAGGGCGATGTGGAAGGGACCATTCGGGAGCTCAGGACGAGAGCCTTGGAAAGCCGGGACGAGAACGCTTATTTGTCGTGGGCAGGTGAACGACTGGCGGCTTTTGCGGGCAGTCCCCGATTCGAGACGATTAAGGATGCGCGCGTCCATGCCGGAATATCCACCTCGGATGCGGGGCATCCGTCGGTTGCCGCGGATGTGCCGTGGTTGCGGCTCTGTCCCGCTTGGAACTGGGCCGAGGCGGCAGTGCCGATCCGTCTTTCGCAGCGGGATGCGCGATGTCTTCTGCTGGGGCGTCGCCGGGGAGGACGGCGGTATTTGAGCGAGGATCTGCGGGCCCTCAACCGGCTGGCGACCACGGTGGTCGAAGAGGTGGGACGGTTCCGCACCGCGGAGATGGAGAGATTAGTGTCACAGGCTGAATTGCGCGCGCTTCAATCCCAGATCAATCCGCACTTTCTGTTCAACGCACTCAATACGATTTATGGGATCATCCCGAGAGAAGCTGCCGGCGCGCGTCGAACGGTGCTCAACCTGGCGGACATCTTCCGCTACTTCCTGCAATCCGAAAGGATGTTGATACCGCTGTCGGAGGAATTGAAGATCGTGCGCGCCTATCTGGATATCGAGCTGCTTCGGCTGGGGCCCCGTTTGCAGACCGCAATCCAGGTGGACAAGGACGCCGAGGATGCGTTGATTCCTATTCTATCGGTGCAGCCTCTGGTGGAAAACGCGATCAAGCACGGCTTGTCCGTACGCTCGGATGAGGGATGGCTGCGGCTTACCGCCAAGCTGGCAGACCGCTGCCTGAACATCTCGGTGGAGGACTCCGGGACAGAGGCGGCGCAGAGTTTCGTCTCGGACGGCCCGAAAGGGGCAGGCGTAGGATTGGCTAATGTGAGCCGCCGTCTACAGCTCTGCTTTGGGCCGGATGCCGGCGTGCAGATGGAGAAGGGCGCCTTCGGTACGAGAGTTCAGTTCTCAGTTCCTCTCTCCGAGATACCCGTACACCAATGACCGCGAAAGGAATTCTCCAGTGGCCGGTCGCAGACCTAGCTGAGACCGCTGCCGGAGACGGGTGTTTGCTTGGATCGCTGACGATGCGGCGATCAGCCGCCGGAGACGAACATTAACGAACAGCCGGCAATGAAAAGGAACGTCTGCATCAACGATTGGCCAAGTCCCCGTTCATTTTGCAGTTCCGGCATCAGATTTGCAGACGCGATATACAGGAAATTTGCGGTCGCGAACGGAAGCAGTGTGGTGGTGACCGCGATCGATTGACCGCCGACCAACAAGACGAGAAGCGCTCCCAGCGCGGCTGTAGCCCCTGCCAGGAGACTCAGAACGACTGCCTGCACTACTGGAACGCCCTTGTGGATCAGAATACTCACATCGCCAATGTGGTGCGGCGCCTCGTGAAATAAGACGGCAATGGTGGTGATCACGCCGAGACGCGTTCCTACGGTGTAAGCCGTGGCTATAGCCATGCCATCGATGAGGCTATGAACGGCCGCTCCGAACAGGAGATTGGTAATCATCGGCCGGTTGCCAGCCGAAGACCCGTGCCCGGCGGAGTGGATGGCTAAATGCGAACCAAGGTCGCCGTGACGATGATGGGCGTGGGCGCCTCCAGCACCGCACCAAACGCAGAGGCCCTTCTCCAACACGAAAAAGGTGACGAAGCCCGCGAGGAGCAGCCCCGAGAGTTTACGCCCAGACCCGATCCGTTCCACGGACTCCGGCAGAAGGTGGCCGAATGCCGTACCCAAGAGTGCGCCCGCCGCCAGGCTTACCATGAGCGGAATCACGCGGGAAAGACGCTTGGGGCTGAAAGACAGGGCCAACATACCAGTGAAGGCCGCCCCAGCAACTAAAGCGACGCTTCCGAATGTGTAGACCCAGTGAATGTCGAGAGGATGCATTACTCATCAGCGCAGTCGGACAGAGACAGTCTGCGGCTCCAGCGGGTACGCGCGTGAGCCACATGGACAATGCCCAATGGATTGTAGCGAGGTTTGCCGCTGAATCGGACTGAATTATCTTCGACGGCAAGGAACATTCAATCAACGGACTAGTTTAGGCGGCAGGTGGGCCGAGGAGGCGAGAAGTTGACAGGACGCTCCCGATCCAGTTTGGGAAATGTCATCATGTCCCGCCCACACGTGATACGCGCCCGCCCGTGGCCGGTTTTTTTCCGGCTGCCAAATCTTACTAGGTGCGGCCCGTGCGTAATCTTACACTTAAACTATGATGCAAAGGGTTGCTGTCACCGAGATGAATCAGACTGTCGAACATGTGCTGCCCACACTCCGAACCCTCGGGAAGCGGCCTGCCATGGTTCTCTGTTCCCAGGTCCCCGGCAGAGAACGCTGGTATGTGGATGCCCTGGAGGACAATCCCCGCTTGGCGGCTACCGTCGAGGTGGTGCTCAAAAGTGAAGAGGGGATCCTGGACGCTCGCGCCAACCCACTGACTGGCCGAGTGGTGGTGCGCTACCGGCCCGGCTTACCTTCCGAGTCCATCGAAGCCCTGATCCACCGCGCGGTCGAGTTCGGTCCCATGAGTGAGGCGGAATTCTCCAGCTTTCGGTCGAATAAGGCGCCTGCCCATCGGTCTTTCCCTCATCTCCTTGCCGCCGAGATCGGCTGTTGCGCCATCAATCTGATTCTCCTGGGAGAGTTCTGCCCCTTCGTGCTAGGCGCAGTAGGTCTTCACCTCCTCATGCATGGGCACGCTTAGCGCCAGTTTGCCACCGAGGGTATCCTGCCGGATCCCGTTGGGGTCGAAGCGGATCAATCGGGACGAATTGAACACGACCAGGATCGTACTCAGGTTGTGCAGTACGGCCGCGACGATGGGATTGATGGTCCCGGCGGCCGCCAGGTACAAGCCGATCGAGTTCACACCCAATGCCAGCGAGTAATTCTGACGAACCACGCGCATAGTGCGCCGGCTGATGTGCATGACGTCGGCTACGTGCCGCAAGTCGTCGGAAGCCAACGCCACATCCGCAGTCTCAACCGCCACGTCCGAACCGGCGGCGCCCATGGCGAAACCTACATCCGCAACCGCCAAGGCCGACGCATCGTTGACTCCATCGCCGACCATGGCAACGCGGCGTCCGGAGGCGCGCATCTTCCGGATCGCCTCGAACTTGTCGTCCGGCAAGAGGCGAGCCCGCCACTCGGTCACGCCGACGGAGTTGGCCACATGTCTGGCTACGCTTTCGAGATCGCCCGTAAGCATGACCAGCCGCGAGACGCCTCCCTCGCGGAGTCTTGCGAGCGCCG
>Ga0116223_10004385_pt1 | contig 12225 bp, 11 predicted proteins | sample Sb_taG_3_FD_90092 | JGI IMG/M metagenome (GOLD analysis project Ga0116223, IMG submission 90092) | Peat soil microbial communities from Weissenstadt, Germany - Sb_50d_a_PC metaG | ecosystem: Environmental > Terrestrial > Soil > Wetlands > Peat | place: Germany: Weissenstadt | collected 2010-09-21 | reverse complement strand
CCACGCGCACGGCCACGTCGGGATTGTGCTGCAACTGGAGAGGCTCGGGCCACTCCGGCGCGAACCAGTTGAAGTAGCGAACCGTATAGGGACAATTGTTGGCGCAGTAGAACGTGCCGACGCAGCGGTTGTACACCTGGACGTTGAGCCCTTCCGGGTTGTGGTAGGTGGCATACACCGGACAGACCGGCTCGCAAGGCGCGTTGTCGCATTGCTGGCACAGCACCGGCATGTACTTCACCTTCACATCCGGGAACTCGCCTTCGTAATAGCGGTCGATGCGAATCCAGTGCGCCGTGCGTCCCTGGGCCGCCTGCTCGGGATTCGAAACCGGCAAATTGTTCTCCGCGTGGCAGGCCACCACGCAGGCCTCGCATCCCGTGCACCGGTCCAGATCGATCGTCATTCCCCAACGATGTTCCATTCGCTCCTCGCAGTCACCTGTGTTCGAAGCCTCGCTCCTCGCGATCCGGCGCCGCAAACTGAATCCAGTCCCGCCGCGCTCCCACACGCGATAACCGCACTCGAGTGCCGCCCAGCACCAGTGCGCCCGTGGACTTTTCCCACACCGGCGCAAGAATCGCGATCGGATTGGCGCCGCGCCCGGAAGCGTAGCGGCCGTAGTGCGAATGCCCGTCCCCAATCGCCATGCTGGCGACGCCCGGAATAGCTCCGGGATGCACGTACGCGGGCGCTTCGAACCACCCGAGCCGGGATTCCACCCGCACCATGTCGCCATTCGAGACGCGCAATTTCATGCCGGTCCCCGGATCGATCTCCACGGGCAATCCCCAAATGGCGCTCGACGCCGGATCGGGCAGCTCCTGCAACCAGGGCAGGTGCGAGCCGCGGCCATCGTGGAACTGCAGCGACAGGTAAGGCTGGAAGGTGTGCGGATATTCGCCGGCGTCACCATCGAATGCGGGCGCGGCCAGATCGAAGGTGTGGCTCAGTGGTTGGGCCGGGGTGACTGGCACGCGGTCCGGCAGATTCATCTTGCGCGACAGATCGGCGAGCGTCTGTTCGAGTGCGCGGGTATCGTAGAGCGGCTGGACGATTTCCGATTCGAGCGGATCGTGATCCGGCAGCAGCAGGTCCGACCACGCGCCCGAGTCATCCAGGAACCGGTTGAAGCCGATCACGGTGCCGGCGCGCGCCAAGGCGTCGAAAACTCCGCTCGAACGCGGCAGCGTGTATGCCGGGTTGGCTCCGTCGATGAGCACCACGTCGGCCCGAGCCAGCGCTTCGGCCGCGCCATGGTTCGCGGGAGCCGTGGCAGCCGCCTGCGCGGGGGGCAGCACGCCGCCTGGCTTGCCCACGTTGCCGAGCATCAGGTTCACGTAGTGCGAAGCCACAATCGCGTCCAGGGAATTGCTCTGCACGATGGAGGCTCCGGCGAGCACCAGCGGCGCTTCCGATTCACCCAGTTCCTGGACCACCTCGCGAACGCGTTTCTCGTCGAGACCGCAGGCGGCCACGAGCGCCCCCACGTCGGCCGCCTGGAACGCGGCCAGCACGGGCGCGGGAACCTGCGCGGCATTGCGCGCCAGGCGCGACTCGAGCAGAATCCGGCCCACCGCCGCCAGGAACTGCGGCTCCGATCCGGGCCGCAGGGGCAGCCAGCGATCCGCCGCGCCAGCCGTGATGGAGAGCCGGGATTCGGCCTGCACCAACTGGCCGCGTATGTCGCGGCGCCCCTGGCGAAAGTTTCCAAACTGCCGGCTGTAATAAACCGGCGATGCCCACCCGCCGAGGAAATCCGCGCCGACGCCCAAAGCGTAGTGCGCGTGCGCCAGGTCGTAAACCGGCAGTCCCTTCCAGCCGAAGACGATCTCCGCGGCCCGGCGTTCCACGGGAAAGTCCGCCACGGAGCAGACGACGGGCGCGGGCGCTCCGAGCGCCTCCACAAACCGCGCAATCGCAACCGAACGCGCACCCGCGAGCGGCCCGGTCAGGAAGGCGATTCTGGCGGGATCGGAGGCGCGAGCTTTGGCGATCTTATCCGCGGCCAGCGCGAGGGCATCGTCCCAGGAAACGCCGGCGAACTGCGGCTTCCCGCGATCGCCGGTGCGCTTCATCGGTCCGCGCAGCCGGTCGGGATGGTAGAGCGATTGCACGGAAGCTTGCCCGCGCGCGCACAGGCGGCCGCCGCTGACCGGGTCCAGGGGATTGCCTTCGATCTTCTTGACGGCGGCGATGCGCTGGCGAACCTGCTCGCCGTTGCGCTCGATCTGACGAACCCCTTCCATGATCCGGACCAAGGTGCCGCATCCGGCGCCGCACTCGGTGCACACCGCGGGATGCCACTGCTCCTCGCCCGGCACGATTTCGTGCTCCGGCACCAGCATGGGGATCAGCTTGTCGGTCTTTCTGGTGCAGCCGTCGGCCAGCGCCCCGGCGGAGGTGGAGAGGATGCGGAAGAAATTGCGGCGGTCCATGGTCAGGCGCTCCTCGTCAGTAGTGGCATGCGGCGCAATCCTCCGAGGCTTGGTACTGGCGATGGCAGCTCAGGCACGTGCCCATGTTGTGCTTGATGAGGCGCTCCGCGGTGGTGGCCTGGGTCATATCGCCGTGGCAGACGGCGCAACCGATCCGGGCGCGGAAGTGCGGCGAGTGCCGGAATTTCACCAGGGCTTCGCTGGGGAAGCCATAGACGCGCTGCCACGGTATCTCGTGCTTGCTCGTGGCGTAGGCCGCCAGTTTCCGGATTTCCGGTTTGGCGGTCGCGATTTTGGCGTGACAGAGCATGCACTTCCGAACCGAGGGGATGGTAGCAGAGGCGCCCGTGTCCGCGGAACTGTGGCAATCCAGGCACTCCAGGCCCAGCGCGATGTGCTGCTTGTGGGAATAGGCAATCGGCTGGTCCGATGCCGATGCGGCAGCGGCCAGTGATAGAACCCAGAGCAGGCGATTCAACGTGGTCCCCTCCACGACAAGGAATTCGAGCAGTTACTGTCTGATGCGGTTTAACACTTGTGGCGTAGAAAGGAGTCCAGTCTATCACAAGGGGGGCGGGGAGTGGGGCCAGGAGTGGGGGCCAGAGGCCAGGGGCGGGTAGCGCTGGCGACCCTGTGTGTGTATTTCTTGGTCACGAGTCTGTCACTTTCAGAATTATTTGGCAGAATTCCGTCAACATTATTTGGCAGGTTTGCCCTTCTTTGGGGGTGGGGCAGCCGGGCGTGCGAGGAGCCGACAGACGGTGGCCGGATGGATTCTGAATAGGCGTGCGGCATCGGCCGCGGTTTTGCCCCCTCTGGAAACCATCCTTCTGATTTCGGCCTGTTGTTGAGGCGAGAGTTTCGGCCGGCGCCCGCCGATGCGTCCTTCACGGCGAGCAGAATCAAAGCACCCATCAACGGCGCTCACGTCCTGCGGCACTCCGCCGCCACGACCATGCTCCGTCAAGGTGCATCCCTGGCCGGCGTCGGTCCGGTCCTCCGCCACCGTTCTCCCAGGACGACAGCTCACTACGCCAAGGTGGACTTCGGTCTTCTGTCGGAGATCGCGCAGCCATGGCCGGAGGTGTCCTCATGCTCATAGCGCTGGTCGAACGCTACATTTTGCTTCGCCAGACACTCGGATACAAGCTTCGAGATCTGGCGGCTAGCCTGCGGGCGTTCGCCACGTTCGCTGCCAACAAGAGCGATACACACGTCCGCGCTTCCACGGCGGTGGACTGGGCGACGGGGGCTCCTTCCCAACACGCTCGCCACATTCGGTTAAGAAACGTCTTGCTCCTGGCTCGCTTCCTGTGTGCCGAGGATTCGGCCCATGCGGTACCGCCCAATTCGTTTCACGCGTCCACCCTGCGGCGCCTGCCCTACATCTATCCACAGGAGGAGATTGCGCAACTCGTCGGAGCCGCCAGTCAACTTCGCGAGTCGTACCCGCTGCGACGCCAAGTCTACCGGACGTTGCTCGGACTGATTGCTGCGACAGGGCTCCGCATTTCGGAGGCGCTCGACCTCGGGTGCTTAACCGTTTTGGGGATGGGAAGCCAGGCCGGGACCGGATGGCTCAGTGGCCGCGCTCCCAGTGGCATCACCCTCGGATGGCTTAACGCCCAAAAGCTGAACCGTTCTTGTTACAAAACATTTGTCAGAAGTCTTGTTTATGTCCTATTCTGCTGGTATTATTACCAGCAGTATGAACAATCGCTCCAACATTCCTTCCCCCCGCGGTTCGGATGCGTCCCGGCTCCGCCGCCGAGCGCGTCGCCTGATGGCCCGCTTCCATGTCCCGGAAGACGCTCTTCCGGGCTCGCTCGCGCTTTCCCACCGCCGCTGCGGAAAGCCCTCCTGTCATTGCGCCGACGGTGATCGCCATCCGCTCTGGACCCTCACCTTTATGGCCGGCGGCAAGAAGCGTGTCGAGACCATTCCCGCCGACTGGCTCGACGCGATCCGCCCACGGGTCGAGGCTGGGCGGCACTTCAAGGAAGCTGCCGCCGAACTGCTGCTCATCCACGCCGAGTTATTGGTGCTGGCCCGCAACCAGCGTCCTCGCCCATCCCGCCGTCCGGCGTCACCAACCCGCTGAGCGGAGAAAACATGCCTTCACCACACCTGCCCCGCCCGGAGCCCAAAACACCACCCACACGGCCTGTCTTGGCCGATGATCCCCCGCGCTTCTTGTTACTGGAGCGGGAAGTGGAGATCGCGTACCGCCCGCAGATGTTGGCCGCGCTGCAAAGCAAGGTCGATGCCTTCGCCGCTGCGGCGCGTGGCACGGCGCCTGTATGTCCGCAATGCGGCCAGCCGATGCGCTGCCCAGACACACGGGAGGTCTCCTGGCTGGCGCGCTGCGGATGTTTGCATGCTCCCGTGTCGCGTTACCGTTGCCCGCCCTGCCGGTACGAGTGCCGGCCCTTACTGGATCTGCTGGGGGTAGAACCCGGCCGCATCAGTGGCGCGCTGGCCCGGTTGCTGGCCCTGCTGGCCACGGTGGCGCCGTATCCTCTGGCGGCACGCCTGGCATGGCTGCTGTTGGGTGTCACCATCAGCCCCATGGGCATCTGGCGGGTCGCGCAGCGATGGGGCGAGGCGGCGGCGCATCACACGGATGCCTTGAGCCGGTATCATGCCGACAGCCGCAGTATAGGCGCACCCACGCAGGCTGCTCCCTCGACCGTAGTGTTGGGGGTGGATGGCTGCAGCTTGGGAATGCAAGTACATTCCAAACGGCGTCACCGCAAGGCTGGCGAAACATTGCCGCCGTTACCACCGATTGAGGAAGGGCGTTTCCGTGAAGTCAAGACGGGCGTTTTGTTGCTGCCCAGCGAGCGCGCGGAAACCTCCCCTGGAAGGCGTTCGGTAGTGCCTCGGTTTCTGGGGACTTGCCTGGGGGATGCCGACGCTATTTTCGCTCGACTGTATGCGCAACTGCGGGAGTTGGGCTGGGTGGGTGCCCACACCATGGTGGTCATTGTCGGCGATGGAGCGGAATGGATCTGGAATCGCGCCACCATGTTTGTGCGTCGTTGTGAAATCCTCGATTTTTGGCACGCTCTCGAACACGCCTGGGAATTTGCTCAACTCCGCTACGGGGAAGGCTCGGCACAAGCCGACCGTTGGGTTCATGAGCTCGCCGAGGATCTGCGGGCTGGAAAGGTGCAAGGGGTCATCGCCAGACTGAAGCGTGTGCGGCCGAAAACACCGGAGTTGCGCGAGAGCTTGCAAGCACTCATCCGCTATTACACTGAGAATGCCGGGCGCATGCGCTATGACGAGTATCTGCGCCTGGGTTATGGAATCGGCAGTGGCGCCGTGGAGAGCGCCCATAAGCAGGTCGTCCATGCTCGCTTTCGCCAAGCCGGAATGCGCTGGAGTGAGGCCGGAGCCCGCCGTCTGCTAGCTCTACGCCGGCTGTTGTTGAATGATAACTGGGCTCTGTTGGACCGGCTGCGCATGGTCTCCCTTGCCCACTGATCGCTCCGCAGCCGAGCCGTTGACCTTGGTCTTCCGATGCGCCATGCTCGGGCCATGGCCCGTCGCTCCATGGCGGAAGTTCCTGCCGACCTCCGTGCCCGTCTGGAGGCGGCCCGCCTCGATTGGTTGGCACGTTTCGCGCCCTGGATCGCATAGATCTGACACCGTCTGAGATTCCGCAGCGATTCATTCGACAGCTTTTTGAACTGGATGCCGACTACGCAGAGGCTCTCTGGGCCTTAGATCAACCTCCAGGCTCCCTCGACATGCGGGCGATGCTCCGCGACACACTGGCCGCTTTGGAAGAGTTACCAGAAGCCTCGGCCCGATTCCGAAGAAATATTCCGCACCGTGCTCATCCCGTCTTGGCCCAACTGGAATCCACCCTTCGCCACACTCTACTACCGGTCGAAGCGTACAAACATGGTCCCAGGTCGCGATCCCCAAACCGGTTAAGCACCCGGTTGACAACCTGCCCCGCATATGGTTTGCAGAGTGAACAGGCGCGTCAGCGGCGGGGCGCATGGCGCGCGCCAGTGCGGGCGCTGAGGATGGCAGTGGCCATGGCGGGCAGGGGCAGCACCTGTTCGGCCGCGCCCAGCGCGATGGCTTCGCGGGGCATGCCGAAGACTACGCAGGTAGCTTCGTCCTGAGCCAGGGTGCGCGCGCCGGCCTGGCGCATTTTGAGCAATCCTTGTGCGCCGTCGTTGCCCATGCCGGTGAGGAGCACGCCGACGGCTTCCGGCCCGGCCGCATCGGCAACGGACTGGAACAAGACATCCACAGAGGGGCGTTGATAGCATACCCGAGGGCCGGTCTTGACGTTTACCGCGGCTCTTCCGCCGTTCTTTCGCAACAGCATGTGAAAATCTCCGGGCGCCACCAGGGCAAGTCCGCTGCGCAATTCATCCCCGTCCCGCGCCTCCTTCACTTGAATGGCGCAGATCTCGTTCAAACGATTGGCAAAGGCGCGAGAAAATTCCGGCGGAATGTGCTGGGCGATGACGATCGCCGGAGAGGATGCCGGCAGCCTGGTGAGTATGGCGGCGATGGCCTCGGTGCCGCCGGTCGAAGCGCCGATGGCCACTACCGTACCGGCGGGCAATGCCGGGCTGGACGGCGCGGGCAGTTGCGCGGCAGGGGTAGGCCTGCGCACCCGGGAAGCCGCCGCGGCCCGGATTTTGGCCGCCAGCGTGTTTCGAAGCTCGCCCACCGAATAGGGTCCGCCGGGTTTTGCCAGGACTTCCACGGCTCCCAGCTCCAATGCCTGTACGGCGGCCTGACAGGAGGGTTGGGCGAGCGAGCTGACGATCACTGTGGGGAGGGGATGGAAGTGCATCAGCTTTTTGAGGAAGGTCAGCCCGTCCATGCGCGGCATCTCAATATCGAGGGTGAGGACGTCGGGGTCGAGAGCCAGGATCTTGTCGCGGGCCACGTACGGGTCGGGCGCCGTGCCGACCACCTCGAGGTCCGGCTCTCCCGCCAGGGCGTCCGAAAGGATCTTGCGGACGATGGCCGAATCGTCGACGATCAGAACTCGTGTTTTTCGGCTGTTGAGCATGCCGTTGTTTCCGTGTTGAAGATCACGGTTATCGCTCCGCTGCCGATCTGGGCGGCGAGGGTCGTGGCACTGGGGGGAATGCCCGGCTGGCGACCCGCCGGTTCGCCTTCTTCTCCGGAAGCAATAAGTTGCGGGGTGGCCAGGCGAAACGTGGTATTGCTCTCGACGCGGCTGAGCACCGAACCGCAAATCATGTTGGCCAGCTCGCAGACGACTTCTCCGATCTGCCGTTGGGAAAGCTCGGATTCTTCTTCACCCAGAAAATCCGCGGCCACCGAGCGCGCGGCCGCGGCCGTCACCCGCAGCGTGAGCCAACCCGGAGGATCGCCGTCAAAGGTCAGGTGCGCAGTCACCGCCGGCTCACCCGCCTGGTCCCGCGGCTCGCCGAGGGTGCGCACAAAGAACATTTTCTCCAGGACCTCGTCCACCGACTCGGCCAGCGCCAGGCGCAGGTATGTGTCAGTCACAGGGCGCCCCCAGAGTTCCCTCCAGTTCCCTGCGGAGAGCCTCCGGCAGAAAGGGTTTGGTGACATAGCCGCGGGCGCCCAGCGACAGCATCCGCGAGATCCGGTTCTCGGTGGCATCGGTCGAGATCACGATGGCGGGAATGGAGCGAAGCAACTCGTCGGTGGCGAGGCGCCGCAGAAATTCTTCGCCATCCACCACGGGCATGTTGATGTCGGTGAGGATCGCGTCCACCCACTCGTGACGCAACAGGTCCAGCGCCTCCTGTCCGTTGGAGGCTTCAAAACAGGTCGAGAGATCGAACCCCGATAGTTCTATGACGCGGCGGACGAAAGCCCGCATGGCGGGCGAATCGTCGACAATCAAGACCCGATAGGCCATGAGGTCCCTCCTCTTTGCGGAGACGGCGGGACCAGTTCCCGCTCGACGCCGGCCTCCTGCAACCAAAGTCTTCCGGTGCCGATGTCCAGGCGCATGGTGCGTGAGTTAGAGCCTCCCACCACCTCGCCATGCAACAGCATGCCGGCCTTCCAGAGAATCCGGCGCATGGCCAGGTAGTTGCGTTTTCCGATTTCGAACACGCACTCGCGGTCCATCATCTGCGCGCCGCCGGCCGCGTGGACCAGCAGGCGGCGCCGGGAGGCGCCTCGCCCGCAGACCTGAGCGATGAGCAACGGAATGCCGGTATCGGCGAACATATACGGGTTTTCGCGCCCGCGCGCGGGATCGATACCGGAATCGGGCAGCATGAAATGGAGCAGCCCGCCCACCAACGCCTTGCGATCGTAGACCGCCAACCCGATGCACGAACCCAGGGCGTACGTGGCGAGCACCTGTCCGGGCGCATCGCCGATGCGGCAATCGGCCATCCCTACGATGATTTGGTCCATTTGCCCTCGCGTTTCTCCGATTTCCGGTAGACCGCCGGCCGTACATATTCGAGCGAGTGGGAGACCCGCGTCAGGCTCTCCGCGTGACCGACGAAGAGATAGCCGCCAGGCTCCAGACATTCCGCCAGGCGCTCGACCACGCGCTCCTGGGTTTGGCGGTCGAAGTAGATCATCACATTGCGGCAGAAGATCACCGGAAACCGGCGCTGCCAGGAGAACCGCTCGACCAGGTTGATCCGGCGAAAGCCGGCCTGCGTGCGAAGCTTGGGGCAGACGCGGTACGATTTGGGCGGTCCGGTTTCCAACACGAAGTAGCGCGACAACCACGCCGCCGGCAGACCATGGCAGCGCTCGGCCGTGTACACGGCCTGTGCGGCGAAGCGTAGCGCCTTGTTGGAGATGTCGGAGGCGGCGATGCGGCTGGTCCGGGATGGCAGCGCATCGTTCAGAAGGCAGGCCAGAGTCCAGACCTCCTCTCCGGTGGAGCATGCCGCGCACCAGACTTCCAGCGGGTCGCGGGCCGACAGAGTGGGGAGCACCTGTTGGCGAAGGAACTCGAAGTGCTCCGGCTCGCGCAGGAAGGCGGTATGGTTGGTGGCGAGGGCGTCGATCATGCGGGCCAGAGCCTCGCCGGTGGAATCGGCCAGGACGTGGCGGTAATACTCCTGGAACGACCGAAAGCGGCCGCTGCCGACCAGCCGCCTGAGGCGGGCGGATACCAGTTCCTCTTTGCCCGGCTTGAGATCCAGGCCGAAGGTGCGATACGCCAGTTGGCGGATCTGCTCGAACTCCTGAGGGGCCAGCGGCCGGACAGCCCCCGGTTCCATCCAGTCGATTTCGATCGGATCAGCGCGAGGCATCGCCGGGTTTTTCCTTGAACAGCCGGTCCACATCCAGAATCAGCCCGACCCGCCCATCGCCCAGGATGGCGCCTCCGGCGACGCCAGGCACGTTCCGGAACATTTCCCCCAGGGTCTTGATCACCACCTCCTGCTTGCCGATCAGCTCGTCCACAAGCAAGCAGAAGCGCTGCCCCTCGACCTCTGCCACCACCAGCACCGATTGCAGCGGATCTTCGGAGCGCGGCGTCACGTGGAACCTGCGGTACAGCCGCAGCACGGGCAGGAGACCGCCCCGCACCAGCGCCATCTCGCCCCGTTGTTGCACCGTCCAGATGGTCTCCTGGGCCGGGCGGAACATCTCGCGGACTGCAAACAGGGGCACGATGTAGCGTTCCTCGCCGACTCCCACCACCAAGCCATCGATAATCGCCAGGGTCAAGGGCAGTTTCAGAAGGAACGTAGAGCCGGAACCGCGAGTGGAGCGGATCTCAATCCTGCCGCGGAGTTTTTCGATATGCCGGCGAACGACGTCCATCCCCACGCCTCGTCCGGAGACATTGGTCACTTCGGCGGCGGTGCTGAAGCCCGGCAGGAAGATGAGGTTGTAGATTTCGGCATCCGTCAATCCGTCGCCACTCGCGATCAGGCCTTTCTCGATGGCTTTGGATTGGATCCGTTCCCGATTCAGTCCGCGGCCGTCGTCGGCGATTTCAATGACCACCTGGCCGGCCTGGTGTTGCGCTTTCAGCAGCAGGCGTGCGGTGGGGTTCTTGCCGCTCGCCTGGCGTTCCTCGGGCGTCTCGAGGCCATGGTCGAGAGCGTTGCGCACCATGTGCATCAGGGGATCGGCGAGTTCTTCGACAATGTTGCGGTCCAGTTCGATCTCGTCGCCATGGGTTTCCATCTCCACGCGCTTGCCGAACTGGCGCGCGAGATCCCTTACCAGCCGGGCCATACGGCTGAACAGGGGGCCGATGGGGACCAGCCGCATGGCCATCGCGGTTTTCTGCAACTCCGCGGTGATGCGCGTGAGTTGCGCGATCTTGCGCTGCAGCTTCTGGCTCTTCAAGGCCCCCAGTTCGGCGTCGTGGCGCACCAGGGACTCGGCAATCACCATTTCGCCCGCCATATCGACCAGATAATCCAATTTGGCGGTGTCGACTTTCACCGCCATGGTTTCGTTCCGCCGGGCGGCGTGGGCGGGAGCCGCAGGGTTGGCGGACGCCTCGGGCGCCTCTTCCGGCGGCAGGGTCTCGACCGCGACGGCCATGGCGGCCAGTTCGGCAGGGGCCGGTGGGGGGCCGGAGGGGCGGCCGGACAACGAGTGAATTCGGGCCAGCAGTGGTTCGTCCCGCGGCGGCGGATCCGACGGCTGTTTCTGGAGACTCAGGTCCAGGTGTGCCACCCAGCGGCGCAGGTAATCGGCGCCCTGGAGGATCACGTCAATGGCCGCCGGAGTAAGGGTCAACTGAGAATTGCGGGCAAGGTCCAGGACGGTTTCCACCTCGTGGGCGAGCTTCTGCACCTCCCAGAGCTCCAGAAATCCGGCCAGCCCCTTGATGGTGTGAAATCCGCGGAACACCGAGTTCAACGCTTCCGCATCCCTCGGATCGCGCTCGATGGTCAGAACCTGGGCTTCGATCGAGGCAAGATGTTCCCGGCTCTCGAGGATAAAATCGGATAGCAGTTCGGGGTCCTGAGACAGGGGCAGGTCATTGACGGCCACCGGCTGCTTCTCGAGGTCCAGGGCCTGTTGCAGACGGATGATGCCCTCCTCGAAGACGCTGGCGATTCGGCCGTTCTCCTGGTCCGGTGATTCGCCGTCTCGCCGCATTCTGTCCAGGATGGCGGTGGCGGCGGCCGAGACCCGGCCGGCCTGCTCGCGCAGGGCGCTGTCGCGAATCCGTTCGAGCGCGGGAATCCACGCGGCTGCCGGCATTCCGGTTGTGGAATCCTCCACGACCAGCCTCAGGGCCAAGTCTTCGATCTGCCGGCGTAATTCGGGAGAATGTGGCATGGAAGTGCGCTCTTCGCTAGAAGATCCGCCTAATGCACAATGGTGTTCAGATTGTGCAGGTCCTGGGTGGACAAGACCCGGTCAATGTCCAGGAGGATTTTGACCTTCCCCTTGACCTTGGCCATTCCGAGAAGATACTGGCCCGCCACGGCCTCGCCGAAATCGGGGGTATCCTCGATTTCCGCCGCGGTGAGGTTGAGGACTTCGGAGACGCCGTCCACGATGATGCCCATCAGCACGGATCCGGATTCCCCCTGTACCTGGGTGACAATGATGCACGTGCGCTGCGTGTATTCGGCAGTGGCCACCCCGAACTTCAGACGGAGATCGATCACCGGGACGACTTTGCCTCGCAGATTGATCACGCCCTTCACGTGGGCGGGCGTCTGCGGCACCGCGGTGATTTCCTGCAAGCCCATGATCTCCCGCACCTTCAGAACGCGGATGCCGAACTCTTCATTGGCCAGTTGAAAGGTAAGGTAGTTGCCGGCGCGCGCATCGGCCTGAGACGCGGCCGCCGGTT
>Ga0116223_10004382_pt1 | contig 12228 bp, 5 predicted proteins | sample Sb_taG_3_FD_90092 | JGI IMG/M metagenome (GOLD analysis project Ga0116223, IMG submission 90092) | Peat soil microbial communities from Weissenstadt, Germany - Sb_50d_a_PC metaG | ecosystem: Environmental > Terrestrial > Soil > Wetlands > Peat | place: Germany: Weissenstadt | collected 2010-09-21 | reverse complement strand
GGGCGATCTCGCCGCTACCCTTGGCGGCCTCCGCGACGTTGCGGCCCATCTCGTTGGTGGTCGCCGTCTGCTCCTCCACCGCCCCCGCGATGGTGCTGGAGATGTCGTTCACCTTGTCGATGACCTCGCCGATCTGCTTGATGGCGTCCACGGCCCCGCGGGTGTCGGTCTGGATGGCCTCGATTTTCTGTCCGATCTCCTCGGTGGCCTTGGCGGTCTCCTTGGCCAGTTCCTTGACCTCGTTGGCCACGACGGCGAAGCCCTTGCCCGCCTCGCCGGCGCGGGCCGCCTCGATGGTGGCATTAAGAGCCAGCAGGTTGGTCTGTTCGGCGATGCTGGTGATGACCTTGATGACCTTGCCGATCTCGGCGCTGGAGTCGCCCAACTTGGCCACCGAGGCGTTGGCGGACGTGGCGACCTGGACGGCGGACTGGGCGACGCGGGCGGCCTCGGCGGCGTTCTTGGCGATCTCGCGAATGGAGGCGCTCATCTCTTCGGTGCCGGTGGCGACGGTCTGCACATTCTTGCTGACCTGATCACTGGCGGCGGAGACGACACCGGCCTGGGCCGCCGTCTCTTCGGCGTTCGCGCTCATTTGCGTGCTGACGGCGGACAGTTCCTCTGAGGCCCCGGCCAGCGCCTGCGCGTTGCCGGCGATGGCCGCCACGCTCGACCGCAGGTTCTCCAGCAGCGCCCGCAGCCCCTCGCCCATCTGGCCGATGGCGTCGGAGCCCGCGATCGTGACCTCGCGCGTCAGGTCGCCCTGGGCGGCCGCGTTCACCGTCTCCAGCAGCGAGTCCACCTTCCCTCGCAGCTCGTCCGCCTTGCGCTTGTCCTCCTCGGCCTGCTGCCGCTCGCGCGCCGCCTGCCCGTCGGCCAGCTGCTTCTCGCGCAGCGCCTGTTGCCGGTCGCGCTCGGCCTGTTCTGCCGCGAGCTGCTTCTCGCGCTCGGCCTGCTCCTTTTCCTTCTGCTTCGCCAGACGCATCGCCTCGATGGCGTGGTTGAGCCCGTCCGCCATCCGACCGACTTCGTCCCGGGCGCTGTAATCGACCCGCCTGGTGAGGTCGCCGCGGGAGACGGCTTCCAGCACGCCGAGCGCGGCCTGCAGCGGCCGGGCGATGAGCCGGGCGATGCCGAAGCCGTGTCCCAGGCCGAGTAACAGGCCGCCCGCCACGAAGCCGATCATCGTCTTCCGGCTGGAGGTGTAGATCTGCTGCGACTCTTCGTGCTTCGCCTTCGAGATCTCTTCCTTGAGGGAAATGGTGTGGTTGAGTGCGTTGATCACCGCGTAGAACTTGTCGCGGAGTTCCCCGGCATTCTTTGTTGCTTCGGCCGTGCGGCCCGCGAGGACGACGAGCAAGACCCGGTCCTCGACGAGGCGGTTATACTCGTCGGCCGCCCGCGCGTAATCCTGGAAGGCGGCGCGAACCGTTCATCCCGGATCGTGGGGGGGAACTTTTGCTGGCGATCCTGAAGCTCCCGCTGCAGCTCGCGCGTCCGATCAACAGCGTGCTTCGCCTTCTCGGGATCAGTTTCCGTGAGTGTGATGTAGACGTTGGTGCGAATCTGATGCACCAGACCGCGCATTTGCGTCAGCTGCATGCTGGGCAGCAGCTGTACCTCATACAGGTTGTCGGCGTTGGCGTTGATACCGGCCATGTTGCTGACACCCAACCACCCAACGACGCCGGTGATCAGACCGACGAGGGCGAATGCCACCATCAGCTTGATCGTGGTGGGAAGGTTCCGGAACCACTGCATGATCGATCCTCGGTCGGTGACGGGCGATGCTCGCTAAGGGGCCATGATGCCCGGACGGGCGGAGGGGGCCCGCGCGGCCGCGCGCTTCGCGCATTTCTCTTTGCGCGGACCGACTACCGGGCCGCCTCAGATCTCGTCCGGTCGATCGGGTGGGATGAGGCCTACTTCGTGGAGCCACCTCTGCCGGGGCGGCGCTTGTCGCATCGCCCCGGCGGCGGTCGCCAGAGGACACGGCTTAATCTACCTCATTTTTGCTATCGAGGATGAACAACAATCCGAACTCGAGTTGGTCACTGCAAGCAGAGCTTGGGAACGCGGTTTTCTCCAGAGCGGGTCAATTCGCCTCCGGGGGCAGGCCGCCCTTCCGGCCGACCCGGCGGGCGATGTGCTGGCCGATCTCACCCAGCGGCAGCACCAGGTTGGCGATGCCGGCGCGCACGACCGATCCGGGCATTCCCCAGACGGTACTGCTGGCCTCGTCCTGAGCCAGCACCTCCCCCCCGGCCGCGCGGACCGCCTCACACCCGCGCAGCCCGTCCTGCCCCATCCCGGTGAGCACGACGGCCAGCACCGCCCCGTAGGCGTTGGCCACCGAGCGGAACAGCACGTCGGCCGACGGGCGGCAGGAGTTCTCCGGCGGCTCGTCGTGGATCCGCAGTCGCCGCGCCGAGCCGAAGCGGAAGACCCCCATATGCGCGCCCCCGGGGGCCAGCCACACCGTCCCCGGGCGCAGCTGCGCCCCCTGGACCCCCTCCGCCACTCGCAGGTGGCAGGAAGCGGTCAGGCTGTTCGCGAGCACCTGCGTCATGCCCGCCGGCATGTGCTGGACGATCAGGACCGGGACGGGAAAATCGGAGGGCAGGCGCGGGAGCACCTTGGCCAGGGCGGCGGGCCCGCCGCTGGAAACCCCTACCGCCACGACGCTGATTTCCCCCCGACAGGCGCCCCCGGTGCCGACCCGCGCCGGGGCGGGCGTGGGCCCGCCGCTCCGGGCAAACAGCTTCACGCGCGGGGCCAGCTCCTCGCGGACCAACTGGGCGGCAGCGGGAAGAACTTCCCCCCCACTGGCGGTGTCCGCCATCCGTGCCGGAGCAGTCACGTAGTCGCTGGCTCCCAGGGCGAGGGCCTCCAGAGTAAAGGACGACCTGCGCCGCGCCTGGTCGCTGAACAGGATGACCGGGAGGTCCGGGAATCGGGCGAGGAGGGCTGCCAAGGTTGGCAGCCCGTCGGCGCCGCCCCCGTCCGGCGTCAGAACCACCAGGTCGGGGGCCGTCGCGGCGATCTTCGCCAGCGCAGCCGGGCCGGAGGTCGTCAGCCCGACCACCTGCAGCGCCGCGTCCTGGTTCAGCACCTGGGACAGGAGGACGCGATCCAGGAACGTGCCGCCCACAACAAGGACGCGGCTTACGCGCATGTGTCGGCCCCCCGCGCCGGGGCGCCAGGTGCGACCGCCTGCGGCGACGGCGCGGCGGAGTTCGCCTGCAGGTGCGCGCGGCAGGCGGGGCAGGGCTCGGCGCGGGCCAACCCCTCGCACTGCGCCAGGTACAGTTCCAGATGGACCCAGCCGCCTTCGCCGTCATCGACCTTCCGGCAGCGCGGGCACAGCGGCAGCAAGGACTCGATCTGGGCGGCGTAGGCGTGCAGGGAAATGATCCGCTCGGCCACGCGCAGGCGGGCGGCGAGCTGCTCCTCGTCGAACGGCTTGCTGATGAAGTCGTCCGCGCCGGCCGCCATCCCCTCGAGGTAGTACCCCTTCCCGGTCAGCATGGTGAGGAGGATGAGGTAGGGGTAGTAGGGGAGCGGCCCGCTGCGGATGAGCTTGCACAGCTCGGCCCCGTCCACTTCCGGCATCCGCCAGTCGGCGATGACCACGGCGAACGGCTCGCGCAAGAACGCCTCCCAGGCCTGCTGCCCGTTCTCCGTGGCGACGACCTCGTGCCCGAGTTTCCGCAGGGTTGCCCCCAGGAGGAGCCGCGCGGCCCCGGTGTCGTCCGCGATCAAGATCTTCATGCCGGTACTCCTGCTGTCAGGTGCCTCGTCAGTTCCACCTCGGTGACCGCGAAGGCGGCTTCGATTTCGCACAGCAGCCCCGCCGCGCCCGCCGCACCCGCCGCCGCGTCGAGGTGTTCCAGGTCGCAGCAGAGCTGCCGCAGGCGCAGGGCGCCCATGCTGGCGGACGCCCCCTTGAGGGCATGTGCCGCCCGGCGGACGGCCGTGAGGTCGTCCGCGCCGGCCGCCTGGCGCATCGCCGCCACGTTGCTCACGTAGTCCTGGCGGAACGTCGCCAGCAGCTCGCCGATGAACGATGGGCCGACGGACGTGGCCAACTCGCGCAGTCGCGCGACCGTCGCCGGATCGACCGCGAGAGGTTCCGGCGGCGGCGCGGCGGCAGGGCCAGGCGCCCCCCCCGCCTGCCCGTCCCGCGGGCGGAGGCACCGGCGTAGCACCAGGCCGAGCATGTCCCGCGTCACGGGCTTGCCGAGGTAATCGTTCATGCCGGCCGACAGGCAGCGCTCCCGGTCTCCCTTGAGGCCCTTCGCCGTCATCGCGACAATGGGGATGTCCCGGTGACCGTTGCGGCGGAGGGCAGCCGCGGCCTCGAAGCCATCCATGACGGGCATCTCACAGTCCATGAGCACGAGGTCGTAGGGAACCAGCCCAATCATCTCGACGGCCTCGCGGCCGTTGGCGGCCACGTCGGTGCGGCAGCCGAGGCTCTGCAGCAGCAGCGTTGCGACCTTCTGGTTGGTGACGTTGTCTTCAACCACGAGCACGCGCGCCCCCTGCCCGGGGGCCGGCGTCCGGGATCCCGCATTGGCCACCGGCTCGTGGCCGGCCTCAGCCCCGGCGGCCGCCAGCTGGAGGTCGGCCAGCGACTCCGCCAGCCGGGACCGGTGGAGCGGCCGGCACACGACACGGTCGAAGCCCGCCGCGCGGAACAGCCGGTCGCGCGCCTCGGTCATGGGGGTCGCCACGACCAACCCGGTCGAGCGCAGCCTCGCGTCGGCCCGAACCGCCCGGGCGAACGAGGCCCCCTCCTCCGCGCCAGACGGCCAGTCTACCACGGCCACGTCGTAGCGTTTGCCGGCGTCCTGGGCGCCCCGGAGGGCCGCCAGGGCCTCGGCGACGTCGCCGCTGGCGCGACACTCCAGCCCCAGGCCCTCGGCGTGCTCCCGCGCGGCGCGGCGCACCTCCGGCGACCGGGCCACGACGAGGACGCGAAGGTCGGGCGGCCCGGCCTGCCGCTCCTTCTCGGCGCCACCCAGGGGGAGCGGTAACTCCACCCAGAAGTGGGCCCCGCCCTCCGGCCGGTTCCCCGCCCCGATCCGGCCCCCCATCAGGTCCACCAGCTGTTTGCTGATGGCCAGGCCCAACCCGGTCCCCCCGTACTTCCGCGTCGTGGACTTGTCGGCCTGGTTGAACCTCTCGAACAGCGACGGCAACTTCTCCTCCGGGATGCCGATGCCGCTGTCGCTCACGGAGAATTGCAGCGGGACAGCCGCTTGCGGCTTAGCGTCGGTTGGCGCTAAGCCGCAAGCGGCCAGACACACCTCGACGACCACCTCGCCCTTGTCGGTGAACTTGACGGCGTTGCCCAGCAGGTTGATGAGCACCTGGCGAATCCGCCCGGCGTCGCCAACCACGCGGCGGGGGGCCGCCGGCGCGTAGCAAACGACCAGGTCGATTCCCTTCTCGTCGGCCCGCGGGCCGAGCAGGTCGGCCACGCCCTCGACCAGCTGCGGCAGATCGAAGGGCTGGGTCTCCAGCTCCATCTTGCCGGCCTCGATCTTCGAGAAGTCGAGGACGTCATTGAGCAAGGCGAGCAGGGCTTCGGCGCTGGAGCGCGCGATGGCGGCCACGTTGCGCTGCTGGGGTGTCAGGGCGGTGTCCATCAGCAGGCCGAGCGGCCCAATGACGCCGTTGAGCGGGGTGCGGATCTCATGGCTCATCGTCGCCAGGAAGTCGCTCTTGGCCCGGCTGGCCTCCTCTGCCGCTTCCTGAGCCTGTTTGAGGGCGGTAACATCGGTGCGCAGGCTGACGATCCCGCCGTCGCTGGTGCGCCGGTCGCCGATCCGCACCCAGCGATCAACCAGGCGCTGCTCGAAAGGAGGGCCGGGGTTGCGGTGGCTGCGCAAGCGCTCGGCGATCCACTCGTCCGCCGACAGCCCGGTATGAAGGTGGGCGCCGGCCCGGCAGAACACCCGCAGGATCTCTTCATAGGGCGTCCCGGGGATCATGGCCCCGGCAGACACGGCGTAGATCTCCTTGTACTTGCTGTTGCAGGTCACCAGGCGGTCGTCGGGCCCGAACATGACGAATCCCGCGTCCAGGCTCTCGATAGCGTCGATCAACTGGGCGCGGGCTTGCCGCAACTCGTCCCCCGCCCGGCGGCGCTCGGAAATGTCGTGACAGATCACCACGCCGCCGCAGACGGCGCCGTCGGTCCCACAAAGCGGCCTGCCACTCGCCTCGATCCACCGGCCCTCGGGCTCGCCGGGCTGCCGCGCGAAGATCTCCACGTCATTGGTGGCTTCGCCGTGCAGGGCCCTCACCAGCGGCAGTTCCTCTGCCGGGAAGGGTGTGGCACAGTCGGGGAGAAACAGGCCGTAGCGCTCCGGCCACTGGCCGGGCTGGGTAGCCGCGGGGCCGGTACCGAACAGGCGCCGCGCGGCCGGGTTGTACACCAGGTACTTCCCGTCCAGGTCGGCGGCAATGACCGCGTCGCCGATGTTGGCCAGGACCGACTGGAACATGGCCCTTTGGCGGCGCAGCTCCGCTTCGGCCAGCTTGCGCTGGGTGATGTCGCGGGCCACCATGGAAATACGCTCGATGCCGCCGTTCTCGCCCCGGTGGCCGACCAGAACCATCGACACGGGGATCTCGCGCCCGTCATGGGCGAGCAGCGCACCATCGCCCGACCAGACGCCGTGCCGATGGACGGCGGGGAACACCTCGGCTTCCAGGATCTGGCGGGCCCACTTCGGCTGATAGGCCCAGACCGCGCTGCCGCGCAGCTCCTCGTCCTCCCGGAAGCCGAGGAGAACCCGACCCGAGCGATTCACGTAGCGGACCGTCTGATTGGCGTCGATCGTGCAGACGAGGTCGCTGGTCGCTTCCAGGATGTCGGCCTGCAAGGCGCGCCCCTGGTCGGCCAGCTTGCGGCGTGTGATGTCCTCGTGGGCCACGACCAGGCGCGTCGGACCGTCTCCCGAGAACCGAGTCACGCGGACGTTGAACCAGCGCTTCTCCGTGGGGCTATGGCAGGGATACTCCAGGCTGAATTCTCCGACTCGGTTGGCCATCACGTCGCGGATGCCGGCCGCCACGGCCGTGGCCGATCCCGCGCATAACCCGTCGGTCGTCTCACACGCTTCCAGGTAGTTGGTCCCCAGGCCATACTCGGCTGGCGCCGGGCCGTTGGCGTCCGCGAAGCGGCGCCACGACTCGTTGACGGCGATGACGGTCCCCTGCTCGTCAAGCACGGCGATGTGCGCCGACAGGGCATCGAGGGCGGACTGGCTGAAGCGCAAGGCCTCGCGCGCCTCTTGCTCCGCACACTTGCGCCCGGTGATGTCTTGCGCCATCGTCAGGAACTCCTGGGGCGTGCCGTGCGCGTCGCGGACCACGGCCACGCTGAGAAGGACCCATACGATCCGCCCCTCCTTGTGGACGTAGCGTTTTTCCGAGTGGCAGAACTGGACCTCCCCGGCCAGGAGCCCGCGTAGATGGTCCAGGTCCACCGCCAGGTCCTCGGGGTGGGTGATGGCCTGGAAGGTGCTGGCCAGCAACTCCTCCTCGGAGTAGCCGACGATCTCGCACAGGGCCCGGTTCACCCGCAGCCAGCGGCCGTCCAAATCTTCGATCGCCATCCCGGCGCCGGCGTGGTCGAAGGCGTTGCGGAATCGTTCCTCACTCTCCCGCAACGACTCCTCGGCCTGCTTGATGTCGGTCATGTCCGAGGCGATGCCGATTATGAGGCGCACGTCCCCCCGGGCGTCGAAGACCGGGAAGGCACGGTCGCGGACCCAGCGGATGCTGCCGTCCGGGCGAACGACGCGGTACTCGCAGGAAAACGATCCCGTGGACATTCGGGACAGCACCCCGCGGAACGCCTCGCGGTCCTCGGGGTGGACGGCCTCGACGAAGGACAGGGGGGACGCGTACAGGCTGGCGCACGTCCGCCCCCAGAGGGTCTCGTAGGCCGGGCTGACGTACAGGACGCGGTCCATCTGGGGCGTGTTGATCCAGAACACGTCGTGGATCGTCTCGGTGATCAGGCGGAAACGCTCCTAGCTTTCCTGCAGCGCCTCCTCGGTCCGCTTGCGGGCCGTGATGTCCTCCTTGACGGCCACGAAGTGGGTGATGATCCCAGCGCTATCGCGGACGGGCGAGATGCAGGCGCTCTCCCAGTAGTGGCTGCCGTCCTTGCGGCGGTTACAGAACTCGCCCCGCCATTCCCGCCCCGAAGTGATGGTGGCCCACAGTTCCTTGTAGAACTCGGGCGGATGCCGGCCGGACTTGAGCAAACGTGGGTTCTGGCCGATGGCCTCTTCGCTGGTGTAGCCGGTCACCTCGACGAACTTCGGGTTGACATACTCGATGACGCCCGAGCAGTCCGTGATGACCACCGAGCAGGCGCTCTGTTCGACCGCGCGGGACAGTTGGCGCAACTGGCCCTCGGCGCGCTGCCGCTCCGCGATGTCGTCTTGAAGGGCCCGGTTCACTCGCCCCAGTTCGTCGGTCCGCTGCGCCACCCGGGTTTCGAGGTGGGCGTGGGCGGCCCGGAGCGAATCCGCCATGCGGTTGAACACTCCCTCCATCGTCCCGATCTCGTCCGCCGCGACCCCCTCCATGCGCAGTGCGCCCGACGGGTTGGCGGCGATCTGCTCCATGACCGCCGCGGCCCGGAGCAGCCGCCGGTTGACGAGCCGGTGGAACAGGGCCCCGATGAGCAGGACCAGGACGAGCGCCAGCGCGCCGCCCGCGGCGAGGACGCTCACCTTCACGGCCGAGTGCTCCACGCGGAGCGGCTCGGCGGGGATGGCGACCACGACGGCGCCCTCGACCGCGCCTTCCTTCCAGCCGTAGCCGTGATCTGGCCCGTAGCGCTCCACCATCTCCCGGGGTGCGGCGGCCGGCGTCCCGTGGCAGGACAGGCACGCCCGTCCCGCGACGATGGGGCGGGCCAGGTAGAACTGTTCGATGCCATCCTTCTGTCGAAACCCGCTGACCTCCGCCAGGCCCGGCTCGGCCTGGAAGCGCCGGATCCACGCTTCTTCTTCCGCGTCGGCGAGGTTATGCAGATTGAGCGGGTTGAGGGTGACTTCCCGCAAGGTGCGTTCCGGCGTCTCGCGACCCAACTCGCTGAAGACACCGCGCACCAGGAAAGTCGCGGAATCGCATTCTGGGGTAATGCACCCTTCCCCCCGGCGGAGTGCGGGGGAGCGGGTGTTGTTGGCATAGCGCCGGCAGGCCTCGGCGAAGTTCAGCAGGGTCTCGGCATTTCCGCGGGCGTCCTCCTCGACCAGCTGCTGCTGCTGGCGGACCAGCACCCAGGCCAACCCCGCCAGCGTGGCGACGCAGCAGAGGATGACGGACCCGCCGAACTTCGCGCTCGGTTTCACCACAACCTCCGGGGACGGGGCCCGCGACTCCCGCGCCGTTCAGAAACTGTATCAACAACCCTGTTGCCGCTTGCGGCTTCGCAGGAACGATTGCGAAGCCGCAAGCGGCCAAGTCCTTGGTGTTACAATTTCTCAGCAGGCGGCCGCCCCGACGTCGGACGCGCCTCAACGGCGCCCGGCGCCGGCGGCCTTGGCCACCTTGCCGTTGCGGAGTCGGTTCGTCTGTGGCGCGAGTGCGGGGCGACCGCCGGAGGGGCCAGCCCCCTGGGAGCCGCCCTCCTCGTAGCGGAATTCTCCGACCAGTTGCTGCAATTCGGCGGCCATGCGCGCCAGCTCCGAAGCGGCCTTCTGGGCGTTGCCTGCTCCTTCGGTGGTGCTGCCCGCGGCCTGGGCCACCGTCGTGATGTTCTGGGCGATCTCCGAACTCCCCTTGGCGGCCTCCGCGACGTTGCGGCCCATCTCGTTGGTCGTCGCCGTCTGCTCCTCCACCGCCCCCGCGATGGTGCTGGAGATGTCGTTGACCTTATTGATCACCTCGCCGATCTGCTTGATGGCCTCCACGGCTCCTTGCGTATCGACCTGGATGGCCTCGATCTTCTGTCCGATCTCCTCGGTGGCCTTGGCGGTCTCCTTGGCCAATTCCTTGACCTCGTTGGCGACGACGGCGAAGCCCTTGCCCGCCTCCCCCGCCCGCGCCGCCTCGATGGTGGCGTTCAGCGCCAGCAGGTTGGTCTGCTCGGCGATGCTGGTGATCACCTTGATGACCTTGCCGATCTCGGCGCTCGACTCGCCCAGCTTGGCCACCGAGGCGTTGGCCGCGGTGGCCACCTGGACCGCCGACTGGGCGACCTTGGCAGCCTCGGAGGCGTTCTTGGCGATCTCGCGGATGGAGGCACTCATCTCCTCGGTGCCGGTGGCGACGGTCTGCACGTTCTTGCTGACCTGCTCGCTGGCGGCGGAGACGACGCCGGCCTGGGCCGCCGTCTCCTCGGCGTTGGCGCTCATCTCCGTGCTGACGGCGGACAGCTCCTCCGACGCCCCGGCCAGCGCCTGCGCGTTGCCGGCGATGGCCGCCACGCTGGAGCGGAGGTTCGTCAGGAGCTGCACCAGCGCCGACCCCACCTGCCCGATGGCGTCCTCGCCGACCACCCTCACCTCGCAGGTCAGGTCGCCCCCCGCCGCGGCCCTGACCGCTTCCAGCACCGAGTCCACCTTGGCCTTCAACTCGTCGGCCTGCTGCTTCTCGCGCTCCGCATGTTGCTTGGCCTGGCGCTCGTTGGTGATCCGCTCCGTCACCAGATCCCAGCAAACCATGGTGCCGAGCAGGTTGCCGGCCTTATCGGTGATCCCGCTGACCGCCAATTCAAAGAACTCCTCGCCGATCTGGATCTGGGCCCGGTGGGGCAGGTTCTTTGGGTCGCCCAGGATGCGCCGTTGGTGGGACGGATTCTTGTGGAAGATGTCGATCGACTGGCCGAGGATCTGGTCGGCCTTGACCGGCAAGTGCTTCTCGATCTTGCGCATGACCTGGACCGCAGCCGGGTTCAGGTAGGTAATCTTGAGGTCGCGGCCGGCATACATGACCGCGCCGGTCATGCCCTCCATCATGGAAGCGACCCGCTCGACCTCTTGCCGTTGTTCGGCCGCCTTCCTCAGAGTATCCACGGCCTTGTTCAGGGCCCCCGCCATCCGGCCCAGCTCATCCTGGGTGTCCAGCTCCAACTTCTTGCTGAGGTCCCCGGCGGCAACGGCTTCTAGCACGGTGACCGACTGATTGAGCGGCTTGGCGATCAGGCGCGAGATGCCCCAGCCGATCCCCAGGCCGAGCAAGATCCCTCCTACGGAGAAGCCAATATACATCGCCCGGCTGGAAGCGTAGGTGGCCTGGCAGTCAAGGTACTTTTCCCTGGCGATCCCCTTTTTGATTTCCAGGACATCCTCAATCGCTGTTATGGCTACCTCCAAGGCCCCGAGACCTTCCTTGACCCCCTCCAGCCCCGCGTCGCGCTGCCCCGCCAGGACCGGCTTGAAGACCTTCTCCTCACGAACCGCCATGTAGTGCTGTGCGGCCTTCTTGTAACTCGCGAAGGCGGCCCGCACCTTCTCGGACCTGATCGTGGGCTCGAACTCCGCCCACGTGTGTTCGAGCTCTTTCTGCCTCGCGAGGGCCTTGTCCACTCGGGCCTTGACCTCTGCGGGGTCTTTGACGGTAAAGGTGGCCAAAGACTCCGCGGGCAGCTGATACATCTGCCCGCGCATTCTTGCCAGCTGCAGGCTGGGCAGCAGCTGCAGCTCGTAGATGTTCTCGGTGTTGGCGTTCATGGCACCCAGGTTGCCGAGTGCCACCCAGCCCATCACCCCCAGCAGTACGCCAACCAGCGCGAAGCCGGACATCAACTTCACGGACGTGGAAAGATCGCGAAACCATTGCATGTGCGCTACGCCTCATCAGGTTCCAATAGGAAACAAACCAGGGCCGTCACCCGCGGGGAGAGCGTTACCTTCGTCCGCCGACTGCCGCCGCCCGTCCGTTCTTGCGCACCGGCTCCTTCCCTCGCGCCGGCGCCACCCGCCTCGCCTCGCCGCGCTCCTCGTACCGGAATTGTCCCACGAGTTCCTGCAGCTCGGCGGCCATTCGGGCCAACTCGGACGCAGCCTTCTGGGCGTTGCCCGCCCCCTCGGTGGTGCTGCCCGCGGCCTGGGCCACGGTCGTGATGTTCTGGGCGATCTCGCCGCTACCCTTGGCGGCCTCCGCGACGTTGCGGCCCATCTCGTTGGTGGTCGCCGTCTGCTCCTCCACCGCCCCCGCGATGGTGCTGGAGATGTCGTTGACCTTGTCGAT
>Ga0116223_10004380_pt1 | contig 12235 bp, 8 predicted proteins | sample Sb_taG_3_FD_90092 | JGI IMG/M metagenome (GOLD analysis project Ga0116223, IMG submission 90092) | Peat soil microbial communities from Weissenstadt, Germany - Sb_50d_a_PC metaG | ecosystem: Environmental > Terrestrial > Soil > Wetlands > Peat | place: Germany: Weissenstadt | collected 2010-09-21 | reverse complement strand
CGCCAAGCGCAACCAGGATAACAACCACACTGCCGATCGGCCTTAGTCCCGCTTTGGCAAACATGTCCCGACCCTCCCTTAGTGGCCGACATGAATTTAGGTTACCCAGGGGAAATTGTCCGGCGCCCTTTTTCTTTGACTCTAGCGCGAGCAGTTTCGGCGCCTCAAACTTTTTTGTTTCGGAAGGTTGCTAGAGCGGCCCTAGAAACGGTCTGTTACAAACCGCCACGATTAAGCTGCTCGAAGATCGTATGCACTGTGCGTGATGGGCTGCACCATCACTTCTCCATCCGAAAGAGTTGGGAGAAGCCCCGCCCCCCAATGGTGGGGCTTCTTCTTTGGCGCAAGGGCGTCGGCTTCGGCCGGCACCCTCGCTTTTTTTACCGCGGCTAATTGTGCATCGTGTGGTGAAGTGCCCGGAGGTCCTCTTCAGCCAACCGCCTTTTAGTGCCGTCCGATGACCACCAAATATTGCACGACATGAAACCTGTCAGCAGCTCCGCCGTAGCAGTCGATAGCCGTCAGCGGCTTCTTGCATTCGCGGCAGCATACAATGCGGCATTCGTCTGTCATTGCGCTCGTCCGCTGGCGGCAGTTTCAGCATTCGCCCTTTAAGTTTTCAAACGAATTCATACGCTGCTCGCCAACGGCCAGTTGCTCGCATACGTCTATTCTCCCTTGAATCTAATAGAGTCGGGCGCGGCCTCGAATCTAGTAGAGCACCCCTTCTTCACCGAAGTTTGCAGGATGGCATCGAACTCGCCTTTCAACCTTGTGTATTCGGCCATCCGGGCTGGGTCATTCACCATAAAAGCCGTCGGCCAGAAGACGACCGGAGCACCCGAAGGAGGCACTATTTCCCAAGTGTGCTTACTGTCGTCGCGCTCACCGCGTAGGTTGAAAGCTCTTTCGGAAACCAGCGCGGCTTCTTCTGCGAGTTGCCTGCAGTTGAGCTGATTATAGTTCGGTGGCGAGACATACGTGGCGGCGATGTCTTCGGATCGTTTGGCACAACCAAAACCCATTAGCCCCGCCGCAAGACCGGCGAGCATGAGCATGCGACACCGCATGGGACCGAGCCCCCCTGATAACGAGCGCTTGCAGCTCCAATATCAGGTTGTGATCTGAACGGCTAGGTGCACGCCCTATTCGCGCCGTCGCCGCCCCCACTCCGGTACCACGCGACGAAGCTGCGGGTCGAGGATCTGAAGTGCGCTGCAAAACGTTTAATGAGCCTCGTCGTCGACAGCAACCTCCGGATGGCCGCCCTTGGGCCTCGGCTAAGGCACGTCCGATGTCGACAGTCGCGTCCGCGGGGCGGACCCATTCCTCAACGGTTCGGTCCCAAATTCTTCCAGATGACGATTTGCCACAATTGATAGCTCTGTTACGCGATAACTGAACGGCCGCCGCAGGGTTTTCCTCTTTCCCGTGTTCTTAGCTTTGGGAAAACGGCGAATGAGCTGAAAAAAGGGACCGATGACTCTCGCCCGATTGCACGTCTGTTGGATGTATGGGATAGCGATCCATGCCAAGGAGCGCGTCTATTGGGAAGAATGCTTGCTGCTCCAGTAGTCGTCGGTTCGTACCTAGCGCTGCGCTGCTTCGAATCACCAGGCGGTCGCGCACCGCCGAAGTGCGCATCGATCGGCTCGCCGCCATGTTGCCTCCCTCGGATGCGGACAAACTGCGTGCTCGGTTCAAGACGGAGAGCTCAAGCTCCGAGGCCCCGCGCGAAACCTATGATCGGGCTCTGGAACAGGCGAAAACCGCTCTGTCGCTCCGCGTCTCCGTGGCCAACGCGCGTTCGGCACGGCCTTCGATCAGGTACAGTAGAAGGTCATCTCGACAAGTGCCGCGCAAATGTCGTCCCCAGGGCGCAGCCAGCTCGCCGAGCCCCATCCCGTGCGGCGGCAAGCTGGCCCCGATGAGTCTGACTATGCTGCCGACCCGGCTTCGTTGCTCACCCCATGCTCTTGCCTACCCGTACTTGCCGCCGTGGTGACGGTCACGGCGGAAGTGACGACCGGACCGGTGGTACGATAGTATGAACCAAGAACTCCAACCTGCGCAGAAGGCTCTTCCTGGCATTGTTCAGCCAGTTTCCAAACGCGCGCCGCGGACGCTTAAGGCTTTATTTTTCATACTCGTCTTGGAGCTGTTGTTAGTGGCCGTTTTGTGGAGCCAACAAGAACCCTCTCAGCAGTCGCCCGGCGATCGCCGGAATGCCGGACAAATGTCGATCGGTTCTGCAAAGGTCGAAAATGGGAATATCGGAGTCACCTTAACCGAGCTCGGCACCGTGACTTCACTTGCGACCGTGACGATTAGGACGCAGATCAGCGGCTACCTGATCCGCATCGACTTTACGGAAGGTCAGGACGTCAAGAAGAACGACTTACTCGCCGAGATCGATCCGCGACCTTATGAAGCCGCCTTGGCTCTAGCGAAGGGGAATTTGGCGCGCGACGAGGCCCTACTCCAAGGCGCACAGGTTGACCTGGAACGATACCAGAAACTGGCCACACAGAACGCTGTACCGCGCCAAACTCTCGAAGACCAGGTGGCAACTGTGGCCCAGGATCAAGGCACCTTGGTGGCGGACCGCGCTGCCGTGCAGGCCGCCGAAGTCAACCTAGCCTATACGCGCATCATCTCTCCCCTGGATGGACGCGTTGGCCTACGCTTGGTGGACCAGGGCAATTATGTGACACCAGGCGATACCAACGGCCTCGTCGTCATCACGCAGATACAGCCGATCACGGTGATCTTCACAATACCGGAGGACAATCTTCCGGCCGTGTTAAGCCGGCTGCGCGACGGCGCTACGCTGCCGGTGGCTATCTATGATCGCAGCGATACAAACAAGCTCGCCGACGGCGAGTTGCATGCAGTCGATAGCCAGATTGACCCGACGACTGGGACGATCAAGTTACGCGCTCAGTTTGCGAACGATGCAAGGACCCTTTTTCCAAATCAGTTTGTCAATGTCCGACTGCTCGTTGATACGCACAAAGATGTAACGGTAATGCCAACGGCCGCCATTCAGCGCGGCGCGCCAGGCACCTTCGTCTATATGGTCAATTCAGACAATACCGTATCAGTCCGTCCCGTCGTCCTGGGAGTTACCGATGGCAACCGGGTGGAGGTCCGCTCCGGACTTGCCCCCGGCGATCTCGTTGTCGTTGACGGGGCCGACAAACTGCGTGATGGCGCCAAGATCAGCATGGGGACCGAAGCCGATGGCAGCAAGTCCTCAGAGCCCACGAAGTCCACACAGCCGGACCAATCAAACGGCAAGCAGCGGCATCACAACCACGGGTCAACGCAATGAACCCGTCAAGGCCCTTCATCGAGCGGCCGGTGGCGACGACGCTGCTGATGGCGGCGATCATGCTCTCCGGCATACTTGCCTTCCAGTTTCTGCCGGTCGCCGCTTTGCCCGAGGTCGATTATCCAACCATCCAAGTACAGACCTTCTATCCCGGTGCGAGCCCAGACGTAATGACGTCGTCCGTAACGGCGCCGCTGGAAGTCCAATTCGGTCAAATGCCAAGTCTCAATCAGATGAGCTCGACGAGTAGTGCGGGCGCCTCGGTCATTACGCTTCAGTTCAGTCTCAACATCTCGCTTGATGTCGCAGAGCAAGAAGTGCAGGCCGCCATCAACGCTGCCGGCAACCTGCTGCCCGCGGATCTTCCGGCCCCGCCGATATATGCCAAGGTGAATCCGGCCGACGCACCGATATTGACGCTGGGCCTGACCTCTAAGACCATGCCTTTGCCGGAGGTGCAGGAAGTCGCCTATACGCGTCTGGCGCAGAAGATCTCCCAGCTTCCCGGTGTCGGACTTGTCAGCCTCGCTGGCGGTGAACGACCGGCAGTGCGTGTCCGCGCCGACATTCGCAAGCTGGCCGCCTACGGCCTCAACATTGACGACCTTCGCACCACTCTTAGCAACGCTAACGTCAACACTCCGAAGGGAGGCTTCGACGGTCCCTCGCGCGCTTATACGATTAACGCCAATGATCAGATTAGAAGCGCGAAAGATTACAGGTCGCTAGTGATCGCCTACAAGAACGGCTCACCGGTGCTGCTCAGCGATGTCGGCGATGTCATCAGCGGAGCCGAGAATGACAAACTCGGTGCCTGGATGAACACGGTGCCAGCTATCATTCTGAACATCCAACGGCAACCAGGGGCCAACGTCATCGCAGTGGTAGACAGAATCAAGGCTGAGCTACCGCAGCTGCAGGCCTCGCTACCTGCAGCAATCGATGTGGCCGTTCTAACTGACCGGACCCTGACCATCCGCGCGTCGGTGCGGGATGTCGAATCTGAACTTCTGCTATCCGTGTTTCTCGTCGTAATGGTGATCTTCGTATTTCTGCGTAGCACGCGCGCAACCTTGATTCCGAGCCTCTCGGTGCCGCTATCATTGGTTGGCACGCTCGGTGTCATGTACCTATGGGGTTTCAGTCTCAACAACCTCACTTTGATGGCTTTGACTATCGCGACCGGCTTTGTGGTCGATGATGCCATCGTGGTGATCGAGAACATCTCCCGCTACCTTGAAGAGGGCGAGACCCCGCTTCGGGCTGCCTTGAAAGGTTCGAAGCAGATTGGCTTCACAATCATTTCTCTCACGGTGTCGCTGATTGCTGTGCTGATCCCGCTCCTGTTCATGGGTGATGTGGTTGGGCGGCTATTTAAGGAATTTGCTATCACGCTGTCGGTTACCATTCTGATCTCGGGGGTGGTGGCACTCACATTGGTACCGATGGCCTGCGCCAAGTTGCTGCGGCCTCCAGCCGACGCTCGCGAGAATGCATTTCAAAGATACAGCCGCGAATGGTTCGATCGCCTGATCAATGCATACGGCCGTATGCTCACTTGGGTGCTCAATCGCCAGACGCTCACGCTGCTCGTAGCATTAGCTACGCTTGCGCTGACTGTCCTGCTCTATGTCATGATTCCGAAGGGTTTTTTTCCTCTCCAAGATACCGGTGTCATACAAGCTATCTCAGAAGCACCCCAGTCGATCTCTTACGCGGCCATGGCTGAGCGTCAACAAGCGCTGGCGAAAGTCATTCTCGAAGACCCTAATGTTCAGAGCCTGTCTTCATTCATTGGCGTGGACGGAACCAACACGACACTTAATAGTGGCCGGATTTTAATCAATCTTAAACCGCAGGATCAGCGCGCGTCCGACATTACTGCAGTTATGCGGCGGCTTAAGGAGAGCACGGCATCTCTTCAGGGCATCACCCTTCATATGCAGCCAGTTCAAGATCTGACGATTGAAGGAACGGTCAGCCGTGCCCAATATCAATTTATCCTGGAAGATGCGAACGGCACTGAGCTGGCCGAGTGGACGCCGCGGCTAATCGACCAACTTAGAAAAGTTCCACAACTTGCCGACGTCTCCAGCGACCTCGAGGCTCATGGGCTTTCTGTCTTCGTAGACATCGACCGGGAGCAAGCCGCGCGCTTCGGCATCACACCAGCAACGATCGACAATGCTCTCTACGATTCGTATGGGCAGCGCATCGTCTCCACCATCTTCACCAGTTCCAACCAACACCGCGTGATCCTGGAGGCCGATCCGACTCTTCAAACGTCTCTGCAGTCGCTGTCTTCGATCTACCTGCCGTCATCGGTCGGCAGCACGCCCGTGCCGCTTGATGTGATGGCAAAGACGCACGTGGAAACTGCACCGCTGCTGATCACGCATCTCGGACAATTCCCCTCAAGCACGATATCCTTCAACCTCGCAAAGGGTGCGTCGCTAGGAGAGGCAGTTGCCGCGATCAAACAGGCAGAGGCAGACATTGAACTTCCACCGAGCATGGTCGCCAGTTTCCAAGGCGCAGCGCTGGCCTTTCAGTCTTCATTGTCGAACCAGTTGTTCCTCATTCTGGCGGCGATCGTTACCGTCTATATCGTGTTGGGCGTGCTCTATGAGAGCTACATCCATCCGATCACAATTCTATCGACTTTGCCATCAGCCGGCATTGGTGCGCTGCTGGCTCTTATGATAGCCGGCGAGGATCTCACGGTCGTTGCAATCATTGGCATTATCCTTCTGATCGGCATCGTCAAGAAGAACGCGATCATGATGATCGACTTCGCGCTCGATTTACAACGCAATGAGGGTAGACCACCGCGCGAAGCAATCTACCAAGCGTGCCTGTTGCGCTTTCGACCGATCCTGATGACCACGCTCGCCGCGATACTGGCGGCGTTGCCCCTGATGTTGGGGACAGGTACAGGCTCCGAGCTCAGGCATCCACTTGGAATCTCCATTGTTGGCGGTCTTTTGGTTAGTCAGCTGCTCACCTTGTTTACTACACCGGTGATTTATCTGTGGTTTGACCGACTTGCGACGCGCCTCACTGGACAGTCAATTGACGTCGGTCGGACGAGCGAGATCGGAAACGCGTGATGAACCTCTCGGCCGTCTTTATTCACCGACCGATAGGGACGACCCTTCTGACGTTCGGACTCGCAGCAGCTGGGGCTGTTGCCTTTTTCCAACTTCCTGTCGCCCCACTGCCTGAGATCGACTTTCCGACCATCTCGGTTCAGGCGACATTGCCAGGGGGGAGTCCCGAGGATGTCGCCGTTACTGTCGCCAGTCCTCTTGAGCGACATCTTGGGCAAATCGCCGACGTCACCGAGATGACCTCGTCGAGTTCGGTGGGATCAACACGGATCAATCTGCAGTTTGGCCTCGATCGCGACATCAACGGTGCAGCGCGCGACGTGGAAGCTGCAATCAATGCAGCACGCGCCGACTTGCCAACAAGTCTTAGGACGAACCCTACCTACCATAAGGTCAACCCGGCTGATTCTCCGATTATGATTTTGACCCTGACTTCAGACACTTTGAGGCGCGGTCAACTGTATGACGCAGCGTCCACGGTGCTGGCGCAAAAGTTGTCACAGGTTGATGGGATTGGCGAAGTGATCGTCGGCGGCAGCTCGCTCCCAGCTGTGCGCGTTGACCTTATTCCCCAGGCGCTCAACAATTATGGCATCGGCCTGGAAGATGTGCGCGCGGCGCTTGGCGCTGCCAATGCCCACAGCCCGAAGGGTGGAATCGATGTCGCAGACCGGCGCTACCAAATCTACGCCAACGACCAAGCCAACGACGCGGAGGCTTACAGACCGCTCATTGTCGCCTACCGCAATGGTGCGCCAGTACACCTATCGGATGTCGGCGAGGTGTCTGACGCGGTCGAGGATATTCGCAATGCGGGTCTCGCCGACGGTAAGCCGGCCGTCTTGCTGGTGCTATTCCGTCAACCCAACGCGAATGTCATTGGCATCGTTGATCGGGTGATGGCTCTAATGCCTCAGTTGCGAGCTTCGATCTCGCCGGCCATCGATCTTGGCGTGGCCTTGGACCGATCGAGGACCATCCGATCATCGCTGCGCGATGTCGAGTGGACGCTGATGATCGCAAGTGTCCTCGTGATCCTCGTGGTCTTTGCCTTTCTTCGCAACGGTCGCGTCACGCTGATACCGACTGTGGCGGTACCGGCGTCGCTGATCGGAACGTTCGCGATCATGTATTTGTTGGGGTACAGTCTCGACAATATTTCACTAATGGCCCTGACGGTCGCTACCGGCTTCGTTGTCGACGACGCCATCGTCGTACTTGAAAACATCTCACGCCATATCGAGGCTGGTATGTCGCGCGTGGATGCAGCCATTCGTGGCGCGCAAGAAGTCGGCTTTACCGTCGTCTCGATGAGCATCTCCCTCATTGCCGTGTTTATTCCCATTCTTCTAATGGGCGGCATCGTCGGCCGCTTGTTCCGCGAATTCGCGGTGACGATTTCGGTAGCGATTCTGATTTCGCTGGCGTTGTCGTTGTCGACCACGCCAATGATGTGCGCGGTGCTGCTGCGCAGGGATCGGGGGCAGCATGGATGGCTCTATCTGACGAGCGAGCGCTTCTACGAAGCTATGCGTAACGGCTACCGTCGGACGCTGGCCTTTGCGCTCCGAAATCGGCGCTTGGTGATGTTGATTCTACTCGCGACCATCGGTCTCAACTTTTATCTTTACGACATCATCCCGAAGGGATTCTTCCCGCAGCAGGACACCGGGCGGCTGATGGGCTCCATCCAGGCGGATCAAAGCATTTCATTCCAGCTGATGCAGCAGAAGCTCACGCAGTTCGTCTCGATCATTAAGAATGACCCTGCGGTGGACACTGTCGTGGGTTTCACGGGAGGCGGAAGTGGCGGGGCTTCAGGCCGATCGACTAATTCGGGTAACGTGTATATTTCCTTGCGGCCGCTCAGTGAACGTAAGCTCTCGGCTGATCAGGTTATCGACCGCCTGCGCCCGCAGCTTGCTGTCGTGCCGGGGGCAACGCTGTTTCTGCAGGCCGCGCAGGATATTCGTGTCGGGGGCCGTCAAGGCAATGCGGAATACCAGTATACGTTGCAAGGCGCGACGTTTGCCGAGCTCAATGAATGGGGTCCGAAGATCACAACTGCGCTGCAGGGCGAGCCCCAACTGGCCGACGTCAACAGCGATCAACAGAATAAGGGCCTTGAATCCAACCTGGTTATCGATCGAGACACGGCAGCTCGCTTGGGGCTTACCGTCAGCCAGATCGACAACACGCTCTACGATGCCTTCGGTCAGCGTCAGGTCTCGACCATCTTCGTAGCTCGCAATGAGTACCATGTCATCATGGAGGTAGCGCCAAAATATTGGCAAAACCCACAAACTCTGAACGATGTTTACGTCAGCACCTCAGGTGGCGCGGTTGGAGGTTCGCAAGCGACCAACGCCGTGGCTGGTACCGCCATCGCACAAGGACAGTCAGTAGCTGTCAACACCATTGCGTCGGACGCCGCTCGAAATCTAGCGACGAATTCCATCGGCACCATCGGTCATGCCACCGCGTCGACTGGCTCCGCGGTCAGTACGAGCCGTGAGACGATGATTCCCTTATCTGCTGTCTCACATTTCGGACCGGGTGCCATACCGCTTGCTGTCAATCACCAAGGTCTTTTCGTCGCGAACACAATATCATTCAATCTGGCGCCGGGTGTTTCGCTCGGCACTGCTGTCGACCTCATCGAGGCTACGATGACTCGGCTTGGTGTCCCGGCAACGATCCACGGCACGTTCCAGGGGACTGCGAAAGCCTTTCAGGATTCTCTAGCGAATCAGCCTTTTCTAATTTTGGCAGCCTTGGTCACGATCTACATCGTCCTCGGCATTCTGTATGAAAGTTATTTCCATCCGCTGACAATTCTTTCCACGTTGCCTTCTGCGGGTGTGGGCGCGTTGCTGGCGCTCATGGCATTCGGAATGGAATTCAGCATCATGTCGCTTATCGGCGTGATCCTGCTGATCGGCATCGTCAAAAAAAATGCGATCATGATGATTGATTTTGCGCTTGACGCGCAACGCACGCGTGGCGTGTCTGCGTTGGAAGCGATTCACGAAGCCTGCCTGCTACGTTTTAGGCCGATCATGATGACCACCATGGCGGCTATGCTGGGCGCGCTTCCTTTGGCGATCGGCATAGGCGAGGGCAGCGAGCTGCGGCGACCACTCGGCATTGCCATCGTCGGCGGCCTCGTCCTTAGCCAGATGCTGACGCTGTACACCACCCCCGTAATTTATTTGTATATCGACCAATTCCGGCTTTGGTGTCAGCGGCTCCGGTGGGCCACCATTTTCCGCTCGCAACCGAAACCAATGTCAAACTAGGCGAATAAATGCCTGGGGCAAGGGGGGTGCGAAGAAACTGTGGGATAGTAGGCTCACCACGCCCGTATTGCCCCCACTCGATTGGGCTTTACTCTAAAATGATGCCGGCATCGGAGGACCGGCTGTCGTGGGGGTGTGCGAGGTCTGACGATGCGATCACAACTGCAGCTTGGCTGGGTGATAAATGCTTGGTGTAGCATCGAAGTCCTACGCCTTCGTTTCCACGCTCAAACGTTGGACTCGCCTCATTCCAGGCCTTTGCACGGTGATGCTGGCTTCTGCACTGTCTGGTTGCATCCTGGGCAGTGAACATCCTGAAATCGGACTTGTCGTTCCGAAGAACTATGACGAGGCGCCACGCGCGCCAGAAGCCGCCGTTCCAGCTTTAGATTGGTGGCGCGGTTTCCATTCCAAAGAGCTCACCGCGTTGATGGAGCAGGCCCAAGTCTCTAACCTCGATATAGCGGTGGCCATTGCTCAAATCATTCAAGCTGATGCGCTAGTAGGGATCGCTGGTTCCCCTCTGTTGCCGACGATCATTGGGAACGGAACAGCCGAGAGCGTGCGCGAGTCAACAGCTGGCAGCGTAGGCACGAGCAGTATCAGTGGAACTGGCACTAGCAGTGGCAGTGGCCGGGGCGGCAAATCACCCGGCCCTCCGACGTTCTCCCTTTACAACCTTAATCTAACCGCAAGCTACATGGTCGACTTTTGGGGCAAAAACCGCGCTACGCTTTACGCGGCCGAGGAAACTGCAGCCGCCAGCCGGTACAATGAAGAGGTCGTAGCCCTTACAACAGTCGTTAGCGTAGCCAACGCCTATTTCCAGGTGTTGGCCGCTCAAGATCAGCTGCGCATCGCGCGTCACAACCTGGCCGATGCCGAGCGGATCCTCACTGTCGTCCAACATCAATTTTCCGGCGGAACAGCAACACAGCTCGAGGTGTCGGAACAGGAAGCGCTGGTATGGACCCAGCGCGCTACGATCCCGCCCCTTGAAGTGGCATTGCGACAGAATATGAACGCGCTCGCCGTGCTGATCGGGCGCCCACCGGAGAATTTTAGGGTACGTGGCGGGGGAATGGCGCAAATCACAATCCCACGCGTGACGCCCGGTCTGCCCTCAGAAGTGCTTTATCAACGCCCTGATGTTCGCCAGGCTGAAGCGCAACTTGCTTCCTCCAACTTCAGCGTTGAGTCAGCGCGCGCTGCCTTCTTTCCACAGATACCGTTGACCGGTGAGACCGGCGTTCAAAGCCAAAACCTTGCGATGCTGTTCGTGCCCAATGCCTGGTTCTATACTCTCACAGCCGGTGTGACACAGCCCATCTTCGAGGGCTTTCTCCTGAAAAACCAACTGAAGCAGGAGAGAGGGCTACAGCTGCAATATCTGGAGGTCTATCGCAAGGCAGTGCTATCTGCGTTCTCGGACGTAGAGAACGCTCTCATCGCAGTCCAAAAAACGAGCTTGCAGGTGCATGAACAAGCACAGGCAGTCGCCAGCTATCGTGGCGCTTTCAACGTGGCCGAGGATCAATTGCATGGAGGGACAATTAATCTGACCGCAGTACTGCTGGTGGAACAAAACCTGTTCACCGCGGAAGCCACGCTGACGCAGGATCAACTGACACAGTTGACGGACGCGGTGAGCCTGTTTCAGGCGCTTGGTGGCGGGTGGGAACAACCAGAGAAGGCTTTCATGCGGGCGAGCGTACCCGCTTTCGTAACAAAGGCATTTTAAGTTCCGACGGCAAAATTTCGTAGGATGAGTTCAAAGCAGGCTGCGCGAAAGGTATGGTATCCAACCCGGGCCCAACTCGGGCTTGATAAGGCCGGCCGCCCTCTGCATTTCGACATGTCCGTCGGAGATGGGATGCCATTGGCCCTAGTCCCTCACCTTATGCCGGACGATCATTATTCCCATGGCATCCTCCTGCCGCTTGTACGCTCGCGCGAAGATCCCTCGGGCTCCGCAAAACCCGTCAACGAGGACGACTCAGCCTAGCGATGCACCTTTGACACGTTCAGTAAGGTGGTCCCGCTCAGACAGCCAAGCCCATATTTCTTTACGTTCACAGACAGGCGATCGACACCAGCACGCCGTCAGGAAAAATGCTATTCCAGATGCTCGGCGTTTTTGCGGAGTTCGAGCGGGAAATTATCAGAGAAAGAATTATCGCGGGACAACAGCGTGCGCGGGCGCAGGGCAAGCGAATTGGTCGGAGATGCGTGATCGACGACACACTTCGAACGCAGGCTCTACGTCTGCGGTCGGGAGGACACTCTCTTAGGGACATTGGTGGGCGCCTGAATGTTAGCGCTGCAACCGTTCTAAAAGCGCTCATCGCCGGCCAAAAACACACCAGGTTGTCAACGCAGTGACACCTTTCATTTAAACGTCGCCGGGGCGGCGTCGTAAAGTGTAACCATTTCGATCTGTGCGCCGGGATCATTGGCGATTTGCATCGGCCATGGGCTGGTTGGTGAATTTT
>Ga0116223_10004379_pt1 | contig 12237 bp, 8 predicted proteins | sample Sb_taG_3_FD_90092 | JGI IMG/M metagenome (GOLD analysis project Ga0116223, IMG submission 90092) | Peat soil microbial communities from Weissenstadt, Germany - Sb_50d_a_PC metaG | ecosystem: Environmental > Terrestrial > Soil > Wetlands > Peat | place: Germany: Weissenstadt | collected 2010-09-21 | reverse complement strand
TTCTCCGGCCCGGTACTGTGGGCCATCTCTGTGCATTTGGACAAGTATCTGGTCGAGCGCTTCTTCAAGGCGAGCGACGTCGCCATCATGGTGCTGTTCACGGCGCTGGTCGTCGTGCTGGCACTGCCGATCATCTGGTATTTCGAGCCGACGGTCCTCAACCCGGGCTTCGGCAGCATCGCGCTGATCGTGCTCGCCGGCATCCTCTACATGACCGGGATGCTGTTCTATCTGCGCGCCTTGCAGAGCGAAGAGGCGTCGGTGGTGGCGCCATTTTTTCAGACCGGACCGCTGTTCGGCTATGTGCTGGCTTATCTCGTGCTTGGCGAAACCTTGTCGCCGCGGCAGATGCTCGGCGGTGTTTTGATTATCGTCGGCGCGTTGTTCGTCTCGATTCGTCTTGGCCAAAGCATGAAGATGTTCAAGACCAGATTGGCGATCTTGATGGTGGCTTGCGGCTTCATCATGGCGTTGTCGAGCCTGATCTTCAAAGTCTTCGCCTTGAAGGTGGAATTCTGGACCACCACGTTCTGGATGTTCGTCGGCGAAGGCATTTTCGGCGTTGCGCTGTTGATGATCCCGTCGTATCGGCGGCAATTCATCGCGCTGCTTCGCACCAACACCGCGGCGCTGCTGTCGATCAACGCCTCCAACGAGCTGATCAATCTCGGCGGCGGCCTGGGCAATCGCTATGCGCTGTTGTTCGCGCCGCTGAGTATCGTGCAGGCCATCGGCTCGACGACGACCTTATTTGTGTTCGCCTTCGGCATCGTGCTAAGCGTTTTCCTTCCCGGCCTCGGCCGCGAGGATTTGTCCGGCCGCGAACTGGCGCAAAAGGGCACGGCGGCGGTCATTGTCGCGATCGGCGTCGCGCTGGTGACGCGCTGACGGGGCAGCGGAAGATATTCGTCTAAAGACGCGCCTGACGAATTGCGCAAACAGGTCTCGAGCCTATATTCTTGTGACGGTCACCGGGTGAGTATACGCGATGAATTGGATCTCCAACGTCGTGCGGCCGAAAATCCGCAGCATCCTGCGCCGCGAGGCGCCGGGCAATCTGTGGATCAAGTGTCCGGAGACCGGGCAACTGGTGTTCTACAAGGACGTCGAGGCCAACCAATTCGTCATTCCCGGCTCCAACTATCACATGCGCATGAGCGCCGCGGCGCGGCTCAAGACGATGTTCGACAACCAGACCTGGTTCGACATCGCCGTGCCGGAAGTGCCGGTCGATCCGCTGAGATTCCGCGACGAGCGCCGCTATGTCGACCGGCTGAAAGACGCGCGCAGCAAGACCGGGCTGAACGACGCGGTGAAGCTCGGCTTCGGCCGGCTCGACGGGCTCGCCGCCGTCATCGGCGTGCAGGATTTCGATTTCATGGGCGGCTCGCTGGGCATGGCGGCGGGCGAGGCGGTGATCAAGGGACTGGACACTGCAGTGGAGAAGGGCTGCCCGTTCGTGCTGTTCGCGGCCTCGGGCGGCGCGCGCATGCAGGAAGGCATCCTGGCGCTGATGCAATTGCCGCGCACCACCATTGCGGTGCAGCGCTTGCGCGAGGCGCGCCGGCCTTACATTGTCGTGCTGACCAATCCGACCACCGGCGGCGTCACCGCGTCCTACGCCATGCTCGGCGACGTGCACATCGCCGAGCCCGGCGCGCTGATCGGCTTTGCCGGGCCGCGCGTCATCGAGCAGACCATCCGGGAAAAATTGCCCGACGGATTCCAGAAAGCCGAATATCTGCTCGACCACGGCATGGTCGACATGGTGGTGCATCGTCTCGAGATGCGGGCAACGATCGCAAAACTGTGCCGGCTGTTGACCAAGGCGCCCGCGAGTGTGCCGCAACCGCGCGCGAGCCTGCCGGCGCCGGCGTGAGCGCGCGTTCCGGCGCCGGGACGGTGGACGCCATCCTGGCGCGGCTATTGGCGCTGCATCCCAAACGCATCGACCTGTCGCTCGATCGTATCGAGCGCCTGCTTGCCGCGCTCGATCATCCGGAACGAAGACTGCCGCCGCTGATCCATGTCGCCGGCACCAACGGCAAAGGCTCGACCATCGCCTTCATGCGCGCGATCCTGGAAGCGGCCGGCAAGCGCGTGCACGTCTATACCTCGCCCAATCTGGTCCATCTCAACGAGCGCTTTCGCATCGCCCGCGAGGGCGGCGGCAAGTTCGTCGACGATGCCGCGCTCGCCGCTGCGCTGGCCGAATGCGAGACCAGGAACGGCGACGCGCCGATCACGGTATTCGAGATCGAGACCGCGGCGGCGTTTGTCCTGTTCTCGCGCCATCCCGCCGACATTCTCCTTCTCGAAGTCGGGCTCGGCGGCCGGCTCGATGCCACCAATGTGGTCGAGCGGCCGCTGGCGAGCGTCATCACGCCGGTGTCGATCGATCATCGCGAATTCCTCGGCGACACCATCGAAGAGATCGCCGCCGAAAAAGCCGGCATCCTCAAGCGCGGCGTGCCGGCGGTGATCGCGAGCCAGCTGCGCGAGGCGCTCGCCGTGATAGAGCGGCAGGCCGGCCGCATGAAGGCGCCACTGAGCATCGCCGGCGAAAGCTGGACCGCAACAGAGGAACGCGGGCGCTTGGTCTATCAGGATAATGACGGGCTGCTCGATCTGCCGGCGCCAAAGCTTTACGGCCGCCATCAGTTCGAGAATGCCGGCACCGCGATCGCGGCCTTGCGCGCCGCCGGCTTGAAGCTGCCGGTGGCGACGTTCGAGGCCGGCATGACGCACGTCGAATGGCCGGCGCGGATGCAGCGCCTCGCCCACGGCCGGCTGCCGTCGCTGCTGCCGCCGGAGAGCGAGCTGTGGCTCGACGGCGGCCACAATGCCGACGGCGGCCGCGCCGTCGCCGGCGCGCTCGCCGATCTCGAAGAACGGGTGTCGCGGCCGCTGGTGCTGGTGGTCGGCATGCTGTCGACCAAGGACTCGGAAGGTTTCTTGCGCAATTTCGCAGGCCTTGCGCGCCGCGTCATCGCCGTGCCGATCCATCAGGACAAGGCGGTGCCGGCCGAGGCGCTGGCCGGCATCGCGCAGACCATCGGCATTCCGGCGATCGCCCGCGACACTGTGGAGAGCGCGCTGAGCGTCGCCGGCAAGCTCGACCTGCATCCCGCGCCGCGCGTCCTCATCACCGGCTCGCTCTATCTCGCCGGCGAAGTTTTGGCCGCCAACGGCACGCCGCCGGAGTAGCTCGTCATTCCGGGGCGCCGCGCAGCGGCGAGCCCGGAATCCATAACCGCCGCCATTGCAAAACCGGCTCTGAGATTTGTCCTTCGGAATTAGTGGTTATGGATTCCGGGTTCGCGAACTTCGTTCGCGCCCCGGAATGACGGGGGTTACGGCTGCCGCGACGCCGTGTAGGCGGCGATGGCGAGCATGTCGTCGAGCGTGAGCCGCTCCACCACCTGCTGCATCAGCGCCGACGAGACGCCGCCGCGGCTGCCGTCCTGGATGCTGAACAGCTGGCGCACCACGTAGTTGGCCTGCCGGCCGGCGATCGGCGGCACCTCGCCGAGGCCCTTGAGCGTCGGTCCATGGCAGATGCCGCATGGCACGGTTTTGTCGGCGCCGGTCGCGACGATGGCTTGGCCCTTGGCGATGCTGCCCTTGGGCACGAAGGCGACGAAGCCGGAGCGCGGATCGCGGTTGAGCACGACCGCTTCGTCCTCGGGGATTTCGATGATGCGGTTGCCGATCGGCTCGGTCTCGCCGCCGGGCAGCCGCAGCCTTTTGTTTCCGGGACCCACATAGGTCTTGGGCACGGTGTCGGTCTCGACCACGCGGATCCACGGCCGCGGCTTGAGCGAGGCGAAATAATCGGCGGCGGCGTGCACGTCCGCTTCGCTGATCGCCTGGGCGATGGCCGTCATCGAGCCGGAACCTTTGCGGGCGCCGCTTTTATAGTCGACCATCTCGTGGACGAAATAGCCCACCGGCAGCGCCGCGATATAGGCCGACTCGTCGTGGCCGGTGCCGGTCGGCAGGTGGCAGGAGGCGCAGGCGCGCACCGCGGCGCCTTCGCCATGGGCGACGATCTGCGGCATCGGCGGATGCAGGTCGGGATACCAGTCGGGCGGATTGAACAGATCGTCGATCTGCTTGCGCGTATAGGATTTGTCGCTGCCCGGCACGGTGTGCGGCTGCTCGTCGGGCGGCAGCGGCGGCTGCACCTTGTCGGTCACCGGGAAGGCCCAATCGGGCCGCTCGGCGGCACCGGCCAAAATCGGGGCCATGACCGGCACAAGCCCGATCATCAGCACCCACAACAATCTGCGCATGATTCCTCCCCCACAACCGGGGGTCATTATTTCAGCGTTATGTCGATCTCGCAATTCACCTTGCGCCGAATCGCGCTATGCGGCGGTGACGAAGGTTTAGGGCTTTGCAGGCACCATGTTGGCGATCCGGGGGACGCGATGTCGACGTGGCACGACCTGAAAGCGGAAAGAAATCGCCAATCGGTCGCGCGTCTTCAGCGCGCCTTGCCGCAGATTTTTCCGGCAAGCGTATTGCGGCGCGCGCTCAGCCGCCCGTTCGTGCCGCCAACGCCGCGGCTGGCGATCGATTCCTATTGGCGCGCGCATCCGCTGCGCGCCGATCGCCTGGCGCGGGCGCTGGCCGCCAAGAGCGGAGCGCCCGACACTTGGACCTGGCGCTTGGGCCCAAACCGAAAAAGCGGCTTGCCGGCGACGTTCCGGATGCCACCGGCGCCTTATCGCGAAGCCAAATATGCGCGCGGTCCCGGCATTTGCTGCGTCTGCGGGCAAGAGATTTTCCGCCTTGGCTGGCACGTCGACCTGTGGGGCGCCGGACCAAATAAGAATGCCACCTGGCACGGCGCCTGCGTGATCGCCTGGCAATTCTGGAATGCGCCGAGCGGCGAAGCGCGTCTCCTGCGCCGCCTGCAGGCGCGCCGTTGCGGCCAAAGCGGCGCACGCCTGTGGAAGACCGCGGAGATCGATCACCGTGTGCCGTTGTTCCAGGTGTGGAGCGAGCATCGCGATACGCCGTGGCCGGCGCTGCTCGCTTTTTGGGGCTTGCCGAACCTGCAGGTGATCAATCGCGACGCTCACGTGGCCAAATGCGCAGGCGAGGCGCGCGACCGCAGCGTCGCGCGGCGGATGACGACGGCGACTACACCATGATTTCGCCGAGATTGATGCTGGCGCCGAGGTTGGCTTCCACGGTCCTGGAGCGGCCACCGGCGAAAATCTGCACGGTATAGCGGCCGGAATTCTCATCAAGCTTGTCGAATTTGAAGTCGCCGTAATTGTCGGTCGTCGTCACCGCCACCGAAACGCCGTCCTTGACCAGCTGCACGCTGGCGCCTTCGACGCAATCGACGACGCCGTTCTTGGTCTCGGCGACCGAGCCGCCGATGAAGCATTTGGAATAGCGCCACAGGTTGCGGTAATAGACCCGCGGCTTCGCATTCAGCTCCGGCTTCATCACTTCGAGATGTTCTTCGCGCGCCATGCGCGCCATCTCCTCGTCCTCGACCTTGATGGCGCGCATGGCGCCGGTCGGGCAGGATTGCTGGCCGCGAGTCTGCTCCCAGCCCTGGTCGATCAGATGGGCGTCGAACGTCCAGGCCTGCGGCAATTGCTGCTCCTCGTTCCACCAGATGTGGCCGTAGGGGCAGGCCTCGGCGATCTGCTTTTGGCCCTTGGCCTTCACCGGATCGATGATGACGATGCCGTCCTTGCGCTTCTTGATGGCGCCCTGCGGCGCCGCCTTGATGCACGGCGCGTCGTCGCAGTGATTGCACATGGTCGGAACGTAGGCGATGTCGATCATCGGGACCTGGCCGCGTTCCTTCTGCAAAATATTGATCCACTTGTGGCCGTGCTTCGGCATAGGCGCCGAATAGCCGGGCCAGTCATTGCCGACATATTCGTCCATGGCGGATAGTGTGCACAAATTGCAATTGGTGCACTCGGCCACGTCGATGATCATGTTCCATTTTTTCATGGCATCACTTCGCCGGCACCAGATGGGCTTCCTTCAGCGTTCGCTTGATCTCCTTGTCCTTCTCCATCGCCGCGAATACCGCCGACATGTGCTCGGTGCGGCCGTCCCACAGCTCGATCTGCACCAGCGAATTCGCGCCGGCGAGCGAATGGGTGGATTTTGTTTGGGTGCGCTCGGGTGTCAGCAGGTTGAGGCAGCCGCCGCGATCGACGGATTTTTCCGGCTCGCCCATCGGATCGTAGATCGCGGATGATTCGTAGCCATGGGCCACGCCGCGCGGCAGCCGTTGCGTCGGCAGCGCGGCGCAGATCACCGCGCCGCGGTCGTTGAACACTTTGACCAGATCATGCTTGTTGATGCCGCGTTCTTTGGCATCTTCCGCATTCATGCGCATGATCCAGTAGTAATAGCCGTCGACCTTGACGCGATGGTCCTCGATGTTGAGCAGGAACGAATCCTTGCCGTCGCCCTGGGTGTGGAACGAATATTTGGAGTGCGGCGTCAAAAGCTGCAACGGATAGCGCTCGAACAGCTCGCCGGAATGCGCGCCTTCCCATGACGGCTCGTATTTGACGATCGGCGGCCGTTCCGGATCGTGAAAGCGCAGCAGCGAATTGCACTCGAATTCGAGCTTGCCGGATTGGGTCTGCAGCCCGCGCAGATATTCCTCGGTGTAGTCGGACGGCAGCGGCTGCGCCTCCGGCACGTCCTTCTTGCGGTTTTCGAAGAACCAGCGGAACGACACCGGGGCGCGCAGCTTCTCCTTCTCGGCCGGGACCACGAAATAGCCGCGCTTGAGAAACTTTCGCCACGACATCATTTTCGGCATGTCCGAAGCCAGATAGACCCGCTTGACCCAGTCGATCTCGTTACAACCTTCGGAGAAATAATTGGCCAGCCCAAGCGGCTTGCACAGCTCATTGAAGATCCAGAAATCGGATTTCGACTCACCCTGCGGTGCGATCGCCGGCGCCTGAAACACGATGACCCGGTGATTGAGCTGCTGTTGGCCGTGGTGGCCGTAGCCGCCGAGCCCCGCCCATTCCGAGATGTCGGTGCGCTCGAAATTGGTGCAGGCGGGCAGGATGACGTCGGCAAACTTCGCCTCGCCCTCGAACCAGATCGACTGGTTGACGACGAATTCGAGGTTCGGCGACTGATACATCTTCACCCAGCGATTGGTGTTGTTCATCGTCGACAGAATCGAGCCGCCGTATTTGTAGAGCATGTGCACCGGCGAATGGCCCGGCGCCGGATAGAGGAAGCGCGCGAACTGGTGCTCGATCGACTTGCCGACCCAAGGATAGCCTTCGGCTTTGCCCTCGGTGATCGCCTCCGGCACGAAGATGCGCGGGATGCGCTGGCCGTTGGAGTTCATGGTCGGCAGCTGCGGCATGCGCTGATAAAGTTCGACCGGCATCGCGGTGTTTTCCAGATCGCCCGACATGCCGCCGTCGGCATAGCCGGGGAAATAGAAATTGAAGTCGATCGGCGTGCCCCATTGCAGGTTGCCCATATTGATGCCGGGCTTGCCCAGCCCCTGCATCGCCGTCAGGCACACCATCACCCGCGCCCAGGGAATGCCGGTCTGGTTGCGGCAGGCGCCGCCGTGTCCGTTGCCCCAGCCGCCGGGCGCCAGGTAGACGCGCTTCCTGCCCCACTCACGCGCCAGCGCGCGGACGTCTTTGGCCGGGACGCCGGTTTCCTTCTCCTGCCATTCGGGCGTTTTTGGAATGCCGTCGTCGTCGCCGACGAGGTACGCTTTCCACTTGTCGAAGCCCACGGTGTGGGTTTCGACATATGATTTGTCGTAGAGATCTTCCTTGATCCAAACGTAGGCGATCGCCATCGCCATGGCGACCGAGGTGGTCGGCTTCGGCGCGAACCATTTACCGGGCAGGAATTGCGCGGTGGCGTTGTAATACGGATCGACGTGGACGACTTTGATGCCGAGTTTTGGATCTTTCAGCCACTGCCGGCGCGTGGTGCCTTCCTGGGCGCCGTATGAGCCCGAGGTCGATTCCGGGTCCGCCGCCCACGACACGATCATGTCGCAGTTCTGCAGACAGTCCTCGACGGTGCCGTAAGTCTCCGACTGGCCGACGCGCAGCGTATAGCCCCAGTGATGCACGGCGCCCCAGTACCAGCCTTCCCAGGAATCCGGATTGTGATGGATGCGCGTCATGCCGACCGCATTGGCGAAGCGGAACAGCGCCGAGAGGTAATAGCCGACATTGCCCCAGGTGTGATGCGAGCCGTGGGAGAAGGTGATGGCGCCGGGGCCGTATTCGCGTTTCTGCCGCTTGATCTCGTCGGTGACCAGCTTGATCGCCTCGTCCCAGGAAATGCGCACATAGCCTGACTTGCCGCGGTTGCCCGGATTGCGTTCGCCGTTCGGATCGAAATCGACGCGCTTCATCGGATAGAGCAGGCGATCCGGCGAATAGACGATGGATTTGGCGTTCTGGCCATGCGGCGCTAGCGTGGTTTTGCGCGGTGGCGTCAGCTTCACGCCCTTGGCCTCGATGGTCCACGACGCGCCGTCTTCTTCGGTCAGATCGATCGGCGTCATGCGGATAATCTTGCCGTCCTTGACGTCGACGAACACCGGCCCGCCATTGGTCATGTTGCAGTAGCGCGTGACGCCGCCGCGAAGCCTCTTGCCGTATTTGAGCCCGGCCGACTGGCTCAGCATCAAGGTCTGCGCGAACCAGTTGGTCAGGTATTCCGGGCCGTCGACGGTGAGGTTGAAATCCTTTTGCGCATTGATCTGGTCGAGCCAGTTGATCGGCGGCATCAGCAGCGACGCGCCGACCTCGACGTTCTTGAACATCAGCTTGATGTCGGGCTTTGCGTGCAGGCCTGATCCGGTCGTGATCACGCCGTCATTGAAGGCGTACCAGCGACCGATCTCCTCGTCGCGCGTCATGATCTGCGCCACGAGATTGTGCTCCTTCACCCGCGCCTTGAATTTCGGGTGGCGCCTCGCCGCATGCTTGAGGAGTTGCGCCGCGCCGAACAGGATGATCGGGAATTTGAGTTTTGCGAACGCCATCGTGTCCTCCTCATTTCGCGCCGCAGCGCGCGAACCCCTTCCGCGCAGGGGCATGTCCCCTCAACAGGCGCGGCCGGCTCCAAGGCGCGATTTTGCAATAATTCCGTCTGTTTGTCATTCCGGGACGCGGCGAAGCCGCGGGCCCGGAATCCATAGCCCCTGTGGCGAGGAATTGGCGTGGCCGAGAAGGCACCCTCACCATCCGTGGCTATGGATTCCGGGTTCCTCGCTGCGCTCGGCCCCGGAATGACGGCTAGCGCTCAACGATATTGCGCATCTCGCCCTGCCGGCCGGCCAGAAACAGCCGCATATTGTCGACGATCAGCGGCATGATGAAGTCCTCGTATTCGATCACGTAGCCGCCGATATGCGGCGTGATGAAGACGTTGGACAGGTCCCAGAACGGGCTGTCGGCCGGCAATGGTTCCTTATGGAACACTTCCAGCGCGGCGCCGGCGATGCGGCGCTCGCGCAGCACCGCGAGCAGTGCCGCCTCGTCGACGGTCTGGCCACGGCCGGCGCTGATGTAATAGGCGGTGGGCTTCATCGCGGCAAAGACCGCGGCGTCGAAGATTTCGATATTGTCCGCGCTCGCCGGCAGCATGTTGATGAGGTAGTCGGCACGGCGAGCCGCTTCGACGATGTGTTCGGTCGCGATCATCTCATCGAAGCCAGCGGCCGGGCGCGGCATGCGGGTGACGCCGATGACGTGCATGCCGAGCGCCTTGAGCAGTTCGGCGATAGCACCGCCGACGACGCCGGTGCCGGCAATCGCCGCGGTCTTGCCGTGCAAGGTGCTCCACAGCCGCCGCTCCCAGAAATGCGCCTTCTGGTCGCCGACCGCCCGCACCGCGTCGCGGCTGATCGCCATCATCATATAGACCACCTGCTCGCGCATCGGCGGGCCGTGGATGCCGCGGCCAGAGGTGATCAGCACGTCTGGCTTGAGCGACGGACAGCGCAAGAAATGATCGACGCCGGTCGCCAGCGACTGAATCCATTGCAGCCGCGGCGCGCCAGCGAGCATGAAGTCCTGCACCTCGATGCCGAACATCATCATGACATCGATATCGCTAAGATCGCCCGTGACTTCGCTTTTGTTGTGGAAGAGCTGGAATTGCAACGCGGGAAACTTATCGCGGAGCGCATCGCGATACATTTCGGCGTGAACGTCAACGATGAGAACCTTGGTCATGCCTGTGGCAGGCCCAGGTATTTCGCCGCATTGCCGAAGGCGATGTCCGTCCGCAGCGGCTCGGCAAGCGGCACGCGGTCGAGGAATTCGCCCGCCTCGTGCGCCGACTCGAAGGGATAATCGGCAGCGAACATCACGCGGTCTTTGCCGAGCGCGGCGAGCGTGCAGTTGAGCGGCTCGGCCGAGCACATGCCCGACGTGGTCACCACGATATTTTGCTTGATGTACTCGGATGGCGGCTTGGCGAGCTTGACGCCGTAGAGTTTTGCCCGGCTGTCGAAACGCCAGAGCAGGAACGGCAGCGTCTCGCCGAGATGGCCGAGCATGACTTTGGCGCGCGGGAAGCGATCGAACAGGCCGCTGAATACCAGCCGCAAAGCATGCGAGCCGGTCTCGAACCCCCACTCCCAAGTGGCGCGGCGCAGGCCGGCGACGCCTTCCAGCGCCGGGGCAGGGGTGATCGGATCGGTCGGATGAATATAGATCGGCGCGCCGAGCGCCTCGGCGCGCTCCCAGAACGGGTAGAGCGACGGGTCATCGAGATATTGGCCGTGGGTGTGGCCGTTGATCATGGCGCCGGCAAATTTCAGCTCGCGCATGCAGCGCTCGAGCTCGTCGGCGGCGCCGCGCGGGTCCTGCATTCCCAAATGCGCGAAGCCGGAATAGCGGTCCGGGCGTTTGCCGATTTCGCGCGCGAGAAAATCGTTGGCCTCGCGGGCAACGCGCGTTGCGGTTGCGACGTCGCGCTCCATCTGGACGCTGGGGCCGGCGATCGACAGCACCGAGCGCGCAATGCCGGCTTCGTCCATGGACTTAAGCCGCATCTCGCCGAAGTCGGTCAGGCGCGCCAAGAGATTGGCAGCGTGCTTCGGGTCGACGTTGCCCACGGTCGTGCGCCAATAGGTCTCGTGTCCGGGAGCGAGAAAATGCTCCTCCAGCGCAATTTTTTGCACCATGCGTCCCTCGATCGTTGCCTATCCACCATGCGGTTTTTCCCGGATGCGGTGCAGCACCATAAGCGCGTTCACGCGCGTCTGCGACGCGCTATGGTGGTGCACCGCTGATCCGGGATCGTTTCAAACTCCGAGTCTGCGACGATCCCGGGTCTGCAGCGCACCACTTCGTGCTGCGCTGCGCCCGGGAAACAAGGCATAGGGGTCTATAACCGATATCCGGTGCAATGGTATACCGCCCAATGCTATAAGCGTGGCAACGCGTAGGCGTGCGAGGGAGGTTGTCAGTGGTCAAGAAGATACGCGGCGTGGCATTGGAGGAAAACCTCAATAACACGATGGGGCTCGAGTTCTACAACCTGTCCCATCGCTTCGGCTACCAGTCGCCGAACTGGCCGTATTTCGAAGACGTCAAGATCGAGCGCATCCATTACATGGCGAAGTCGGGCGTGCTGTCGCAGCGCATCACGACCTCGATGCACAACACCACCCATATCGACGCGCCGGCCCATGTCATCCAGGGCACGCCGTTCATCGACGAGGTGCCGCTGCCGCATTTCTTTGGCTCCGGCATCGTGGTGTCGATCCCGAAGAAGAAATGGGAGCAGATCACCTACGACGACCTAGAAAAGGCCGCCGGCAAGATCGTGCGCCCGCGCGACGTGGTCATCGTCAATACCGGCTGGCACAAGCTCTACGAGGACAGCGAGGATTATTTCTGTCGCGCGCCCGGTTTCGTGCCGTCGGCCGGCGAATGGTTCGTCGAGAAGAAGGTCAAGGTGGTCGGCCACGACACCCAGGCCAACGACCACCCGCTCGCCACCGCGATCGGGCCGCAGCGCAACGGACCGCTGCATCCGCACCTCGCCGAGGAATACAAGAAATGGTCCGGCGGCCGCGACTGGAAAGAGGATTTTCCGGAATGGGAGCCGGTGCACCGCATCCTGTTCAAGAACGGCATTTTGGGCATCGAGAATGTCGGCGGCGACATCGACAAGGTCACCGGCCGGCGCTGCACGTTTGCGTTCTTTCCGTGGAACTGGGAC